>Ga0302324_100001135_pt1 | contig 65507 bp, 47 predicted proteins | sample Palsa_T0_1_FD_201949 | JGI IMG/M metagenome (GOLD analysis project Ga0302324, IMG submission 201949) | Peat permafrost microbial communities from Stordalen Mire near Abisko, Sweden - Palsa_T0_1 | ecosystem: Environmental > Terrestrial > Soil > Palsa > Peat permafrost | place: Sweden: Abisko...
TGCAGTTCCCGCCAGAATCGTAAGAGCCGCAAACTTCGGCGAAGTTGCCCGTCCGTTCAGCGGGACTCAAAACCGTCAGAATGGGCGAAGTCTGACCCTCGCGGCTCCGCCAACCCTGATAGGCGACAAAGAAAAATGCTTTGTCTTTCTTGACGGGACCGCCCAGCGTTCCGCCAAATACGTTTCTCTTGAACGATTCCTTGGGAACGAGGCTGGGGATGAAGTAATCCTTGGCATTGAACACATCGTTGCGGAGGAATTCGAATAGATCACCGTGGAAATCATTGGTCCCCGATTTCGTAATCTGATTGACGATTCCTCCGGACGTACGGCCGTACTCCGCATCGTAGTTGTTGGTCAGAATCTTAAATTCTTCCACCGCATCAGGGTTCGGGTCCACAACTACGTTGTTACCGAGAAAATCCGTGTTGTTCGCGCCATCGAGGAGAAACGTGAGCGATTCCGAACGTTGCCCGCTCACTGAAAACGGATTGCCTGAACCGTCGTCGGGGTCCGGACTGAACACGCCGGCCTGAAGAAGTCCGAGTTGCAGGGTGTCGCGATCAGCCAGCGGGAGATCGCGTATTGCACGTTCGTCTTCCACCTTTCCGAGAACCGCACCCGTAGTGTCAACTTGTGCGACGGTCGTCGTGACTTCGACCGTCGTCGCGGATTGTCCAACTTTCAACACCACATCCACGCGGCCGTTCTGGTTCAGGTCGAGGACGATACCGGTCTGGACTGAAGTCTGGAAGTTCGCATGTGTGACCGATAGTTGGTAGGTGCCGACCGGAACGGTGGTAAAAAGATAACCTCCGTCGCTGCCGGTCGTGGACGTCCGAGAAACGTTCGTCCTTGCATTCGTCAGGGTTACCTTCGCGCCGATGATGACGCCGCCGCTTTCGTCGGTGACCGTGCCGCGCAATGACGCTGTGTCTTGCGCCATCGCAACTTTGCCGAACGCTAGAAATGCGATGAAAAGTAGTACACCCCGCCGCATCCAGGACTTGCGGTTCACAAGTCACCTCCGACTGTGGACATCTTCCACAGGCACTCGAGGTGTCAGAAGTCTCAGTCGCGGCAAACGCCAGCAGAAAAACCAGATAGAGCCGGACTACCCCACCCCTACACCACGGGTTCACCCGATATGAGCATTTTTATAGGTTTCCGGGCTCTTTCTGTCAAGCGGAGTTTAGTTCTAGGGCGGCCAGCGAAAAACTGATGGTCAAAAAAAATAAGCGGCCGGTGGGGGTGCCGGCCGCTCGGGGGCATGGGGGTGACGAGTGCTGAAAACGCTCGGAACGCCGCGCCTCAGGCGCCAGTTCCACCAAGCTTGCGCTCGTTGGTTAACCGCCGCGCCGCGCGTCATCTCGAACAAGACCATTCTGCTTTGACGCTGCGCCGGAGACTATGGCCCTTGGGATTCATTTTGCTTGGTACGAATGACCTATATATTCTGCCAAGCCAAGAACAGGCGGAATCAGCAGACCGATTGAACCTCGACCCCGCCAGTGATAGCCTCGCGTTTTGACGCTCCAGCCTCAACCAGAATATCGTTCTTTGACGAAGGGCCTGGCAGTCGGTTGGCACGTCCATCGATTCGATGACGACACGATTACATGACGACGCCCGGCACACAGCTCGATAGAGTTGCGCTTGTCGAATCCCAGACTCTGGGGATTGTTCGCCAGCTTCTCATCGAGTTGGGCAGCCGTTCGACCGTCGAAACGCTCGATCGAACCGGCCTGACGTCGCAACTCGAGCATGACCTAGGCTTGGGAAGTCTTGAGCGAGTTGAATTGCTGGTGCGGCTAGACGCAGCGTTTTCCGTTCGCCTACCTGACAGCGCACTGGTCCAAGCAGAAACAGTCGCGGATCTGGTCAGCGCGGTGACAGCTGGGCAGGCGGCTGGAGGATCGAGCGTTGCGCCGGCTAGGATCTCGAGCGCGAGCGCGGCGGCTTCGAGCGTCTCGCCGTCGACGCGCCGGGTCGGGCAATTCCTGGAGGGCGCGGAATCGCTCACCGAAATCGTTGTCGCGAGAGGGCGTGCCGAGTCCGATCTCGCGCATATCCAACTTTACGAGGAGGAAGATCGGATCCGGACGATTACGTGCGGCGAACTACTCGAGCGCGCCTCTGCCGTCGGCGCAGAACTCACTCGCCGCGGACTGCGTTCCGGCGAAGCGGTTGCGTTGATGCTTCCCACGGGCGCCGAATTTTTCTTCTGCTTCGCGGGAATCTGGATGGCTGGGGGTATTCCCGTTCCGATGTACCCGCCGTTTCGTGCGGATCGAATTGAAGAATACGCGGCACGCCAGGAAGGAATTCTCCGCAACGCCGAGGCGAAATTTCTGATCACGTTCCAGCAGGTGGCGGGTCTCGCGCGTTTGCTTGCGCTGCGCGTGCCTTCGCTGATCGATCTGCTCGACGCTTCACAACTCGTCAAGGCCAAAGCTCCGCCGCTGCCTCCCAAAACAGAAGTGCGGCCCACCGATCACAACTCTTACCGCGGGCGGGGGAATGAAATCGCATTTTTGCAATATACGTCCGGGTCAACGGGAGATCCCAAGGGCGTCGTTCTTACTCACGCAAATTTACTCGCCAACATTCGCTCGATCGGGCAGGCCGTGCAGTTGGTCACCGAAGATGTGGTGGTTAGCTGGCTGCCGCTTTACCACGACATGGGATTGATCGGCGCGTGGTTTGCCCCGCTTTGTTTCGGACTCCCGTTGGCCGTGATGTCGCCGCTGGCATTTTTAACGCGGCCGGAGCGTTGGCTAAAAGCGATCCACCGGCATCACGCGACGATCAGCCCCGCTCCCAACTTCGCGTACGAGCTTTGCACGCGAAAGATTGCGGATCGCGACATCGAAGGCCTCGATCTCAGTTCGTGGCGCGCTGCGTTGAATGGTGCCGAACAAGTTCGCTCTGAGACTCTCGATCGCTTTGCAGCACGATTTGCGCCTTACGGATTCCGGCGCGCAGCACTTGCTCCCGTATACGGTCTGGCGGAGGCGTCGCTCTGCGTGTCGGCGCCGCAAGTTGGATCGGGACACACAGTTGATCGAATCGCGCGCGCCGAATTCGAGCAGGAAGGCCGCGCGGTCCCGGCCGCGGCAAACGACGCGACGACCCTTGAATTCGTTGGCGCGGGACGCGCTATCCCTGGCATGGAAGTGCAGATCGTGGATCGCGAAGACAAGACGCTTGGCGACCGCGTTGAGGGACGTTTATGGTTCCGCAGCGCCTCCGCGACTCAAGGCTACTATCACAATCCCGAGGCCACTCGAGGATTAGTGCGCGAGGATGGCTGGCTCGATTCGGGCGACCTGGCGTATGTAGTCGAGAGCGATATCTTCATCACAGGCCGGGCCAAGGACATCATCATCAAGGGCGGCCGAAACCTGTACCCGCATGAAGTTGAGGAAGTGGCTGGAAGAGTGGCGGGTGTGAGGACTGGCTGCGTGGTGGCTTTCGGCGCGCCAGATGCACAAAGCGGAACAGAGCGCTTCATCATTGCAGCGGAGATGCGGAACTCGGCTGATCGTGAACGCATCGCCGCCGATATCACGCGACAGGTGACCGAAGCGATTGGCGTGCCGCCGGATCGCGTCGAGCTGGTAGCGCCGCATTCAATTCCCAAGACATCGAGTGGAAAGCTTCGCCGCTCCGAGACGCGCCGGCTGTTTCTGGCGGGCGAACTCGGCCGGCACAAACCCGTTTGGATGCAGCTCGCGCGGCTTTCTTTCTACAGCATGCCACGGCGGTTGGGCCTGGCCTTGCGACACGGCGTAAAAGCCGCAGCCGAATTCGTATACGGCGTCTATGCGCTGTGCGCTTTCAGCGTACTGCTCGTTCCGCTATGGATCGTGGTTCGGCTCGCGCCCAATCGCCGAGCTGCGGCAAGCGCGACGCGCGCCGGGGCCCGCACGATGCTTCGTTGTGCGGGTATCGGCGTTTCTGTGAAGGGCGCTGATCTGCTCGAGGATCTGAAGTCTTCCGGCCCGTGGATTTTTGCGCCGAATCATTCGAGCTACCTGGATATCCTGACGACGGTTGCCGTGATGCCCGCGGGAGTGCTTATTGTGGCCAAGGGTGAAACTGGATCGATGCCGTTCATTGGCACGTTCATCCGGCGGATCGGGCACCTCACGTTCGATCGCAGCGACTCGCAAGCGCGCGTCCGCCAGGCGGATGATGTCGCGAAGATCCTGGAGGAGGGCGAGTCGGTGGTCATATTTCCCGAGGGTACGTTTACGTCGGCGCCTGGAATTCGTCCATTCCAACTTGGCGCGTTTAAGTCGGCTGTGGAAACGAACCGGCCGATTTGCCCTGTCGCTCTGAAAGGCGCGCGGCAAATTCTTCGCGATAAGACGTTCCTACCGAAATTTGGGCGTGTGGAGATCATTCTTGGCCCGCTCGTCCAGCCAAAAACCGAGACGAGCGCGAAAGCTGTAGATGCCGATTGGCACGAAATCGTGAGGTTGCGCGATGCTGTGAGAGAAATCGTCGCGCAAAATACCGGCGAGCCGTTGCTGTAGCGGCGGTCGCATTTCCTTCAAGGCTGTTTGATACAAATGCCATCCGTGTAACGTGTAATTTGCCGGTTCAAGCTTTATGGTCATGTTGACCCCGAGGCGGGAGCCTCGGGCTCTGAATTGTGAGTGGCGTCGCGCGCAGAGCCAGGGTTAAAGTCTTTGGCCTCCGCTGCCTCAGTGCGTCAATTCGAAAATAACCGTGATGTCCGTCTCAACTTCCACCGCGCGGCCATTCAAAAGTGTGGGGTGGTATCGCCATTGGCCAACGGCAGCGACTGCGGCTCGGGCCAGAATTGGATTTCCAGTGACGACATCGAGGCGGCTCACCGTGCCGTCCGCGGAGATGATCGCGCGAAGCCGCACCGTGCCTGACATGCGCAGCGCGATGGCGCCTGACGGGTAAACCGGCTCGATCCGCGTGATGAGACGCGCTTCCTCGACGCCTGCGCTGACGATTATCGGTTTGGCCGGCACCGGTGGTTTCGGAGGGGCAGCAGTCGGCGTCAGAGCGGAGCTGCCCATTCCGAAATCGACGCCCGGCCCGTTGCCGCTGCCGTCTCCGTTTCCGATCGCAGGTGCGTCGTTATTCGCGGCGTCCGCGTTAGCGTCGGTCGAATTTGCTGTGTGTTCCGGGATTCTAATCGGCTGATACAACGCCCCTGGATTTAATACTGGTCTGGCGCCATGCGCCGGTTGCGGAGATGCGTGAACGGTGTTGGCCAGATGCGTGCCGCCGTGATACGGGGGCAGCGGCACGAACGAATATCGCGGGCTTATTACCCCGGGCGTGAAAATTGGAATTATGAGGAGCGCGGCCACGAGCGCACCTTGAATGAGGATCGAGAGAACGAACGATTCGCGGCGGAGACGACTTGCTGGAGCCGCGTCTTTCGCGTCGCTTTCGACAAGGCAATTGGCAAGCAGTTCGGGATCGCGCATCGGCAATCATCCCTTCTGACTGGCAGCTTTGTGCAGCCGGCAGTGCTCGGAGTCCGCCTTCGTGAAGCGAGGCGTCCAGGAGGCAATTGAGGATCGCGCGACCTTGATGTGATAGACACCGCTGTGAGTTGGCAGTGCCACAAAAGACCGATTTTTTCAGCGCTTAGGCCGTGACTGGCGCTCGAGCGTTTGTATATATTTGAAAAGTAAGGCTGTTAACGATTTTGTGGCGATTATGGCGATTATGCATCATCAACGGGTAGATAAGCATCGAATTGGTTGGGCGAATTCATCACGAGGCATTTATCATGAATCGAATATCATCTGAAGCAGTCGGTCTCCGCTATACAGGTTGGGCCGCACTGAACCGTGACCCGCAGGAAGACCGCCTGGAATTCACGTGTCCCCATTGCGGGGAGCCTGGAACCAAGGCGGCTCGGCGTCCGCGCGCCTCCTATCACTTCACCGACGGTTTCGTTCAGGACCTTCAGGGCGAAGCAGGAGTTTGCCGGAAGTGCAAGAAATCGCTGCGCATCGTTCCAGTGGTGCTCTTGCATGACAACGACGAGAAGCGGCGTTTCGAAGCTGTGTTTCAGCCGGATCTGAACGTCTCATCGAACTAAGCTCGACAAACGCATCCAAATGCAAAGAGGGGGAACTCTGTCTAGCGTGTTCCCCCTTTTTGTTTTTGCGCCCGCTAAACAATCGTCTTAGCGCGTCCGGGTCTTCGCGGACGAGCCTCGCGTGCCTTGCGTGTGGTCCCTGGCCAATCGGTTGCAGGCAAGTGATGGTGCTTGAGATCCGCACGCAATCTGTCGAAGGCCTCATCCACCGTGTCTGCAAATTTCAAGAGTTTCATTTCGCGCTCGTTCATTGTTCCCGCTTGGACCATGGTTTTCCAATTGATCACTTTGTCCCAATACTGCCGCCCGTAAATGAGGATCAGGTGATGCGACGAGAGCTTTCCAGTCTGTAGCAGCGTCAGCATTTCCCACAATTCGTCCATCGTGCCGAACCCGCCGGGAAAAACGATCAAAGCTTTCGCCAGTTGCGCGAACCAGAGTTTGCGCATGAAGAAATAATGGAAGCAGACATTCAGCTCGGGGGTGATGTAACGATTTGGCCGCTGTTCGTGGGGAAGTTGAATGCTCAGTCCGATAGAGGTGCCGCCGGCTTCGTGCGCTCCGCGATTAGCCGCTTCCATGATGCCTGGCCCGCCGCCCGAGCAAATTACGAAACGTCGCGGGTCTGATCCAAGCGTCATGGCCCATTCCGTGATGCGGCGCGAGAGTTCGCGCGCGTCTTCGTAGTAGCGAGACATTGCGAGCTCTCGCTTCGCCGAGGCCATTTTTCGATGCCAATCCGCCGTTTGCTGCGTTCGCCGCGAAGTTTTCTTCAAATGAACCATCGCCGAAAGCGCTTCCTCGCGCGATTTGATTCGCGCCGAGCCGAACATCACGATCGTGTCCGTGATGTTTTCCCGGCGGATTCGCGAGAGTGGGTCGAGGTACTCGGCCATGATACGCAACGGACGAGCAGGCAGACTTTCCATGAAGGCTTCGTCGTGGTACGCGAGCTTCGCCATCGGAAGATACCGCGGACGGCTCATGCTTCCTCCTGTAAGGAACCGAATCAGGCATTCTAGGAGAAGGCCGCGCCCAAAGCCAGACATGCCAGCCAAGACGGGGGCGGTTCGGAGCTTTCGATGCAACACGCTCCGAGAGGCAGGAATCAGATACAAGTATCGCTGATGGGGATTCGCACGCATCGAACGTGTTGGCTCATTCTCCTCGTTTTTGCCGCACTCCTTGCGGCATCAATGTCAGCGCGTGCGCAGGAACCTCCCGGTCCGATCCATCCGCCGCCGAATGCGGCTCCTCAGAAACCTCCAACGAATCTGCCGGAAAGTCCGGCGCCGCAGCCGGGAAAGCCGCAGCAGAAACCGATACGAGTCCGCGTCACTGAAATCACAGCGCCCGTGACCGCTCGCGACAGGGACGGCGAGCTCGTGCTCAATCTTGAACAAAAAGACTTCCACGTTTTCGACAACGGGGCCGAACAGACGATCGATCATTTCGATCTTGGCGGAGATCCTCTCGCGATTGCGCTGCTCGTGGAAACAAGCTCGCGAGTCGAGGCGTTTCTCCCCGCCGTCAGGCAATCCGGGATCGTTTTCACGCAGACCGTCATGGGCCCAACGGCCGATGCCGCGGTGCTCACCTACGACGACACGGTGGAAATCCGGCAGAGTCTCACGGGGGATGACGACGCAATAGAGAATGCTGTGCACAAACTGCAGATGGGGACATCTGGCAGCAAGCTTTATGATGGGATCGCAAGAGGAGTTGCGCTTCTCGCCGGCCAGCCTCCGCGCATGCGGCGCATTCTTCTCATCGTGGGCGAAGCGGAGGATACGGGAAGCTCGACGAAGCTCGGCGTTGCTCTGCGCGAGGCTGAGCTTGCCAACGTCACGATTTACACCATTGGATTGAGCACAACGGCTGCTGAAGTTCGCAGCCAACCACGTCAATATTCGGCTCCTTCGATCGGCCCGCCGGGGACTTTTCCGGTGCCGTTGCCGCCGGGCGTTCCGGAAACACCGGATAACGAAGCGACGGCGCAGGGCGGAAATATAGATCTAATGTCGCTGGCGCTTTGGGTGGTGCAGCACGCATTGAACACCGTGAAGAATCACGCGCTCGAGGTGGCGACGCTGGCGACCGGGGGGCGACACATCGCCACGATGAAGGACCGTTCAATCGAGAAAGCGATGGATGAAATCGGCGGGGAACTGCACGCGCAATATACGCTCGGATACCGGCCGCCCGGCGACGAGCCTTCCGGATTCCACGAAATTAGGGTGACAGTGGACCGTCCGGGAGTGAAACTCCGCACTCGCCCGGGGTATTATCTGCCGCCCCCGACGTAAAGGATGTGGTTCTGTGCGTCGCGCGGACAAGAAAACGTTCTGCGCCGCCCCGCATGGATCCTCAGGCCTTCGGTTCCGGCTCGCCCGCTACTTCTTCGAGAACCGCCGCCGCTGCCACTACGCGGTCGCCTTCCTCAAGACGCAACAGTCGCACGCCCTGCGTCGAGCGGCCGGCTTCGCGAATCTCGCCGGAATGGACGCGAATGACTTTCCCCTGCCCGGTGATGATCATCACGTCCGAATCTTCCTTCACTTGCAACGCGGCGACGACGGCGCCATTGCGTTCGGTGGACTTGAGATTGATGACGCCTTTACCGCCGCGTGAAGTGACGCGGTATTCCGCGAGCGGCGTACGCTTGCCGTAACCCTTCTCGGCTACTGTGAGCATGAGCGACGTGAGCGAATCGCGAATCTGATCGCTCTCGAGCTCATCGAGGTCTTGCGTTGTTTTCTTGTATTCCTTCTCGATAATTCCGAAATCAGGCTGAACGGCGTCCATGCTCACGACGAAATCGTCTTTGTCCAGATCCATGCCGTTGACGCCTGAGGCGGCGCGTCCCATCGGGCGAACTTCGGACTCGCGGAAGAGGATGGCCTGGCCGTCGCGGCTCGCCAGGAAAATCATCTGCTTGCCGTCGGTCAGTTTCGCTCCGATCAGCTCATCGTCCGAGTCCAGATTGATCCCGATAATGCCGGACGGACGCGGGTTCGAAAATTCGGCGAGCTCGGTCTTTTTCACCGTGCCATTTTTGGTGGCGAGGAAGACGTAGCGGCTTTGCTCTTCCAGATTTCTCGCGGACACAACCGCTGTGAGCCGCTCGCCTTCCTGGAAACGCACCAGGCTCGAAATGGCCTTACCGCGCGTTGCAGCCGCGGCCTCTGGAATTTCGTAAACCTTGAGCCAGTAGATGCGGCCTTTCGTGGTGAAAAGCAGAATATAGCTGTGCGCCGAAGCCACGAAGAAGTGTTCGACGAAATCTTCTTCGCGCGTTCGCGCGCCGATGCGGCCCTTTCCTCCGCGCGATTGGTGACGATAGACATCCACCGAAGTGCGCTTGACGTAGCCGGCGTGGCTGACGGTAATCGCCATTTCTTCGTCTTTGATCAAGTCTTCCAGCTTGATCTCTTCGACGCGGTCCACGATCTGCGTGCGGCGATCGTCGCCATAAAGCTTCACCATCTCCCGCAGTTCAACCACGATGACATTGCGGAGTTTTTTCTCGCTTCCAAGAATTTCGCGCAGTTCGGCGATGCGTTCGCGGATTTGCGCGAGTTCCTTTAGGATTTCGTCGACAGAAAGTTGCGTCAACCGGTGGAGTTGCAGTTCCAGGATGGCGTCGATTTGTATGAGGCTGAGGCCGACGGTCTCGCCTCGGGCTGCGGCGAGCGCGTATTTCTTTGCGTCGAGCTTAACGCCGCGAATCGCCGTTTCTCTCGCGCCCACAAGGACGCGCACGGATCTGCTCTCGAAGAAGTCGAATAAGTTCTGGCGTGCGTTGGCGCGGCTCGATGATCCGCGAATGATTTTGATGACGTCGTCGATGTGATCGAGCGCGATGTGGTAGCCAACCAAAATATGCTCGCGCTCTTCGGCTTTGCGCAGTTCGTATTGCGTGCGCCGGCGAACCACGTCCACACGATGCTCGATAAACAACCGGAGCAATTCCACGAGTCCCAATTCGCGCGGCTGGCCGCCGACGATGGCGAGCAGAATCATGCCGAAGGATTCCTGCATCTGGGTGTGCTTGAAGAGGTGATTGAGGATGAGCTTCGGCTCTTCGTCGCGCTTCACTTCAATGACGATGCGCATGCCATCGCGGTCGCTTTCGTCGCGAATGTCGGCTATGCCTTCGATTTTCTTGTTCTGGATCAGCTCGGCGATGTGCTCGATCAGCCGGGATTTGTTCACCTGGTACGGGAGCTCGGTGACGACGATGTCCTGGCGATCCTTGCCGCGCTGCTCGATCGCGGCCTTCGCACGGACCTGGAACGTCCCGCGGCCCGTTTTGTACGCCTGCTCGATGCCTTCGCGGCCGTAGATATATCCGCCGGTCGGAAAGTCCGGACCTGGGACGAGCTTCATGATCTTCTTGAGCCCCGCTTCAGGCTCGTCGATCAAGAGAATCGCCGCTTCGATGGTTTCCTTGAGATTGTGCGGCGGGATATTCGTGGCCATGCCGACGGCGATACCGGTCGAACCGTTGACGAGAAGGTTTGGTATTTTCGTCGGGAGGACTGTGGGTTCTTCGGTGCTCTCGTCGAAATTCGGGACGTGGTCAACCGTGTCCTTTTCGATGTCCGCGAGCATTTCTTCGGCGATTTTCGAAAGGCGAGCCTCGGTGTACCGCATCGCCGCAGGGGGATCGCCGTCCACAGATCCAAAATTGCCCTGGCCATCAATCAGCGGGTAGCGCATGTTGAATTGCTGCGCCAGGCGGACGAGCGCATCGTAGACGGGCGTGTCGCCGTGCGGGTGATACTTGCCGAGGACCTCGCCAACGATTTTCGCGCATTTGCGGTAGGGCTTCGTGGAAGTGAGGCCCAGTTCGTACATGCCGAAGAGAATGCGGCGGTGCACGGGCTTCAAGCCGTCGCGGACGTCGGGCAGCGCGCGGCCGATGATTACGCTCATGGCGTAGTCGAGATACGATTTCCGCATCTCGGCTTCGATATCCACCGGCGTCATTATCGATTGATTGATTTCGTCAGCCATTCAATCCTCGTTATTTGGATTCGTTTGCTTCTGAATTTCTTCGCGCCGACCAGTCCATCACGTACGATTTGACGGATTCGAAAGCCGACGCGTTGTTCGAAAATCGTTGCGGTCCGAAATGCGCTTCCAGGCGAAGCAGTAAATCCGCGCACTCGCCTTCATCGGTGCATTCGAAGCCAACCCCTTGCTCCATGTTCGGCGCGTTGGTTGGCGCGGCCGTGAAGCTGGAACACGAAAGGCCCTTCAATCCCGGCAGCGTCTTCCAGTTCAATTGATATTTCATTTCTGCGGGAGCCGCCAGCGCGTGGCCGATTCCGGAAAATTGTGCTCGTGCCATGCGAACACCACGCGCGGCTCAATGGCGACGACGTAAAGAATGCCGGGTGCGTCGGTCAATTTCATTTTGTATTTCTTGGCGTACGCCGCATCGATCGCCGCGATTTCCTTGGCATCGGTTATTTCGCGCGCCGTGCCTTCAACGATCACAGCTTCGTCGCCGCTCTCAAGATTCACCGTCGCGGCGGAATTGGCTTGCAGATTTCGCGCCTTGCGCGAAGTGCGATCCGTGCCGAAGCAAACCGCGCCATCGACCCACACGCCCCAGACCGGCATCACGTGCGGCCGGCCGTCGGGCCGGGTCGAGCCAATCCAGTAATTTTTGGATTTCTCGAGCTGCGCGGTGACTTCGCTCCACGCAACGAGGCCTTTCGCGCCTGCGTGGATGGCGTAACCCTTCGGCATCGCAGGCCGTCCGGATTTCGGTTCCGACTTCCGTGATACTCGGGGCACGGCGCCTCCTCGCCCTAAATATCGAGATTCACAACTTCGAGTGCGTTTTCCTCGATGAATTTGCGGCGTTCTTCGACGTTTTCGCCCATGAGCGTGGCGAAGATGTGTTCGGCGGCGATGGCGTCGTCGAGCTTCACTTTGAGGAGCGTGCGCATGTCGGCGTTCATCGTCGTTTCCCAAAGTTGTTGGGGGTTCATTTCGCCGAGGCCCTTGAATCGCGTAATCGTGAATTCACTTTTTGCGTCTTCCATAACGTAGGCCAGAACGCCGAGAGAATCTTCTTTCACGACTTTGTCGCCATTATGCGTGACGGTGAACGGCGGGCGATCGAGCGTTTCGATCGATTGGCGCAACGCGCGCAAGCGCTTGTACTCGGAAGTGGCCACTAAAGCCCAGTTGATGCGGCGCTCGCCGCCATTCGTCAGAATCAACTCGTACAGGCTGTGCTCTTCGTCGAAATCAATTTTGGTTTCGAGTTTCAACTTGGCCTTCTCGATGGCCTTGACGAGTTCCTGGAGTTTCTTCTTGTCGCCAAAATCCGTTTTCTTTTCGATGTCGCTCTCGGCTAGCAGTTCGATGAGTCCGGGCTCGCGCAAGCGGCGCCCAATCTTTGCGGCAACCTGCGCGTATTCCTGAACGTTTAAGAGAAATTGCGTGAGCGCGACGCCTTCGAGCGTCTTGCCATCTTTTCCCTTCACGACGTGTTCTTCGGTGGCGCGCTTCATCAACTCGCCGGAGAACTCGCGTTCGTCGCGGATGTAGCGATCCATCTTTCCGCGCTTCACGCGGTAGAGCGGCGGCTGCGCGATGTAGATGTGCCCTTTCTCGATCAGTTCGCGCATGTGGCGGAAGAAAAATGTGAGGAGAAGCGTGCGAATGTGGCTGCCATCCACGTCGGCATCAGTCATGAGAATCACTTTGTGATAGCGGAGCTTCGCAGCGTCGAAATCGTCCTTGCCGATGCCGGTGCCGAGCGCCGTGATGATGGCGCGAATTTCCTCGTGGCCCAGCATCTTGTCGTACCGCGCTTTTTCGACGTTGAGGATCTTGCCCTTGAGAGGCAGGATCGCCTGATAGCGGCGGTCGCGCCCGCCCTTGGCAGAGCCGCCGGCAGACTCGCCCTCGACGAGAAAGATTTCGCAGCGGGCAGGATCGCGCTCCTGGCAATCGGCAAGCTTGCCGGGCAGGCCGCTCGAATCGAGCGCGGATTTTCGGCGGGTGAGTTCGCGAGCCTTGCGTGCGGCTTCGCGTGCGCGCGCGGCATCAATGCACTTGCCGATGATTTTCCGCGCGATCGAAGAGTGCTTGTCGAAATATTCGCCGAGGCGCTCGTTGACGAGTTGCTCGACCGAGCCCTTGATGTCGCTATTGAGCTTGCCCTTGGTCTGACCTTCAAATTGAGGCTGGGGAAGTTTCACAGAAACCACGGCAACGAGTCCCTCGCGCACGTCGTCGCCCGTGATTGAAACCTGGTCCTTCTGATCCTTCAACATTCCAAATGAGCTGGCGTAGTAATTGATCGTGCGCGTGAGCGCCGAGCGGAAGCCCGAGATGTGCGTGCCGCCATCGACAGTATTGATCGTGTTGGCGAAGGCGAACACGTTCTCGGTGTAACTGTCGTTGTATTGCAACGCGATTTCGACGTCGGTCGTATCGCGCTTGCCCTCGAAGTAGATGGGTGAATCGTGAAGCGTCTGCTTGCCGCGATTGAGGTGCTTCACGAATTCGGCGATGCCGCCAGTGAAACGGAATTCAGCTTTTTTGTTGTTGCGTTCGTCGTCGAGCGTGATTTTCAATCCCTTGTTGAGAAAGGCCAGCTCACGCAACCGCTGCGACAATGTGTCGAAGCTGAACACCATTTCGGTAAAAATGGATGGGTCGGGGTGAAATGTGACTTTTGTCCCGGTCTTGCGCGTTTTGCCGGTAACTTTTAGTTTTGATGTCGGGACGCCTTTTTCGTAGGCCTGCTCCCACACTTGTCCGTCGCGCATGATTTCGAGATCGAGCCAGTCGGAGAGCGCGTTGACAACCGAAACGCCGACGCCATGCAAGCCGCCCGAAACTTTGTACGTGTCGGTGTCGAATTTTCCGCCCGCGTGCAGCACGGTCATGACGACTTCGGCGGCGGGCTTCTTCTCGGTTGCGTGCATGTCCACGGGAATTCCGCGGCCATTGTCGAGAACGGTGACGGAATTGTCTTCGTGGACGGTGACGTTGATCTCATCGCAGTAGCCGGCGAGAGCTTCGTCCACGGAATTGTCCACAACTTCCCAGACAAGATGGTGCAATCCGAGCTCGCCCGTGGAACCGATGTACATCGCGGGGCGCTTGCGCACGGCTTCGATGCCGCCGAGGACTTTAATGGACGTAGCGTCGTACGTGTGTCCAGGGCCCTTAGTGGGCGTGGTTTCCTTATCAGCCATATTCGAACTTCTCCTCAGTTGCGTGCAGGGGAAGGCTGTCGGTAGGAGGAAATCGACTCAAGCCTTGCCCATTGGCCCAGCCATTGCGCGCCGGGCTCGAAGGGTATTCATTGCTTCATCCCGTCCCACTCCGGCATGCCGGAGGGACGCGGCGAAGATTCTTTCTCCTCGCGGAGAAAGCTTCATGCTTTGTTGCCGAGAGCGCCCTGGCGTTGGCCCAATTTTCATCGGGGGAGGCGCTTGATTCTCGACGAACTCAGCTATGTTCGAGTGCTAGTCTGGAGCTACAAATGGCCCGCATCGAACAGTTAAATTGTACCCGAAATGAGGAGTAATTCACAAGGCGATTTTCGCTCGACGGAGACGATAATGTCGTTTATTTTCAACTGTTTGCAGGCGTTCTTTGGGCGGCCGGGTGACAGCTTTCTCGACTGAGGTAACTTTATGGTAAAGCGTGCGCTCCTAGAGATTTCAGCAGGCTCAAAAGATCGCCAAGAACCCAGCCTTTCGTCACCAATCCCTCCGAAATCTGAAAGAAAGCGGCGCCTTGATATGTGATTTGGCGGCCTGTCGGCGCGATGCCGAAAAGTTCGCCGCTATGCGTGCCGGTGTAGTTCAAACGCGCCACAACTTCGTCGCCTTCGGCGATCAGATCAACGACGGAATTGTGAAAATCCGGAAAAGCGCGGCGCACCTCGCGCATGTATTCGCAGAACGCTTCGCGGCCTTGCGTTTCCGTGCCGAGCGAGCCGCGAAAAACAATTTCGGCCGAGAGAAGTTCGGCCGCCTTGTCGAAATTCCACGCGTTCCAGAGTTTTTCGTAGTATCGCCGAATAACTTTTTTATTTCTTTCCTCCGACGACTCTGGAACAAGGATCGCGTCGCCCGGGTGAAGAACTCCGCTCCCAACAATTTGCGCGCGCAAACCGCAACGATGCAACATCACGGACTTGAGGCCCTTGTGCGTCAGCTTCTCAAGGTGGTCGCACGGCTCGCAAAGCCGAATGCCGCGCAGCCGCACGCCGCCTACCTGGAATTCACGTCCGACGAGATGATTCAGCGCAACACCGCGCGTGACGATGTTTCGCCGCATCTCTCCCGCGGAAAAATTCGTCCCGAGCTGCAGATTCAGCGCGTCGACGGATTCGCTTTCGACCAGCGTCGCCTCGTGAGACGGCGCGTCCGGTGACGCGGCGTCCTTGTCCGAAAATGTCCCGTCGCCGGTGAAATAGCGATCGCCTTCGAGGCCGCGGCCGGCGACGGCGTTCACGGATTGAATGGACTCCATCGGAGATCCGGCCGTGCGAGTGATGTGAATTGAGACTACACTTCCGCTCATTGGCGAGACCCTCCAGGTATGCAGGTAGGAGAAGCTTAAGCTGCGCGAGGAAATTGCGGAAGAGCCATTTTGGCGACGGCGCGTAAATTCATTCAACCGATGCGCACGGCGTCAGATGCGCATGGGCATGACGACGTAGCGGTAGCGGCTGGATTCGTCGGCGAGAGGGCGGAGCTGGCCGGCGGACTGCTCGTCCTTTAGCTCGAAGGCAATTGGCCCATCCGCGGCGGCCGCGAGAAAATCCAGAATGTATTGCGCGTTGAAGCCGATCGCCAGAGGCTCGCCTTTATATTCCTTCTCGATGGCTTCCTTAGCTTCGCCGTATTCCGGGCTCGACGCCGAAATTTCGATTCCTTCTTTCGCGAGGACGAACTTCACGGCGCGTGAACGCTGATCCGCGAGTTGTGAGACGCGGCGCAGCGCGTCCTGCAATTCACCGCGCTCAAGAACGACGGTCTTGTTTGCGTCGCGTGGCAGCACGGCTTCGTAATTCGGAAACTGGCCGGTGAGCTTACGGGATGTGAGGAGCCGGCGGCCAATCTGGAAAAATAGGTGGCTTTCGTCTTGTGCGAAATCGGCGGTCGCGGCGTCGTCGGAATCCGCCGCCAGGCGCTGGATTTCAGTCATCGCTTTCTTCGGCACAAGGACACGTACTTCAGCGCTCAGCCCTTCGAGCTTATGCGTGTTTTCGACCATCGCGAGGCGGTGCCCGTCAGTAGCGACCATCGTGACCGAATCCGGTTTCAGCACGAGCAGGGCGCCATTCAGCGTGTAGCGCGATTCTTCGAGTGAAATTGCAAATGTGGTCTTGGCGATCAAATCGTTCAATAGCGCCGCCGGAATCTTCACGAGCGCGTGCGGGAAGCCGGGCAGCGCCGGGAAATTTTCCTTCGACATGCCGACGAGTTTGTAAGACTTGCGGTCGGAGAGGATCTGAATCCAGTGGTTCTCGATCAATTTGAAGCGGATCTCTTCGTCGGGCAAAAGGCGCACGAGATCGTAAAGTTTCTTGGCCGGAATCGTTCCCGAGCCTTCTTTCTTCACTTTCGCGTCGCAGGAGGTTCGAATGCTCAGCTCGAGGTCGGTCGCCGTAATCGAAAGCCGGTTTCCCTTCGCTTCAAAAAGAAGGTTCGACAGGATCGGTATCGTGGTCTTTCGCTCGACGACGCCCTGCGTCAGTTCGAGCTCCGCAAGAAGGTCGAACTTCTTCACACTAAATTCCATGTCGGTTTGTCCTCGTGCCGCTTCTTTGCCGATCTGTGTTCCAGTTGAGCTCATGTTTGTAGGCCCTACTCTACAGCTTTTTCAAATGAGTATAAAGTATTAGAACCCGCCGTCGTCGCCGCACCTGTGGAAACCTCGGATATCCCCGTAAGGTAATTCATCGAATGCACTTACGCGAAGAATATTCCGTGCACAGGACACGACCGGTGAGGATAAATTCCGTTGCGCGGACCCACGCCGCGTGATGACGGCCGTTTGCTCACGGGACTCACAGTGTGTTCACATCTATTCCACACAGTTATCAACACCTCAAAGAACGCAAATTTCTCGCGGCAGTTATAGAATCGGGTCCGGCATTTGAGGTAGATCGAAACGCAATACTATCCAAAGGAATCGAGCAGTCGGTTTAGCGTGCGGCTCAGTTCTTTGTCGGTCCGGCGAAGATTTTCAATCTTGTTGATCGAATGCAGCACGGTCGTATGGTGCTTCCCTCCGAATTGCCGCCCAATTTCCGGGAGCGATGCCGACGTGAGCTTCTTGACGATGAACATCGCCACTTGGCGCGGGAAAGCGATCACCTTCGAATTGGAGCGAACCTTCAAATCCTGAGGGCGCAGGCCGAAATGCTCTCCGACGCGCTTCTGGATTTGCTCGATGGTGACTTTCTTTTCCTGCAACTCGATGATGTTCTTCAGAACCTGCTGCGCGGTGGATAGACTGACGTCCACCCCGGTGAGCGACGAGTAGGCGATCAGGCGGATCAGCGCGCCTTCCAGCTCGCGAATGTTGGATTTGATGGAGCGCGCGATGTACTCGGCGACGTCGTCGTCCAGACGAATTCGCTCGCTCTCCGCTTTCTTCTGAAGGATGGCGATCTTCGTTTCGAGATCGGGCGGCTGGATATCAGCGATGAGCCCCCATTCAAATCTCGAGCAAAGTCGCTCTTCGATAGAGGAAATATCTTTCGGCGGGCAATCGGATGAAATCACGATCTGCTTCTGCTGATCGTAGAGCGCGTTGAACGTGTGAAAAAATTCTTCCTGGGTGCGCTCGCGCGTGGCGATGAACTGAATATCGTCCACCATGAGCACGTCCATGGTGCGGAAGCGATCGCGGAAACTGCTCATGCGATCGAAGCGCAGTGAGGCGATCACTTCGTTTGTGAATTTCTCGGCGCTGACGTAGGTTAGCCGCAGCGCTGGATTCCGTTTCTTGAGCGAGTGGCCGATCGCCTGCATCAAGTGCGTCTTGCCGAGACCAACCCCGCCGTAAAGGAAGAGCGGGTTATAGGTCTTCGATGGCTGTTCGGCTACCGCCAACGCGGCAGCCTGTGCGAATTGGTTCGACGCGCCAACGACGAAGCTCTCAAAAGTGTAGCGAGGATTCAGCTGGTGGGTCACCGAATCGAAATCGAGGCGCGCCTGCTGAGTGGGCAGCGTCTCAGCGGCTTCCTGGTCCGAGCACAGATATTCAACGCGCAGGTCCGTGAGGCTCAACTCCACGAAAACGGCCTGGATGACATCGCCGTAGGTTTCCGTCAGGCGCTTGCGGAAAAGGCGCGTGGGGACGCGCACCACTAGCTTGCCCTCCTCGACAATTTCAAGACGAGTGGGACGGAACCAAGTGTTAAAACTATGTGGGTTAACGCGACGCTCCACGTGGTGGAGTATTCGGTCCCACTGATTCATACGGAAATCATTCCTTCCGACCATTTCCACTGCTGTGGATAATGTTGTGGAAATCCCGCCATCACGGGCTGATTTGGCCTGGCGTTCTTACTACGCTGGGTGGCAACACGCCCGAAGCCACTGCCATCGTCCGAGGAGTGCAACCTTCCGAGAGACGTTAGCGAACGCGAGGCGGGATTCTGCCTAAAAGAATCTCCCGGAGCAAGAGAAAACTGAGAGAAGACCGTCCACAGCATTCACAAGCAATTCACAGGTTTTCCACAAGGCACAGAGTGCGAAATACATCATGCCAGAAGGCCATTCGCGAAGATGTCAATTGAATTCTTGGATTCCAATGGGAATTTTTTGCAAAGAGACTCGATCCAACTCAAGGCTTTTTGTCGGCAGCGGCCGGTTTCTCTTCTGTTTTTTCCGGAGCGATGCCAGGAGCTTTGTCGGGACGCGGGAACACGTAGACGCCGATCGGATCGGCCGCGAGGATGAGGTGATCGGGCTCAACGATGATGGAGACCGGTACCATGCGCTGGCCCTCGGCTGTATATGTGCGATACGTCTCGCCGCGGCGCGAACCGTCGCGATCGAAATGCGTCAACTCATCGTCCATGGCGATCCAAACATCCAGCGATTGCGGATCCACGCCAACCGCGTTGATTACCGGCTTGAAAATCGGCGCTCCAGTTTTTTGATCCTGCTCCGAAATCTGGTGGCGCGTAGCCTCCGCGACTGGTGCGAATTCAAGCGTGCTCAATGAAATCTCGAGAGTGGAGTTACCCAAGTGATCGTAGCAGCGCACCGTCGGTTCAGGCAGATAGCTGAACGCGTAGTAGAGGTGATTCGCGGGATCGGTGATGAGCTTGCCGAGATTCAGACTCCGATTCAATTCAGAATGATCCGCAAGATTTGTGCGTTCGCCGAAATTCCTAAGCCACTTTCCATCTTTGTCGTAAATCTCTACGAGCTTCCTCGAATGCAAACTCGAAACGGCGATTTCGCCCGAGGCGAGAGCCGCGACGGATGATGGAGCGGTAACCGGAAATGAATTCTGATCATGTCCGGCCGAATTGAATATCTTGATTGCATTCGCGCCGCGGTCGGCGACGACGACGCGGCCCGACGAATCGACGTCGAAATCCGCGGCATCGAGTAGCGACGCTTCCTTTGTCGTGATAGCGGGAATTTTCCCCACCACCTTTCCGCCGGCCGTATAAATTGAAATGACCGTGCCCGGCGCCGATAGCACGAAATAACGCCCCGCTGAATCCCGATGAATCGCGCGAAGGCCGGGACCCACGTCCGGCAGCAAATGCGCGGTGGAGATCAATTCGATATCGAGTTCTTGGGCGCGCAAAGTCGCGAGCTTCGCCACGCCGGCGAAAGCGACAACAAGGATCAGAGACACTAAGACACGCCCACCGAATCGTTTCATCATGGACGGGCAAATTATAGAAGCTCCTGACGCCAAAGATGCTTTCAGCCTGAGTCGCGTTGCTTGGTTCGCTATGCTTTCACGAGAGACGAAGAACGACGCGTTCGATCGAACGAGCATGGCCTGTCGATTCGTCCGCATCTATGAGAACGGCATTCATGCGGACGTCGCCTTCAGGCACAGAAAACCGCGCCGGCATTCCATCGAGGAAGCGCTGGATGATTCCGACCTTATCCATGCCGATCACGGAATCGTGCGGGCCCGTCATTCCAACGTCGGTGATATACGCCGTTCCGCCGGGCAGCACGCGCTCATCGGCAGTGGCCACATGCGTGTGCGTGCCGAGCACCACGGAGACTTTGCCGTCGAGAAACCATCCCATTGCCTGTTTTTCGGATGTCGCTTCGGCGTGGATGTCCACGACGATCACCTTTACATTTTCCGGAACGCGTGCAAGCTCGCGCTCGGCCGCGCGAAATGGGCAATCAAGCGCCGGCATGAAAGTGCGGCCCTGGAGATCGAGCACCGCGTAATCCACTCCATTTTTTGCCTTGCCTACATATAGGCCGCTGCCAGGCGCGCCCGGTGGAAAATTGGCAGGACGGATCAGTCGAGGCTCGTGAGGCAGATAGTCGAGGATTTCCTTGCGATCCCAGATGTGGTTGCCGCCGGTGATGACTTCCGCTCCTGCGGCGAACAATTCCTCGGCCAGCCGCGGCGTGATTCCGAAGCCCGACGCCGCATTCTCACCATTTACGATGCACAGATCCACTTTCCTCTGCGCGACCGTATCCGCGAGATGATCGTGAAGGATCTTCCTTCCGGGCGAGCCGACTACGTCACCGACAAACAGAATGCGCATGGAAAGGGTTCACAGTCCGCGCGGCACCTAACCGAATCCGTCCGCGAGCTTCTTCAAATTCGTGCTTGAGAATGCAAATGAAAGGAGGCGTCCACTTGGCCGTGCGGTGCTAGACCCTGAACCCCACGTAATAGGTGGGCACCCTGCGCCTGCTTTAAGGCTTCCCGGGCCGGTTACCCAGCGAGGATTGCACAAGGGCAGGACGACGGGGGCACCCAGGGATCCAGTGTTGGTTCAAATAGGCCGTCACACCGTCACCCGCTTCGCAGGCCGCCTCCACGCCTAATTGTAACAGGAATCATCGACGCAACAGTTTCAGGGAGATGTGGGCTTTTGAAGATGCTTAACCAAACACAAGCGTCGTCGCGGCGAGCAGATGGTTCCACTTCAGAACTCCAGTTTCACACCGGCTTGCATCAGACGCGGGGGCGCAGCGCTTACGACTTGGCCGAAGGTGGTGCTGTTGATGTTGCCGTCCACCGACGCCGGGCCATAGAACTGGGCGTGATTGAAGACGTTGAATGCTTCGAGGCGAAATTGCAGCGATGTGGATTCTTTCAATCGCACAGTCTTGAGCAGCGCCATGTCGAAATTGTTGATGCCGGGACCGTAGAAGAAGCGGCGCGGCGAATTTCCGGGCGAGCCGAGCGGCTGCAGGCTGAATAGTGAAGTATTGAAATAGGGCTGCCCGTCGCGTGGATTGTGATTGAGATCGAGGGGCCCAGGCGTGAAATCGGGCTCGTCCACGCCAAAGTTGTTGATGCCGTTCGGTTCGGCGCCCAACAACGAGTTATCGCCATAGTTGAAGAGCGTCACGGGAAAGCCGCTGCTGAAACGAGTGATGCCGGAGATTGCCCAGCCTTGAGTCCACCGATTTGCCGTGCGGAAGAGGCGGTCAATGGGCAGTTCGTAGTTGTAGCTGATGACAAAGTTGTGCTTCACGTCGAACGCGGAGAGAGCTTTGCTTAACGCCGGATTTATCGGATTGACTTGTTCACCCACGTTCGAAGCCTGGTCCATTGATTTGCTGAACGTGTAGCCCGCAAAGAATTGCAGGCGTCCGCTGGTATGGCGGAGGCTCAGCTGCAGCGCGTTGTAACTGGAATTGCCGATCGTCGCTTGGTTCGAGTCGCTTCCGAAATTTGGCCCAAGCGGCCCTCGCGTTCCGTTGATCACCTGTCCGGAGGCGGTCGTGAATACGTTGCTCTCACCGAAAGGTCCGCACGTCGGTGTGCCGGGCATCACGTCGCTGGGTTGACTGAGACTGAGGCAGAGCGCGGGATCGCCGGGATTGGCCTCGACGAGAACAAGGAGGCGGTGCGCTTGCGTTCCCACATAACTGGCGCTGAGCAGTGTGTTGGAATTCAACTGGCGCTCGAGCGACAGCATGTACTCCTCTGTGTACGGGATGCGGTTCGAGGGAGGGTAAGCAGGAATCCCGCTGATCGGTTCGTATTGCGACCAGTCCACGTTGGGATCGGGATGGCTTGCCGAGCTGTCCAGGGGAGCGAGTTGCGCGGGAAAGTGCTGGCCGCGATTCTTTCCCGTCGAGGCGGTGATGAAAGGCGTGGCGAACAACGGCGGAGCGGGGCTCGAGTATGTGGTTCCGTAAGGCGCGTTCGCGCTCAAGACGCCGATCGTCAGCGCTTCAATCGCCGTGTAGTAAAGGCCGAAGCCGGCCCGCACGCTCGACTTGCCTGGGCCTCCGAGAATTTTTCCGAGAACAGTGTCGCGGCCGGCGGTGGGTGAATACGCCAAACCGATGCGAGGCGCGAAATCGAGATTCCCCGGCGGCGCCAACGTGCGGGAGACTCCGGGATCGGTGGGAAACAGGATGCCTGCGGGCGCGCCCGGAAAGACTATAGATTGTCTTCCCGGTTCGAATACGCTCAGTTGGTTGTACTTTTCATACCACGGCTCGATGCGATCCCAGCGCAGTCCGTAATTCAGTGTGAGATTGGATTTCAGCCGCCAACTATCCTGCGCGAAGACGGCCGCGTACCTGTTCCGGCCATAGAAGGACTGCAGTTCACTCTGGTTGTACTGGCTTGGAATGCCCAACAGGAAGTCGGCGAAGTCCGATCCCGTCTCGCTTCCGAAAAACAAAAAGCTGCCGTTGAACTGGGCAATGGGAAACGTATTCACCTGGTCGTAGTGGATTTCCACGCCTGCCTTGATTGTGTGCGAGCCGATGACCTTTGAGAAATTGTCGATCCATTGAAATGTGTTGTTCACTTGCTTGAGGTTGTTGGGATTCGTGCCGATGGTGAAATTGTTGAAGGCGACGCTCTCCACTCCCACGGTTTGGGGCGACAACGGGACAATGCCTGGCGTCCCTGCGCCGGTTACGAAGCCTTGTGACGCCAGACTCACGCCCACACCGCCAACGGGCTCTCCCAAATCGGTGGCGTCGCGCAAATAGCTGAAGTGAAATTCATTCACTGCTGTCCCACTGAGTATCTTGGTGTCGCCCAGGCTCAACAATTGCGCTCGGCCGAAGTTCAGGGCGTTGAAGCCTGGCACGTTCGCTCCGCCCTGTGCTGTGGGGTACGGATTGTTCTGGGAAAATGAATCCATGAAGTAGTAGCCGGAGATCAGTCCCAGATGCGTATTGGCGTCAATGCGCAGGGCGCCTTTGTCGTCGCCGAGGGTTTGGTCAACCGCGGAAGTCGAAAAGAGATTTCCGGATTGATTCGGCTTCGGAATGTATTGCAACAAGTTCTGAGCAGGAGCGGACCACGCGCTTTGCGGAATAGTGCCAGTCGGAAAAACGCTCGAGTAAGATTCTCCCGGCGAAACCGTGTAGTGCAATTCGTTAGACAAAAGAGTGGCCCAATTTAGTCCAGTCACCGTGCCGGATAGCGCACCGACCTCGCCCGTCCGCTCCAGCAAAGATGGGACTGGAATCAATCCCGTGTCGACGCCCTGTTTCAGCCGCGTCCCCTGATAATCGGCAAAGAAGAAAACTTTCTCACGCTTGATCGGGCCTCCCACCGTTCCGCCAAACTGATTCTGCTGGTACACACCGCGCGCCGGCGAGAAGAAATTGCGCGAATCGAGATCGGTGTTGCGGAGAAATTCGAAAGCGTCGCCGTGAAACTGATTAGTGCCGGACTTTGTAATCACGTTGATCTGGCCGCCGCTGAACTCGCCGTATTCGGCGTCGAAATTATTGGTGAGGATCCGAAACTCGGCGATGGAATCCAAATTCGGGACAATCGCCGTGCCCATGTTGACGTCTTCTTCGACGTCGCTGCCATTGACGATGAAAGCGTTCGCGAATTCACGCTGGCCGTTAATTGAAATGGTTCCCGGATTCAGGTCGCCCGACGGTGAAAACGCGCTGGCTCCCACGTCCTGGACGGTGTCGGACGTGATGGATGTGCCCGGAACAACTCCGGGTTGGAGAGCGAGTAGGTCGGTGAAGCTTCGGCCAAGCAACGGCACAGCGGTCATGTTCGCGCCCGTGATGACCTCACCCATCTGCGTGCTCGACGTCTCGGCGTGAATTGCGGTGTCGCTCACGGTAACAGTGTCCGTCTGAGTGCCCACCTCTAATACGGCGTCCACCAGCAAGGCTGAGTTAGCGTCGATGACAATTCCCGTTCGCCGAAAGGGCCGGAATCCGGCCCGTCCGAATTCAAGATCGTAACGGCCGACTGGAAGAGCGGGAAAGACGTAGACGCCTTTGCCATCGGTCTCTGCGGATTGCGGGACATTGGTGCCGGCATTCGTCGCGGTCACTGCAACTTTGGGTATCACGGCACCGGAAGGATCCTTGACTGTTCCGGAAATGCTCCCGCCGACGCCAGCCGCGGCCGTCCATGCCAATACGAAAAACGCCACAGGCAGGAGAAACGAGGAAATCCGACGTCTTAACCTGAACCCACCCATTGGATAGGAGCCGCCCTTTAAAGAGAAATTCCAGTTGATAGTGATTATCAACTGGCCCAAGACGGTAGCGTAGTTGAAACCGAGTGTCAACTAGAAAATTGTTACAATACTGACACGCGGCCCCAGTAGAGGCTCACGGGCAAGCACGTTGCACGGCAGGGATGATCCCGTGCAACGTGCCTGGATTGCGATAGCTGTTTAGAAGTGAAAACCGACTTCGCCTGTGAAGGTCCGGGGCGAGACGTAGTGCGTGCCGCTGAACGTCGACAAGAAGTTGTAGAGCGCGTATTTGTTTGTCACGTTGACCGCCGTGAAACGAACGCTCCACTTGTACTTGTCGCCGTTGAAGAGGTTGTCGTGCCCGATCGCCATGTCGAACAGATTCCGCGGCGCGATTCGCGGAGGATTGTGGTCGTCATTCTCCGTGCCGGGCGCCGGAATTTTGATTAGCGTCGAGCCGTATTGCGAACCAGGGCACAGGTTGACACCAAAACTCGAACTGATGGGTGTTGTCGGCGTGGCGCGAACCGGACCGCAGAACAGTCCGGCTTCGAATTGCTGGTCGGGAGTGATGATGGACGTGTCCACCAGGTTGTCGGGGCCGCCACCGTTCGGACCATTTGCGCAATTGCCTCCTACGCAGGGAACCGGGCCGGCGACAAGGCCGCTGTCATAGCGCCAGTTGAATCCAAACCACGGTCCACGCTTCCACGGCTGATATTGCACGTGGGTAGTTTGGTTGAAATTTTCGTCGTGATCGATGCGGAAAACTTCGCTTCCGACAGGCGCGGCTCCGATCCCGCTGACCTGCGGCTCGAAGAAGCGCGCCGCCACATGCGAAAACACGATGAACGCCGTGAGACCGTGGAAATTTGGCACGGTGGCGCGAACCGCGTATCCCGGAATTTTCGAGCGGCTCCATTCGATTGGGAAAGTGATCGGCGTATTGCCCAGCACGCTGAAGTCGTAGGCTTTGTGCGTGTACTTCCAGATGTACTCGCCATCCACAACCAGGAACTTTCCGAAAGCTTGCTGGAGGCCGGCGTGAAATTCGTTGCGCCATGCGGGACTGAGCGGCGTCGTTGCCACGCACGGGCTGATTGTCGAAGACTCGATCGCGTTGATAACCGGATTCAGGCAGCCTTCGCTGGCAAGCACCAGGTTCTCGTTGAACGGAGTTTCGAGCGTGCGAGCATAAGAGACGCGCAGCACGCTGTTGGTCTGCTTGAGATTGTAGGCAATTCCGAGTCTCGGCTCGATCTGGTTTTGACTGGTTATGCCATCGTAAGAGTCGCCGCGCAGGCCGACGTTGAACGTCCAATTGTTTTTGGTAATCGTATCTTCAAGGTAGAGCGCGAGCTCCTTGATGCCGGCCGTGCCGTTGAACGTATAAATGCCGCTCGTGGACGCGGGGCAACCGTCGGAGGCGGGCAACGACGCAATCCTCGTCAAATCGTAACAAGCCAGCAACGGATTAAATGCGGGGATCGAAGCACCATTGTTGATCCCTTGCCCGGCGTTCGGCTGCAAGAACCCCGAGCAGGATGCAGGATTGGTCAGCAGAGGATTTGTGTCGGGAGACAGATTGGTGTACAAGCAGACTGCGTTCGCCGTCGGATCAACGATCCCGATGTGATCATTTTCCGTCAGCAACGTATCTTCGTAGATGATTCCGGCCTTGATGTTGTTTATGCCCCTCACGTACGACAGGCTTGCGCGGCCGCCAATGTTCGTTAACTGGCGGCTCTGGCCTACCGTCTGAAGTTGAAGATCGGGAGTGAGATCGGCGAACGGATTGTCGCTTGGGTAGTAATTGTATTGATCTTGCCGCACAAAGGCGCCGGCCGTGAGGACGGTGTTCGAATTGATTAGACGCGTCCACGCTGGCGCAAAATTAATCGTCCTGATCTGCGAGCGTTGATCCTGTGAGCCGACTGGTTCGCCGTTCGGCCCCAAGCCGCCACAAGAACCGATCTGCCCGATAGGGCATGTTGCGGGCACGACGAGCCCGGACCATGCCGTCGCGTTTTGCGCATCGTACGAGATCGGCGTCTGAAACCATGAACGCGTATAGCCGAAGTTCAGATTGATGGTGTCCGATTGGGAAGGCTTGAAGTCAACGCGATCGAACACATTTGCTTCGTTGCCCTTGTCGTGGGTGACGACATATTCCGGCCCATCGAGAAACCGCCCGGTGTCGAGCCCGTTTACGGCGATGAAATTTCCCAGTTTCTGCCCGCCGTAGGAGAGGTCGAATCCCCCGGTTGTTGATCCGAATGAGCCGTAGGAAGACGTGACGCTGCCGTGAGGAGTCGTGACGCCGAGCCCCGAGCGCGTGGTCACCACAATAATCACGCTCGTCTTGTCGCCGTACTCGGCCGGAGGCGCGCCTTCGATCACTTCCATGGATTGCACGGCGTCCACCGGCAGTTGATTCGAGAACACCTTACTTTGCTGGTCGGTGATCGGTTGGTCGTCGACGGAAAACGAGTTTGAGGCGTGGTCGCCGAGTCCGTGAAAGAGGCCGTTCGAATCCGCCGCAATTCCCGGCGTCGCCAGCGTGACGAGGGAGCTGAGCGAGGACGACGCACTCTCGAGCGGAAGCTTTTCGAAGAGCGCGCGATCGATGTCCGTATGTGCCGTGGAATCGGTCTCGAGAAGGTCTTCTCCTGAGGCCTCGACCCGAACCGACGTGGTTGCACCCGTGATCTTGAGAGCGATTTTCAGGAGGATCGGAACGGTCGAATTAACGCTGACGTCTTGAAAGTATCCGTCAAAGCCGGTCGCCATGATGGTCAGATGATACGGATTGAAAGGTACGTTCTGGATGATGAAATTTCCCGAGCTGTCCGTCGTCCCGGTGCGATTGAAGCCGCTCACAGGATTCTGAATTTCGACGGTTGCGCCGACCACGACGGCGCCAGATGGATCTACAACTGTGCCGCTGACGCTGCCTGAGGTGCCGGACGACTGTGCGCGAATGGAAGTCACCGCGCCAAGGCACAAAACTAAGAATGCCAATATTCCGGAATAGCGAATGACTCGATCCATTTGTCCCTCCCACGGGAATGGGCAACGGCCCAATCGGGCTGCCCGGTGTATGAGTGGAATGGGGGCCACTCCGCATTGCGGAACGGCATGACATTTGTCAGGGGGTTAAATCGAGTGAGAAGGGGGGGCCCTGGAGGGATTGTCCTCGGGCAATTGCTCAAGTTCCGGAGCGAGCACTTCGCCTGGCACGCGCCAAGCTATGGCGAAAAGTACGGGCAGCTTAACGGCGACCGCCGTCTGCACCGGTGCCTGCTGCGCCATATGGCAGACGGGGCATGTTGCCGACGACGCGTCGTCGTGATTATGAGCGAGGCTTGACTCCGCTGTAATAAACAGCAGAGCCAGAAGCGCCAGGCATACCGCCAACAGCCTCGGCCTGCCAAGCCTCGAATTCGAACCTGAGTTCATCCAGCCGCCAGCATATACCACCAGTCAGCCAATTAGACGCAAAAACACCTGAAAGGGTGACCCATGAGCCCATATCTCGGCGCTATTCCTGCCAAATTGGCCAGCGCCGAGCGTTTCATATATGTTGTGAATCTCATACCTGTAAAACATCACCATCGCGCGCCACCATTTGGTAAAGCACCGGGCTCACGATACGACCGAGGAATAGGCGCGAGATAAGTCCCGCGACGATGACGATCGCGAACGGTTTCTGCGAGTCCGAGCCCACGCCGGTGGAAAGCGCCGCGGGCAAAAGACCCAGGCAAGCGACGAGCGCCGTCATCATGATTGGCCGCAGTCGGATCAGCGACCCGTCGAGCGTGGCTTTGCGAATGCCGAATCCTTCGAGACGCAGCTTGTTGATGTAGGAAACGTCGATAATCGCCGTCTCGGCCGAGACGCCCATGAGCACGAGCAGGCCGAGAACGGACGAGACGCTGAACGTCGTGTGCGTGAGCTTGAGCGCCAGCAAAGCTCCGACCGGTTCGGTCATCACCACGCCGATGAGAACGGTGATCGGGAACTTAAAATTTCCGTACAGCGCGAACAGGATCACAAAGATCAAGAGAACGGCGAGCGGGGCGATCACCGCGAACTGTTCCCGAGCGGCAACGTACTCGCTGTATTCTCCGCCCCAGTCCAACCGGTAGCCCTGCGGCAGTTTGACGGAAGACTGCACGGCCTTCTGCGCCTGATCCACTGCGCGCGCGAGGTCGCGTCCCTCGATGCTGAATTGCACTCCGATGTAACGCGAATTATTCTCGCGATAGATGAACGACGCACCGTTGCCCTGATGAATCGTGGCCAACTCGGAAATCGGCACCTGCTGCCCGGAAGGAGTCGGCACCAGCAAATTGCCGATGGCGTGTTCGCTCGAGCGGTATTCGGGCTTCATGCGCACTACCAGGTCAAACAACTGCTCGCCCTGGATCACCTGCGTGGCCGCCTGGCCACCCACCGCGGCCTGGATCACTCCCTCGACATCGGAGACGTTGATGCCGTACCGCGCGATTTTTTCGCGGTTCACGTCAATCTGCACGCTGGGCTGTCCGAGCTCGCGCACAACGGTGAGTTCGGTGAAGCCGGGCACCTGCTGCAGCACCCGCTTGATTTCGACCGCTTTGTCTTCGAGCACCTGCAGATCCGGCCCGAAGATTTTCACGGCCAGCGCGCTCTTCAAGCCCGTGAGCGCTTCATCCACGGCGTCTTCGGCCGGCTGCGTGAAGTTGAAAATCACGCCCGGATACGATTCGACTTTCTTCTGAATGTCCTTGGTCAGATCGGCTTTGTTGTGGATCGGCCCCTGCCCCCACGTCGCATCCTTGTAGGGCTTCAGCCCAACGTAGAACTCGCAGTTGAAGAACCCGGTGGGGTCGGTGCCGTCGTCGGGGCGCGCCAGCTCGGAACCGACCTCGGTAACCATCGGATAGGCCATCAGGATCTTGCGGATCTGTGGAGCGAATTTGGCCGCTTCTTCAAATGAAATGGTGTAAGGCATCGTCGCCCGCACCCACATGGCTCCTTCGTCGAGGTGAGGCATGAACTCGCCGCCGATGAAGGGGATCAATAGCAGCGATGCGCCGAAAATGATGGTGGCCAGAATCATCGTTAGATTCGGGCGGTCCAGGCACCAGCGGAGTTCCGATGCGTACTCGTCCTTCAGCCAATCGTAAGCGCGGTTCGCTTTTTCCTTCACGCCGCGAGTGAACCAGTAGGAGGCGAGCACGGGAACGAATGTGAGGGTGAAGATCAACGAGCCAAGCAGCGCCCAGGACATCGTCTCGGCCATCGGATGAAAGAGTTTTCCGGACGGTCCGCTCAGCGCATATATGGGAATGTAACCGGCAAGGATCACCGCGACGGAATAAAAAATCGGCCGGTCCACATCGCGCGCTGCCGCAATAATTACCTCGTGAAGCTTGTATTCCTGCCCGTCGCGCGCAGCCAGCTCCCGGTAGATGTTTTCCATCATCACGACCGTGCCGTCGATGATGATTCCGAAATCGATGGCGCCGATGGAGAGTAGGTTCGCCGGGATGCCGCGTGCGTGAAGGAAAATGAATGAAAAGAGCAGGCTCAGTGGAATCGTCAGAGCGACGATGACCGCCGCGCGCACGCTGACCAAAAAGAAAATCAAGACGATAAAGACCAGGCACATGCCGAGCATCAGGTTATGCTCCACGGTATCGATGGTTACCTGCACCAGGTCGCTTCGGTCGTAGAAAGGCCGCACTTTCACGTCATGCGGCAGGAGGTCGCGGTTGATCTCCTCGGTCTTTGCTTCCACTCGTTTGAGGACGTTCTGCGTCTGCTCGCCGGTGAGCATGAGGATGACGCCTTCGACCCTGTCGTCATCGTTCTGAAAACCGAACTCTCCGAGGCGGGGAGCGTGGCCGATGGTAACTTCGCCGATGTCGCGGACGCGCACCGGCACGCCGTTGTTATTCCCCACGACGATGTCGCCGATGTCTTCGGTCTTGTTCACCAACCCAAGTCCGCGCACGTAGAAAAATTGCGAACCTTGCGAGTAGAAGCCGCCGCCGGCGTTGGCGTTATTTGCGGCCAAAGCATTGAGCACTTGCGGTAAAGGAACGTGATAGCTGTAAATTTTTGCGGGATCGAGCAGCACTTGATATTGCATCACCGTGCCGCCGAAGCCGGAATCATCGGCGACGCCCGGCACGGACTTGTAAGCGCGCTCAATCACCCAGTCTTCGTACGTCTTCAGCTCTTGCGGAGTGCGGTCCGGACTTTCAATCACGTAGCGATAGACGAGGTTTGACGGGCTCGAGAGGGGCGCCAGACTGCCCGTCACGCCGGTAGGCAGCGTGGCATCCGAGAGCCGTTCGAACACGACTTGCCGCGCGAAATAATCGTCCGTGCTTTCCTGGAACGTCATGATGACGTCGGACAAGCCGTACAGCGAGATCGAGCGCATGAACTCCATGTGCGGCACGCCGTTCATCTGCAGTTCGATCGGCAGCGTGACGAGACGCTCGGTTTCCTCAGCCGCGTGCCCGGGCCACTGTGTAATGACTTCGACGAGCGGGGGAGAAAGATCGGGGTAAGCGTCCACGGGCATCCGCTGAAACGAAATCGAGCCCGCCACGATCACCAGCGCAGCGAGCATCAAGACCAGGAAGCGCTGCCGAAGCGCGAATTGAACGATGCTATGAATCATGTCAGGACGTAGTCCCCTCAGCGCTGAAGCGAATTCTGGAACTGCAGGAACAGGCTCCCGTCGCCGATCACATGGTCGCTCGACTGCAGCCCGGTGAGGATTTGCGTTTTCCCGCCCTGGCTCTCGCCGAGAGTAACGTCGCGCCGGGCGAACTGGCTGTTTCCCGTCTGCAGATAGACGTAGGGCATGTTCTGCTCGTCGCGCAACACGGACGAGTTAGGAACGAAGAGAGCGTTGGGAATCACTCCGGCTTGCACCTCCGCGGTCACATACATTTCTTTTTTCAGGCGCTCGCCGGGATTGGAAGCTTCAATACGCGCCTGAAGCGTGCGCGTGGTGGGGTCGAGCGCGGGGGAAATGTATTCGATCTTGCCGCGCACGACGCCCGGATACGATTCATTGTCAATCGTCACCGGATCGCCGACATGTACGTAGGCCACGTCTTTCTGATAGACGTTGACGAGGATCCAGACCGAACTCATGTCCGACAGCGTGAAACACTGCGTGGCGCCGGGCGCCAGCAATTGCCCCACAGAACACTCGCGGTCGACGACCTCTCCAGCCACAGGCGAGAACAGCGGGATTTCCGGCGAAGGAGCCTTGCTGACAATCGCTTCCGGGTCGGGTATGCCGAGTATGCGGATGGCGTCGGCACTCGACTCGAAGTCCGCCTGCGCCTGCGCGCGATTCGATTCGGCTTGCTCGAGATCGGCCTGGGCATTGGCGCCGTGCGCATACAGGTCCTTCGCGCGGAGGTAGTACTTGTCCGCGAGCTGAAAGGCGTCGCGCGCCTTGATATAAGCCGAACGCAGAAGAGAGTAGTCCGGGCTGGCGATGTAAAGCAGAGGCTGGCCGGCCCGAACATGTTCGCCCGGCGCAACCACGACGCGGCTGACCGGCCCCCCTACCTGCGTGATGACTGGTGTGGTCTTGAAGTCGTTGTATTCGACTGCGCCGCTCAATCGGAGCATGCGAGTCAGGGGTCCCTGCTCGACCGTTACCACCTGGACGTGAGACATCTGGCCGGCGGGCAGTGAGAAAATTTCGGCCTTGGCTTCGGGACTTTCCGCCGTCGAGAACGAAGTCATTTTGCTGGCCTTTTCTGATCCTTCTCCACAGCCGGATAGCGCGAACGCCACCGCCAGCACCGCGACGCTCATTCTCCAAGATCGTGTTCCCGGCGCGGGCGAATCACGCCGGGTTTTACCGCCCCCACTCCAGCGCATTCGGATGGAAGCGTGCCTGTTCGTTTTCACGGCAGGCTCCTAGTGCCCACCGCTTCGCGAAGCTGCTCCACCGCGAGCTGATAGGCCGCGAGCGACTGGCGATAAGCGAGTTGAACGGCGCGATAACTGCGCTCGGCGTCGAGAAAATCGAGAAGGCTTGCAGCACCGCGCTTGTATGCGTACTCGCTGATGTCTCGCGATTGCTGGGCTTGATCGAGATAGCCGCCGCGATACAGCTGAATGATCTGGTCATTCGTTTGCAGCCCTTCGTACGCATTGACGACGTCGGTCAGCACCTGCTCCTGTGCGCTCTTCTGGGTTTCCTGGGATTGCGTGATGGCGTACCGCGTCCGGGCAATTTCGCCCTGATTGCGATCGAAGATGGGGAGGGGCATGCTCGCGAAGAGCGAAATGCCGCTCGTCCCTCCCGTATGGCTGTAATCGGCGGTCCCTGTGATGTCGCGCTTGCCGATGGCGCGCTGCAGCTCGTATTGGCTCTGCGCCGCGGTCACACCCTGCACGGCTGCGCGCAAATCAGGCCGCTGCTGAATGGCCAGCGATTCGAGGTCGTCGCGCTTTGCGCGGACCGGCTGGTAGTCGAGATCTCCGGCCACGTCGTAATCCGCCGAAACGGATTCAAAGCCAAGCGACTGGCGGAGCATGATGAGCGCTTGCACTCGCGCGAGTTGTGCTTGCGAAAGATCCGTCTGAAATTGCAGCAGCTGCAGTTTGATTTTGAGCAGATCAGCTTCGCTCATGTCTCCGTCTTTGTAACGGATATTGCTGATGTCCACCGTGTCCTGAAAACTTTTCAGGTCCTGCTCGGCGAGTGCCAAAGTGGATTCCGCGAGCTGCACGTTGACGAAATCGGAGGCGACGAGAAACGTCAAAGCGCGCTCGTTGTCGGCAACCTGCGATGTTGTTACCGCCGTTGTGTCCTTCGCGGCCTGGAGGCGGTGCTGCCGCTTCCTGCCGCGCTCGAAGAGATAACTTAGGCCGATGTCGAATTGCGCGTTTTGGTCGAAGTAAGTGGAATTGGCCGCCGTGGGCTGAAAAAGAGGCAAAAACTGAGCGTCCGCACCGAGCACGGGGTCCGGCCGCAAATTCGCCGTAATCTCCTCAGCCTGGCTTTCTTGAATCGTCAGGCGGGCCGCAAGGAGCGTGTGATTGTGCTGCAACGCGAGCTTGATGGCGTCGTCTAGGCTCACGCGCACGGGGCCGGAGCTTTGTCCCGCAGCGATTGCTGCCCACAACAGCGAGACACATAATGCTGTGAAATAAGAAATTCTTAAGCGCATAACACCACCGTTCAAATGAAAATCGGAGAAAGAGTGGATCAACGCGCCGCGTGCGGCGCAGGGCACACTAACGGAAGATTAAGCAGAAGGAGGTGCGCGAGCGGGAATGCGGTGTGAATCTGGCGTTGGGTCGAGCGAAGGCTGCGACACATCGGGGCTCGAACTGACCGGCATAAGCACGGGTAGACGATTGCCCGCGAGCGGCCTCTCAATCGGTTGATGATTGAAATGGCAGATCGGGCAGGTGGTCTCAGAGCTTGAATCGTGATGGTGCCAGACATTACCCAGCGTGGTCGTGATGACCAGAAGCGCGACGAGCGCCAGGGGCACGATCAGATACCGAGTATATTTGCTCAAGGACTTCACGTTTTCACTGCTTCATTGCCGTGCACCGACCGGCCCTAAACCATTGTATCGGAGATGCCTGACAGACTAGAAATGTTGTGTTTACGTTGATACTTGCGAAGGCGCTGAGTGGAGCGCCGGCATCAAGCCGTTTGCTCCAGCGTCTTTTCGACCATCGCAACGCATTTTTCGACGCGCTGGCGCAGCGGGCCTTCGATGGCATCCTGCCGCTTCTTCAAGGAATGAAGTTCGTCGGCAATATTTAACGCGGCGAGGACGGCGACGCGCACCGAGTCGACCGTACGAGTGGCTTCCGCGACCGAGCGCATCTTTTCATCCACGAATGCCGCGAGCTCCTTCAGATATTCTTCGTTGTCATCGGCTTGAACGTTGTAGCTCTGGTTGTAAATTTCAATCTTCACGGGAGCCTCTCTCCGGCTGAGCCACGTGTATTCTGCGGCTTCGCGTCTTGAGTAACAAGCGGAAACGTGCGGTTCTGCCCGCGCCATCAATTGCGGTTCAGGAGGCAAGTTGCTGGGAAACTAGCTTGCGCGAAGGGACGCGCCCAGCGATTTTTCGAGCGCGGCCACGATGCGAGCGGAGAAATCGGTGAGTTGCGCATCCGTGAATGTGGCCTGCGCGCTTTGGAATGTAACTCGAACGAGAAGAGAATACTTTCCCGCGGGAACGTTCTTGCCGCGGAACAAATCCACCGCTTCAACGCGCGCAACTTCTGGAATCTGCAAAGCGCGGATTGCTTCCTGAACCTGCGAGAATTTGATTCCGTCCGCGAGCAGCAATGAAAAATCGCGCTCGACCGCCGGGAATCGCGGCAGCGGTTCGTAACGCCGCGAAGCTCGCGCGCGATCGATTGTCTCCAGCAGCGGTCCGAGCGCAAGGTCGGCAACAAATGTATCCGTCCGCAATTTAAATAATTCGGCAGGTTTCCGGCCGATCTTTCCTGCCGTGCCCAGCGCGCCGCCGGAGCCAGCGAGCCCGATCCGGCCGGCATCAGCGTGCGAAAGCCAATTCGGAACGGTCGAATCCCATGCGAAGCCGCCGGCAAGCTCGCCGACCCTGTCGAGATCGCCCTTCAGGTCCGCGAATTCGAATTCGCGCGCTTCCTCATGAATACTTTTCTCTCTCGCATCGCCCGTCGCGCCCAAAGTGAGAACGCGATTCTCCACCGGATTCCCATCTTTTATCCCGTAAGCCTTGCCGATTTCGAAGAGACGCAGATTGCGCTGGCCGCGATTCAAGTTCCATTCGAGCGTCGCGAGCATGCTGACCGCGCCCGAACCACGCAGCGTCGAAGCTTCTTCAGAAAGTGGATTCGCGATGATCGCGGGCGTCACGCCTTCCGGCCGGAACAATTCATCGAGCTCTTTATTCACAATCGGGACCGCGACAATTTCCTGATAGCCCAAGCCGATCAAACGCTCACGAAGAAGATCCTCGGCGCCCGCGTGCGGCAACCGCGCAGCAGGCTGTTTCGACGACGGCATTCGCGGCGGAAACTTGTCGTAGCCGTAAATTCGCGCGACTTCTTCGATGAGGTCAATTTCGCGCGTCACGTCGCGCCGCCACGAAACCGTGTGGCATTCCCACGCGGCCGTCAACGATCCATCGCGGCCGCGATTTTCGTCGATGCGCACAGACTGAAATCCCAGCGCGCCGAGAATTCCCTCAATCTCGCGATCCGGGACATCCGCGCCCATCACGCGCAGAAATTCCGTTCGCGTCAGTTCCAGTTTTCGCTGTGGCTCGGGGCTTGGGTAGACATCCACCACGCCCGCGAGAATTTCGCCGCCGCCAAGCTGCTGAATCAGCTCCGCCGTCTGGCGCGAGGCCAATTCGGCCATCTCGATGTCGGCTCCGCGCTCGAAGCGCATCGAAGCCTCGGTGCGCAGTCCCAAAGTTTTCGAAGTTCGGCGAATAGAAATCGGATCGAACCAGGCGGCCTCGATGAGGATATTGCGCGTCGAGAATCCGATCTCGCTCTCCGCGCCGCCCATCACGCCGCCAATGCCTACGGCGTGCGCCGCGTCGGCAATGACGCACATATCTTTCGTCAGCGTGCGTTCGTTCCCGTCGAGCGTGCGCATCTTTTCTCCGGGCCGTGCCCGGCGCACGACGATGCGGCTCTCCGCGAGTTTATCGAGGTCGAAGGCGTGCAGCGGTTGACCCAGTTCGAGCATGACGTAGTTCGTCGCGTCCACGACGTTGTTGATCGAAGCGTGACCGAGCGCTTCGAGACGCTGGCGCAACCAATCCGGCGACGGCTGTACCTTCACGCCGCGTAGAACCCGCGCCGTGTAGCGCGCGCACAAATCCGTAGAATCGATTTCGACGCGCGTAGCTTTCGAGACGGCTTCGGACGATTCCGTCAGCTTCGGTCTCACCGGCTTCAACGACACGCGATAGAGCGCCGCGATTTCGCGCGCGATTCCGTAATGGCCGAGGCAATCTGCGCGATTCGAAGTAAGCTCAGCGTCGAGGACCGGTCCCGCCGCGCTCTCTTCAATCGCATCCACAGCTGTGCCCGACAAAGAAAGCCGCGAGCGCAACTCGGCCGGCGTCGCCGTCACCTCGACGAATTCCTTCAGCCAGTTGTAGAGAACCTTCATGTCAGCAATAAATCCGTATCACTTCGTCGCCACGCCCGCGATGTGCGGGCCGATTACCGGCAGCGGCACGCGAAAATGCTCGATGCAAACATCGGAAAAGCCAGCCGCTTCGATTGCTTTCCACGTTTCGCGATCCGGATGGCAACCATCGGCAAAGAACGTCGAGAATGGCGCGATTCGCTCCTGCCAAAGGCGCGTTCCAGAGTCTTCGGCGGCGGCGACATGTTCGAGAAAAACGAATGTTCCACCGGGCTTCAGGACGCGCCGAATTTCCGCGAGCGAACCAGCGACGTCTTGAACCGAGCAAAACACAAGCGTGCTTACGATCGTATCCACGCTGCCGTCAGCGAAATCGAGATGGTCCGCATATCCTTCGCGCAGTTCCGCGTCGAGCCCCGTTACGCGCGCCGCGTGCTCGAGATACGGATGCATGTGCGGATTAGGCTCGATGCCGATCCAGCGCACTCCGTGCGCGTAGTACGGCAAATTCGCACCGGCGCCCGGTCCGATCTCGACAATCGTTCCCGTCAACCCGCCGAGAAGTTCGCGCTTGCGACGCGCGAGTTCCCGCTCGTGGCGCGCGGTGCAATTCGCCATCAGCCACGCAAATACGCGTTTGCGGAAGCCTCCACGCGCACCGTTAGGTTCAACTATCACGGCGCTCTCCGAAGAGCGCGCCACCGCGGATGATTCGATCGTCATGGAAATTGGCGCAGGAAGCGAACGTCATTTTGGAAAAACGCCTGCAAATCCGTGATGCCGTACCGAAGCATGGCGAGACGATCGACGCCCATTCCGAACGCGAATCCCGATAAACGCTTCGGGTCGTATCCCACAAAGCCGTACACAGCAGGATTCACCATTCCGGAACCGAAGAGTTCAATCCAGCCGGAAAATTTGCACGTGCGGCAGCCGCTGCCCCCGCACACGTGACACGATACATCCACTTCCGCGGAAGGCTCGGTGAAGGGAAAATAGCTCGGGCGAAGCCGCGTCTTCACCTTTGGCCCAAGCAGCGCGTGCACAAAATAATCCACCACACCGCGAAAATCGCAAAACGTGATGTCGTAATCGACCGCCAGGCCTTCGAGCTGATGAAAAATAAATCCGTGGGTGGCGTCGGGATTGTCGCGGCGATAGACCTTGCCGGGCACGATGATGCGCACCGGCGGTGGTTGCTTCTCCATCGTGCGAATCTGCATCGGCGAAGTATGCGTGCGCAGCAAATGCCCGCCGGAGCCTTCGATATAAAACGTGTCCATGTTGTCGCGCGCCGGATGATGCTCGGGAATGTTGAGCGCCTCGAAATTGTAGTAAGGCGTCTCCATCTCCGGCCCTTCGACCACGCTGAAACCGATGGCGAGGAAAATCCGCTCGAGTTCTTCGTAGGTTTGGCGAATGAGATGTGAGGTGCCGACGGGCCGTTCGATGCCGGGGAGTGAAAGATCAATCTGAGGGCCAGCGTCGCTATCCGCGACCGAATTCTTAGCGGATTCGACCGAGGCTTCAAGCGCTGCGCGAAGCTGATTGAGCCCAGCGCCGATGAATTTCTTCAGTGCCGGCGGAGCCGGTTTTAGCCAGTTCTCTGAGATCCGAGAGGAAATGCCATCCCGCCGCCCCAGCCACTTGACGCGAAACGCTTCGAGCGACTCGGGCCCTCGGATCTGCGCTGCCTCTGCATCCGCCGCAGCTCGCAGCTCGTTGAAAAGCGCATCCACGCCGGCCTGCGAAGACACACCGACCTGCTCGACGCGCAACGTGGTCTTTTGGAGAGCGTCCGTGGCCATTTCCGGCAGCCTCGGTAATTTTATTTCCGGCTAGTAGCGACGTGGCAAATCGCGTCGTGCTGTTCGAGCCGCGAAGCTAAGCCTTGGCCGGCGCCGTTTTGAGATGCGACTTCGCCGTTTCGATCAGCGCCTTGAAACCGGTCGCATCGTTGACCGCCATGTCCGCCATAATCTTGCGGTCGAGATCGATCCCGCCGACCTTCAAGCCGTGAATCAACTGGCTGTAAGAAATTCCGTTATTCCGCGCGGCAGCGCCGATGCGCTGAATCCACAGTGTGCGGAAGTCGCGCTTTTTCGTCCGGCGGTCGCGGAAGGAATAGCGCAGCGAGCGATTCACCGCTTCTTTTGCCGACCGGTACAGCTTGCTCTTGGTTAGGAAAAAGCCCTTGGCGTGCTTCAGCAGCTTCTTGCGCTTGGCGCGCCGCTTTGTACCGCGTTTTACACGAGGCATGTTTTGATTCTCCTGTTTCTAATGATTTCTTTTAAATCAGCGTGGAGAATCGCAACGAACCGCCGCGAATCGGGCGCTTGCGCGCACAATACGCGAATCGGCTGGCGCATCTCCACGGCGTGTTTCGGTTGCCGCTCCTGGCGATTCACCAACGAATCATCGGAGCAGCGTTGCGTCCCAACTCAAATCCGGGACACCCGGCCGGCAGGCCCGTCGTGGCGGGATTTCGCGCTGCCTGGCGCGGAACAACTTCAACAACAACACCGCGGATTCCCCCGGGACTCCGCTATGCCAGAAAATTACGCGTACGGAATCATCCGCTTTACGTTCGCAGCGTCAGCAGGACTGACTTGAATCGACTTGCGAAGCTTCCGCATTCTGCCCGGCGCCTTCGTGCCCAGCAAATGACGCTTGCCGGAATGGGCGCGCATAACCTTGCCTGTCGAGGTCACTCGGAATCGCTTGGCTGCGCCGCGATGCGTCTTCAGCTTTCTAACTTTTGCTTTCGCTTTCGACACGATTGCACCTTCTCAGAAAATTTTTAGGCCTGGCCGGCCGCGGGTGCCGATGCGGGTTTAGACGCCCCGCCTCCCGTGCTGGTTTTTTTCGGCGCCAGCAGCGCCAGCAAAATATTCGCTTCCATCCGCGGTCCGAATTCGACGATCGCGTGCTCGCCGATGTCCTGCAAGAGACGAGTCATCTTGGCGCGTCCAACGTCCTGGTGCGCCATCTCGCGCCCGCGATGAAATATCATCGCTTTTACTTTCGAGCCCTCGCCCAGGAACTTGATGATCTGGTTTTTCCGCACCTGGTAATCGTGCTCGGCCGTCGCTGGCCGGAATTTCACTTCCTTGATGTGCGTGGATTTCTGATGCTTCTTCTGCTCGTGCGCCTTTTTATTTTGCTCGTAGAGGAATTTACCGAAATCGACGAGCTTGCAGACCGGCGGCACGGCGTTGGGGGAAATTTCCACAACATCGATCCCCTGCTCGCGCGCGGCCTTCATCGCGTCGAACAGAGACATCACCCCGAGCTGGTTCCCCGCCTCATCAATAACTCGCACTTCGCGCGCTCGGATGCGCTCGTTGACCCTCAGACCACCACCACGTTCAGCGATAAACCCACCTCCAGAAAGTCGAACCCCCGCGGGCCAGCCCGCCGGGGGTTTGGGTTACGAAGTATAGCACGAGCCGCCGGGCGTTCGGCAAAAGGCAATCTGTCAGATGGGCGACACGGAAGCCCCCGCAGGATTAGCCGAGCGTTCATGGAGATGTAACGCCTGCGTATTCTTCGGGGACTAACACGTAGCTCCCCCCGCGGAGGCCTACATGAAGGCGAATAGGTTAGTTCTAGTTGGAGCTGTGCCGCTGGTGGCGGCAGCGCTGGTGCTGGCGTCGTCGATGCATCGCACAGCGGCTGATACCAGCGCTGTCGGCTCGGGAAAGATCAAGCACGTGCTGCTGTTGAGCATTGATGGCATGCACGCGGTGGATTTCTATAACTGCAGCCACGGAATCGCGGGCGCGAACGGCGGAGACCCGTACTGCCCGAACATGGCGGCCTTGAGCCATACCGCGATCAACTATGTGGGCGTCTCGTCATCAAAGCCTTCGGACTCCTTTCCGGGACTGGCGGCGATCGTAACCGGTGGCTCGCCTAAATCTACCGGCCTGTACTACGACGTGGCATACGATCGGTCACTCGATGCGCCAGCAACGACGACTGGTACTGGTTTGGCTGGAGGCTCGTGCACGCCATACGGCTTACCGACCGGAACGACGACTGATTTCGACCAAGGCATCGAGTTTGATGATACCAAGCTGAACGGCGGCGCACCTGGCGCTGCGGTGACCGAAGGCGGCATCGCTTCAATTGACCCGGCGAAGCTAGTGCGAGATCCGCAAGCGGGTTGCGCGCCGGTGTACCCGTGGAACTTCGTCCGCACCAACACGATCTTTAGCGTTGTTCATGCGGCAGGTGGATACACGGCGTGGATTGATAAGCACGCGTCGTACTCGTTTACGGCTGGACCAGGTGGCAAAGGACTGAATGACTACTATTCGCCGGAAGTGGACTCGACCGTCGTGCCGCTGCCGGGCGTGACGACCTCGGAAGGCGTTTCATGCGCAACAATTCGCGATACGGCTGGAATCTCATCGTGGACGAGCAGCTTCGACAACATTCAGTGTTATGACGCGCTTAAGGTAAAGGCGCTATTGAATCAGATCGCCGGCAAGACTCATAACGGCGGTGCAGCGGTTGTGCCAGCCCTCTTCGGCATGAATTTCCAATCGGTGTACATCGGTGAGAGTGTCTATGAGCCGAATGTGGGCACAGGCGGATATCAGAACGCGGCGGCCTTGCCCAGCAACGCGCTGCTGAAGGAGATCGAGTTCGTGGACGCCTCCATCGGCGACATCGTCAGCGCGCTCAAAGGGGCAGGCCTCTATGACGACACGCTAATCGTCATTACAGCGAAGCATGGGGAGTCGCCGATCGACCCGAGTCTGTACGTGGCGGATGGCGCCAATACGCCGGCAACGCAGCTGGCAGCGTACATTCCCTATTCGGAGTCGCCGCTGAACCCGGGAGGCATTGGCGCCACCGAGGATGATGTGTCGGTGCTTTGGCTGAAGAAAGGCGTGAGCTTGACCTCGGCAGTGGAGGTGCTCGAGAAAAATGCCACAGCGATCGGGCTGGGAGAAATTTACTACGGGCCGACACTGGCGCTGAACTACAACGTGGGTGGCCTCGATCCCGGTCAGGATCCGCGGACGCCGGATATCATCGTGACGCCGAACGTGGGCGTGACCTACTCGGGCAGCACAACGATGATTGGCGATCACGGTGGATTCGCACATGACGATACTAATGTCATCTTGTTGGTATCTAATCCAGATTTTAAGGCGCAGACAGTATCGGCCGCGGTGACAACCATGCAAGTCGCGCCGACGATTGTGAAAGCGGTGGGACTAGATCCGACGACGCTGGCCGCCGTCAAAGCGGAAGGTACGGCTGTGCTGCCCGAGGTCGAGGCGCAACTCGCAAAGTAAAACAGTCGTTACCTCCGTGTAACGTAAGTAATCTCGCGGGCATAGAAATTCTAAGGACGCTACAGTCATTCCTTCATCTCAACGGTTATAGAAGATTGTCTGTTTGGAAACGGTTATATCGTTGAACTCCAGCCGGCGTACATATGTGTCCCGATAAACGCGTTAAACCGAAATTTACCTACTACCATCTATGGACTTAGCAGGGCTTGACACCTGTGTTCGTAGAAGGTCAGAATCGCGGCGAATGGCTGACGACACGACTCGGATTGAAAGCCATGCCGGTTCCCGCGACGGCCACCATATCATTGCGATACATGGCCCGGTCACCATCACGACGGCCCCGGCGCTGCGAAAGGCCGGGGAAGGAATCAGCGCGCGAGTCTTGATTATTGATCTCACCGAAGTTCCCCATGTGGATTCATCCGCGATCGGCGTCCTCGTTCACTTTTACACAGCGAGCCGTGAATCCGGCCGCAAGCTGGCGCTGGTGGGTTTGAGCGACCGCGTTCGAAAGACGCTCAGAAACATGAGTGTTGACAAGCTATTCCAAATTTACCCGGTGCTCAGCGACGCCGAGAATGACCTCAGCGAGCGCAATCAAGAATAGCCTCTACTCGAATCCCCGAAGTTTGACTGCGACTGGAATGTTTGACTGAAGAATGTCGAGAGGAATCGCGGGAACCGCGCTAGCTGGCGCCCTTTTGAGCGATCTCCGCGTTGAGCGTGCCGATGAAGTCATCAAGCGGGCGTGCGCCGAGATCGCCTTTCGCCCGATGGCGCACGGAGACGGTGCCGGCCTCGGCCTCTTTTCCGCCGACGACAAGCATGTAAGGAATCTTCTGAAGTTGCGCGTCGCGAATTTTCGCTTGCAACTTTTCGTTGCGATCGTCGAGGTGCACACGGAATCCAGCGCCGCGAAGTTTCTCCGTCACTTGCTGCGCGTACGCCGCAACTTTTTCGCTGAGAGGCAGCACCTCCACTTGCACCGGCGCGAGCCACGCCGGAAACGCTCCGGCGTAATGCTCGATCAAAATCCCGAAAAATCGCTCGACCGAACCGAGCAGCGCGCGATGCACCATCAGCGGCTGATGCCGCGAACCATCTTCGCCGACGTACTCGAGATCGAATCGCGCCGGCAGATTGAAATCGAACTGAACGGTGGTCAACTGCCACGGCCGGCCGATCGCGTCAATCAGCTTGACGTCAATCTTCGGCCCATAAAATGCCGCTTCGCCTTCAATGCGCTTGAACGGGACGTGAATTCTTTCGAGCGTAGTCTCAAGCGCGTTCGTCGCGCGCTGCCAGTCTTCGGGCTTCCCCGCGTAATTTTCCGGATGCCCCGCGTCCCAATCCGACAGCTCGACCTCGTATCGGTCGAATCCGAACGTTTTCATCACGGCGAACGCGAAATCCACGCAGGCTTCCACTTCTTTTTCGATCTGGTCCGGCGTGCAGAAAATGTGCGCGTCGTCTTGTGTAAAGCCGCGCACGCGCAGCAAGCCGTGCAGCACGCCCGAGCGTTCGTAGCGATAAACGGTGCCGAGCTCCGCATAACGCTGCGGCAAATCGCGATAACTTCGCAGCCGCGATTTGTAAATCAGAATGTGGCCCGGACAATTCATCGGCTTGAGCTGGTACTCGGCCTTTTCCACTTCGATCGGACCAAACATACTGTCGCGGTAGAAATTCGTGTGCCCGCTGGTGTTCCAGAGATCGAGCCGCATGATGTGCGGAGTGAATACGAGATCGTAGCCGCGGCGCAGCAATTCGTCGCGCAGCCAGTCTTCGATCAGCTTGCGAACCAATCCGCCTTTCGGGTGCCAGAAAATTAGTCCCGGACCGGCCAGTTCCTCGATGCTGAAAAAATCCAACTCAGTGCCGAGCCGGCGATGGTCGCGGCGCTTGGCTTCTTCGAGTTTGTGCAGGTATTCGTCGAGCTGCGATTTTTCGACGAAGCATGCGCCGTAAATCCGCTGCATCTGCGGATTGCCTTCGTGCCCTTTCCAGTAAGCGCCGGCGACGTTGAGCAGCTTGAACGCCTGAATCCGGCCGGTGGAAGGAATGTGCGGCCCGCGGCAGAAATCAATAAATTTTCCGGTGGTGTAGAACGAAACCATCGGCTCGATGGCCTTTTCTTCCACAAGCTCGCACTTGAAAGTTTGATCGGAATCTTTGTAGAGCTTCAGCGCCTCCGGCTTCGGAAGGAACTTCCGCTCGTTCGGCACGTCGCGCGCGGCGATCTCGTGCATCTTCGCTTCGATTTTTTCGAGATCCTCCGGAGTGAATGGTTCGGGACGCAAGAATTCGTAGAAGAAGCCGTAGTCAATCGGCGGCCCGATGCCGAGCTTCACGTTTGGATACAATTCGAGCACCGCCGCGGCGAGAAGATGCGCAGCCGAATGCCGGAAGACCTGAACCGCGTCCGGGTCCTTGGCGGTGAGAATCGCGAGCGAGGTATCCTGGTCGAGCGGCCGACTGAGATCAATCAGGTCGCCGTTGGTGCGCGCGACGAGCGCCTCTTTCGCCAGCCGCGGCGAAATCTGCTTCGCCACTTCGGCAGGAGTTGTTCCTTTCGGAACTTCGCGCTTTGCGCCGTCCGGCAACGTAATTTGAATGGTGTCCATGGATTTGAGCTGTGAGCCTCTGAATTTCTTAGCTTACTGGCCCAGCGCCCGCAGGGTCAAGACGCGATAGTAGAGGTCACTGCGGATGAGGCCGGCAGAGATCAAGTTTGCTCGTATTCACCTACGAGCACCTGGTGGACGTGAATGCTCGGAAAGCCCTGCGCAAACGCCTGCACCCGCGCGAGTGCCTGATAGAAATACAGATTCTTTTCGCTTTCATCGAGCGCCTCAAGTGAATCCCAGAGCGAAAGCACCTGCACCTGGATCGGATCGGTGGCATGCGTATGAAGCACGAAAATCCCCCGAAATCCTTTTTGTTGCTTCATCAAGGGAATCAACGACGCGACGGCTTTGGCGAACTCTTCACTCTTGCCGGGGAGTATGTGGAATTGGGTCACGCGCGCATGCATGAAAACCTCCTAGCTCCGCGCGAATGGATTCATGTGCCACGAGCCTAGCGCATCGATTCTCCGGAGTAAATACGCACGAGCTAGAACAGCGTGACGCCAGGCAGACCCGTAAAATGCGAATCGGAGGTAATCAAGTTTGCGTTGTGAAACTGCGCGGTGGAAAAAATGATCGCATCCGCCATCGCTAATTTGTAATTGCGGCTGACTTCCACGGCCTTCAATGCGATGTCCGCGTCGAACACCGCATTCGTCGCGCGCAATGCGTGTGAAACAAAGCGCCATGGAGCTGTCCTGATTGCCGGATTGGTTTCCGATACCGCGAGGAGTTTCTTGTAGACTTCATAGAACACAATGGAAGGGACCAGCAGAAATTCCTCAAGTTCAAGGAATGGGGCAAAAAGGTCAGCCTTCGGTCCGTCGGTCAGATACTCTATCCATCCCGAAGAATCGATGAGCGACAGCCTAAATTCGCTCGGTGTGGTCACGGTCGCTCTCCTGCCACACGATTCCCTTTGCTATCCCTCGCAATTCTCGAATCGACCGGGGTGGATCCAAATGCAACGACCCTTCCAATTCGTACATGAACAGCATCTGGCCCGGCCGAAGTTTGAGCTTCTCGCGCAAATCCTTCGGGATTACGACCTGAAACTTCGGAGACACGGTGACTGCGTTCTTTGATTTCATCAAGTTAAACTCCAGTTCAAAGCCTAGCAGCGAAACCGCGGTATGTCAACATGCGCATCGACAAATAGATTGACATACGCAATTTATATCGATTTAACATGTGTATGACGGCAAGGGTTCCGCGCAGAGGCGTTATTTCTTGCGAGCCTGCTCGAGCATGTCCCAGGCTTGGTCAGGCAATTCCAGGAAGTCATTAAACTCTCCGGCCCCGCGCAACCATAACCCGCCGTCGATCACCACGCATTCGCCGTTCACGTACTCGGCTTGCTGGCTCAGCAGATACGTCGCCAGATTCGCGAGCTCGTCGTGCCGTCCAAATCGATTCATCGGATGATAGTTCTTGGCGCGATCCTCCAGCTCTTTCGAAGGAAGCAACCGCGACCACGCTCCTTCCGTCGGAAACGGCCCGGGAGCGATGGCATTCAAGCGGATCCTGTGACGCGCCCATTCGACGGCCAGCGAGCGCGTCATCGCCAGCACGCCGGCTTTCGCGCATGCCGACGGCACGACAAAACCCGAGCCCGAACCAACCGCCGCGTACGTCGTTACGATGTTCAATATGTTCCCAGGCTGTTTCGCTTCGATCCAACGCCTACCAAGCGCCAGCGTGAAATGAAACGTCCCTTGCAAGACGATTCCGATGACAGCGTTGAACGCGTTCGGCGACAATTTTTCAGTGCGCGCGATGAAATTTCCTGCAGCGTTGTTCACGAGGGTGTCCACGGCGCCGAGTTCTTTCTCAGCGGCGGCGATTGCAGTTTCAACTGCCGCAAAGTCGCGGACCTCGCACGTCGCATAACCGGCTTTCACGCCTTTGGCGCGGATGTCATTCGCGGTCTGCGCGAGTGGCTCTTCGCGACGCGCGACAAGAAACAGGTTCGCGCCGAGTTCCGCGAATCTTAGCGCCATCGACCGGCCGAGACCCGTCCCGCCTCCGGTGATGAGAATGTTGCGGCCCTTCAGCAAATCGCGCTCAAACATGATTCACCGCCTTTCGTTCCATTGAACGTTCCATCGACACTTTAAGGGAATTGCGCGCAGCTGCATGAATCAATTTTGGAATCGCTGTCAGATAAGTTGGGTTAGGAAGGCGTGACGACTGTAGCTAGAAATCAACGTGGGCGCGAAGCCCCGGAACCAGCACAGGGCCGCGCGCTTCGTTATATCCCGGATCGTTGATGTGCTGCAGATCGAAAGACGCGAAAATTCCGCGCCAGACGTGTGCAGTGTAATAAGTTTCGAAGATTTTTTCGCCGCCATAGCTGAGCCCGCCGTCGCCAAGAAGAAATCCCGGCCCGCCGAGCGCCAAGTAGCGCGCGTGGTCGCCGGAAATGCCGTTGATCGTGAACACTGCTCCCGCTCGATCGTTCTTCCGGTGCCACGCGGCCCCTTTGAAGTACAGACCGCCTTCGGCAGTTCGATCTACTTCGGTATAGGCGAAAGATTCGTTATGCCCATCGCTCCAGCCCAAGCGTGCGAATATACCGAATTGAGAAGCGAGATCCTGCTCGAAATTCAATCCGAAGCCGTACTTGTGCCGTCCCTGCCGGCGCGTGTCGATGATATTAGGTGTAGTGGTTTGCCCTTCGAGAAACTCGTCGATGGCCTCGCGGTAGTTTCCCATATTCGCGTGGTTGAGGTAGGCCAGCACGCGAATAACGCCGGCGCGTCCGGGCAGAAAATTTCTGCGCCACTCGCCCTCGAGATTTTCCGAGCGAGCGCGCGCGAGGTCGGCATCGAGATGAATCCCGTTGGCCACCTTCGGCATCATCGCTTCGGCGAACCGCACGGTCCACGAGTGGTCGTCATACTCGAGCATCGCCGCATCCGTGTAGCCGCGCGTGTTCGCCGCGTAGTCATAGGCGCCGTTGTTATCTACCGTCCAGTTCAGAAATTGCAGGTGGGTATCGCTGCCGGCAGAATTCACGTCAAAGAAATCCACGAGATCGAATTTACCGACGCGAATTTCAATCCGTCTCGCCGGGAGTGATGTGGCCAATCCCAGAGGTCCTCGCTCCGCACTAACTCGTTCACCGCTGAGCGGAATGATCTGGCGCACCATCAGCCGCGCAAGGTATGGCGACTTTGCGAGCGGTATGCCCGAAACCGTGCGCACTGCGTCCAAATCGGTAAAGCCCGCCAACCCGAAAGCATTCCCGATGCCTCCGCCCGTTGCGTCCTCGAAGTCAGTCAGAACCTCTGTCGTTTGCGTAAGCTGATAACCCGTGTATAGCGTTAGGACGTGCGTTGTGCTGCTTTGCGCCTCAGGCGTGAGGCTGTTCGGCCCGCTGTATTTGGCCGGGAAAGTCGGGTGCCACTGAAAAACAACGTTAGCCTGGCCCGAGATCCAGTATCGGCTCGTTTCGGAGTGAGGGAAGATAGTTAAAGGCGTTTCGTCCGCGGCAGGAGCGTCCGTGTTATCTGAGGGTGCCTGGCCGTTGGAAGGAGCCGGTGCATCCTGCGCGCGCAATGCGCCCGGGCAAAGCAGGAACGTACCGAGGAGTAGCCACGCCCGGAGGCTGATCTTCGAAGGCATCGGACTCGATTCGTAAGGTCAGTTTACCAGTGCTATCCGCTTTCACGGCCGTAGGATAGTACACATCTCCTAATTTGAAACGCCGGAAATCGAAGATTACATAAAATTTATCTAGGCTTGCATAACGCCCAGGTGAGCCACGACGGGACGCGCCGCGAGGGCAACCGCCATATAATCCCAGGCATCCGGATTGCCCCAATTCGTCATCTCTAGTAGTCTTTCTTGTTCCATCAGGCTCTCCGTCCCACCCGTGAGGTAGCCAGATGCGGGCACTGCGCCTAAGGAGTTGGATTCTTGAGAGGGAAGTCATCAGTTTCGATTTGGATTCTGCTCGCGGCGGCGCTCTTACTGCCGTCCTGCGGCGGCGTTGTAAATAACCCCGCCCCCTCTATCAGCTCCCTCTCTCCGACCAACATCAACGCGGGACAGCCCGGCTTCACGTTAACCGTGAATGGAAGCGGCTTCGCACCGCAGTCGCTGGTTTATTGGAATGGGTCTGCGATCTCGACGATATTCCTGTCGGGCGATCAACTGCAGGCCACGATTCCGTCGTCATTTATCTCCACACCGGGTTCGGCAATTATCGAAGTACAAACTCCCGCACCTGGCGGCGGCATGACCAGCCAGTTGACGTTTACGATCAATACGGTCAATAGCCCGATTCCGATCCTCACCTCGATTTCGCCGTCGGCCGGCCTGGCCGGAGGAAATCAGTTTCTAATGCATCTTGTTGGGAACAACTTCGAGTCGCAATCGGTTGTGACGATCAATGGTAATGGGCAACAGACGGCGTTTCTCGATAGCCAGGATTTGCAGGTACAAATCCCGGCCACCGAACTCATTTCGGCGGGCGTTCTATCGGTCGCGGTCCTGAATCCATCGCCCGGCGGCGGAACCTCGCAGACTCTTCCGCTAACGGTCACCTATGCGGTGCCGGCCATCACCATGCTCTCGCCGACAAGCGCGGCCGCCGGAGGAAACTCTCAAGTTCTGACCGTGACCGGGACGGGCATGACTCCGGCGACGGTGATCACGTTCAACGGTAGCCCGCGGACAACAACTTACGTGTCGAACACCTCCGTTAGCGCGAATCTTACGGAGTCCGATCTTTTCTCGGCGCAGGTAGCGCAGATTATTGCCGTGAATCCGTCGCCCGGCGGAGGGCCGTCTGTTGCTGCGATTTTCGGAGTGGACGGAATCGTACCGACAACCGCGAGACCTGGTTACAGCGGCCTGCCTGAGCTCGTTGACTATAACTATCTCGGACTCGGACCGAATAGCGGCGTCGGCAACCTGAATCTCTCCGGGCCTTCGATTAGTTCGAGTGGCCGATACGTCGCGTACGCCTCCGCGGCCAGCAATCTCGTTTTCAACGACACGAATGGAAGTCCGGACGTGTTCCTGACGGATACGTGTTTCGCCGTAACTTCGTGTGTTCCTTCCACACAGCTCATCAGCATCTCCGGATCGAGTGGGAATGGCGCTACGGGCACGCAGGGGAATTCCGATAGTCTTGAGCCCTCAATGAATTCCGCGGGAACCTACGTCGCGTTTTCATCGCACGCGACCAATCTCGATCCCAATTACCCGACCCTGAACGGCACAACCAGACAGGTTTTCCTCCGCAGCGCGTGCCTCACCTCGACTTCCACTACGGTTTGCACCAGTGCATTCACCGAGTTGGTATCCGTCGCCGCCGATGGAGTCAATCCCGCCAATGCCGACGCCACCCAGCCCTCAATCAGTTCTGACGGCCGGTACGTAGCGTTTGTTTCGTCGGCAACGAACCTGATACCGGGCGTGACCGCGGGAACTGCGCAAATCTATCTGCGCGACACCTGCCTAAACTCGACCACAACGTGTACGCAGACGACGGAACTGGTTTCTTCGGCCGACGGAGTGACGCCCGCGAGCGCTCCGTCGTCGCAGCCGTCGGTGGCAACAGGCGGCCTCTACGTCTCGTATACATCCGCAGCGACGAATCTCATCAACGGTGTCGTTCCATCGTTCACGCAGATTTATCGCACGACGACTTGCATCGCTGGCTTGGTCAATTGCGTTCCCGCGATAACGCTCGTTTCTTCGAATGACGGTGTAACACCCGCGAATGGGCCCACTTCGGAATCCTCCATGACAAGTGATGGGCGCTACCTTGCCTTCGCTTCCTCGGCGACCAATCTAGTTCAAACGGCCTCGTCGGGAGTTCAGCAAATCTTTGTTCGCGACACTTGTGGCACATTAACTTCCGGATGCACGGCCGCGACATCGCTTGTTTCCATCGCCAACGACAACGTGACACCTGGTGACGCCTTGAGCGAGGAGCCAACCATCAACTCGACATCTTCGGGCGCAGGAGACGCGCAGTACGTTGCGTTTTCGTCGCTTTCGACGAATCTCGCCGCGAACATCACTAACGGGTTTGAAAATGCCTTCGTGCGGAACACCTGCGCCGGCGCAACCAGTTCGCCCACGTGCCTGCCGGGCACCGTGCTCCTCAGCACGTCGCAGAATGGCACGCTCGCCAACAACGTGTCGCTGCACCCCGCCATCAGCGGCGATGGTCATACCGTGGCGTTGTTATCTCCGGCGACCAACCTCGTCTCGAATTATTCCACGGGTCTCGGCGACGTCTTTCTTGTCGCGACGTCTTTTTAGGCGTTTATTTCCGGAAAAATCTGGGGTCTCACGAGTGCGTAGCTGAACGCTGCATGATGGCGCTGCGTGTCCTGCCCAGCGTGAAGGTCAGCGATTCCCGCGGAATACTTTTCACGAAAGGCCCGACCATCCAGCCGAGCCCGGCAGGGATGTCGCGAGTCAATGAGATGGCCCGGCACTCCACGTAAGTGCCGCCGTCCTTTTCCTGAAATCGCCAGTACGTTTGCATTCGCCAGAGAAAGCCGTTGTCATCCCCAACCGGCCTCAGCTTCTCGCCGCTTGTGCCCGCATTCTCAACTTCCTGTATTCGGGTCGTGTGCGAACGGCTCATCGCGCGCGTGGCATCAAGCACCTGATAGTGAACGTCGTGTTCGGTGTCGAGAATTGACGTAATCACTTCCTGTTTGTGCAGACGGAGGTAAACGACGAAATCGTCGCCGCTGCGGCTCAGTATTTTTGAGGACACCACGTCCGGCTGAAAAAAATCCTGATGCTTGTTGTAGTCTTCTTCGAATGAAAGTGTCTGTCGAAGCGTTGCACCGGGAACGAAAACCGTCGCGATCCAATCGTGGATCATTCCGTCCGGCACAGAAATTGGCTTTCCGTCGTCGAGCGTCCCGAGCGGTTCGATGATCACGTCGCCGTGCCGCAACTGCTGAAGCGCTGCCCCGCGGCGCTCCTCCGGCTGGCGATCAATCCACAGGAACGCGGCTTGGCTTGCGTCGAGCCGATCCGTCTGTATTTCCGAAACCTGCACGTAGCGGCCGAAAGCATCCACCGTCTGCGATCTCAACCGGGCCGCAATTGCAGGTTCCGCGCTCGTGAACACAACCAGAAACAAAACGATGGAGCCAATTCCCGCCACCTGTCGGCGGTTTCTGCTGGCTATCGGGTCACTCGATCTTGATTCGCGGTTCATTTCCACGGAATTAATCGCCTGTTGCTGGCTCGCACTTCGATTATTGCATGCCGGTAGCCGCGCGTTCTTCTTGGGATGCAGTTACGAGGAGGAATGGAATTTCAGGAGTATTCAGAGGGAGGCAGTAAGTCTTGGGCCCACTCTGTCAGCGGGGGGTCAGGAGGGGTACGCCGACAGGGTGGGCTTGGACGGGTTGGAAGCGTGCCCCGGCTCCTCTCGAAGCCGTCGTCCCCGCAACGCAGCCCCCAACCCGCACTGTCATAATAGAAATCAGAACGGTTCGGCGGAATGGCTCGGAAGTCTCATTTCCCACGTACTCGGGGTACAGTACCCTATCAAAGGCTAAGTTCGTATGTAACGGAGCGCTAAGGCTTTGAGGGAGTGGGGACTTCCGAAGTCGGTGGCGTCGGTGGCGGAGGTTGAGCGGGCTTGTCTTTTGATGGGCTGGCGGGTATGCGCAGAGTGACCTTCGTAGATTTTCCGGTTTGCAGCCGGACGTTTTTTTCCCACGGTGACCAGATGCCCAAGTACGAAGCGCGAAGGTCATACGCGCCCGGCAAGAAGCGTTGGAATGAGAAGCGGCCCTCTACGTCCGTGAGCGCTGCGTGCGGATGCTCGCCATTGCCGGATTCCTGCACGATCACCCGGGCCGACGGAACAGGCTTATCGTCCAGGCCGTATACGACGCCTTCGATCGTGCTCGTAACGTCGCGAGGATTTGCGGGCGCTGTGACGAGACACAATAATGCGACAACGCAGACTGCCGAAATAAACTTTGACAACCTACCTCCTCTCCCGCCCGTACTCATTCTATCCCGGCAAGCGGCCGCTGCGGAGACGCTGCGCCGTAAAGGTTAGCCCACCAAAGTAAGTCCATCAGCTTGATCGTGCGGATACGCTGGAACTGGAGCGCCAGATTGCGCCGCGGTCATTCCGAGGAGCGCACCGACGAGGAATCCCTATTCGGAACGCCAGAAACAGAAGCTGCTATAGCTTGTAAACCTTGTGCGCTCGCGCGTGAGCTTCCTGATCCTGCCGCCCCGAGTCGGCATTCACGCCGCGGGCGATGGCGATGTAGTAGGTCAGCAATTGTAGTGGAACGAGATGAATAAATGGGGCGAGCCACGCCGCCATTTCCGGCAAGACGATCACGTGTTCGGCTGCGATGTCCCGGTTCGCATCGGGCGCCGTAACCGCAACGCGCAACATTCCAAGCTCGCCCGCCGCGCGAAGAATCGTGCGCGCGCGCTCATCGGCGGGCTCTCCCGTCAGCATCGCCACGATCGCGCCGCGCGAATCAATTTCTGAGAACGGGCCGTGCAAGAGTTCTTCGGTTTCGAAGCCTTCTGCGGCGATATAGCTTGTCTCTTTATTTTTCAGCGCGGCTTCGACTGCTGTAGCCCAGCCGGTACCCGAACCGAAAAAGATGAGCCGCTGTTTTGGCGCGACTTGCTTCGCAATCTCGCGAATTTTGATTTCGCTGCGAAGCGCCAGCCGCATCAATGAAGGAACTTTTTCGAGTGCCGCGTCCGCGCCTGTCGCATCCTTGATCAAACCGCGCTGTTCGAGAATAGCGAGAATATATTTTGCGAGCGCCGCAAGCGCGGTTGTGTAGCTCTTCGTGTAGGCAAATGCGAGTTCCTGTTCGCAAGTCTCAATGTGAAAGTCCGCGCCCTGAATTCCGTCTCCGGATTTTTGTCCCGTGACCGCAATCGTCATCGCTCCAGCCGCTTTCGCAGCGCGAAGAGCCTCGATCGATTTCGTCGTGGTCCCCGTGTGGGTGATGACGATAGCGACATCTTCCGGGCCAAGCGCGAGCGGATAGTGCACGAATTCGAACGATTGCTCGGCCCGCGCCGACGCTCGCCCGCCCGAGTGGAATCGCATCCAGCGCTCGCAGACATTCGCAGCGTTCAGCGATGTCCCGATGCCGATGAATACGAACCGTTTCTTGCCCGCCGCGGCGCCTGCCGCGTCCTCGATTTTCACTCGCTGCTTCGCAAACACCTGATCGATTAAGTCAGGCTGCGCCTGGATGGCGTCGTAGAGAAAAAACGGGTGTTTGTCTCGCGTCTCGGGCATTTGCATCTTCTCCCGCGGCAGTGTATCCGATAGACTCGCGAAGCGCGAACGCCAATTTCTTAACACGCACGAGAAGCGCCTGACCGACGGAGGACGCAATGCCTCGCTATCTATCCCAGCACACGCTTGCCTGCCTCACGCGGCAAGGCGCCGAGGAATTGACGGCGAGGCTCAATGCCGCTAAAACGGTCCGTGCGCGTCGCGTGCTCCTCGCCATGCACGATGGAAAGCTGCTCGTCGAATTCGATGCCGCAACCCGAGAAGAGTTAGAAAAGTGGCTTACCGCGGAGAAGTTCCACTTCGACTGGGTTCTTCGAATTGACTACGAGGCGAGCAGCGGCGGACTCTCCCCGGTGTGATATATGTAAGTTCAGCGCAGTTGGCCGTCTTCGATGCCGTTGTGCCGCGCTTCATCTTCGAGTGCGCTAATTCTGTCGAGCAGATCCTGTTTCTGTTTGTTTAGTTTCTGGATTTCCGCCTGCCAGTCCGCGCGCCGCATGTGATATTCCTGCACGCCCTGGTTCGGCGGCGGCTCTCCATTGAGCGCAGCCTGATACGACGCGATCTGCTGATCGATGTCGGCGACCTGGTTATTCAGTTTGCTGATCTGAGTCCGGTACCAGCCAGCGTTTTTTCCCGACGCCGGCTTCGACTTCGCCGGTTTGGGCTTTGGGGCAACGGCCGGCTTCGCTGCTGTGGCCGCGTGCGAATCGAAATCATCATTCGTCCAGACTTTTTTCGTTGCCGGTTGGGTTGGCTGGCCGGAGTTCTCGCTCGTTGCGGCAGGCGATGGAGCCGGCTGCTGATTCTGAGCGCGCGATGGAGCGGCGATAGTTAGGCTGGTGAGAGAGAGCAATATCGTGAGCAACGGACGGATGCGCATAGCGCCTCCTATGTAAATCCATTGTCAGCCCGAAAGTTTCACTCTCACGATTGAATTGCCGTCCAGTTTCCAAATCTTACGGGTCCGCAGCGACGCCGCGAGCCAATTCGTCTTTCACCAATGCGAGAGCCTGCGCGGGAGAACCGTCACGCCGGTACCGCGTCGTCTCCGTGATCTCATGAGCTTCGAACACGAACAGAAATTTTCGTCCGGTGTAATCATATTGCACGCGCGTGGGCGCCCAAAAGCCGTGGGCCACTTCGGCGGTATCAATCGAGAATCGCGCCCCACGATAGAGCTTCCCGAGTAATCCTCCGCCGAAAGGCACATCTCGAACAATTTCCGCTTCGGCGTGCACGATATTGCCGGACGCTTCGTCCACCCAAATTTTCATGCGCGTATGCGTCAGCACGTTCTCAAGCATAGTCTGCGCCACGTAACTGGGATTCGGCTCGAGCGCCAGCACAGCCACCGTCCGGCCGTTGCGCGTTTCGCGGCCTTCCCAGGTCGAATGGAATGCCTGCCGCGCCGCTTCCACCGCATCCCGGCGTTCCTTCATTTTTTTCTGCCATTTCCCATACGCCGCCTGCTGCCGGGAATCCTTAGGATTGATGGCGATCTCGAGCACTTGCTCCCAATCGCGCAATTGCTTCTGGTATATCTCGGTGTCAACCGGTTTTCCGTTTTCTCTGATAAGTAAGCGCAGCGTGCCCGTGCCAGTCGGAACCACTCGAAAAGTTTTGTCGTCCACGACGTGCCGATCAGAACCAGAAAACATCGTGTGATGCTCGATTCGCTCGTATTCGTCCATCGCGGTGTCGTTGTTGTGCAGAGCGTTGATAATGCGGTCGCCGAGAGCTTTCAATTCGGTGTCAGACGGCGCGGCGGTCTGCTCTGCCCCCGCGAAATGCGCATTGCTCGCTGGAACAGGTGCCACCGCCAGACAAACCAGTACCGCGCTCACTATTGACGCAGCCGAATTGAGCAGCATCTTTCTCACGATTCTCCCGGCCCACAGCGCCATCTATGTCCGATTCGAGTTGCCCAATTCCAGTTGCAGGAACATTGTATGCCGCTTACCCAGAAGGGTCTCTGTTCGGGCCTTACTCCTGATTTTTATTCGGGACGAGTACGATGCGGAGCCGCCGTTTTCGAGCGAATCAGCGCGCACTATTTCCCCGGCTCTCGCGTCTATAATACAAAAGGTCATGGATCGTACCCAGTTCAGGGCTTCCGCGCGCCAGACAGCCATCGCTCTCCGCGAAACATTTGTTCTCGCCCTCGATACTCTTCGCGCTCATAAACTCCGTAGTTCTTTGACTTTACTGGGAGTGATCCTGGCTGTGACGACCCTCGTCGCTGTGATGTCCGTCTTGAATGGCCTCAATCTCTACGTCGCCGATAAAGTGGCGAATCTCGGCGCTAACGCCTATATCGTCGATCGCGTCGGCATCGTCACAAACATGGAGCAATGGACGAAGGCTCGCAAGCGCCCGCCTATCGATATCTCCGATCTCGATGCCTTGCGGACTGGAATTACGCTGGCCACGAATATTGCCGGAGTGATGCAGACCGTCTCCGATATCCGCTACGGAAACGAGCTTCGTGAAAACGTGACCATTCTCGGCGCTTCGCCTAGCTATGCCGGGATCCGCGACATCGGAGTTTCCTCCGGCCGCTTGCTCACGGATGTGGACGAAGATCATCGGTCTTCGGTCTGCGTTATCGGCGCGGATGTCGCCAATCAGTTTTTTCCCGGCAGTGATCCGATTGGCAAGGAAATTCGCGCGGGGGCGGAACAGTACGAAGTCGTCGGCATCGCCACCGCGCGCGGAACCATCCTCGGGCAATCGCTCGATAATTTCATCATGATGCCGCTCGGGACCTACCGGAAAGGCTGGCTCGCGCCCCTCGATTCGGTAAGCGTGTTCGTTCAAGCGCCGAGCCCGGACCTGATGCCTGAATCTGAAGATGAAGCGCGCGTCATTATGCGCGCGCGCCGCCACGTCCCGTATGACGCCGAGGATAATTTCGCCGTCATCGCGCCCAATTCGATCACCGGGCTTTGGAACCGTATCACGGGAAATGTGTTCGCCATCGCCATCTGGATCACTTGCGTCTTTCTCGTTGTTGGCGGCATCGTCATCATGAACATCATGCTCGCCAGCGTGACCGAGCGAACGCGCGAGATCGGATTACGCAAATCTCTTGGCGCCCGCCGCATTCACATCCTCATGCAATTCCTGGTCGAGTCATCGTTGCTTTCCGCGACGGGCGGCTTCGTGGGCGTCGCTCTCGCTCTCGCGATCACATTTCTCGTCCGGTCCACCACGTCGCTTCCGATTTCGACGCCGTTCTTCACCATTGCTATCGCACTGACGCTTTCGACCGTGATCGGTTTGTTTTTTGGCATTTATCCGGCCATGCGTGCAGCCAGGCTCGATCCGATCGAAGCTTTGCGCGCGGAAGCTTAGAGAATATTCATGAAGCAGGACTATCGTGAAAACCTGGCGCTCGCCTTCGACACGCTGCGCAGCCACAAGCTGCGCAGCTTCCTCGCCGTCCTCGGCGTGACGATCGGCGTCGGCCTGATTATTCTCGTTGTCGGACTTGTTGAGGGTTTCCGCACCAACATTCAGAAGGAAATCACGTCCGAGGGCATTGATACGGCTTGGGTCCAGCGCTTTGGAGAAGGCTTCGGAACGAATGGACGCCGCCCCAAGGAAGAACGCGAGCGCAAGCCGCTGACGCTCGAAGATGGCGATGCGATTCTGCCCGCGTCTCCCGCCGTCAAGTCCGTCGCCGTCTCCATTTTTCAATGGGAGCTCACGCACAGCGTTCGTTACCAGGCCAATGAAGTGCAGGGTGTAGAATTCCGCGGAACTTTTCCGGCATTTCTTGAAGTTTATTCGAACGCCGCCATGCGCGCCGGCCGCTTTTTCACCGACTCGGAGAACGACCATCGCGACAACGTGGCGGACATCGGCGAAAACATCGCCACGGCGCTCTACGGCAACATCGACGACGCCGTCGGCAAAACTATAAACGTTGACGGCTCCGAATTTCTCGTCATCGGCGTTCTCGAAAGGCCCGCGGGCACGTTCGGAATGGACGACGAAGATCGCCGCGTCATTCTGCCTTACTACACGTTCCGCAAGCTCTATCCCGCGGCCTACGAAATTTTCATTCGCTTCCTCGCCTATCCCGGAAAAGTGGATGCGGCCGTGGACGAGGTTCGCGATGTCCTGCGCCGCCGGCGCAACGTGCCGTACGACAAGCCGGACGATTTCTTCATTCAGACGAATCGCGAGACCGCGCAGCAGTTCAACGACATCATCAAGGGCACTGTCGTCGTGATTGTGGTTCTCAGCTCGATTGGGCTTTTGATCGGCGGCGTCGGGGTGATGAATATCATGCTCGTCTCGGTTACCGAGCGAACCCGCGAAATCGGCATTCGCAAAGCGATTGGCGCGCGCAGCGCCGATATCACCTGGCAATTTCTGTTTGAGGCCATGACCCTCACCGGACTCGGAGGCTTTATCGGCATTGTGGTTGGCGGCGGCGCAGTCGTGCTGATTCCCATGCTGACAAAAGTGAATGCCGTCATTACGCCTTGGTCCATCGCCGCTGGTCTTATAGTCTCGATCAGTATCGGTCTGGTGTTCGGCGTATGGCCTGCCGTAAAAGCGGCGAACCTTGATCCCGTCGAAGCCCTGCGCTATGAATAGGGCGCGATTCTTTTCGTCGGTTCAACTTGGGAGATACCACAATGCCGTCGCACTCGAAAGACAGCGAAATTGATCTCATGCTTCAGCTTCTGAGCGAAGCCTACGAAAAGAAAACCTGGCACGGCCCCAATTTGAGGCAATCGATTCGCGGCGTCTCGGCGCCCGGCGCGGCCTGGCGTCCCGCTTCCGGCCGCCACAACATTTGGGAACTCACTCTGCACGCCGCGTACTGGAAATATGCCGTTCGCCGCCGACTGCTTGGCCTGCCGCAAGGTTCCTTCGCGCTAAGGGGCAGCAATTTTTTCGCGATGCCCGAACCGCACGCCGATGCCGAGTGGCGCGGCGCCCGCCAACTCCTCAATGATGAGCACCGCAAGCTCATGGCTGCCGTCTTCGATCCGCGCAATTCGCGCGTGGTGAAGAATCAACTTCGAATGATTTTCGGCGTCGCGTATCACGATATTTATCACGCCGGCCAGATTCGTCTGCTTCGACGCCTCCAAGAGACGCGTTCGCCCCGCTAATCACGCAAGCCGCGACTCTTGCCGCCATTATCCTGCTTTTATTTTGCTGAACTATTGATGCTGTAATTCTTCGCGCAGCGCCGCAATCGGACTGGCTGGATCGACGCTCGGCTTGCCATCGGCGCTCAATCTATAGGCATATCCGGCGGGATCTTTCGGAATCGCGCGCACCGTTCCGGCGGCGAGCAAATCCGCTCCCGACGCCGGAAAATGGCCGAATTTCGTTTTGTAATCCGCGGCGATCTGCGTCAAAGTTTCGAGGTCCGCTTCCGTCTGCAGTTCCTTCAGATGGTTCATCGCGTTTCTGCGAATCCGCTCGTCGGTCGCCTCCTTGTAGATCTGCGACCACATGAAACGCGAAGTGTCGCGCGACATTCCTTCCTGTGCGATGTGCGCCGCGAACGGCTTCATCCACGGCGGTGCGCCAGCGATGTCGCCGCCTTGCCAAAATGCCTGCGCCGCCGCTTGATAATTTTTCGTGTGCCAGTAGTAAATCGTCCCGAGGTCGGAATAGAGTTGCCACTCATCCGGATTCGCAGCAATTCCTCGCTTCAAAAGCTCGGCGGCGAGATCCGGGCGTTCCGCACCGATCGGACGGCCCTCCGCGAGAAAAGTTCCTCCGAAGCGGTACGCCACCAGGAGATGCGGATCGAGCGTCGTCGTGACGTTGAGCAGAGGCGCCAACTCATCGTAGTTCGCGCTAGCCTGTCCCAGCCGCCGGCCGTAATACTGAACACTTCGCGTCCAGTAGATGTCCGCAAGCAGCGAATCGTAGCCCAGGCTCAGCTTTTTGAGCATCGGGCCTGAAGCGAGAAGCGCGTCGCTCGTTTCGTTCTCCAAAAATTCCGTCCGGATTGCGATTCGCTTTTGCACCGGGTAAAGCAGTACGAGGAGCAGCGGAATCGCCGTCGTGGCGATTTTAATTTGGCCGCTGCGCGCCGTGCTCGTCATTTCAAGTTCCGGTTCGAGAAGATTGCGGAGGCCGCGAGCAGCACCGCGCCGATGTAAATCGCCGCGTAAGCCGTATTGAGCGCGATCAAAGCTTTCGGAATCGCGTGGCCATGCGCCGTCACCGCGATGACGTTGAAGTTGCTGAAGTTTGGCAGCAGGTAGTAAATCATCGAGGTCACAATTTTCAGCGACAGGCTGCCCGTGAGCGTTCCCACGCCGCGAATATCCGACGCAAACGTACCCGCAATGTAGAACCCGAGCGTGAAAATCGTCGAGAGCATCGGCGTCGAAAAGCATGAGAAGAAAAGCGCGATGGCCGTTATCAACGCGAGCTGCAGCAGAATGAAATACACGGCCACGAGAATGTGCGCGTCGCTGCGGACCAGCTTGTGATTCACGTAAAGCAGCGCCACGAATATTCCCGCGGCCATCACCGCCGTATTGACGGTGAGCGTCAGCAACAGCCCGAAATATTTCCCCGTCAGGAACTGCCAACGCCGCACAGGCTTAGCCAGCAAGCTATAAAGTGTCCGCTTCTCGATTTCCTTGTAAACCAGCGCAACGCCGATAAAAATCGCCATCACCAATCCAAAGAGAGAAATCGCGGTAAGCCCGAGATTGATGATTACTTCATGATCGACGCCAATCGAAATCTTCCCGACAACAACGGCCGCGGCAATCATCACCAGCGCGAAGAAAATCAAATTGTAGAGAACGCGGTCGCGCACCGATTCGCGAAACGTATTGACGGCCACGACCGCGGGAACGTTGCTCATTTCACGCTCCCTTCGATCGCGTAGGCCGGGCCTTTTTCGCGGCCCACCAGCCGGAAGAAATAATCTTCGAGGGTCGGCTTTAACTGCGTGATGGAAAGAATCCGCGCTCCGGCGCCGCGCAATTGTTCGATCGTTTCGTAGAGCTGCGCTTCGGGCACTTCGAGGCGATAGAGCGAGCCGGTCGGCATCGCGCGATTCGCAAGCGTCGCCGGCAGCGGCTGTCCTGCCGCCAACTCGAAGTGAATCTCCATTCCTTGAACTTCAATGGCCATAATTTCCCGCGGCGTGCCCACGCCCTGCAATTTGCCGCCCAGTAACACCGCAACGCGGTCGCAGAGAACTTCAGCATCCGGAAGAATGTGCGTGGAGAAAAATACGGTGCGGCCCTGCTTCTTGAGGTCGAGGATGATGTCCCGGACTTCGCGCCGCCCGACGGGATCGAGCCCCGACGTCGGCTCGTCGAGAATCACCACCGGCGGATCGTGCAGAATCGCCTGCGCGATGCCCACGCGCTGCATCATGCCCTTCGAAAATTTTCTGAGTTGAAGGTTCGCGGCAGTAGCGAGACCGACGCGCTCGAGAAATCGCGCCACACGCTCGCGGCGCTCGGCGGCATTGAACCCGAAAAACTGCGCCGAATAATCGAGAAACTCCCGCGCCGTAAGGTAATCGTAAAAATATGGCTGCTCGGGCAGAAACCCGATCTCGCGGTGCATCTCCACATCGTCAATCGAGCGCCCGCGAATTCGCGCCGTGCCCGACGTCGGAAAAATCAGGCTCAGCAGCAGCTTGATCGTCGTCGTTTTCCCCGCGCCGTTCGGCCCAAGAAATCCGAAGACTTCGCCTTCCTTCACCTCGAAGCTCAAGCCATCGAGCGCGCGCCGCCGCTTCTTGCGCCAGAAGCCCGTCGCATAGTCCTTCGTCAACCCATCAATCTCAATCGCCGCTGACCCCATACATTTTATTTTCTAAAGAACGCCGCCGATGTCAAACTGTTGTGACGTTTTGTTACATCCCCGCCGACTAAGTGTGAGCGATTTACCGGAGTGCGGTGACCTCGCCACTTTCGCGAAGCCATGTGATAAAATCCTCCACCGATGCCACGACTCTGCTGTACGCGGTACGAACGGCTCGCGCGGCAACGCGGCTGGCAACGCATCGCAGGTCTCGATGAAGTGGGTCGCGGCTCTCTCTTCGGCCCGGTCGTAGCTGCCGCCGTCATCCTCAATCCCCGGCGGCGAATCGTCGGCCTCGACGACTCGAAAAAACTCACTCCCGAATATCGCCAGGAACTCGCGCCGCGCATTCGCGAGCACTCGCTCGCCTGGGCCGTCGCGGAAGTGGACGCCTCGCGCATTGACGCCTGGAACATCTACCAGGCCAGCCGCCAGGCCATGACCGCCGCATTCGAAGCCCTCGCGCTCTCGCCCGACTATCTCCTGATTGACGCGATGTATCTCGACGTCTGCTGCGAGCAGCAATCGCTCATTCACGGCGATGCGCGCTCCGTCTCCATCGCCGCCGCTTCGATACTGGCAAAGGTCGAGCGCGACCGTATCATGGAAGAATGGGACAAAGTCTACCCGCAGTACGGCCTAGCGAGCCACAAAGGCTATAGCACGCCACAGCACCTCGAAGCCCTGAAGTCCTACGGTCCCACGCCCCATCACCGCTATTCGTTCGCTCCAGTTCGCGAGTCAAAATGCTGGGCCACCGGCGCAACCCAGGAACCGTTGCCTCTTGCGACCACAGCAGCGGACGGCCAATCCGGATTTGAACCTGGATTTGAGCCGGAGTTTGACCCGGCGAATTGACCCGGCAGTCCGGCCCGCGCACTAATCGAGGGTTGCCCGCTGGCCGCTGGACGCCCGTAGACGGTTCCCATTGCCTATTATCGTGTTCCGTACAGCCTCCGTGGGGCTTCGTTGACCCTCGTTTTTCGCGTGTGCTACCGTGATTGAGTTTCCGATTTTCGTTCGCTCGCTGCGGCCAACGGGCTCGTTTTCCGCGTTGGTTACTTGTGCATGCCTTTCAGCGAGCGCCCGGGTCGGGTCACTCGGCTAAAACGACGATGGCTTTCAACAAAAGCAAAGCGTTGGAATCGGCGCTGAAGTTTATGAACCAGGGCCGTCTCCCTGACGCTATCCGCGAATATCAGGGAATCCTGCGCATGGATCCGCGCGACCAGGTCACGCTCATGACGTTGGGCGACCTGTTTGTCCGCCAGGCCGATCTCCACCAGGCCACGGAATATTTCGAGCGTCTCGCCAATGTTTATTTGAACGACGGCTTCAACAGCAAAGCCATCGCGATTTACAAGAAAATTGCCAAGCTCGCGCCCAACGAACTCGATCCGCTCGAGCGCCTCGCCGACCTGTATGTGCAACAGGGCGTCCTCAGCGAAGCGCGGCCGCTATTTCTTCAGATCGCCGAAGGACACCTGAAGGCGAACCGCGCGCAGCGAGCCGTGGAGGTTTTGCGGCGGCTGCTCGAAGTCGAACCGGAAAATCTCCGCGTCCAGATGCGCCTGGCCGAACTTTACAACGTGATGGGGCACAAAATGGAAGCGGCGCGCATGTACCTCAATTGCGCCCAGCGCCTGATGGAACGCGGCGATTTCGTCGAAGTGCAGAAACTTGCGGACCGCGCGCTCGAACTCGAGCCAACGAGCCTGCCCGCTCTCACGTTGAAGGCCCAGTCGCTCGGCGCCAGCGGCAATTTGCCGCAGGCCATTGCTCTGTTTCAGACGCTTCCCGACGCCGAAGCGGGCGGCGAAACCACAACCCACATCCTCAATCTCGTTTTGCAATTGGAGAATCATTCGGAAGCCATCGCGCTTGCGCACCGGATTTTCGACAAGGACAAGCGGCTGTTCGCGGTTCCCTATCGTGTGGCCTGCTCGCTCTTGCAAGCGTCGCAGCCCGCCGAGGCGTTCGCTCTTTTGAAGGGTGTTCGCGATGCGATGATCGAGGGCGGCGAGCAGGATCAGTATCTCGAGACACTCAGCTCCGTGACGCGGCTTCTGCCCGGAGAAATCGAGCCGCTCGAAGAGCTTGTCGCGTTCTGCCGCGTCACCAGCAATTCTTTCCGTTTGCCGGACGCTCTCAGCGACCTCGCGCAGGCGAACGTCGACGCGGGGCACCTCGATCGCGCCGAATCGCTTCTGCAGGAACTTTACGAGAAAAAGCCCGACGATGAACGGATCGCGCAGCGCCTAAGACAAGTTCGGACCCAGGTCCACGGCGGTTCCGCGGCGCCCACGGAAGAAGCGCCAGCCGGAGAAATATCGAAGACTGCTACAGCGCTGGCCGAGGAAGACGCTGCGACGGCGGAAATAGCCGTTCCCGAATTCGAAGAAACTCCGCTCGACGAAGACACGCAACGCTACATCGCGCAGGCTCTCACCGACGTGGATTTGTTCTCGAGCTATGGCTTGACGCAAAAAGCGACCAATCTCCTCGAAAGCGTATTGCAGCGCGCGCCGCGATATGCGCCGGCTCTCGAACGGCTTCTCGATATCACGCTGGGCTCTGGCAACGATGCGCGCACCGCCGCGCTGGCCGCGGCGCTCGAACGAATCCATTCGCAGCGCGGCGATCGGGCGAGCGCTGAGCGCTTTGCCGGATTGCGGAAGAGATACGAGCACGCAGCTGAATTCCCGGCCGAAGCGGCATCGCCGGTGCCTCCAAGAATCTCCGCGTCGGCCGCGCCGCCTTCAACGATTGTTGAGGCGGCCCACGCTCCACAGGAATTTACGGTGAATGTAATCGAGCCGGAGCCGGCGGAACAGGCAGCCGAAGTCGATCTCTCGGCCGAATGGGAATCGTTGAGCCGGGATCGCGCGACGGAAGCGGCTGCAAGCGCCGAATTTGACACGGTAAAAGCCGAAAACGAGGCCGCGGAAGCTCTTCTGGAATCGCAGCCCGAACAATCGGCGGCTACCGAAGAAGCAACGCCTGAAGCGCTGGCGGGGAGCCTGGTAGCGGCATCAGAAAACGCAGTGCCTGAAACAGAGGCCCCGTCAGAAATCGTTGCGGCATCAGAAACGCATGCGCGGCCAGAAGACGAAGCAGCGCCAATAGCTGAAACCGCACCGGAATCCGAAGCGCCGGCTGCTGAAGAAACAGAGGAGTTCGAATTGGTTCCCGCTGAGGTTTCCGAGCCGGCGCCGACGAACGCGCCCGTTTCGTCCGCATCCGGGCCAACGACCTCGAATGAATTTTTGAGCGATCTCGCCGCGGAATTCGGCGACGTAGAAGAACCAGTCCCGGCTCGCGCGACAATCCCGGCCCATAAAATTCCCGTCGCTGCAGCCCCGGTTGGACAGCCCTCCGCGTCCGTCTCGGCCTCGCCGCAAGCCGTTGCCACAGAATCCCTTTCAGACAACGATCCATCGAACCCTGCAAATCTCAATCAGCTCGAAGAAGTCTTCCAGGAATTTCGCAGCGACCTCGGCGAGATGGGCGATGAAGACGAGGATCTCGAAACGCATTACAACCTCGGTA
>Ga0302324_100001137_pt1 | contig 65420 bp, 51 predicted proteins | sample Palsa_T0_1_FD_201949 | JGI IMG/M metagenome (GOLD analysis project Ga0302324, IMG submission 201949) | Peat permafrost microbial communities from Stordalen Mire near Abisko, Sweden - Palsa_T0_1 | ecosystem: Environmental > Terrestrial > Soil > Palsa > Peat permafrost | place: Sweden: Abisko...
CCTGGATGCCTGGGTCATGTCCTGTCAGATGAAGCTCAGCCCGATGACTGATGAGTTCGTCTTCCGGGAAGAGGCACAGAGTTCCGGGCGTAGCCTCCGTATGAATTGCATCTATCAAGATCACCAGATCTCTGTCATATAGATACGGGGCGATGTCCAAGCCGGGCGTGCCGAGGTCTAACACTTCTACGCTCGATCCGCATTCGTAATGGCAACGGAACATTTCTACAACCAACGGACCGAAGCCGTCGTCGCCGAGGAGGACATTTCCAATTCCGAGGACGCTGACATGTTTCAAAGTGTCGTCATGCCAGATTGGTGTCATAGCACTTTCACCTGTGTGATCTCCTGGCCGGTGGCATCGAGAGTATGGCAAGAACAGGCCATACATGGGTCGAAGGAGTGAACGGTACGCAGGACTTCCAAGGGCTTTTCGGGGTCGGCCACGGGATTGCCGGGAAGGGAGCTCTCATAGGGCCCAGGGATACCCTGCAGGTCGCGTGGACTTGCGTTCCAGGTAGTCGGCACAACCGCCTGATAGTTGGTGAAGGAACCTTTCTCGATGACTACCCAATGCGATAGGGAGCCACGCGGCGCCTCATGCATGCCCATACCCATGATTTCGTGTTGGGGAAATTCAGGCGGATTGAACGTCGTGTCATCGCCGCCGAGTATATTGTTCTGCAGCAATTGAAGGTGTTCAAGAGCGATGTCGGAAAGCATGGCTGAGCGGATGGCGCGTGCGAGGTGCCGGCCCATGGTCGACTGCATATCGTTTAAGGTCACGTTTTGTCCGTGAACAGAAGAGATCGCTTTGAAGGCCGTGTCCGTCCACTTGCGCGTGCCCGCATGGCCCGTCGCGTTACCTACGAGGATGTTCGCAAGGGGGCCTACCTGCATGGGATGTCCGTTATAGCGCGGAGCCTTTACCCACGTGTATTTCTTTTCTTCTACGAAATCCGTGTAATCGGGGTCGGACTCACCTTTCCAGGGCTGCTGTAATCCCGCACCCTGATACCAGGCATGGGTAACATCTTCGGCAACAGCGGTGCGGAACGGCTGATCTTGCCAATTGAGGATTGGTCGAACTGCGGACAGATCTCCGTTCATAATTACGCCGCCGGGGAGGTCGAACTTCGTCGCTTTGGCGTCGAGCGGAAGATCTGGAACAGCAAGATAGTTTGTGACGCCTCGCCCGTAGCGAAACCATTCTGGATAGGATGCGGCGAGCAGACATGCGTCGCTTAAGTAGGCCTCCTGCACAAACGGAATCAAATTCTCAAGAATGGCCTGAAGCATAGCCAGCCGATCCATATTGAGAGTGGCGAGGCTGTTGGGGTTGATCGCATTCATCACGCCGCCTACAGCAAGGTTTTGAATGTGCGGCATCTTTCCGCCGAGGATGGCTACAATCTGTGCCGACTTCCTTTGAAAGTCTAATGCTTGCAGGTAATGCGAGAACAGGATCAGATTCATCTCAGGGCTTAGACGCATCGATGGATGACCCCAGTAGCCGTGAGAAAAGAAGCCAAGCTGGCCTCCGGCGACCATGCCTTTGACCTTGTTCTGAACAGCAAGCAGCTCCTGATGCGAGTTGCCTGACCAGTTGCTATAACCATCCGCGATGGCAGCTGCTCTTACCGGATCGGCTTTGGGGATGGTCATGATGTCGACCCAATCCAGAGCGGACAAGTGGTAGAAGTGAACGATGTGATCGTGCATCGCATGGGCGATCAGAATGATGTTGCGAATGTATTGGGCGTTGGCTGGTATCTCGAGTTGAAGCGCATCTTCTACTGCGCGTACCGATGCGATGGCGTGGACTGTCGTACAAATGCCACAGAACCGTTGAGCGAAGACCCACCCCTCACGTGCATCGCGCCCGCGCAGGATCGCTTCGAGCCCGCGCCACATGGTGCAACTGGCCCATGCCTGCTTTACTGTACCTGCATCGACCTCGACATCGATGCGCAGATGCCCTTCGATGCGGGTGATTGGGTCTATTGTGATACGAGCGATGGTGTCTCTCCTTTCGGTTTACGTGCGTCCTTCTGCCATTGCGAGTGCCATTTTGTGGGCCACGCGATGCGACCCATGGGCTGAAAGATGTGATTCCAGTTGTGGTCATCTCCAGGCAAGACGGCAAAGAACTTGACAGCCAGGCCGAAGCCTACGATGCCGAGAGAAATATAGCCCAGCGTCATGATTACTTCAGGGAGCGAAGGGAAGTAGCTCGCATTGCGTGCCGGATTAAATGCAATCGTTGTCGGGATGAATCGATAGAGTGTTCCGCCGAGACAGGCCAGCGTCGCCATTTTGAGCAGGGTTCGTGGCGTTTCCCGCGGAGCTTTGAAACGCAGTACGACCGCAGGAATTGTGATGAGAGCTGTCTCGATGAACAAGAGATAACTCATCCTGTTAAGGGAAAACGCAAGTTTGAGTTGGCCCCTCCATGCGAGGTCGACAAACCGAACTGCAAGGAAAAGCAGGCAGGCGCAGGAGAGCAGGTTGCCTAACTCGATCAAGACACCGACGTCGAGCGTACGAGAGTAGCGGAAGCAAGTAATGAGCAGTAGGAAAATGACAAAGCCAATCCCACAGAGACCGGCGGCCAATAAATACAGAAGCGGCATGCATGGGGACTGCCAGAGGGGATTGATCTTGGTGCCGGCCAGAAGGAGCAATCCTCCCAGAGAGGATTGGTGCATCAGCGGGATCACATAGGCGCCAATGATCATGAAGGGGTACATGCGTCTCAGGTAGGGCGAGACGCGTACCAGCATGGCTCTCGTCTTCTCGCTGCCGGTGTAATAGAACCTCTCCAGTACGAGCGGGAGAATTTCAAACGACAGGAAGAGTGCGCAGTAGAGCGGCATGCAGATGGAGATTTCGAGCATGGCCGATTCGGCGTTCCATCGCCAGGGGAGAATTGCGCTGTAGAAATTCCATGGTCGGCCGACGTCAAAGCCAAGCGCAATCAGTCCTGTTGCGTAGAAGAGAAATCCGGATACGAGCGCCGCACGCATGACGACGTGCAGTTTTTGCCGGTTGAAGACCCATGCTGCGATACCAAGAGCCAGGGGTCCTGAGCCCAATGCGGTAAGCGTCATCACATTGAAGGTCTTCCAGATGCCCCATGCATAGGCGTCGTTCATTCCCGAAAATGGACCTAGGGGCGAGACAAAGCGGATGAAAGCCAGCGTGAAACCGATGAGAGCCAATACTCCAAAGAAGATCAGCGTTGGAGTAAACACGCGCTCATGCGAGACGGGAACGCCACGCTGCCAGTGATTGATCAGCGTGGTACCGGCCGTGTCGCGAGATGGCGGGGTGCGGGTTCTCATCGTCGAATCTTCCCAGCTTTGACTCTCATAGCTGATCGGGAAATCCGGTCTTCTTTTCGCGCTCAGACCGCTCAGCTTCATGACGATCCCAGTTGTGTTTGATTGCAAAGCCAAGAACTCCCGCCATGAGGATCGGGCCGGTGAGCCACTTGTACATAACAGATGTGACCTTTGTAGCGTAGTGTGCCAGGGAAGTTGACGCTAGCTTGGGAAGACCGATCTTTTCAAACGCGACATTGGAAAGATAGAGCACCTGTGTACCGCCTGCCTCATGTTCACCATAGACTCGCTGTTCGAAGTATTTGCTTGGGGAGTCTACGATCCGCTCCTTCGCTTTGGCCAGCAGGTCGGTTCGTTTGCCGAAGATGACAGCGCCTGTAGGGCATACAGCCGTGCAGGCTGGTTCTTGGCCTTTGGTCAATCGCTGGTCAAAGCAGAACTCGCACTTTACGACCTTGGGATTCCAGTGATCCCACTCGAATTTCGGTACATCGAAGGGACAAGCTACTTCGCAGTAGCGGCAACCGATGCAGAGGGAACCTGTCCATGTCACGGCTCCCCATTCGTTCTTCTTCAGGGCATCAAAGGGGCAACCGGAGACGCATGCCGGATCCAGACAGTGCATACATTGTTTCTTCACAAAGGCATAGCCTGGTTCGCCAGGCTCTTCGTAGACCTTGATGATGTTCTTCGTCTTTGAATTCAAATCCGAGGGCATATCCCAGATGCCGCCGGACATCAGCGAATCGGCGGGCAAGCCGTTGGCCTCATTGCATGCGGGCATGCACGCTCGGCATCCGGTGCAGATTGTGTTGTCGAAGAGCATGGCAATTGCGTCGGCAGGAGCAACTGGATGGGCAGGGTGCTCTTCGGTGGCTTCAGCGGAGGTGCTAACGGCTGCGAGCGCTCCGCCAATACCTGCGAAACCCCGAAGTAGTTGCCGGCGATTGAGGGCAATGCTCATACGGAGGCCTCTGGACCGCTGTTCGGACCGTCATGAGGGTCTTTGCCATCTGAGCCCGATTTGGGCGAATCCTGGCCGGGCCCTGGATCGGGCTTATGGTGGGATTCTTGATGTCTATCCGAAGGCTTGATACCCGGTACACTCTCGTCGTCCCTGATATTGGAGAACTTGCGCGAGGCCACATAGCCAGCACCTGCAAGCGCGCCTGCCGCGAGCCCTACTAGACCAGTGGCCATCGGGCTGATCTTCCCTTGCGGGGAGAAAATTGGCGCGTATGTTTCAGGAGGAGCGGCAATGGTGTGGATCTGCACTACCTGGAACATGGGCACTTTGAAAGCTATGCTCTTCTCAGTGCACCCGATACAAGGAGCTCCGATCCCGATAGGCCACACGTCTGGAATGTCATTGAAGTGCCGTGTCGAACATCCTGCGTGGGTGTCTGGTCCCTTGCAGCCCATCTCATACAGACACCAACCTTCGCGATGACCCTTATCACCAAACTGCTTCACAAAATGGCCGGCGTCGAAGTGGGCCCTGCGTGGGCAATGTTCATGGATGTCTCGATCGAACGCGAACTTCGGGCGTCGTTGATCGTCGAGTTCTGGAAAGGTGGCATTTGCCGCAAATTGAAGTAGTACGCCTATGAGTGTGTATGGATTAGGCGGACAACCAGGAATGTTGACAATTGATTTGTCCGGCAGAAGATCAACCACGCCAACTGCTCCAGTTGGGTCTGGATCAGCAGACGGAATGCCGCCCCAGGATGCACAGGAACCAATCGCAACGATTGCAGCAGCCTTACCACCGATATCCGCAAGCACATCCAGCGCGGGTCGCCCCGCCAGTTTCATATAGATGCCCTTGTCTTTGGTAGGTATCGAACCCTCAACAACGAGAATGTATTTCCCTGCGTATTTCTGAACGGCCTCGTCCAGGACCTGACGTGCCTGAGCGCCGGAGGCCGCCATGAGGGTCTCGTGATATTCAAGCGAAATGACATTCAGAATCAAGTCTGCAAAGTCTGGATGCGAGCTCTGCAGAGTCGCTGTTGTACATCCGGTGCAATCCTGGAAAGCGAGCCAGATCACCGGCGGACGAACAACCTGCCGCAGACCAGCGGCAACTGCTTCCGGGGTCAGCATGTCCGTGATTGCAAGTCCGAAAGGAGCAGCGATCATGAGCGAAGAGCAGAACTGCAGGAAGCTGCGGCGACTGACTCCGCAATCCCGCAGCCGTTCGTCAATCGTTCCTAGGTCGGTCGAGTCAACAAGCGGAGATCCTGACACTGATGTTCCTCAGAGTGCAAGAATGAAGGAGTTTGTGTAATCCTCGATGGCTTTATGAACGTTCTGAACAGTACGTCCCATCCGCGTACTGAGAAGCGAAAGTCCATACCCGGAATCGTTTGTTAGGGAAGATTCTTGAGATCGATCAAGTGGCCTCAGCGTAGTCTTCGCGTAATCGAAAAGACTGGTCACTATTGCTCATGATGTCTCGCAAAAACGGGCTCATCCCGGCTTTCGTACAGCAAGGGAACGAGCTAGATTGCTCAGATTTCTCCCTACGGTTGAGTCCATTCTCGGCGAAGACGTTACGCGAAGGCAGACCTGACACTGAGGCGGACGCGACCGGGCGTGACCAATATCACAGCAGTTGATGCGAGGCACCACTCATCTTCGATATGCACTGCGCAGAGTCATCGAACGCAGGCAAACAAAGACATGCAACGGCTGGATGACGGCGAATTCAGGTGCTGGTAGATGAGACGTGGGCTCAGAATTTTGGCGGTAGCGGGAGTGCTCTTCTGCATTTCGCAGTCGCGCGCCGATGCGCAAGCCGATCAGCACTCTCATTTGAAAGATCCGCCCCTCATCGCGAATGTTCAGAAAAATTCTGCCGACTATGTCGGATCTGAAACCTGCGTTACTTGTCACACAGCGGAAGCAAAGACCTTTGACTCAAATCCTCATGCCAAACTGGCGCTGGAGCATGGCGGTAAGGGCGTCACCTGTGAGAGCTGCCACGGGCCGGGGAAGGCTCACGTAGAGTCTGGCGGCGACAAGACAAAGATCCTGGATCTTGCGGGAGCGAATGCCAAGACCGTAGATGCCACTTGCCTCGGCTGCCACGCAGGCGCTCATCCGAACTTCCTCCGCTCGCCTCACGCTAAGGCCAACGTGAGTTGCATCAGCTGCCACTCCGTGCATCAGGCTGCTCCGGAGACTGCCATGCTCAAGGCCAGCCAGCCGGCCCTTTGCTTCCAGTGTCATACCGATGTCAAACCGGCCTTCGATATGACCTTTCACCACAAGATTAACGAGGGCTTGATTAAGTGCTCCGACTGCCACGATCCGCATGGCACCTTCGGGAACAACAACCTCAAGTCCACGGCCGATCAGAATGCCATCTGCACCAAGTGCCACACAGAGACTCGTGGACCTTTTGTATATGAGCATGCCGTGGTCAAGGCCGAGGGCTGTCTGGGATGCCACACTCCGCATGGCTCGCAGAACGCACGGCTCTTGAATATGCCCACTGTAAATACGTTGTGCAACCAATGCCATAGTCCGGTCGCCTCCGCAACGGTGCATGGGATGAGCGCAGGGTCTTCGGAACTCACACCATGCACCAGTTGCCACACCTATATCCATGGGTCAAACATCAATCCGGCATTTCTCAGGTAGCGGCTCCGGGCAGGCCTCGCAAATAGGTGCGAGTTATCGATGTAAGCGACGGGTTTTCTAGTGAGGCTTGTTATGAACACGGGTTGGGTTTCCCGGCACTCCCATCAACGGCTCTCTATGGCTACGGTCCAGCGCATCGCTGGATGCATTGTGGCCGTAGCGTTGATGGGGTCGACGAGCATAACTCTTGCCCAAAACCCGACAGCCGCCGCCCCATTGCCAACGCCGGAGGCGCCCATTTCCGCGCCTGCCGGGTATAGCATCCACCAAACCGTCGATGTCGGGGGACGCGTCGTAGGCCTTACAGGCAGCGGTGCCATGTACGACACGCTCGTCAATTTTCAATCGGGGCCGCGTGTGCTCGGCCAAACGTTTGAGATGCGCGCGCTCAAAGGCAACAAGAATACCCTTGTCGATACCATCAGTGGCGTGAGCACCGGATACGGCGGCGATCCGAACAGCTTCACCAAGCTCAATGCCTTCAAAGGTAAGATCTACGAATTCTCGGGAATGTTCCGTCGCGATCGTCAGTACTTTGACTACGATTTACTTGGTAATCCGAATATTCCTGGTGGACAGTCGCTTCCGATCGGTCCTTCGAACGCCCCCACGGGCTCGTTCGCCTGGCCGCAAGTCGAGCAATCTCCCTTTTTATACAACACCGTACGTCGGATGACAGATACGAACCTCACCCTGCTACCGCTCTCCAGGGTGACGTATCGCGTGGGATACTCTCAGGATATTTTCCAGGGACCGAGCCGGAGCCCAAGCGGCTATCCATTTGCCATGTACGATGCCGTGCTTGAGGAGTATCAGCGTAACAGTACCGACGATTTCACGGGAGCGGTCGACTGGAAGCCCATTCGCGGCACGACATTGACCTTCGCGGAGGAGATCGATCACTACAAGTCAGATTCCTACTTCACCATGGCCCCCGGTGATTTCATCGCGCAGGAGGCAGACGGAACCAAGGTTGCGCTGGACGACTACGACAGCCAGACACCGTATCCCACAAACAAGGCCTGCAATGCGAACAGCATAGGCGCTACCCCCATCTTCTCTCCGTCACAAACGACCGGAGGCCTGCCGGTGATCAATGCGGCATGCGCCGTGGTTACCAACTATCTGCGCTCGCAGCCAACCAGAATTCTTTATCCCACCGAGATATTTCGGTTCCAAAGCTCGACGATTAAGAACATCGCAATGAACGGCGACTTTCGCTATACCAACGCGAATATGAATCTGCCCGAATACTACGATAGCTACCAGGGTCTGAGCGGGACGACTCGCTCTCTTACCTATACCGCCCAAGCGAAGGCCCACCGTGCCGTGATCGCTGCCGACTATGGCATTGTGTGGCAAGCGTCGAAGACCTTCAGTCTCTCCGACCAAGTGGACTTCTCCAGCGTGCACCAACCGGGAACTGCAACCATCACGAGTGTGACGACCCAGTCGACTCCGGCCACCGCGGGAAATGAAACGATCAACTATGCGGGTGGGTTGATCACGACTACTGGAGCACCCGGCTCCGCCTCGCTAGAAGGCAGCGGCGCTGTTGGCACTCCACTGCCGGCGTACTTTGGCCAGAATTTTCTGACCAATAACCTGACGGGAACCTGGGATGCCTCATCGCGCGCTACGGTCTCGCTCACCTATCGCCACGAAACCCACACCATCGCTCAGGGCAGTCCTCACAATGTTGCTTTAGCCGTGGGCGCAACGGGAGACGGGACGGTAACGATTGACGAAGACGGCGGGATCTTCAACGCGGCGTTGCGTCCCTCCGCAAATTGGACCGTCAATGGCACTGTCGAGCTTCTCTATGCCGACAACGCCTTTACTCCACTCGGTCCTAGGCAGACCAAGCACTACCGCCTGCATACCATGTACCGGCCAAGGCCCTGGGTTACGATTTCAGGTGCGTTCAATGACCTGGAGCGGCATAACAACACGAACAATAACCAGAGCGCCGTCGCGGCAGGCGATGACCCGTACGAGGGGCCACTCAACCATGTCGATCACAGCCGGATCGTGAGCCTCGGTGCAGTTCTTTCACCGAATGAGCACTATGGTTTTGATTTCAACTACGCCTATAGCGATGTGTATACGGCGACCAACATCTGTTATGACAATGGAGCTACGAGCACCTTGCCCGGAACTGCTTCCACCACAAGCAATGGAGCACCGAATGTGTGCCTCGGCGTATACTCCAGGGGTTCGACGACTCAACTTGTGGATTGGCATGCGAGAGACTTCATGGATGCTCCGACCCAGTACGGATCGGTGGCTCTCACGCTCTCCCCGATCAGCAGAATCCATGGCAACATCGGCTATCGCATCAGCTCTGTCAATGGGAGTCAGTTTTTCAACGACGCGCGATCGGTCAATGGATCGCTTGACTCGACGTACCAATCACCCTTTGTGAATCTTGCGTGGACGATCCACAAAGGAGTGATCGCGAAAGCGGAGTATGACTTCTACGGCTACGGCGAGGGCGGCCCTTCCGGATCCCAGTTTTGCAGCACATCGACGTCGACGACATCGGTGGTTGTCCCGTGCACTTCTCTGCCTTATCCGACCGGTCTGACGGAGTCGCCGGCCGGCCTGACCGCGCCCAGGAATTTTCATGCGAATAATGTGACCCTGAAATTGCATTATGAGTTCTAACCCTTCCCGCAAGTCAACTGTCGTTTCTATTAGGAGTGATGGCCCATGTTGAACCAAACTCTTCGCGCAACAGTTCTAGTCCTGAGCTTATCGATTGCATGCAGCGCCGCCCAGGCCCAGTCATCTGGAGCAGCTACCTACACAGCCAAATGCCAGATGTGTCATGGTGCAGACGGGATGGGCGCGACGCCCGCGGGCAAAGCAATGAAAGCAATACCTTTTAGCGACCCGCAGATCCTCAACAAGTCCGACGTGGATCTGATCGCAGCCACCAAGAATGGCAAAGGCAAAATGCCTGCTTACGCCGGCAAACTCTCGGATGGAGATATCAAAGCCGTAATCACCTATATTCATACGTTGCAAAAGAAATAGCGATGGGAGCATAGCGAAGATGACTCGGTTGAGCAGCTTCAGCAAGAACTGGCTCCGGCCGGTGTTGTTTTTGGGAAATAATCCGATAAGCCTAATCGGTGGCGCCATTACCAGCGCCTCGGCTATGACCTTGATTGGCTTTTGGGTTGTGGCTGTCGTGGGCCACGGCGGCTCTAACAATCCTTATCTGGGAATCATCTTCGACTTGTGCTTGCCTGCAATATTCATGTTTGGGCTTGCGCTCATTCCCCTGGGCATTTGGCTTCGACACCGCCATCTGAAGGCCTCTGGTCAGCTTCCATCGACCTTTCCCAAGATAGATCTCGCGGACCCCATCTTCCGCCGTGGAATTGATTTCGTCATTGCCGCAACGTTTATCAATTTCATCATCGTTGGTACCGCGAGTTATCGCGGAGTCGCGTACATGGATACAACCAGCTTTTGTGGCCAGACGTGTCACGTGATGAAGCCCGAGTTTAATGCCTATCATTTCGCGGCACACGCGGGCGTCGCTTGTACCGATTGTCATGTCGCTCCAGGAGTACCCGGATACGTCCATGCGAAGGTGAATGGCACCAAACAACTCCTGATGGTAGTCCTGCACAATTATCCGCAGCCCATCATGGCCGATGGCAAGGTTCCTGCTGCACGCGATACCTGCGTCAATTGCCATAATCCAGAGAGGCTCTCTACGGATAAGCTGCTGGTCAGCTCCACGTATGGAGACGACGAAAAGAATTCGGTGACGCGATCGCTGGCATTGATGCATATCGGAGGGAAAAATCAGTTTGGCCAACTGAGCGGGATTCACGGCGCCCACTTGGGACACATTGAATATGTGTCTACAGACTCGACGAATCAAACCATTCCCTGGGTCAGCAAGACAAATGACGATGGCTCAGTGACTGAGTTCAACTCGACTGACCCGAAGGTTGCAACCAGCGGACAAAGACATGTAATGGATTGCATCGACTGCCACAACCGCGCTGCTCACTCGTTTGAAACTCCTGAGGAGGCTTTGAATAAGGACATGGCTCTCGGCGCTCCGAGCGCATCCCTCCCCTTCGCTCACAAGCGAGGGCTGGCGCTGATCAAAGCGCAATACGCGTCAGAGGAAGAAGCCAATGGCAAAATCACTTCGGGATTCGAGGATTTCTATCGCTCGCAGTACCCCCTTGTCTGGGACAGCCAGCGAACACAAATCGATCAGGGAGCCAAGGCTCTCGCAGCCATTTATAGCAGAAACGTCTTTCCCTTTATGAAGGTCGGCTGGGGGACACACCCAAATAACCTCGGTCACAATGACTATCCTGGATGCTTTCGCTGCCATGACGGCAATCACAATTCCAAGGCGGGGAAGAGCATCACCAATGACTGTTCGATGTGCCACAACTTGCTGGCAGTCGACGAGCCCACTCCGAAGCTGCTCACAGAGATGGGCATGCAGTAGTCAAGGATTTAGAGTTGGTTCGCCGCAACGACGAGTTGGCCGAAACTCAGTCCACCATCACCGGGCGGGACTTGGATCTGTGTGAACACGCTCAATCCTGCTGCTTCCAGCTTGTATTTCAATCCTTCGGAGAGGATAGCATTCCGAAAGCTTCCACCACTCAGGCACACCCTCTCGAGGCCACATCGATGGGCAGTGCGGAACACGACCTCGGCGATCACATCGATCAGTCCATTATGAAAGCGTCTGCTGATAATGCTGGTCGCGACGCGGCCTTTGAGGTCTGTTGTCAAATCCCGAAACAACGATTTCGTCTCAATCTGAATGCAACGGTCGTCGCTGATTGTGAATTGATAAGAGCCCAGATTGGTTTGGTGGTCGCAGCAGGTCTCCAGTTCTATCGCCGCCTGCGCTTCGTAAGCGACAAACATCCGGCCGCATGCCAGTGCCGCCACGGCATCAAAAAGCCTCCCACAACTTGATGTGAGCGGGGAGTGCGTTGCGTTCTTCAGCATCCGCTCTACTATGGTCATGTGGTTAGCAGGGATGCTCAACAGCAGAGATTGCGGCGCGTGGCTTCGCCAAGAGTCCCCAAACGTCTCCATCAGATGTGAGATCGCCATTCGCCATGGCTCGCGGACTACCTTGTCCCCGCCCGGCATTGCAGAATAGGCCAAGTGCGCGGCACGAGTAAATCCCTGTAGTCCGGCAACCAACACTTCACCTCCCCAGACTGACCCATCCGCGCCATAGCCGCTGCCATCAAGAACGACGCCGATGACTTCTTCCGATAGAAGGTTATCTGCCATGCAACTGGCAATGTGTGCGTGGTGATGTTGAACACCAACAAGTCGAATGTCCCCCCGAACATTGCGTTGGGTTGTTGCCCATTGGGTCGACAGATAGCCAGGATGCAGATCGTGCGCTATTACCTGAGGACGCACCTCGAGAATGTCTTCGAAGTGCTGCACCGACTCCTTGAAGAATTCAAATGCACCCAGAGTCGTCAAGTCCCCGATGTGCTGACCCAGAAATGCATATTTGTCTCTCGACATGCAAATCGTGTTCTTCAGTTCCCCGCCGACTGCGAGGATGGGGAGAGCAGCCTGCTGTAGCAGAACAGGAGAGGGTACAAACCCCCGAGAGCGTCGAGCAAATTGCGTTCGACCTGAAATGCGTCTCACCACCGAGTCGTCACATCTCAGGAGGATCTTGCGATTGTGCATCAGGAAGAAATCGGCAATGCCCCTTAGTCGATCGATAGCCTCTTCGTTGTCTATGGCAATCGGTTCTTCGCTCAAGTTAGCGCTTGTCATTACCAGCGCGGACAGGCTTCCGCCTGAGAAGAGCAAATGATGCAACGGCGTGTACGGGAGAAAGACACCCAACTGGTTTCCGTCCGGAGCGACAGCCCTTAAGAGCTTCAACCGTTCCGGAAGCAAGACGATAGGGCGTTGAGGGGACGCGAGCAGTGTCGCTTCCTCGTCTGTTACATCACACAGAACCTTTGCGACCCCTAAATGAGGAACCATCACTGCGAAAGGTTTTGCTTCCCGGGCCTTTCTTCGGCGAAGTTCTTCGACGGCGTGAGGTTGATGTGCGTCCACAGCAAGATGAAAGCCGCCTAAGCCTTTGATGGCAATGATTGATCCTTGCGTGAGTAGCTTAATCGTTTCGGCCAGGGGATCGCCAGCCAGTAAATTTCCCTTTCCGTCGAGGAGTTCAACAGTCGGCCCGCAGTCCCAACAGGCGTTTGGCTGCGCGTGAAATCGTCTATCAAGAGGGTTGTCATATTCGGCTTGACAGAGCGCACACATTGGGAATGCGTCCATAGAAGTATAGGCGCGGTCATATGGCACGCTTCTCACGATTGTGAATCGAGGCCCGCAGTTGGTGCAGTTGATGAAGGGATAGGAAAATCGTCGATCAGTCGAGTTCAGTAGTTCATCTATACATTCATCACAAGTCGCGATGTCGGCTGGAATAAGCGTGTTTGCAGTGTGCGACCGGTCACTCTCGAGAATGACGAAGGCGGACTCCTCGACGAGGGTCAGATCGGTAGTCTCGATCGCAAGCAGCTTTGCCAAGGGCGGAGACTCCTTCGGCAATGCATCCAGAAAAGAGCGGATATCTCGCGGGGCTCCCTGAACTTCAATTGAGACTCCGGACTCAGAGTTGCGAACTGTGCCGGTCAGATTGAACCGCTGGGCGAGTCGGTATACATATGGGCGAAATCCCACTCCTTGTACTATCCCGTTGACCGCAATTCTGATTCGTTGCTTCATCTCTTGATGTCTTTGCAGGTAAGGAAGATTGCACACAAATACGAACAGTGTAATTGCTGACATGCGCCTTCCTTATCCACGCTTTATTCCGCCATGATTCGTGCCGTGTATTCGAGGATGCTGTATACAATAAATACTAGAGCTGCCTTAACGTGAGGCCCGGAGGTTGTCGATGTGTCTCGCGATCCCAGGACAAGTAAGAGCCATCTATGACTCCTTTGGTATGCGCATGGGACGGGTGAGCTTCGGAGGTATTGTGAAGGATGTGTGCCTCGCTTATCTGCCGGAGATTGCAGTCGGGGACTACACCATCGTTCATGTAGGATTTGCCATCACCCAAGTCGATGAAGAGTCCGCTCGCAAGACACTCGAGAATTTTCGAGAGATGGGTTTGCTGGATGAGGAGTTTGGCGAAGTTGTTTGAATCTTAATGGCTCTGGCGGAACATCCCTCAGGCAGGAGCAAGTGATGAAATACCTCGATGAGTTTCGCGATGAAGAGTTGGCCCAGCATCTTGCTCGAGAGATTCGTCAAATCGCAACTCGGCCATGGGCGATTATGGAAGTATGTGGTGGGCAGACCCACTCGATTGTACGGAACGGACTCGATCAACTCTTGGATGGGGCAGTTGAAATGATCCACGGCCCCGGGTGTCCAGTTTGCGTCACGCCGCTTGAATTGATTGACAAGGCCTTGCATATTGCATCCATCCCCGGGGTCATTTTCTGCTCCTTTGGAGACATGCTGCGCGTTCCTGGAAGTCACATGGATTTATTTAGGGTGAAGGCTCAGGGGGCGGATGTGCGCGTCGTTTATTCTCCGCTCGACGCATTGAGAATCGCGAGAGAGAGTCCGGGACGTGAAGTTGTTTTCTTCGGCATCGGATTTGAGACTACCGCACCGGCAAACGCGATGGCTGTCCATCAGGCCAAGCTTCAGGAGATTACGAATTTCTCCATGCTTGTATCGCATGTACTTGTTCCTCCGGCTATCGCAGCCATTATGAAGTCGCCAACTTGCCGTGTGCAGGCATTTCTTGCCGCTGGACATGTATGCAGTGTTATGGGCTACTGGCAGTACTCTCCATTAGTCGAGAAGTACAAGGTGCCTATCGTGATAACTGGTTTTGAGCCACTCGATCTGCTCGAGGGCATTCGCCGGGCAGTAGTGCTGCTTGAGGCTGGAACCCCGCAGGTCAACAACGCCTATGAGCGTGCTGTATCTTTCGAAGGAAACAAGTCCGCACAGAAGTTGCTCTCTGAAGTGTTCGAGGTTGCGGATAGAAGTTGGCGCGGCATTGGGAAGATTCCATTGAGCGGTTGGAGATTGAGGGACGCGTATCGGGAGTTTGACGCCGAGTCGCGATTCAAGGTTTCGACCATAACTGCTGAAGAATCGCCGCTCTGCCGTAGTGGAGAGGTGCTCCAGGGTAATCTCAAGCCGAACGAGTGTCCGGGCTTTGCAAAGGAATGTACGCCGCGTCATCCTCTCGGAGCCACCATGGTCTCGAGCGAAGGTGCTTGTGCCGCGTATTTCAACTATGGCCGTTTCGTCCCCGTGGAGTCAATTCAGTGAGCCGGAGCAGATGAGCTCAGTTGCCCAACCCGATTTTTCGCAATGGAGCTGTCCGTTACCTCTCCGCGACTACCCGTTGATTGTCATGGGCCATGGAGGCGGCGGCAGGCTTACGAGTGAACTTATCGAGCACATCTTCGTTCCCTCTTTTCGTAATGCGGCTCTTGAAGTTATGGCTGACTCGTCCGTGCTCACCTTACCCGCAGGCCGGCTTGCCTTTTCGACAGATTCCTACGTTGTTCAGCCGCTATTTTTCCCCGGTGGGTGCATAGGGGATCTGGCCGTGAACGGGACGGTCAACGACATCTCCATGAGTGGCGCCAAGCCCCTTTACTTGAGCGCCGGATTCATCCTTGAAGAGGGTTTCCCAATCGCGCATCTCGCTGCAATTGCAGAGCGCATGGGTGCAGCTGCACGAGCTGCGGGAGTTGCGATCGTGACCGGAGACACGAAGGTCGTTGAGAAGGGGCACGGTGACGGCTGCTACATCAACACCTCGGGCGTCGGTGTTATCTCAATGGCTGGGCCTTGCAATGGGAGTATTGCGCCTTCCCAGGCTCGACCCGGCGATGTCGTAATCCTGAGTGGTACTATCGGTGATCACGGCATGGCAATCCTGAGTGTCCGAGAGGGTCTTGAGTTCGAAACAATCCTGCGTAGCGATACTGCTCCGCTGAACGGAATGGTTGAATCGCTTCTAAGGTTTGCACCGCATCTGCATGTTCTGCGTGACCCGACGCGCGGAGGTCTTGCCAGTTCCCTGAACGAAATCGCGGGTCAGTCTAAAGTGGGCATCCTCATTGATGAACGCAAGCTACCAATATTGCCCGATGTGCAGTCGGCGTGCGACCTGCTTGGCATGGACCCAATCTATGTGGCGAATGAAGGAAAGCTCGTGGCGATCGTTGAGCCTGGTTGTGCCGATGACATGCTAAGAGTCATGCATGAGAGCCCATATGGCCGAGACGCCGCAATCATCGGCACGGTGACTGCCCAGCACGCTGGAATACTTGCCGCCAAGACGGCAATTGGCGGCACTCGTGTCATCCCTCTGCAGATCGGTGAACAGATCCCTCGTATATGTTGACCGGAAGAATCAATACTTCGAGTTTCGACATAGGCTCAAGGACCAACTAAAGCGGAGGTTTCGACCATGAGGACGTCTCTCGGCCTAGTTCTGTTTTCATGCGCCTTCCTTGGATTCCGTCACGGCTTCGACTACGACCACATTGCCGCGATCGCAGACATAGCGGGAGTACAGGCGCGTGTGTCCGCGACAATGCGGCTCGGACTGATGTATGCGCTCGGACATGCCGCCACGGTTGCGATCCTAGGAAGCGTAGTGATCGGATTCAAGCTTGCTTTGCCGAACGGGATGGATCGCTGGGCTGAGCGCTTGGTTGGTATCACGCTGATCTTGCTTGCCGCGTATGTCTTAAGCACTCTCATTCGAAAAAAGGGGAGAGAAATGCCAAGATCTCGCGCGGCTATGCTGATCATCGGTGCGCGTTGGATGCACTGGCGGTTACATCAGTGGGTCACCGGCGCCCCCGGCCAACGCAAGAAGGCTCAATCGGATGTGACCGCGTCCGCATGCTTTGGAATTGGCGTCATCCATGGTCTTGGAGCGGAGACTCCGAGTCAACTTGCGCTCTTCCTACTGGCAGTGAATCTTGGCGGCATGGGCCGCGGGTTTCTGGGACTTGGATTTTTCCTGGTGGGGTTGCTTGCCATGAATACGCTCATGACCGCTTCGGCTGCCGGAGTATTCAGGGTAGGCGAGACCTGGTCCGGTTGGTACCCAGTTCTTACAGGCTTAACGGCCGCTTACAGCATGGGAATCGGCGTCGTCTTTCTCGGTGGCTACGCTAGTCTGTTGAAGAATATCTCGGGATAGCGTGGTCTGTTCATGAGGGGTTCATCGTCGATCAGTTCATCGGCAAGTTCCAGGCAGCTTTGGAGACTCTCGCCCCGGCGACCCTACGGACGCCTCAACAACGCTCGGTCGGCTCTGCTCGGAATCCGCGCTCCTCAACCTTCTCGATCAGGTAAAGCCCTCAGTCGCTGCAGGAGGACGGCTCATCATGGGTGGAGGCAGGATCGATCGATCTGTCGTTGCTTATGCAGCCTTCGATCCTCACGGAGGTCAAAAATTGAATTCCCGCCTATATCGAAGAATTTGCTCAGCGACACATCGGCTGTTCTTGTGAGGGCGGAATAAACCAGGACACTGTGCTTTGAAAGGTCATCATTCGTTGTGCTCAGGCAAACAGGATTGCATTGTGAGTCGAAAACAGCAAAGGTCCAAAGAGAACATCCTTCTCGCGCCAGTGAGGAGCACTATTAGATAGGGCGGGTATTAGCCACCAAAGATATTGATTGTTCCGGCCCGACCTGAGCGAGTCCTCTGCGCGAAGGAACGAACCTCATACCGCGCAATTCAGAAGCATCGCGCGGCCGCCGCTTCAAAAGCAACTTCCCGTTCCAATAACCCCGCTTTTGCCAGATAAGGTGCCGCTCGAATGCGACATGCGAATTAAAAATTATCTTCCCCCTTCATGTGCCTTGTCACCGTTCTTGTGGCTGCTTGTCATTGGATGTAATTCCAATACACTGCCGCGACAGGCCCAGCCGGGAAGTGTGCAGAACTCGGCAGCGGTATCTCAGCGACTTCGAGCGATTGTGAGGAGTGGTACGCTCGCTGACCTTCGTTGGCCTGGTCTTGCGGATTGCCGCGACCAGGTTCAGCGACTCTACGAAGCCGAAAACTACGCGCCAATATGGGACCGCAATGGGCAGGTGACGCCTCAGGCGCTGGCAATCGTTGCGGCACTCGAAAATAGCCAGCAAAAGGGACTTAACCAGCAAGACTACGATGCCTCGCTCTGGCCGTCCCGCCTGAATGCGCTTAAAACGGCAAGTACGGATGTGGATGTAGTGGCTCGATTTGATGCCGCACTTACGGTCAGCGCTATGCGCTACATCTCAGACCTGCATATTGGGCGGGTCAATCCAAACCATTCCCCATTCAGTATTGAATTTGACCGGACGAAGTATGATCTCTCCGGGTTTCTCGCACAGAAGATACTGACGGCGAACGATGTGCCGGAGGTACTGAAGAAAGTAGAACCGCAATACGACGGCTACCAGCGCACACTGAATGCATTGCAGGCCTATCTGGTGCTGACGGCTCAGGACAATGTTGCCGCGTTGAAGGAAGCACAAAAGACACCAGCGCCTGGCGACACCTACGGCGAAGTCGAACAACTGGCTCAGCGTTTGCGCGTGCGTGGGGACTTGCCGCAAACCGCAGTAGTGGACACGACATCGGGTCTATACGCTGGCTCGCTAGTGGATGCGGTAAAACACTTTCAGGTCCGACACGGCATCGCGCCTGACGGAAAGCTGAGTAAGGAGACTCTGCGCCAACTCAACACTCCGTTGAGCGTTCGAGTGACTCAATTGGAAGACGCACTGGAAAGATGGAGATGGCTACCGCAAGACTTTTCAACGTTGCCCGTTGCGGTGAACATTCCCGAATTTGTCCTGAGAGTGTTTTCTCCAGATCACCGCATTGCTCTGCGCATGAATGTCGTGGTGGGTAAGGCGTTCGGCCATAGAACTCCAATCTTTGCGAAGGACATGAAGTACATCATCTTCCGGCCCTACTGGAACATACCCCCGAGTATTGTGCGAAGCGAAATCCTTCCTGGCTTGCGAAAAAACGGTAATTACCTGACCCGGAAGCGTCTCGAAATAACGGACCAGACCGGGCATGTGATTACCGGCGGAGGGGTGAGCGCCAGCAACCTTGCTCAATTGCAAACCGGCAAGTTGATGGTGCGACAGAAGCCGGGGCCGGCGAATGCCCTCGGATTAGTGAAGTTCATGTTCCCCAACGAATACAACGTGTACCTCCACAGCACTCCCACCCCGCAACTCTTCTCGCAATCGCGACGGGATTTCAGTCACGGCTGCATCCGGGTACAAGAGCCGGCTGAACTAGCTGCATTTCTACTGCGGAACCAACCGAAGTGGACGCTTGAAAAAATCAACGCAGCAATGCAATCAGGCCCCGACAATCAGCAGGTCAATCTCGCAGTGCCTGTGCCGGTAGTGATCGTCTACATGACAGCCGTGGTTGAAGAAAATGGGGAGGTCTATTTTTTCGATGATATCTACGGCAATGATCTCTCGCTCAACGACGCGCTTGCGAAGCAAAGGCCCTATAAGCAGTGAACCGGAAGGCTACCAGCGGCGTATCGGACCGGTATCTACATGCACAAAATCAGATTGTGCGTAGTAACCAACTCCGCCGCGCTGCAGTGACAGAGCAGCATCGCGGACTTTGGCAGTCGAAACTCCAGGAATGCGAATATCGATGGCTTTTGCCTCCATATGTTGGCTATGTTCTGCGACCCCGTGCCCATGTTGGCGGAGGTAGTTGTTGCTCCACGGAGTGCGATACCCGCACACAATGTCGATCTCTCCTTCTGGGTGGCCCAACTTGATGAGCAGATCGTGCAACAGGTCGAATTCCTTAAGGTCGTAGTCTTTCATATCTCCGGTGCGGTGGTCGCGAAGGAAGTGGTCCAACTCTGCTACGCGCTCGGGCAGATATCGATCTCCGACCCGGTAAACGACATCAAGATATTCCCCGGTGTGCAGATGATAGAGGCGCAGTCGGTAAGGTGTGCTACTTTGGGCGCTGTTCACATTCGCTCCCTGGATCGCCGGAGCGGTCGATAGCGCCACTAATACAGCAAATCCTGCTGCGTAGAACTTCCTGATTCCCATGTACGCCCCCTGAAGCCGATTAAGTTCTTAAAGTCCTTTTCTTTAAGTATATTCCCGCGATTCACTCGGCAGATCGGGTGAAGCAAGTTTGCGCTCCATTTGTTCGTAGGCTCACTCGACTTGCGTTTGGCTCGAAAGCGAACCAAAAGCAGGCGGTCCTCGGCATTTCGACGCAATCTGTGTGGAATTTTCATCGTTTCCCCACGCTGCGAGTGCAACGGTCTAAAGGACACACCTTATGCAGTCGAGGAGGTGGAGTATGGAGTTGGGCTGAAGAACTGCTTTCTAGGAAAAAATAAGATGCTAAGTTCATCCACGCAATTGAGTATGCCTCAGCAAATACCGGTCAATCCTGTTCTTTGCGATGCGCTATCGAACCGTCCTGTGCAGCTCTCCATACTTCTTGTGGAAGCTGATGCAGACTCACTCTTAGGTCACGCTGCCTTTTTAGGAGATTCTGGCTACCAAGTCGAGGCGACAAGCAAACTTCCCGAGCTCTTCGACCTACGGTCAAGGGCGATAAGGCTAGCCGTACTAAGCGATAGCCTTGGATCAGCGGGTCTTCGAAGCGCTGCAGAGACTATCCGCAGACAATGGCCTCTTGCACGAATTCTGATCCTTGGAGCCGGCCAGCGGGTGCTGGATGATCCCCTTTACGACGAAGCAGTTGATCGTCGAATTCATGACGACGATCTCCTGGCGATGCTTGAGAAGTTGTCAGCCTACCCCCGTGGCCACAGAGTTGAAGTATTTCGTGTTTACGGGGGCAAAACCGAGAGTGGCGAAACCCACGATAATGACCCCCTGATCCAGAACCCTCGTCCGATCCCGCTTGAGAGTGATCCAACCAAAATGCCAGGATACGATTCGGAAGAAAAAAATGAACCTGAAGATCTCCCAGCCGAGGAACGCCAAAGCTGGCGACCACAATGAAATGGTGAAACCGCCATTTCGAAAGAAGTCCGAGACCGAGTCCTTGTGGATGGTCTCTCGCGATTTGGCGACCCGTTGTTGTCTTTAAAGAGAGAAGCACCGGTGAATCAGCGATCCGGGCGACGCGCAAGGGCTATCAGTCCAGGGCCAAACACCTGAATTCGATTGACAATCATCAAGTAAATTCATTTGTGCTTATAGTCAGGTTCCGATGAATAATCAGGCGGATGAGCATCGAAGCGATGTCTTGTGGGCAAGATACGGTGGCAATCTTAGGCCACTTTTGCCTGTTTCCGTTTGGCTGTTGGCGTGGGTCCAGATCCGAGTACGACTGGCCTCTTGGCGGACTGTTCGGGTAGTCGATCATGCAAAACTACGTTTAGCAATGATTTGTGAACATGGATGCGACCGTTGTAGTCGATGAATCCCATTTTTCGAAATCGGTTCATGAAACGGCTGACGCGGGACCGGGTGGTTCCGATCATATTCGCCAGCGCCTCTTGAGTAATAGGCGGAATGAGGGTCTCCGGTTCTCCAGGTTTTCCGAATTCCGCCATGATTAGTAGAGTGCGTGCTAGTCGCTTTTCGCTATTGTTAAAAAGCTGATCGATAAGGTCTTCTTGTGTCCGGACTCCTCGAAGCAGAACAAACTTCAAGAAGAGATCGGAAAAGGCATGCTTCTGATGGAGAAGCCGCACCATGTCATCACGATCTAGCTTCAGCGCTGTACAGGCCGTCATCGCGACCGCTGTCGCGATTCGAAGTCCAGATGCACCCGCAAGAGATTCCTCTCCAATAAAGTCTCCGGCAGAGAGGACTGTGACGGTCGCTTCCTTGCCGCGATTTGAGACCACGGTGAGTTTTGCGCGTCCCGATTCAAGGAAGAAAATGGTGTTTGCGTGGCCGCCTTGAGAGAAGAAGACGTGCTTCGCCTTCACGTGGATTGTCTTTCGCACGACGCCTGCGGCAGCAAGATAACTGGCGGGGTCGAATTGAGTTCTTCTAGTACCAGGCAACGCCGATGACCTCGTATTTGCTAATTCCCACAACTACCGGGAGCGGCAAGGATCTATCTATCACTGAGGTCAATGTTTACATTGACCTCGGTGCAAGTCTGTGTCTTCTAGCTCTAAGCGAAGCGAATTCCCATGCGCACTCATCGACGACTACGGCACAAGCCTAGGTCACGGGACAGAATTCGGTTCAACCCGCACATCGCCACGGCAGATGGCCCACTGTTTGAACCGAAGGCGAAGGCGGCAGTGGCCGGGATGGAAATGGATAAGATGGTCGAGAAGTTGGGAAATACGGCCTCGAACGGGTCTGGAGTCAATTCATCATGCCGAGGCGGTTGGCCTCAGTTCAATGGCCGAGTGCTAGGCCAGCACGGCGGTTACCGCTGCCTTTCGAGACCGAAGCCACAAGATGTGGCGACGCGAGACACCTCCCCAAGACTAAAAGCCCAACAAGGAGAAATAGGAGGTACGCCGCTTGCACAATCACCATGAGTCCGAGGCTGATTCACATCAATCCCAGGCCCACGCCGATTTGAAAAATCTCGCCGGTACGATCTTGTCCGCGTCAAATGACGAGGTAAGAGTTTCGTCCACGCAACAAGACATCTGACGTATCGGTCACTACGCAAACCTCTCAGAACAAACGCGGTATGACTGTATCAGACCTTTTGTTTTCGTATGCGCAACACGCTTCCCCCGATGATTGACGCTTGATCTTCGCCATAGTTTTCTATCGATGTTGGCAGATGACGCGTTCTTGCCAACGCGGCGAACTGATAGCCAAAGTCACATCGTAGAAGACGAAGGGATCATCGCCATCAAGATTACGACCTTCTGGAGAGGCTGTCGTTTGGTGATCGACTCAGGTGCAGCGCATAAGACCGATGCTTATCCCCCCATCTTGGTGCGCGTAGTTGCCCATTGGGACAGAGTTTGGCCTGGATATGCGTCCTTTGTTAGTTCAGCGCCTCAAGCAAGGATTCCCGATTGACTCGCTGTTGATAGACACATCTGCACCAGGACGATCGTGATCGATTCAGAGACCATGCAGTCCAGCTGGTCGAACACAAAATCGGCAACGCTCCTCGCACGAATGTTCAGGGGCGCTGTGCTGATCCGCTATCCGGAGGGAACAACTGTGAGAGGTAACCCTGCCGGCGGCCTGTCAACAATTGAACGCGAGGTGATCGCGGAGATCCGGGCCTTGAGAGCGTCCGCGGAAAGCGGTCTCCATGCCCGTATTCTCGGTAATCCGGCGCAGCTTGCACATCACTTCATTCTTGACTCGCATGGCAACGTGCAACTGCGGTTCAGTACCATCGCAGGCGAACTTGGGGTCGAGATGCGAACGCTGGAGCGGGCCTTCATCGGTGAGTATCAGATGACCATGACGCAGTTCCAGGTGGAGGTCCGCCTCGCCTTCTCCCAATTGCTACTGAGTATATTTCCGCCAACCAAAGTCAGCGCGATCGCAGCCCTTCTGGGATATCACCTGGTGCAGGACTTCAATCGATTCTTCAAGAAGCACACGCGACAGTCCCCATCGGAGTGGGGCCGTAAGGAGCGCGCCAAGATCGCACGCGCGGAAAGCGCCCCCAAGCGCGACTGATGGTCTCTTTCCGCATGGTACACAGAGTGCGCTAGCATCGAGCGGGTCCCATTCCTTTCGTTTTGTCGCCTCCTGCGAACCGGTTTCTATTGCATCTGAAATTGGCAAGTGTCAGACTCGTCCCACAGTTGGATTGGCGGTGCCTGCTTTGAGATAAAACGTCCGCTCTGATGCTCTTCTCGAGCGATCTGTTCACCATTCTCAGAACCACCTATTGGACAATACCGACGGCTTCGCATCAGCTCTGCGCGAGCAATGCGTGGTCCTAAGAGCAACCGCGCCTATGGAGCCGTTTCGTTCCATCCTGGAGGACAATCGAGTGCCCACACTTCGACCACATCTTCGGTCCGTCGTCGATCGCGACGGCGCAGTAATCCTCGATATCGAGCGCGACTCAATGCTGACGATCAACTCCACTGGCAGCTATGTGTGGGAGAGGCTCAAGCAAGGTAAGCAGATCGATGAGATCATTCGCGAACTTGCGAGCGATACTGGCGCCGACCCAGTGGCGGTCGATCGTGATGTTCAAGCCTTCCTCGACGAACTGAAATCGAGACATCTTCTTACAGTGTGACTAAAGGTGTTCCCATGCGACTACACGACACTCCGCACGAAGTAGACGAATATCGGCTGGTTCTCGTGGGGCTCGGCTCCAATAGGACATGGACTGATCTCAATGGCCTTGCTGCACGCCTACCGCGCGTGGCGATACCGCGATGGACGAGACCGGCCGAGCAATTGCAGAGAGCAATCGAAGATACCTGGCGCACTCGTGCAATCGTTTTGGACTTTTACTCTGGCGGCGAGAATCATGCACCAAGTGCGATTGCTGAGATCCCATCAACCCAATTCCCTTACGGTCTTACCGCACTCGGAATCGACGAGCTTCCTGAGACGGAGATGACTGCCGGAGAGCGCGTAATCATCAAAGATATTCTTACGGGCAATCCGGGTATCCGAGGACCATTCTCGCGGACGGGTTGGATAGAGGAAGCCAAAGCTTGGCTATGCGCAGTGGTGGGCCGCAACGTCGATCTCTCCGGGGAAATCCGGCAGTACAACGCAACGAGCACATTTGCATTGGTTCGATTCGGGACTCGATCTGGCCCGGCCTATTGGTTGAAAGGCACAGGAGAGCCCAATCTCCATGAGTTTCAAGTCACCAGAATGCTCGCAGAGACGTGCCCGGAGTTTCTTCCCGCTCAAATAGCAGCGCGAGCGGACTGGAATGCGTGGTTGATGGAAGATGCAGGACAACCTGTGAAGACCTGGAACCAGCCTACGCTTGAGCAAGCAGTCCTATCGATGGCCTCGTTACAGAAGAAGCTCGTCGGGAGAGCCAGCGAATTCCTTGCCGTGGGAGCAGCAGATCAGCGCACCAGCACACTTCGCGAACACATCTTTGAAATCGTCGAGTACCTCAACGAGGTTATGGCTCAGCAGGTGTCAAGTCGAGTCCCAAAGGTTGAACCGCGCCGCCTGTGGCAGATCGCGAGCATCCTCCAGAATGCCTGCTGTTGTATGGAAGATCTGGGCGTTCCGGACACGCTCATTCACAACGATCTCAACTCCGGCAACATTCTCTTCAGCGAGAGAGGCTGCGTCTTCACGGACTGGTGTGAGAGCTGCGTCGGCAACCCTTTCTTTGCCTTCCAGCAACTGTGTCTTCTCCAACCATCCCGAACCGGCGACGGGAACTCAAAATTGCGGATGGTCTACCGGAATTGCTGGCTTGACCTACTCCAATCAACCCAAATCGATGCGGCCTTCGCGCTGTCGCCGCTGTTGGCCATCTTCTCTCACCTATACGGCCGAGGCACGTGGTTGCACTCCTCTCGGCGGAATGAACCTGAAGTCAAGGCCTACGCGCGTAGCCTGGCCCGCCACATGGACCGTGCCGCACAGGATTCTTCGCTGCTGGAGGCTATATGACTTGGAGAGAACGCTCTTACCCTCCCGTTGAAGAAGCTATCCAAGGCGTAGTTGTAAACGATCCAGATCGCTGGCTCGAAGACCGAGGATTACCGGAGACGGAGGAATGGATTCGAGAGCAAAGTGAAAGACGCGAAGACTATTTTTCACGCTGCGGAGCCTTCGACGCGCTACGGGGCCGGGTTGAAAGATATCTGAATGTGGAGGTCGTGGATCAACCTGTGCGGATCGGAGATCGCTACATTTACCGGCGCCGGAACAAGGATCAAGAGCAGGCATGCATTTATGTAACGGATATCGACACGAATCAGGAACGTCTTCTGGTTGATCCATCCGGCGAGGGGCCATTCGCATCGGTCGGGATTCACCGGGTATCCGATGACGGATCTTTTGCCGCCTACGAGGTCAAGCGAGGTGGAAGTGACGCGAAGGAGATTCGCATCGTCGATGTATCGACGGGGCGTATGCTTCCCGATCAAATCGGAAATGGCTATGCGCGCGGCTTCACTTTCGCCTCCCATAATGATGGTTTCTACTTTTGCCACGACTCTCCTTCGAGCGCCGAGGATCATCGGATTCAATACCACGGCCTTTGCGGACGCTCAGCGGACCGGACGGTCTTTAGAAAGATCCGCTCTCACGGAAGCCGCCTGGTTCTGACAGCTGACACGATCCATCTCGGCGCGATGTGGATCTACGAATACGACGAGGAAATTGTCTGCGACTTCTATATCGCGCGTCGGGAACGAGACGAAGAATGGCACGAAGTGTTTGCCGGTAAGACTCTGCCGCATACTCCAATGCTCCATAGTGGCCGGATCTTCGTGCTCTCTTTCGAAGGAGCACCCAACGGAAAGGTCATCGAATTGATTCCGGACCGGGGTGAAGCACGCATCGTTGTTCCGGAATGCAAATCGATGATCCAGCAGATTGTTATCGCGTCGGGGAGGCTCTTCATTGGCTATCTCAGGAAAGGGCACCTGTCGATCGAAGACTGGACTATGAAAGGCGATCATTCCTCCAGTATGGGATTACCGGGAGATGGCACAATTCAGCTGCTGCCCCGACTTGGTTCCTCAGAGCGCAGCGTCTTCTACACCCATCAGTCCTTCACGCAGCCGCCGGCAATTTACGAATACACAACCGGAAGCGGGAAGTCCCATCTTTGGAGCCGGCCCGGACCTTCGTTCGATCCCAATGGTTTCCAGGTTCAATCACACACCTTTACCGCAGAAGACGGGACAGAGATTCCAATAACGCTCATTGGGCAGAGCGCTGCTCAAAGTCTGCGACCGCAGCCAGCAATCATGACCAGCTATGGCGGTTTCGGCATCCCTATAACGCCGCAGTTTTCGGTGCTTGTCACGATCATGCTGGAACTTGGCGTGGTCTTCGCTCTTCCCCATATTCGCGGAGGCGGTGACTTTGGCAAGGAATGGCACGATGCCGGCCGAGGCCGAAACCGTCAGATGGCATTTGACGATTTCATTCAAGCGGCCGAGTGGCTATGTGCAGAGGGCGTTACCTCTCCCGAGAAGCTTGGCATCTTTGGCGGATCGAACTCCGGCCTTCTGGTTGGAGCGGCGATGACACAGAGGCCCGATCTCTTCGGTGCTGTGTTGTGCATCGCGCCGCTCCTGGACATGGTGCGCTATGAGCACTTCGATCAAGCGGCCAAGTGGCGTGCGGAGTTTGGCAGCGTGAGAAACCAAGAGGATTTCCATGCGCTTCATACTTACTCTCCCTACCACAACGTGAAGTGCGCCGTGGACTACCCCGCAACGCTCTTTGTCTCTGGTGACAAAGACGATCGTTGCAATCCCGCGCATGTTCGAAAGATGGCAGCGCGACTTCAGGAGCGCGCGGCACAGGTCAATCCGATTCTGGTCGACTACAGCGCAGAGCGGGGGCACTCGCCAGTTCTTCCTTTGACAGTGCGAATTGATGCCCTTACACGAAGGCTTGCATTTCTCTGCCAAGAGCTTGGCATTGAAGTCCCCTCGGAGGCGTGCGATGAGCCGACTGATTGTTAAGAGCTTTTTGCTTTTGCTCTGGACTGAGTGCTTCATGGTCTTCCGAAGCCTGCGCGCTTTGCATACACAAGTGCGAACGCGAAAAGTGGACTCTCCCAGGTCAGGTCGACTCTACCGCGCGGACGAACTTTGCCTCGCGATGGATCTCGCCTGCGTGTTCTACCCAAAGCAGATACTGTGCCTGCAACGTGCAGCCGCTACAACGCAGCTATTGCGCGACTACGGCATTCGCGCCGAGATGGTGATCGGCGCCCAGTTGGTGCCATTCCTGTCCCATGCGTGGGTCGAAGTCGATGGCAACGTTGTGAACGACAAACCCTACATTCGGGATATCTACCAGGAGCTGGAACGCTGCTAGCCCAGGAGTTTTCAAAATGAGCATCCTCTTCGGAATATGCCAGCCCGAAGGTCAAGTTGTCGAAGAACGCGAGTTGATCGAACTCGCTCAAGGGACAGGTCGCTTCGCTCCGGATGGGACCTTCGTTCGCGCAATTGGCAGGATCGGCATGGGCTTTCAGCCATACCATACACACCAACGATCCAAACTGGAATCTCTTCCGAAGGTCGGTACCCAGGGCAATATGCTTACTTTTGACGGTCGGCTCGACAACTACCTCGAACTATGCGAGCTCTTGGAGTTGCCCAGGGATGAGACAGCGGACTCTGCGATCGTACTTGCGGCATTTGAGCGCTGGGGAGAGGAATGCTTTTCGCGACTCGTCGGCGACTGGGCGATTGCACTTTGGGCGCAGGCAGATCGAACGCTCTACCTGGCTCGGGACAATGCGGGAACGCGGACTCTCTATTTTGAGCAGATCGCAGGCAGTATTCTCTGGTCCACCTATCTGGAGACCTTCTTCGTAGGAGGTAAGAAGTGCGAACCAGATGCCGCCTATGCCGCCTGCTACCTCGCTTGCCAACCTGTTCGTGATCTGACTCCGTATCAGGGAATCAGCGCTGTAACGCCCGCACATTACGTCGTTTGGTGTGATGGGAGACTTGTTCGGAGGGCCCATTGGCGATGGATGGCAAAAGACAAGATTCGATACCAAACAGACGCCGAGTATCAGGAACACTTTGTAACTCTATTCCGGCAGTCCCTGAATCGACGAACAGGACCAGGCGCTCCCATCCTTGCCGAACTCAGCGGCGGTATTGACTCGTCTTCCATCGTTTGCATGTCCGATCAAATGCGTAATCAACAAGGAGCGACACCCAAGGATCTTCTCGATACCGTCTCCTACTATGACGAAAGCGACCCCGGCTGGAACGAGGCCCCTTACTTCTCCTGCGTGGAGCGAGAACGGCGAAAGAGAGGGCTTCATCTTCCTCTACCTCTCTTGAGTGAAGACCTGGTGCCGTCGCCAGTACCGGACCTCTTGCCTGGCGCGGATCTAGCGACCTATGCAAATGAGCTGCGACTCGAGCAGGAAACCCACTCGAATGGCTATCGCATCATCCTCTCGGGAATCGGAGGGGACGAGCTCTTAGGAGGGGTTCCCACTCCCTTCCCAGAGCTCGCGGATCATTTGGCCTTAGGGCACCTTCGAGCTTTCGCAAAAAGGGCTGTGCCCTGGTGCCTGCATCTTCGAAGACCTCTTATTCACATCAGCGCCGCGGCCATCGCATTCCTCTTCGACCAGTATCTCGGGTCCGCCATTCCGAACAAGCGATTGCCGCCATGGAGCACCTCATCCATGCATGAGCTTGTCCAGAAAGAACGCTCTAACTCAGCGGACCGAGGACACTTCTTTGGCTTCGAACCCAGCAGCATCGGGAATGGACGGACATGGTGGGCAACGCTTGAAACCTTGCCGCATCGTCATCCTGGAAGTATCCGAAGGCTTGAATATCGCTATCCATACCTTGACCGAGACCTTGTCGATTTTCTCCTTCGAGTGCCTCGCGAACAACTGCTCCAGCCTGGACGGAGACGTTCTTTAATGAGAAGTGCTTTGCTAGGTATCACTCCCACCGAAATCCTCGAACGACGGCGCAAAGGAGCCCGCCATAGAGCGATATTCGTGCCTCTAGGAAATGGAACCGTCAGAATCAGAAGTTTACTGAACCATTCGATGGCTGCGGCTCTTGGGATTGTCAACCCTACCGCACTTGCCGACTCCGTCGTTCGAGCTGTCCACGCAAATGATCCGACATGGATCCACGCGGTTACGAGGCTGGTGCTCTTTGAGCTCTGGTGCAAAGGCACCTGTTCGATGGGCGTTGCATCTGGATCGACCCAATCGGAATTTGTCGCGTGATTCGCGACGAGCAGGATCCGTTCAAGCGAGGTCACGACTGACTCTGCCGAGCGGAAATTTGAAACGAGGTAAACCAAAATGAACACGACTGCAACACACTCCACGACGTACGTCAAACCGGAAGTAGTCAGTGCTTCCAGCGCCAAGTCAATCATCCGAAACCCGGAGGCCATCAAGGTAGGCCACAGTTTCGATGGAACCCACGCAACCAGTCCCGCTTACGCGGCCGATGAGTAGAACTCGCTCATTGGACTAGTCTCGGGAGCCGTGAGGTGCACATCACGCTCCCGCGACGACAACTCGCTTGAAGTCGAGCTGGAGGCTGAGCGTTTCTCACATGGATGGAGTCTGTGATCTCTTCTCGATCGCCCAGCCAGATTAGGCATCGTGCAAGTATGGGCCCACTAGAATTCGTTGCGAAATTCGCAACCGACAAGATCCGTTCATACGAGGTTAACGCCGACTCGGCTGAGCGGAAATTTGAACAGAGGTGAACCACAAATGAACACGACTGCAAAATGCTCCAAGCTGTACGTCAAACCGGAGGTGCTCACTACCTCCAGCGCCAAGTCAACCATACAGCGCCTGGAAGCCACGAAGATGGGGCACAGCTACGACGGAACCCAGGCCACCAGTCCCGCCTACGCGGCGGATGAGTAGAAGTCACGGTGTTGCACTGAAGTCGCGGGGCTGTGAGGTCACATCACGCCCCGGGACAATGCTCTACCGAATGTCGGCCATGCCGGCGCGCATCATTCGCCAGCGATCGTATTGCGCGCGCTTTTCGATCGCGCCGTCGTCATAGCTCTGCAGCCAGAAGCGAAACCAGTCGACTACGCCTTGCTGAGATGCCAACCGATCCAAAGGCTTCTGAAGAATATGCTGACCACCAGGAATGTACATCAGGTCTACCGGCTTGTGTTGTTGCCTCAGCGAGGCGTAGATCTCCCATTCTGCGAGTACAGAACTTGGACCGATGGCCTGAATCTGGAGTGGCGTAACTACCTTATCCAGGTGAAAACTCGGCGCTCGTTCGAGCCAGGTGGACAGTCCGTCTCCACTCGGTTGGACCCCGATGATTTTGTCATACTCTTTGGCAAGTGAAGGCCGCCCCTCTCCGAACAATCGGTAGGTGAGATAGCTTGTATCCATTCCGTCTGCGATTGTGGCAGCCTTGAAAAGCCTTGGGTCCGATATCAACGCCTGCTCAACGTGCCAGCATGTGCGGCTGAAACCGACGACGCCCACTCGATTCTGGTCGACCAGGCCATCCGCGCTCAGCTTGACGATAGCGGCCTGCCATCCGGCAACCTCGTCATAGGGCTCCTTCCCTGTGCTGAAATGATCTGCTCGACCTGTCGTTTGCAAGACCATGATTCCAGCAGAGGACAAAGGCCGCGCTGCCATAGCCGTCGGATAGAGACCGTCCGAGATGAAAGCAAAGTCGAGGTACCCATGAGTCTGGATGACGAGAGGGTAGGATTTGCCTTCTTGGTAATCCGGAGGGGTGATGAGAACTCCAGTCCACGTGTAGCCACTTTTGTCCTTCCAGTGATATAGGGCTGCCTTGCCAAGCTTGATGTCGTTCAGTTGGGGGTTGGGATTCCAAAGCATCCTCTCCACGCCGGAACCAGCGTCAATGGCCCAAAGAGTCGGCGGAGTATTCAGGTCCTGCTTGATTACGAGCGCGATTTTATTGTCAGACTTCCCAACCTGCCCGAGGCCGCCGATGGGCTCGCCAGTGTATGGATCCCCGGCTTGCATTTCAGCAAGCTTCCATTGGCCGCCTTCATAACGATAGCGTTCGGTCTGACCCCACCTTCCATGCCAGGCAAAGCGAAGGAGCACTTCGTCGTTATCCGTACCGAAGCGAGCGTCCTTGAGCCGCAATGGCTTTGAATTGTCGGCGGGCATTACAGCGCTTGCGTCGCGCGTAAACACAACGCACTGTACTTTGAGTGAAGGAATGTCCACCGATGCCAGGGCGCAAGTATGTCTTCGTCTGGTTTGCTCCGGTAGATCAACCCCATCGAGAGGAAGAGCTACGTTTCCGACCAGTACACGTGCTCCATCATGGGACCACACCGCGGTCGTCAGATCTTCTTCCGCCAGCGAGTCCGCATTGGGGGCGTTGATCAGCGTACGTACTTCACCGGTGCGTGTGTCGATCAGTTGATATTCCCGAAGCCGATACCAGTACGACGGAGATATCAGCGAGGTGTCCTGCGGGCTGATGCGCCAGGATTCGAAGCCGGGCATCGGATCGTACATGGACCAAGAACTCGGTATCGTTGCGACGGGCAAGAGGCGGACAACTTCTCGACCATCCGGTGAGAGTGAGAGCACATCGATTGAGTGCTCAACGTCCGCAACCGGATCATGACTGCCTGGACCTCCTACTCTTTGAAACTCCCGGCCATCGCTAACCCAGAGGTCTGGCAAGAACCGCGCGCTTCCCATTCCATGCCCCTCTTCGGGAAATGAGAGAATGTCCTCCAAGCCCATGCCAGTCACCGTACCGGCGTCCGCATTCACACCCGCGGCGCGATCCCATGGAACACTGGGCTCGGCATCGCCGCTTTTGTTCGCGGTATAGGCGATTTTGTTCCCGACAAAATCGAATTGGCGGACGCTCCGCCCTTCGCTCGTCAGTGCCTTCGCCTTCCGGTGTTCCATGTCAACTTCGTAGAGTTGTCGCTCAGCACGGGAATCCTGTCCCAGGAAAAATATCTCATGCGAATCTCGGGACCATCGCAAATCGGTGATCAGCGGGGCGTTGGGAACCGATGCCTGGATACCAGGGACAGCGGAGATCCTTGCAATTGCCTGAGGCGCAGGGGCTTGAGTCTTGCCCGAACGATCGAAAAGGAAGCGTCGGACGGCCTCGGCATCAATCAGCCACAGAGTGGACTCAACCTGGTTGGAGTCAATGATTCCATGTGTGGTGACCCAGTAGAAGTGTCTTCCATCCGGCGAAAGGCTCGCTTGACTGTTTGGCACGAGGCTGGACGGATCACTGAATGTGGTCATTGTGATCGAGTCTGTCACTGTGAACCCACGCTGCTCGGCGCTTCCACGAAGACTCATCGATGAGACGAAAAACGCCAAAATCGCGCACAGCACGACCTTCCGGGCCGGGGGCCTCAGCATTGCGAATACTCCTTTAACTTTGGTCGATCGGTGAATAGTTTTGGACGCACTCAAGCTCAACGCGAGGAGCTAGAACAATACCTTCAGAGCAAGCTGAAGAGAACGCGGACCACCCTGTTCATACAGAGCATTCTGATTCTTCAAACCGATGTTGAGAGTGTTGTAAGCCTGTCCGAAGAGCGCAGCGCCGGAATTCAGAGTGTTGTAAATTGCTCCGAAATCCGGATGGTTCAGGATGTTGAATGCCTCTGCACGGAATTGAATCTTCACGCGATCGGAAGGGTCGAATTGTCGCCGCAATGCAAAGTCGATTTCGTTGGCGCCGAAACTTCTCAGAAAGTTCCGGGGAGAATTGCCTATAACCCCCGTCACATCCTGAAAGGCGGTAAAGTTGAGCTTCCTTCCGCCCGGAATCTGGTCTCGAGAACCATAAAGGTAAAAGGGCTCTCCCGGTACAAGGTTCGGTCGGGCATATTGTTGCGTTCCGTTCGAGGCGACATATGCGGTTCCGTAGACATCGACCGGAGCAGCGCTACGGGCGAAGGCGCGCACGTCTGCGGCCCAGCCGTTCGTGACCGCTCGAGCCGTGCGTCCGGCTGCATGAGACGGAAGATTGTAAGTAACGGCCGTCTGAAAATTCCGACGTATGTCGAAGTCAGAGTCGCCCTTGAGAAGTGGCTGATAGCTGATGAAGCTTGAAGATAGATTGTCAATACTGTGGGACCAGGTCATCGATGCCAACACCTGAAGGCCATGAATCACGCGTTGGTGAAACTGTGCCTGCAAGGAGTTGTAGTTTGACCAAGATCCATTCTGAATCACATAGAGGCCATTTCCGAGCGAGAACGCGGGGTTGATCGACGCAGGATTCTGATAGGTGCCTTCCATCAGCCGCCGTCCAGCGGATGCAACATACCCTAGCGTGAAAGAGCGCGAAGCGCCAAGACTCTGCTCCAAAGACAGGTTCCACTCGAGCGTGTAGGGAAGCTTCAGATTCCTGTTGTAGCCCACTGCTGTCTGATTGAAAGGCGCATCTGTAGAAGCAGCAGGCAGCTGGTAAACAGCAGGTGCCAATGGGAAACTGAGGCCGGAGTAATATTCGGTCGATGCGAATCCAAGTTGAGTAAAGCCGATCGCACCGAGAGTGTTCCCGGTGTCATAGAATTGGCCCACTCCGGCTCTCAGAACGGTCTCTCGTCCGTCCCTAGTATTCAGTTGAGAGGCGATGCCGATGCGTGGAGCGAATCCCGCATAGTATGTATTCCACTCAGGGGCCCCCTGCGGCGCCAACTGCGCCGTCGCAATATTGGTTATCTGGTTAAGGACTGGAGGGATGCGGCCATTCCCGTTTGTGGGCGAAGGGTTCACATCCCAGCGCAGACCGATGGACAGTGTATTCCGCTGGTTGAGCTTCCATTCATCCTGGACAAACGTCGAGAGGTTCGTGAAGATTGGCTCGTCCGGTACGGCTCCGCTCGTGGACGCCATCGCGAAGTCCGCACTATTGGACTGCAACCCCTGCTCCTCGAAATAAAGGAGGGCCGCAGAGAGCCGATTGAATTTCTCGATCAACTCGGACCGTCTGTAATCGACGCCCATCTTGAAAGAATGCCGCCCCAAAGTGATCTGCTGGGTATCGATGATGTTGGTTTGGGTCTGCCCGATTTCCTGAGAGACCAAGTCGACGCCCGGGTCGGATCCAAAGAATAGAAATCCCGCGAATTGTGAATACTTTGGCGCGCCTGGAAGGAAGGTCTTTTGCGCAGAGGCGACGGCACCACCGAACGAATCGATGGTGTCAGCCTCGTTCAACGAATACCACGTGTAGTTAAATCGGAGATCGTTTACCTCTTGCGGAGTAAAGGTTCGACTGAGGCCGGAGGTGACGCTACGGGTGACAAACGATTGTGGAATCACCTGAGCAACGTCGTCTGCCGAACGACTGTCACTGGAGGAACTCGAGTCACTGTAACGGCCAAAGATATGAGTACTGTTGCCTAGCGTGTGATCGATGCGGATGCTGCTCGTATTGAGCCCTGATGGGACGGAATACGCTGCGGTAAAGTACGCAAGGCCTGGGGCGCCAGGCACCTCAGCTCCGTTGGCAATCGGAAAGGCATTGATCAAGGGTTGCAATCCAGAAGCTGTCGACTGCCGGAGAGCCGAATCAGGCACTTCGCTAATAGTCGCGGGTGTAGGTATGCTCAGGCGGAGACCTTCGTACGAATAAAAGAAGAACGTGCGTTTTCTCCCATCGTAGATATGGGGCAAGTAGAGCGGCCCCCCCAGAGTTCCACCAAAATCATTTTGCCTCTCTGCGGTTTTCGCTGTCGTTGGTGTCGTGTGGTCGTTGAACCAGTTGTTTGCGTCAAGCGCGTCGTTGCGAAAGTAGTCGAACAGGCTGCCGTGTAGCGTGTCGGTTCCGGACCGGGTCTGGAGGGAGATTTGTCCCCCCGGAGTCCGTCCGTATTCTGCCGAGTACGTGGACGTATTGATGCGGAACTCCTGGAGCGCATCGACGCTGGCCATGCTTTGCGTCGTTCCCAGAGCAGTTTGCGCTGGAAGCAGCCCCGCAGCACCGGCAGTATAGGAGCCGTTGCTTCCAGTGCCAACATTGGCGCTCACCCCGTCAACGGTGTAGTAATTGCTCTCAGTTCTCTGGCCGTTGACGCTGAATTCTCCGCTGTTGCCCGAGGATGAACCGTAGGGAATCGGCGTCTGAACAACTCCTGGCGCGAGGGAGATGAGGCTCTGCAGGCTGCGACCGTTCAGTGGCATATTTTCGACGAACTGGCGATCAATCACAGTACTCACGGAGGCATCCGTCGTATTGATGGAGGACGCTCCGGCATCCACAGTCACCGATTCGGACGCCGCCCCGATAGGCAAAGTGAAGTTCAACGCCAAAGCGCTCTGCACATTCAGGACGATGTCAGGTTTGATCAACGTCTTGAAGCCGATCTTGGAGACCTGAACGATGTATTGACCCGGGGGTAGAACCGTTACCGAGTAAATTCCAGTTCCGTTCGTCTTGCTGGAATAGTGGACCCCAGTTGCTTCATTCATAATCTCGATGCCGGCGTCTGGAATGACCTTGCCGGAAGGGTCGACGACTACGCCGCTAATCGTGGCATCGGTGGACTGTGCTTTAAGCAAGTTCGTTGCGCAGAGAATCAACAAGAACAAATAGAGTATGCGGAGATATTTCAAGCGGAGACTCCTCAAGCAGACGAAACGGATAGTGGTTCATCCTGCTAACGGAAGTAGGTGGCTCATTTGTGTCAGTGATTCTTACGTAATTTCTCGCTGCGTTAAGCTGCCAGGTTCGTTACGGACCCGCCAGGCGTCGGACGCGATGGAGGATGGTTCGAGAGCTGGACCCCAAGTGGGAAATGAGGTCCAGCAATCCGTTGAATGCGAAGACCATCAGTCCCCAGGTTCAGCTTTCGGCGAGCGAAGAATCTTCTATGTGACGTTCGAGCGGTGTCGGCTGACGAAACGCGCATTGACCTGAATGCGCTAGACGAGCTCACTCTTGCAGGATGGCTCACCAGAGGCGGATTTCTCACGGCTAATCCGGCCTCCCGCCCGTTTACGGGAGAGATTGTGGCTTGAATCTCCGGAGTTTCCTTCGATCCGGGCTCCGCAAACGGGCACCCAAAAGTTACCATCGGGAGGCGACTTGTTTGTTACCTTGCGAAGCGCCAAATGTGATCAGAAACTTTCGGCCAAGTCGTGGAACGAAATCGCGGCCACCATGACAAAACATGTAATGGAAAAGCAGCCGGATGTTGAAAGAGACATGGAACAGACGTGCAAAGAAGGCCCAAAGAAATGGGGGCAGCGAAATGAAGCGCAAGTGCGATGCGACTCCTGAAGACGCTAAATAAAGAGGGCCAGCGCTAAAATGGTTTGCAAAGCACATGGCCCAATTCTCCCGGCGCATGATCCTCAGTGCGACCGACCTCTTTGGATGTAGGCCATGGAGAGTGTCCTCGACTATAAGAGAGGATCTTCTACTTGTTGCTGTTTAAAACGATTGCCTTTTGATCGAATCTGCCGATTTTTTTCAGAAAGAGATCAAGTGAGCCACCTTGCAATACGACGGAAAAAACGACCACAAGATAAGTGGTGGCAAGTATCCATGTCCGGCTTTGGAGGTCTGGGACTGATAGAGCAAGCGCAATGGACAATCCGCCGCGTAAGCCGCCCCAACCGAGCGTGAGAAGCGAAGATTTATGTCCGCGTTGCAGCAGGCGCACCAAGCCCAAAACGAGCGCAACCACGAGGAAGCGAATAACCAAGACGGAGACAATGGCAAGTCCGCCTGACTCGAATGACCTTCGTGTAAAGGGAATGATGAGCACCTCGAAGCCCAGCAAGACGAAAAGAATTGCATTCTGAATTTCATCGATGACTCGCCAGAACCTATCCAGGGATTCGTGCGAGATTTCGCCATGCACATGATTCATGTTGAATCTGCGCAATGCCAGTCCAGCCGCAACCGCTTCAAGCGGAGCTGAAAGACTTAACGTTTCCGCTAAGGCATAGCCTCCCAAGGCGAGTGAAAGAGTTAAGAGTATTTCGATCTGGTAGGCCTCGACGCGCCGCATCAGTTCCGAGGACACCCATGCAAGAACGATGCCTAAAAGGAGACCACCCCCAGACTTCAGCAGCAGTAGGACGCCTATGTGACCAATCGAAGGCACTTGTCCCTTCGATGCCGCCAGGACTGCAAGGAAAAGGACTGCGCCAATGCCATCGTTGAACAATGATTCCCCTGCTAGCTGTGCCTGGATGTTCTTAGGTACTCCGACCCTATGAAGCATTTCGAGAACAGCTATCGGGTCAGTTGGCGAGATCAGCGTACCGAAGAAGAGGCACTCGATCCAAGGAGCAGGAATGCCAAGAAGAGGGAGAGTCCAGTGCATGACCGCGGCAAGAGCTGCCGTCGAGAGGAGTGTGCCGATGACAGAGAGGAGCCCGACAGCAAGCTTTTCCCTGGAAAGGTAGAGGAGGTCCAACAGAAATGCGCCTGCGAACAGCAGCAAACCCAGAAGCCCATGTAAGATCAGATCCTCAAACCGAATGCGACCTACCAGGCTCACAGCCCACGCCTGTAACCCAGGAAAGACACGGCCCAACGCAATCATCGTGACGGACGAGATCACCGTGAGCAGCATCGTGCCGATGGTGATGGGAAGCCGGCAGACGCGAACGCTCATCCAGCCGAAGAAAGCAGCTGCGGTGACGACGATGCTGACGAGTGCAAGAGTAGTCATAGCGCTGACTTCAGCCTACTTGATTCAAATGGATTCAGAACTGCCGCTCCTCATCGAGAGGAGGGGTGCTTTGAATTTTGAGTTAGGTATCCGCTCGGTAGGGTTCGGGGATTGATCGCGGTGCGGATTTCAGGAAAACGCGGTTTTGACTTTCGACCGCAAAAGAAACAGCAATAGTGAACTGGCGACAATGATGCCAACTCCGCCGCGCAGTAAGTCGCCTCTGAAGCAATTAACGACATCACCCAGAACCTGAGTAGCGATGATTACGACCGCTAGTTTCCATCCCCAAAGGCGACGTCGGAACCACCCAATTCCTGCCGTAGTGAGCGCCACGCCGAGCACCAGGAAGAAAGTCCCAACGATCCCTCCCATCGGTGCGAGTTGCTTGTACGCGGCAGGGTTTAAAGCCCAGATACGATCGAGAGCCGTACCTGGCCAGAGCAGAGTAGTTGCGGCGAGACTCGCCATAATGGCACCAAAGAATAGAAAAATGCCTATTGCAGTGAATCCTCGCGTCTTCGGCCCGATAGCGAGAGTGAGGGCGGCACGAAGATTGACCTGCATCTGCTGAATATAAGCCCACGCTGCAACTCATGATCGGGATTGCTGTGCGACATCGAGCCCGTTCCAAGAGCTGAGCTGCCCTTTCCCACTCTGCTTCTATACTAGAGATGTGACTCCCCCGACGAGCGAGGAAATGCCGAAACGCAGTTATTGGGCAGGATTCCCGGGGCTGTATGCGCGTTTCTACTCTTGGCTGCTGCGCCGCATGCCCAGCGAGCGGCAGCGCCTTCTGGCGGTGACAATTCTGGCCGGCGGACTCTGCGGACTGGCTGCCGTGGCATTCCACCTGAGCATTATGGGGCTTGAGGCTTTGTTCATCGAGCGCGCCAACAGTGCTTCGGGGCACAGCTGGATATGGTGGACCATCCTTTCTCCCACCATCGGGGGCTTGGTTGCCGGCGTTGGCCTAACCTACTTCGCTCCCGCCGCCGCAGGCAGCGGCATTCCCCAGGTGAAGGTGGCCTACACGCTGCGTTCCGGCCTGGTCACCGTCCGCGAAACCATCGGCAAGTTTGTCCTGTGCGCCCTTCAAATCGGCTCTGGCGCCTCACTCGGTCTGGAAGGACCAACTGTGCAGGTGTGCGCCGGGGTCAGCAGCATGCTGGCGCGCCTCGCCCGGCTCGGCCCCAAGAACTCCCGCCGGATGGCTTCGGTAGGCATGGCCGCGGGCATTGCCGCTGCCTTTAACGCGCCCATTGCTGCGGTCACCTTCACCCTTGAGGAACTGATTGGCGACCTCGACCAGACCATGCTCTCCGGCGTCATTGTGGCCGCCGCGTTGGCCGCCGTCGTCGAACACTTGATTCTTGGCTCTAATCCCGTCTTTCATGTGCAAGGCAACTACACGCTTACCAATTCTTCATCGCTGGTGTGGTATGCGTTGCTGGGCCTGCTCGCGGCCATTGTCTCGGTTGCCTTCACCGATTCGCTGCTAGCCCTTCGCGCATGGTTCCGCCGACTCACAGGCGTGCCTCGCTGGGTGCATCCGGCCATTGGCGGCGCAGCCACAGGCGGCATGGCGGTCGCTGCGCTGGCGCTCTTCCATCTCAATGGCATTGCTGGCGATCCGTACAAGACCCTCACCCTGGCGCTCACTGGGAAAATGACAGTGACCGCCATGGCCGTCTTCTGTGTCCTCAAGTTTGCTGCCACTGTCAGTTCCTACTCCAGCGGCGGTTCGGGCGGCATCTTTGCACCAGCGCTGTTCATGGGTGCGATGCTGGGCGGCGCAGTAGGCTACCTTGATGTGACCGTGTTTCATCACTCGGCCGACTCCATCGGTGCATTCGCCGTAGTCGGAAGGGGAGCCGTATTTGCCGGCATCGTTCGCGCCCCCATGACCTCGGTGCTTATCATCTTTGAAATGACGGGCGGTTACGGCCTGGTTTTGCCCCTGATGATCGCCAACATGAGCGCCTTCGCACTTGCGCGCCATTGGCGCCACACTCCGGTCTATGAAGCTCTACTGGCCCAGGACGACATCTATCTGCCCCACGGAAGCGGCCCGGCTGATCCGCCCGAAAACGAGCCCCTACCGGGCCTGGTTGTCGATATAGCCCACTGAGAACCTGTTTGGATACTCAATTCTGTGGCAGGTCGGGTTGTTTTTGCCCCGCTGCCACCGTAGTTGCGAGTGGAGCCCAAGCAACCATCAGCCTACATCGGGAACGAGCATCGGAGCAGGATAGCAGAGGCGGCGATTTGCGTCGGATGTTGCGGAGTGGCCACAGAAAAGGTCGGGTGAGTCAAGTACATAGTTGCCTTTCCTTGGTTACACGTGATTCTGGAGTCATCCTGATCGCTGCCGACAGGCCGACTTATGCCAAGTAATCCCGGAGGGCTATTCAAGCGAGGAACCCGAAGAATGCGATGGGGATGCCTTTGAAGCCTTGGCACTTGGTTTCGCGGCCGGCGTGGCTGTATAGGTCTGATTCCACCAGCCACCGCCGAGCGCCTGGAGCAGGGTCGCTGAATCCGCATAGCGGCTTGCGGTCGAGTTCGTGCGATCCAGAGCAGTCTGCAACTGCTGGCGTTGCGCATCCAGCAGGTTCAGGTGACTGATGCCTCCAGCCGCGTAGCGCTGGGACGCGATATGATATGCCGCTTGAGCCTCGTTGGCGGCTTCAACTCGCGCCTGTAACGTCTCGGCGTCGTGCTGAATGGCGTAGAGGACGTCCGCTACTTCCCGGAAAGCCTCAAGCACGGACTGCCGGTAGACGGCGTCCGCTTCATCATAAGCTGCCTGAGCCTTGCGCTTTTCCGCCCGCAGGGACCCGCCGTTGAAGATGGGTTGTGCCAGGGACGAGCCGACATTCCAGATATCGCCTCCGGCGGTGAAGTTGGTTCCAATAGCGCCCCCGCTTCCTGACAAGATGATTTGCGGATACTGATTCGCCGTCGCAACCCCGACGTTCGCGCTGGCCTGATGAAGGAGAGCCTCTGTGGCAAGAATATCCGGACGTTGCCTGACCAGCGAGGAGGGAAGGCTGACCGGCAGTTGCTCGGGAAGACGCAGGCCTGCAAGTGAAATGCTCGGAATATGAGCCTCGGCCGGAGACTTCCCCAAGAGCAGGGCGAGCTGATCATGAATGGCGTCCCTTTGCTGCTCCAGCGGCGGGAGAGTGGCCTCGATCTGCGCTACAGCTGTTCTCTGGCTGCGAAGGTCGTAGTCTGAGACTCCGCCTGCGTGATACCGCTCTTGGGTAATGCTCAGTTCCTGTTGCTGTACATCGAGCATCTGTCGAGTGATCTCAATCTGCTCTTGCAATTCCGCTTGGCGGATGGCCGCCGATACCACGTTGCCGGCGAGCATCAGGCGTGCTCCTTCCAGCTGCCACTGCTGATACTCTCGCTCTGCGCGCAAGCCTTCGATGAGATGCCGGTTGGCGCCGAAGAGGTCCAGCGCATAGGAGACGACTACCGATCCGTTCAGTAAAAGGAAGGGTGATGGATTCTTGAGGGGGATTCCATAGGCCGCGAGATTGAGCTGCACCGCCTTCGCCGAGGCGTTGCCGGTCACGGAGGGGTACTTCGTCGCCCCGGTGCGAGCGCTGAGTTCCTCCTGAGCATGCTTGAGCCGGGCCGTGGCCTGCTCCAGCGTGGGGCTATTTTGCAGCGCCTCGTTGACCATGCTGTTGAGTTCCGGCGACTGGAACAGAGACCACCATTGCGCTGGAATCTCAGCCGACGGACTCAAGTGCTGGACACTTCCCGCGGGACCGGTGCTGCCCACTGTTTCGTTCGGCTGGGGCCGCGGCGTGTAGGACGTAACGGCCGGGGGCGCAGGCGCATGATAATGCGGACCAACGGTGCATCCTTCGGCCAGTGTCAGAATGAGTGCAACGGTTGCCGCCGCGGCCCAATTCGATCTTGCTGCGGCCGCGTTTGATTTTGTTGATCTATCCATGGGCAGCGATCCTCAATCCAGGGTTCTGCGATATGTCGCCACCGCAACACTCATCAGCACCAGCGTGAAGACCATCAGCGGCCACACGCTGGGCCAGGAATCCGCCCATCCGTTCCCCTTGAGCAGAATGCCGCGAATGAGGCGGTTGAAAAAGGTGAGCGGTAATAGATTTCCGATCATCTGCGCCCAGACCGGCATCCCTTTGAACGGAAACATGAAGCCTGAAAGCAAAATGTTCGGTAAGAAGTAAAAGATAGCGAGCTGCACCGCCTGGAGCTGATTCTGCGCCAGCGACGAGAAGGTGATGCCGACCGTCAGGTTGGCTGCAATGAACAACAGCGTTGAAAGGTATACCGCTCCGATGTTGCCGAAGAAGGGAACCTGAAAGATGAATCGCGCAGCCAGCAGGATGATGGACGCTTGAATCAGGCCGATGCCGATGTAGGGAATCAGCTTTCCTGTCATCACCTCCATCGGAGTGGCGGGCATGGCGAGCAGGTTTTCCATTGTGCCGCGCTCGCGTTCGCGCGTGATCGCGAGTCCCGTCATCATCACCATTGTGAGTGTCAGCACCACGCCCATCAATCCCGGTACTACGTTGTACTGTGTAATGCTGTCGGGGTTGTAAAGCTGGTGTACGCTCACGTCAAATGGCGCAGGGCTGCCCTGGAGGGTCACAAGAGGCCCTGTCATTTCCCTCTGGACTACCGCCTGCACGATGCCGTTGATCGCGGCCAGCGCGCTTCCCGTCGCCGTGGGGTCGGTGGCATCTGCTTCTATCAACAGGGTCGGCCGTTCATGGCGCAGCAGCTGCCGTGTGAATCCCGCCGGAATATTGACCACAAAGAGCAGTTGCCCGCGGGCCAACGCCTCGCGCGCCGCCACTTCGTTGGGTAGCTCTCCGACGACCTTGAAATACGAGGAATTCTGCATCGCCGCAATGAAGCTTCGTGTGATGTTGGTGTCGTCGGAGCTGATGATGGCGGTGTCGAGGTGTTTAGGATTCGTGTTGATGGCGTACCCGAACAGCGCCATTTGCAGGATCGGTATACCCACAATCATCGCGAAGGTGAGGCGGTCGCGCCTGAGTTGCGTGAACTCTTTGAGCACGATGCTCCACCAGTGCGCTATCGAAAAGCCGTGGTGTTGTTTCAAGGCTTGCCTCCGGATTGCTCCTCCGAGCTGCTCATCAGGTGGATAAACACGTCTTCGAGACTGGTATCGATCGGCTCGGCGCGTCTCCCGCTGGAGCCGACGACGGACTCCACGATGCGCTGTAGTTGGCCGGCGTCCGTCCCACTCACATGCAGAACATCTCCGAAAGTGACGGTCTGCGCGATTCCGGGCTGCTGCCGCAGCGTTTGCTGCAACTCGGAGAGATGATCCCCGTGGATCGCCCAGGTGCTGAGGTGTTGTTCAGCGATGACTTCAGCTGCAGACCCTTGCGCCAGCAGTGTTCCCGAAGCGATGTAGACCAACTTATGGCAGCGCACCGCCTCATCCATATAGTGTGTGCTTACCAGGACCGAAATGCCCTTCGCCGCGAGGCCCTGTATCTCATCCCAGAAATCGCGCCTTGCCCGGGGGTCGACCCCCGCGGTGGGTTCGTCGAGCAGCAACAGATCTGGCTTGTGTAACATACAGGCCGCAAGTGCCATGCGCTGTTTCCAGCCACCGGATAGATCGCCGGCGAGTTGACCGGCGCGGGCCGTCAGTCCGAGACCGTCCAGTGCCTGCCGCACGGCCTGCTTGCGGGACGGAACCTCATACATGCGCGCGACGAAGTCTAAGTTCTCCGTGATGGTGAGGTCCTCCCAGAAGGAAAACTTCTGCGTCATATAGCCCACGCGGCGCTTGATCTCGGCACTGTCGCGGAGGATGTCAAATCCGAGGCACGTTCCCGTTCCCGAGTCGGGCTTCAGCAGCCCGCACATCATGCGGATCGTCGTGGTCTTGCCGCTGCCGTTCGGCCCGAGAAAGCCGAAGATTTCGCCACGGCGCACGCGCAGCGATAGGTTCTTGACCACGTGCTTGTCGCCGAAGTGCTTGTTCAGGCCCCGCACATCGACGGTGTACTCCGGGCTGGAAACCTCAGTCATGGAAGTGTGACCTCCACGGGCTGGCCGGGATGCAAGTCAGCTGCCTCCTGGACGGATGGTCTCGCAATCACCATGAACACGAGCTTCGACCGATTCTCGTTGCTGTAGATGACGGGAGGTGTGTATTCGGCTTGAGGCGAAATGAAGTTGATCGTCGCGGGAATGTCGGCAGAGCGTCCGTCGCAGGTCACACGAATGCTTTGTCCTACCTGCAATTTGCCCATCACTGGTTCGGGCACAAAAAAACGAATCTCCATATTTTCCGGCGGCAGAAGCTCGGCAACAGGATTTCCGGCTGCGACCCACTCGCCCTCGCGATACAGCGTGTCGAATACCAACCCTCGCCGCGGGGAGGCGATGGACTTTTGATGCAGCTTCCACGAGGTATCCGCGAGAGAAGCACGATCGGCGCCAACCTGGCCCTGCTGCGCCTTGATCTGCTGCGCGCGCGCGGGGAGCGCATCCACGGCGAGAGAGGCCTCCAGCTCTCGCACCTTCGCCGCGCTCGATTCAGCCGCAGCCTGCGCGTTGATGAGGTCCGTTTGGGGGATGCCTCCGGCATGATACTGGGCCTGATCGCTCGACAGAATTTGGCCGGCCTGTATTTTTGCAACGATCGCCTGCGCGAGCTGCGCCCGAGTGACATCGACCTCCGCCGGGCGCTTTCCTGTTTGCAGGTCCCTCAACCGCGCCTCAGAGGTTCGCAGCTGATGTTCAGCCTCGCGCATCTCAGTCGCTTCAGGGTCCTTATCGAGTTCAAACAGCGGATGCCCCGCTTCGATCGTCTCGCCTCGCGTGACAGAAAGATGGTCCAGCCTGCCGCTTTCAGGCGATGCGACATAGACGAATCTTCCCTCGATATAGCCCTGATAGCTATTCACATGCCCACGCGAGCACCCCGCCACGAGGAATGTAACTGCAGCAGCGATACCAAGCTTGGTAGAGCTTCCGAGTGTCCAGCGAACGCGCATGATCTCCCCCGTTCCTATTTATTCTTGTTGCCGCGTGTCTTGCCTGGCTGAGCAGGCGATGGCGGTCGCATGCCATCGAGCAGCAGGCCCGTAATGTGACTTCTCATTACTTCCGCCGCAGTTGCTTTGTGCGCAAAGACCTCTGCCGAAAAGCGCACCGTGGCCATGTGCAGCATCACGAGCCCTACGATGGAGAAGCCAATCAGGCCGGAGTCGAGATTCGGATTGACTGTCTTGCTTGCTTGACCGCGCGCGACTGCCTCGCCCAGGATCTTTACCTTCTCAAACGGAAGGTGACGCAACATTCTGGCTCGCAGAAGGCCGCCCTCGTTCAAGACCTCCCTCATCCAGGTCGACGGGACCCAGGGCATCCGCTCGATGCCTCCGAGCAGGCGCTCCACGATTCCGAGAATCAACTCTTTCGGAGCTACGCCGGCTTCGACCGGGGTCCATACCGAAGCAATGAGAGGAGCAAGTCGCTCCTCGACGACGACATCCAGCAATCGTTCACGGTTCGTGAAATAGTAGTGCACCATGGCAGGCGTAAGGCCAGCTCGCTTGGCGATCATGGCAAACGTTGTCGCTGCAACACCATGTTCGGCAAACAACTCCGTAGCTGCCGCCAATAGCAGGTCGCGTGCATCGCGTTCGCCGTTCGCCGCCGGCCGGCCGGGTTTTCCGCGCGATTTCTTGGGCATATGCCTTTTTTTCTTTAATTAACTAACGAATTAATTAAAAATCAGATGTACCGCTCGTGTCAAGCAGACACGTGCGCCGGACGGGCGTCGCAAACGTGATGTACCGCATCGCTATTCTTCATGGAAGGGCTTATAAAGCTGACGGAATCACTGGTGCATTGAATAGGATAATCTCCAAACTCTGGATCAGCAGTCTGGCTCGATAAGGACGGCTATCAGAGGTGCCACTGACGGCGTGTTCGAGGGCCGGCTTTTCGCTACGACACTCCCAAATTGTTTCTTCGGTTCATAACAAATCGCCAATGCTCGTTTCCAGAACTGTGGTGCCTGGAAACGAGCGTTGGTCTGTTAGTGCCAGACGAACGAGATCCGTGAGCTTACGCTGTCGTTGAAAACGCCATGCATCCGGATTTCCACGCGATGGAATCAATACACAAATGGAATCAATTTGCTGGTTCGCGCCGCATACTCATCAAATGCCGCGCCGTAATGATCATGCAGATGCGAGTCGAGCATCGGAATATTGGCAAATACAAACCCAGCCAGCATGATCGATGGAATGACAATGGTTATCCATCGTCCTGAGACCAGGCAAAGCCCCGAGAACGAAATCAGATCGCCAAGATAATTGGGGTGCCTTGAATATCGGAACAGGCCGAGGGTATATAGGCGTCCACGATTTTCCGGTTGGCGTTTCCAAACGTTACGTTCGTGCTCCGCATACGAGTTCATCCAGGAGCCCAAAACAAAAAGAACCGCTCCGATTCCGGCAACCACGGCAAACTTAGCAGGATTCGTACCGCCCGCCATGGCGAGCAGGAGATAGATGCACAGGACCCATGGCACGACCATGAGCACCTCACTCCAACCTACGGCTCTTTTTAGAAACACGAACTGAGTGAGAAGCAGGCGGACGAAATAAACAGTGAGCATCACCGCGAGGCACATGCGCCGGGCGTCATCGCCGGGCGTCCACGATCTTGCCAGCCACGCGCCGACAAATCCGGTTCCCCCCAACAACAACCACCACGCCAATCCCACACATGCGCCAACCGCCATCGTCATAGCAGCGCGCTGAGCGACGGAGTTTTCGTATTTTGCGTAGAGATCACTTCTGGTGTTTTTTCTGTTCATCCCGCCCCTTCTTGTATTCTCGCTCAATCCCTCCTCGAAGAAAAATGGCATCTTGCCTCCAACTATGTAGGAGCTAGGTAACCAGAATTTTTGCCTGCGATCAGCCGCGCATGATCGTTCGGCGGGTTCAATTGGCGCCAAATTGCCTCAGCAGGTTTCGAGGTTGTCTGCTACCGGAAACGCGCTGAGGCCTGAAGTCGCCAGTCGAGCCTTACTACTGTTCACTTTTCTCAAGTACCGATTCGGGCTTATCTCTCAAAGACCACGAAACCGGGTGCATCAGATCGAGAGTTCCATGTAGCCGGTACTCAACAGAATGGGTCTATCGATGCGCTTAAAAAGTGCCGGCACTTCTACGGTTTGTAACTAAGAGATTACCTACTGTTCGTATCGGATGTTTTCTGCGCAGGACTAAACTTGATGCTCATAAAGTGCTTCGGAACGCCATTTTCAGCGGGGGTCTTTTCCAGGAACCCCTTCGCGGAAGCGTCGTGTTTCAGGTAAGCATCGAGGAAGTTCAATGTATAGAACGCAACCCAGGCGTAACTCGTGTTGGCATCCTCCCGTCCGTAGTCGGCTACCTGATTCTCCGCAAAGCGCTGCGCACTCTCCTTGCGTTGGTACATGGAACTGAACTCTGGATGTGCCATACCCAGCATATTCACGGTGATGAGATCACCATGTATCCAGGCGTTGAGGACATTTGGACCGACTTTGTCTGCGGGAGGAACGTCGTCATTTTCCAGATCTTCGAGACTCACATTTCGTGTAAAGCAGAAAAGCGGTATGGTCATTCGCTCTGGATGAACGTCCGGAGCCCTTTTCACGAGGCCAGGGTAATAGCGCATGCTGCCGTCCATCTCCACCAGGGCATCGATGCGAGGGTCTCTTGCTGAGGCAAACAGGCTCGAGATTCCTCCCCAGCTCCAGCTCACCACGGCAACCCCAGATAAATCCGTGTCGGGAAGCGACCTGGCATACGTGATGAGAAAAGAGATGTCGCGAGTCTGCGCATAGATCCCGTCCAGATCATCCGTCATGTCGCGCGTCGACACCCCTACAGATGGGCTTGCAAGAACCACGTAGCCATGACTGGCAAGATACTCGCACAGATCGGCGTTCTCCCACGAAACGGAAGAGTCGCTGGGAGCATAGACAAGAATGGGATAATGCCCGTTTGCCGGCTTGGCTTCACGCACCGCCCACAACGGGATATCGAAGGATGTCTTCAGAAGCGAACGCCACCGATTCTCTTTCTCATCTGGCGTATTGAAGTGGATCTCCGTGTCGGCCAGCAGGACATAGTCACCAACCGTTATCGGTTTGCCTGTACTTTTCAACGATGGATACCAGATCAGTGTCTGCATGGGACGGGCGTCCTCGCCCATGGAGGGCTTTGACGGGTTCTTGGGGGAAGCGGGATATGTGCGTGATTGATCGTACTGATCGACAACCTTCAACCCTACCGGATACGGTCCGGGTTCTTGCAGGAATTGGAACGGAGGTGTTTGTGAAACTGCGAACCCTGAGCCGGAGCATATACATAATGCAAGAACGGCAGCGAAGATTCGTATTTTCAAGTTGGCGCTTCTCCCGATCTGATATACGGCTCGCGACGCTATGAGGTTCCGGACGCGAGACAGCATTCCTTACCAAATCACTGGAGTAATCCCCCTGTCGGGCTAGTTTCAGATCCCGCAAGTTGCACCGGCGGCTTGATTTGTGGCACCCAAATGCCGGGATCAGGCAACTGTCCTGCATCGAAATCCAGGACAGATGCTGTTGTATTCAACGGTGATAGTGCCGTTCTCATACATAAATTCCGAACGAACTTCAGCACGAACTCCGTCCGGGGTGAACGTGAGGTGAGGATGCAGTTAAATCCCTGACGAAGATTGAAAACAAACGGGTATCATTCCGGGATCTGAGCGCCGCCTGACACTATGCCTGAGCGATAATCAGGCATGGTGCTGTAGTCATGCGAACCAATGTTTGGACTGCTTTGGTAGTGGTTTTTGGCGGGCTCGTACTGTGGGGCTGGCGGTACCAACATCGCCGCGCTTGGCCCACATCTAAAAAGGATGAATCCATGCGACGTCACGTAAACAAAACTTATGAATGAAAGCCAGGTCTCAGCGTGACAATCCAGCACGAATCCTTACCGTAGGCGCTATTGAGGTGACTCAATTACGCCAGCGCGCATTTCTAGTTTGCCTCCAGCTCCTAAAATACACCCCCCGACGCGTTGCTGAGCGCCGGAGGATCTGCTGCTACGACGAGCGAACCACTGGCTTTTCCACCTTCGGCGGAGGAGATCTATCTCCCGAATGTTCTTCTTCGCGGACAGGCTCCACAAACCTGGCGGGCTCATTTTCTTGGAACAGCTTGTGCGAGAACAACGAATGTTTCGTGGATAGATGGTTCTTTACCGCGGATTTGTTACCAAAGCTCATGATTGTCTCCAATCGTATGCTTGTAGGTCGTGAGAGGCGCTCGTCTGGAGCAAGCCGTCATCAGCTGGAGGCGAGGAATAAAATCTATCGTGCTGCCTCAAGTATACGTTTGGGCCAACGATAAAGTTCCAACTGCCGTTATTGCGAGACCTCATTCGAGCTCGTGGCATGGCCAATGCAAGAGGTTGTCCTGTACACGATTTGCACTACCGAGGTAGTCTTTGGCCTTCCCTTTGCGTACTACAATTGCGTCCATGGGCGCGGTAGGCCGACCCAACACGTCGCGGCACTCAATGTTCCCTCGCTGTGTCCCCTGATCGCTGTGCGAGTTCTTATCGTTCAGGAGTTCAGAAATGTTGCGGTCTAGAAAGATCGGACGTTTGAGGCTAAGAGCCATTCGCGATCTGGAAAGAGCAATCCGCGTCTGGGAACTGGTAATTGAAGGCACTCAGCAACGAGTGAATGAAGCAACAGCATGTTGCGAGAAGCAGCGAGGGACCGTGGACACAAACCCGACCGTTGCTAGGGCGCGTGCCAATATTGCCGCCTTCAACATGGCAATACTTGGAGCGAAAGCACGCATCGACGAACTGGAAACAGCGAATTCGGCTTAGTGACACTTAGGACGCACCCCTCTCGCGCATCGCTCTTGAGATCTATCCTTCTCAATGATTGTTCCTGTGGTATTGGTTTGGCGCCCCAGGTGTTGGAAGGTCGTTGGAAATCTGCGCACCACTGGTATGTGCCCGGGCCAACGCGCTTGTGAGGTTGAGACCGCTACCGGAAATCTGCACGCCAGCAGCGTGCGCTCGAACCAGTGGCGCAGCGACTGTCATCGTTCCACTGCCGAAGCTTCTAATCGAGGAGACAACGGCCGTCTCCGCGTTTGCCCCACTGTCAATCGTGATTGCCTCACCTTTCCTGAAGCCGGCAGCGTTAGCCACCAGAAGGACGGTCGCTCCCACGTCAATGGCATTGCGCACCGTAGTTGCACCTGCTGTCCCAACTGTAGCGACGATGGCATCTTCGAGATTCGCACCCGAATCAATAAGAACCTTCTGGCCGGCACTGAAACCTTCGACGCTATCGACCTTGATGTTCGTTGCGCCGGCGGGGGATGCGGTCGATAGGCTGGCCGCAGCCTGCGTGAGGAAGTCATTGCAGTTGCTGTCGGTATCGGCGCCATCGGGGAAGCGACCACCGCTTGCATTGGTGGCAACCGGGCCCGGAACAATTGACCATAGTTCGAGAGTTGAGCCGGGTGCTGGGGCGTAGCAACCGCTTTTGCTTGCGCCTGAGGCGGATTGATAGCCTTCGGCGGCCCAGGGGTCGGCGATGGCCCCGTAGTTGAGGCTGTCGGCAACCATGCCCGAAGCGTCTCTCAGCACCATGCTGCCCTCTTCGATCGTGATGGTCCGGCCAAATATCGGGAAGCTGGTCGTCAACTCCGGTCCTCCGAACCACTGGTTGGGTGTCGGAGTGCCCTGGTAGCCAGCCGTCTTGACGGCTTCATCTCGTACAACATCGTGGATTGCGTGGGTATTGGTCAGTGGCTTATCGAGTGTGATGCCCGTGCCAAGCGCCTGCACAGGCTCGTTGCTGGAATGTGCAAAGGCCGTCGCCGGCTGGAAGCTGATCCCCGTTCCGCGATCGCTGAAGGGGAGATTGGCTGCATGGTTGTACTTGAGCGGAACGCTCAGATCGAGTCCGGTGCCCGGAGATACGACCCACTCATCCGTCACATGAGGCCTGGCGAGTGCTGGCGTAAAATCGACGGCAACCCCACCTCGCCCCCTGCTGCCGATGGAAGTGATGGTGACGTCTTCCAGGCTGGCCGGTGTGCCAACTGTGATCTTGTCGCCCACGGCGAAACCTTCTGCCCGACGTACGTTGACTCGCGTCGCGCTGGCGCTCGCATTGGCGGTGAGATTTGTTTTAGTCGCTGTCGTTCCGACATGCGCCACAGTGACGGTTTCGATACCATGTCCGACGCTGTCGACATCCAATCTGATCTTGTCGCCAACAGAAATATCGGCGACGGAGGTTACCTTGATGTTGCTCGCTCCGGCACGTGCCTCCGTCGCCAGATAGGCTTGTGTGCCGGGCTTGCCGACCGCGGTCACCGTGGCTATTTCATACTGCTCCACGGTATTGGCTACGGCGGGGTACGTGGTGCCGTGCCCAAGCGCGATCTTCTGGCCAAGCGAGAAGCCGGTCACGGTCTCGACCGGCACGTTGGTCGCGCCAGCATCGATCGTGATTACCGGACCTTCTGGAAGCGGTTGCCAGACCGTTGTACCGTCGCCGGCAGGCGTCCCCAGGCTTGCGATCCTGCGAGTTTCCGCGCTCGAGCCATCGCCGATGCGGATCGTATCGCCAACCGACATGGCATCGGTGTTCCTCAAATGGAGCGTGCTTTCGCCTGCGCCCGCGGGAACTGCCAGGCCGGAGTTCGAGAGACCAAGCAGGTAAAAGGCGCCAGCTGCGAGGTTTGTTCCGGCCGGAATCTTGATCGCCGAGAAAATAGCCTGGTGGGCGGGGTGTTCGGTCAACGTCCAGTTGGAGAGATCCACACTTTGGGAACCCGCGTTGTAGAGCTCGACAAACGAGTTTGTCGGGTTCGCTGGAGCACCGGAACGAACGCGATACTCGTTGATCTTGATCGGGCTGGTATTCCGTACCTTTTCGGCCGCCGTCTCAACCTGTTTGCTGCCACTCGCATTCGTCCAAGAGGCATGGCCGACTAGATCGCCTTGGAAAGCTGCTGGCCCTGAGGTGACTTTGAATGTCGCACTCACGCTCCCACCCGGCGCGATCGGTTGATCGAATCTCTTCGATGTTTCAGACGTGCCGGAAACGACAGCGGCCCAGTGGCCGCTGGGCACAGAGAGACTCAACTCAACACCCGTCAGCGGGGCTGACGTGGTGTTGGTGAACGTCACGATGGTGTCCTGCGAGGATCCTGGCGTGAACGTCTGCAGCCCTGGCGGCGTTACCTCTGCCTTCCCGGGCGCGACGACAAGCGGAGCGACGTCGTACCGGGCAGACACGATGTTGGCCTGGACAAGCTGGTCGGTCGCGTCCGATGGAAATGAGCCGGCCGCTGTCATCGCACCTTCATAGAATGTGCCTTGCGAACCGTCGCTGTTGTCGCCTCCGTTGCCCAGTAGTATCGCTCCCTGCTTGCGCATGGGGTCATAGGTAGGATTTACGCGCGGCCCGTCGAACATGACTTTCAGAGAGCCCTTTTGCGCGTCACCACCTAAAGATGCCCAGCGATGCGGTTCTCCCTTGGCGATCGCGGTCACGAATCGAAAGGGGATACTCGGTAGATCCGTACAGCCTTTGGAACCATCCTTCTTGACGCAGCCAACCAGGTTGTTCTCCTGGTCGGTCATGATCCACGGACCGTCGCCACTTCCGCTGTACCACGGGGTGGCGTTGCCGAAGTACGCGGTTTCCATGGTGCCGTTATCGTCGTCCCGGCTGTCGATCTCCGCGTTGCCGTAGTCAAAGCAGCAGCCGGAGTTGAAGTGCTTGCCATTCACAACCCAGTATTCTCCTTCGGCCTGATCGTCGACGGCCGTGCCTTTCACGTCGTTCTGGCGCAGGCCCATGCCCGGCGCGATGAAGACTCCATAGACCTTGTGTCCCGAGATCGTGATCGGCGCCATATCCGCGAGGGGAACATTGTTGAACCCGCCCAAGGCAGGTCCACTGAATCCGCCACGGGGCGCCTGCGTGAGATCGTTGTGCTTGGGACTTTGGTCGTAGACTTTAGTGATCCAGCAATACGTGTTGGCGCAGAACCTGTCCTGCGCAGCCGAATCAGCGTATCCGCCCGCATCCGGAACGGGCGAGGCAACAGTCTGGACAACGCCAATGTCCAGCGTCTTGCCGTCCGACTGGCGCAAAACCTGATAGAGGGGGCCGTTATAGGAGGCATACAACGCGCGTGTCGTGCTATGGGCCGCTACGCAGGAGTCGCCGGCAGCCGCGTAGATGTCGCATGTGCCTTGCGACCTGGCTGGAGGAACTCCCGGTCCCGTCGGCGCCTGTTGCGCCATCGTCAAGGTGGAAACCACGAGAGCGAGCACGAGTGGGAGCCAGTGTGCAACATCGATTTTCATTTTCATCGTGATCCTGCCTGCTCCGAGGTATGGGCTTCGGCGTTTCAACGAAACAGAGTCTCGCCTGGTTTTGGCCGCCGAATTTCTTCGAATATTCTGTCCGGATTACGTATACCACCTGATCCTGATCTCGCTCCACTTTGCGCAGCCGCCCGGGGAGGTTTCTCTTATTAATCCCGTCAGAGCACAAGACTGAAACCGGGTGAGCGACTTTGCCTGTCATCGCGAGATGAGACCTTGCCGCATGAACACATAGAAACAAACGCAGCTTGTTCCGTTCTAGGCATGAAGATCATTTCACTTGCACAGCGAAAAGAGCATGATGCGCCAGGATGAACAGCGTTTTTCGATCCGGCCCCCCGAAGATCAGTTGCAGCGGACGCTCTAGGGTGTTGATCTGTGCAACCCGCTTGCCTTCCGGCGAATATACAAAGATCTGCCCATTAGCGACATAGACGTTGCCTTTGTCGTCGACAGCCACACTTTCACCGCCGCGCTGTACGAAGGGTCTAAGCTCCGTGAGCGTGCCGTCAGGATTTACTTTGGCATTGTAAGTAATGTCTTCCGACGCGCTTGCGACATAGACATGCTGGCCTGGCTCGGCAGTGATAAAGCCATAAGCATCGAGGTTGTCGCTGAAGCGCCAGCCGGATGTGTCGTTCGCAGGCCCCTGCTGAAAGACGCGGCCCTCGGGCAGAAAAACGCTGCCATCCGTCGAAACGTACTGGCGCGTTTTCGGAGTCGTCACATCCGCCGCAAACATTTCAGCAAGCGTCGTGAACCGCATCGTGTTGAGGTCGAGTTGGTCCTTGAACTCACCGTTATTCCACCAGTTCGCGGGAAGAATGATGGAGGCCTTCGGGCGAAGCTGTGCTGGTTGGGGCATGACCAGGGCGAGGTTTTCCGGAGAACTGCGCGGACGGAAGCTGTATACCGTGCTCTCCGGGCCGGCAGAGGAAAGCACCAGTAGATTACCCGACTTGTCGAAGGCAAGATTGACGGGATCGAGTGCATTGTCGCGCTCAATGCCCAGACCCTCCTTCTCTGACCACGAGTAAATACGCTGATCGTGATGATCGACGAAGTAGAGCTTGCCCACTGCGTCAACGGCCGCGCCTGAAATGGAGAAAAATCCGTCCTCCAGCTTCTTCACTGTCGCTCCAGGAGCGAGAACTGCGGACGAGTCAGGCGGTGGTGACGACAGAGGATCAGCGGGAACGTCCAGCACAGCAAACTCGCGCTCTCGTACCTCGAGGTGATGCGTGACGTCTTCGATGGCGTTTTCGTAAGGGAACTTGCTGAGCCGAAGAAAGGTGCCGCAGCCATTGTTATCGCAGATGCCGTACCCGCTCTCTGCATTCACATGAACGTTACGAAAGTGAATGTCGGACGAGTTGTAGATGCGGACGGCTGTCGCGAACGGAGCGCGCGAGCGCGTAACACGATAAGCGTGGTAGTTGGCGAAGGTGAGATTGCGAGAGAAATCAATTTCGAGCGAAAGTGACTCGGGGCTTTCGCCAGCTTCTTCCTCTGTCTGCGGAGCATTGATGTCCCAGTTCTCAACATGATCAAACTTAATCTCGTTTCGTGCATGGTGCTCGTTGGAAAGCTCGTAAACGTGACCGGGAGTCTTGGTATTCGATACGAGAAAGCCCGCCTGCGCAAAGGTGTTCGGCGTCCAGATATCGGCAAAGGTACCACCGCCGCCATCCGCAATCCACAGGCTTGGATACTGGCTGTCCCAGCGTTTGCGTAAATCAGAGTCGGCAGTGTGATTGTTGTTATAGGGATTCGTGCCGCTGCCATGGCCACCTAGAAAACGCGCATCATCGATGAGTGACTGCTCACCGGCCTTCCAGAGCACGGCAACAGCGCGCGGATTGATACCACCCGTATACAAGCCGATTCCACTCAGGATATTCGAACCGCCCGACGGAGCTTGAATCACAGGAACGGGTGATCCAACGCCCTGGTAGCCAGGTGTTTCGTCCAGTAGATCTATCTGCGTAAGCGTGGGATGAAGACCTATGAGCACCGTATCGGGTCTAAGCGTCAGAGTTCTGCGCACCACGTAGTGACCGCTGGGAAAATAAATCACACCATGCGTGTCGATAGCCTGCTGGATCGCAGCGGTGTCATCGCTGGCGCCGTCGCCTTTCACGCCGAGTGCGCGTACATTGACCCATGCGCTGCTGGCTGGAAGCGCACGAATCGCAGGCATCACTATGGCCGGCTCAGCGGAAAGCGGTACGGCTTCATACTGCATACCTATCGCTCCCATCTGACCCTCTCCTGGAAGAATCAGGCCATAATTGAAGCTTTTTACTTGATAGAGTTCGCCTTTGCCCAGAATGGTCTTGCCGCTCTCGCGTAGCCTCACAAAGGTGGGCGCGTCGCGCAGGATCGCATGCTCAAAGCCGATCTCGGTCAGAGGGCTCTGTTCCTTGCTGATGCTGGCAACCGCGTCAGAGATCTGTTCGAACCGGCAGTCTTTGACCCACAGTTGATCGGAATAGCCTTCGTCGATATCGATGGCTTTGGGAACTTGACGAAATGTATCGCGGATCAGCGTCACCCCCGCCTCATGTTCACGGATAGCGGATTCGCGCTGATTCTCAAAGGTGGAGTCAATCAACGTGAACTGCCAGGCTGGTGAGGTGTTTTCCGTGAGAATGCCGTAGCGGCCGCCATAGAAACGCAGATCCTCAGCTTCGTTGCCGACCTGATAAAGCGCAGCTTGGCCAGAGCCAACATGAAAATTCATATGACTGAGAAACGAGTGCTGCGCTACATGGAAGCGCACAGCCACTGCCGCAGGATTGCCGTCGCCGATTTCGAAGTCGATATTGCTCATCGCCGAGTAAAACGTATTGGGGTTGGCGTCCGCGACATGGTCGTTCGGTGGAACTGAACCGGGCGGCGGAAAGGCTACACGGCCGTTCATACGGGCAGACTCAGCGGGCCCGAGACCGGCAAAGGTGACCATCACGCCCATGCCCTTTTGAAAGCCCGGAGTATTTGGTGGCAACACGAAGACGGGGCGCGCGGCACCGTAGCCGATGAGGCGCACGCCCGGCCAGACGAAAACAGTATGCGTGACTGTGTACCGTCCTGCGGGGACAAAGACGATGCCCTCACGCCCCGTGCCTGCAGCCTTGTCGATGGCCATCTGTAGTGTGGGAGAACTGTCTGCATCCGCACCGGGTGCATCGACATAGACGGCCTTGGGGTCGTCCAAACGTGCGGTGATAACCGACGCAGCGAAGGCTGGAACGCAGAGACCGACGGTAAGGATGGATAGCAGGAAATTCTTCATAGGTTTCTCCGCATACGGCAAGTTTCGGACGCCGCAATCCAGCATACTCGAAGGCGAACGGAGGATCAGCGTTTGTGAACCTTCTTCGCGTCAGCGAAGAGTGTTCGACGTATTTCTACTCACGGAGGCGAGCAGCGGGGGAGTGTGTCATTTCGCTCTCTCGCTGCACCGGATATTGCACTATCTTCAAAGTGACTACATGTGCGGGTGGTTAAAGCGAACCCCCGCAGAAGGAGAAGTGAATTGAGAAGTCTGAATGGTTTTGTCCGAACCATCGTCGCAGCATCTGTTCTTACGTTTGTGTCGATTGCAGCCCAGGCCGCAACCATAGCGTTCAAAGCAGACTTGAAGGCCTCCGCAGAAGTCCCGCCCAAAAGCAGCGCCGGTAGAGGAACGTTGACTGCCACGTTGGATACCGCGACCAACGAATTCAAATATCACGTTGAGTTCAGTGGACTCACTGGTCCGGTTGTCGCAGCGCATTTTCACGGTCCAGCAGCCCCGGGATCGAATGCGGGGCCGCAAATTCCCATCACGACTAGCCCCATCACAAGCCCCATTGACGGAAAGGCGAACCTGACCCCGGAACAGGCGAAAGATCTGGTCGGTGGCAATTGGTACTTCAATCTCCATACGTCCGCGAATCCTGGCGGCGAAGTTCGCGGTCAACTTGCGAAGACACAATGAAGAACCGAAGTTAGCGCCCTTACTCATGTACTTGCGCACAATGCCCGGTAGCACTCACGGCTTGTGATGCTGCTTCGCCTGAAGGCGTATTGAGGTCATTTCACTCTCGCCGGGCTCATTCGGTTTAAGAGCCTGGGCGGTTAGCCGTGCCGTGTAGCCAAGTCGCGTGCTCCGACGAGCCTTAGCCACTTGTTTCTGATTTGAAGACTCGGCACTTCAACAACTGGCCGCTTCAATACTGTCGTGTTTGTTCCCACAGAACGAGATGTGTCGGCTGAAGTCCTCGAGCTCTGTTTCCGCCCCGTCAGCTTCTAACCGCATGCTCAGATGGCCCTTGTCGGACCGCCTTCGGGCCCTCAGCAATTAACATTGAAGTATGGCTATTCAAGAGATTGTCTCAGCGATCGACGTGTACATCGCCAGATTGAAGGCGGCACGAGATCTGCTTGCGTCTCCGTCTACACCGTCAGAAACGAGAGACAGAAGACCGATGAGGCGAAAGAGCGGAGGAAATCTGCAATCCATTCAGGTGCCCGTTGGGCCGCCCAGCACTTCAGAAGTTGCAGTCCAAATCGTTCCATCCCGGATGCCGCGTCAACGACGCCATCTGGAAAGACCCGTGTCACAGACGTTCTCGGCGCTGGGCGGGCCAGTTCCCCAAGGACCGGTGATAATTCGCTCCTCCGATCTGGCTCGCATGCAGTCTGGGCCAAACCAAGCCCATCCCACGGTTCCAGCACGGCAATCCACGGCATCTCGTGTCGTCTTGGAAGAGCTTGCTCAAGAGGCCGCGAAGCGGCTAGCGATCTCTTGGGCGAAGGCGGACACGTCCGAACGGTAGCTCTCTGCATCTGGGTTAAGCAGGGAATCGACATCTGGTGAGACGTCCTTCGTCTGTGGGGGAGAATCTTCGGTTGGCAGAACAGATGCTCGAACCTGACGTGTCAATGGCGCAACTCAACTGTCACGCCGCACTTAAATCCCGGACAACGATGTTTCACTGCGCTTAAATCGGTCGCGGTAGAGTCCGCGACCGCCCTTCCTGCCAAGTTCAACAGCTTTTCCAAGCTTGAGCGATAATCAGGGGATGGTGCTGTAGTAATGCGAACCTACATTTGGATTGTTTTGATAGTGGCTTTTTGCGGACTCGTACCGTGGGGCTGGTGGTATCAACATCGCCGCTCTTGGCCCACATCTAAGAAGGATGAATCCATGCGGCGTCACGTAAACAGGACTTATGACTGAAAGCCAAGTCGCAGTGCGACAATCCAACACGGATCCTTACCGTAGGTGAGTTCGTGGTGTTCCAGAGCCCGACTTCCTCGAACGCTTTCGGGTAAATGCTTCAGAGCCGGATTGGGCATACGCCGGGGCCGCAAGTTTCGAGACGGGTAGCGGTGCAAGTGTACGTGGGAAAGTCAGAGGCAGTGTCACGGCCCGCGGGAACAGGGCGATTTACGGTTCAACGGAGATGGATGAGTCTATGATCGAGCAATGAGCTAGGCTGTGCAAGAATATGCGCGGTTGCTCGATCCTGCTTTGCGAGAAGACCCTCTCCAAAGTTAGGCATGGAAGGATCAAAGGATGGAAGAGACTGGAGAAACCAGGGCGTACCCTGTAGGCTCAACCTTCCTCATGCAAGCACTAATTATCGCGGTGACGCTGGCTGGCGCTTGGCTTTCAGCAGCCCAGGCCGCTCGCCCCGGAACGCTCAATAGTCTGCATGCCATTCACGCATTGACGAAGGCTGAGGCCCGGGGCGGGATCCTCGTTGCTTTCGAAGCCACGGTTACCTATTACAACAAGACCGATGTAGACCTATTCGTGCAGGATGGCGCCGAGGCCATCTATGTAGAAACGAAACCGAACGAAGATTTGGCAGCTGGCGATCGAGTGCTGGTGCGAGGAAGGACGCGCGATAGCTTCACCACGGACGTGCTCAGCAGCAGCGTCACCGTAATTTATCACGGCGCGCTGCCCGTGCCTGTGGAGGCTACCTTTGGACAACTGATCCGTGCTGAACGCGATTGCATATGGGTCTCTGTCCACGCTAAAGTTCGCAGCGCCGACATTGTGAACTTTGGAGGTATGCATGGGATTTACCTCAAGTTGCTAATGGAAGGGGGCTCTATTGACGCAACGGTTATCGGAACCGACGCAAGCAGGCTCAAGGAGCTACTGGACTCCGAGGTAGAGGTCATTGGGGTTGTATCTGGGAAATTCGACAGCAAGATGCAGCTCATCGGCATCCTCCTGGAAGTTCCGGCAATTACAGATGTGAAAATTCTGAAGCGAACCCAAATAAGCCCGGATTTGCTCCCTATCACGCCGATGAACGGGGTTCTGTCCAGTTACTACGTGCACGATATGACCAGTAGAGTCCGAGTTCAGGGAACCATTACCTACTATCAGCCAGGTTCGTCTGTTGTGCTTCAAAATGGCGACAGGAGCCTTTGGATCTCGACCCATTCCAGTACTCCGATGCGGATCGGCGATGTAGCAGTTGCAACCGGCTTTCCAGATGCTCGGGATGGTTTCCTGGCATTGTCTGACGGAGAAATCCAGGACAGCAACATTTTCGAGCCAATCCAACCGCAACCGGCGACCTGGCGCCAATTGGCGACATGGAATAGCGGGGATCCGGATGGCCGTCAAAACGACCTGGTCTCCTTCGAGGGCACGGTCGCAGCAGAGGTCCGGGAAGGATCGCAGGACGAGTTTGTTCTGGTCTCTGATGGCAAACTCTTCAATGCGATTTATCGTCATCCACCGGCCAGCGGACCGCTTCCAGCAATGAGGCAGATTCCGCTGGGAACCAGAATTCGCGTGACCGGCATCTGCATGGTGGTGGAACCCAATACGATCGACCCCACGAAACAAGAAGTACCCTTTAACATCCTGATGCGTTCCCTCGACGACATTTCGATCGTCTCCAAGCCTTCCTGGCTGAACGTTCGTAACCTAATGCTTCTCGTCGGCTTGCTGGTCGTGTCGCTGTTCGCTGCCATTCTCAGGGCCTGGGTGATGGAACGCAAAGTGCGGCGCCGAGACGCCATTGCGGCGTCCATTGAGCATCGGCGCAGCCGCATCCTCGAAGACATCAATGGGTCTCGTCCGCTGGCTGAGATCATGGAGGAGATCACGGAGCTGGTGTCCTTCAAGCTAGGCGGCGCACCAAGCTGGTGCGAGATCTTTGGTGGGGCACGACTTGGAACCTTCCCGACGAATCTCAATTCATTCCGCGTCATCCAGGAACAGATTCCTGCCCACTCCGGACTGCCTCTCGGAATGATCTCCGTTGCGTTCGAAGCGCTCATCAAGCCCCGCACCAGGGAGGCGGAGACCCTCTCCCTCGCCGCAGCGCTGGCTGCATTGGCTCTTGAGACGCGGCGGCTTTACTCCGATCTGGTCCACCGCTCCGAGTTCGACTTGCTTACCGACATCCACAACCGATTCTCGCTGGAGAAATATCTCGATCAGCAAATTGACCTGGCACGTCAAAATGCAGGCATCTTTGCCTTGATCTATATCGACCTCAATGACTTCAAGCAGGTGAACGACACCTACGGCCACCATGTCGGAGATCTATATCTTCAGCAAGTGGCGATCCGTATGAAGTACCAGCTCCGCGAAGTCGATATGCTGGCCCGGCTTGGTGGCGACGAATTTGCGGTGCTTCTGCCCAAGGTGCGCAACCGCACTGAAGTCGAAGAAATCGCTCTTCGCCTTGAGCGCTGCCTTGACACTCCCTTTGCTACGGAGGGGCACGCAGTTCATGGCTCTGCCAGCGTCGGTATTGGCCTCTATCCTGAAGATGGTACGACCAGGGATAGCGTCTTAAGCGCGGCTGATGCAGCCATGTACGTGAACAAGCAGATGCGGCACGAAGCTATAACTGGTCCAGTAAACCACCGCCAGGGCGGACTTTCGCCTGAAGATCGCCGATAGCTGTTGAAAGTGCAGAGATCTGCGTGGCCATGGCCAACGAAATAGAAAAATGAGTCACCGAAGGCGCTTCGGGCTCTCGCTTCAACGGTATCGCCCACAAGCGCAGCAAAACATCCATGCTTGCGCAAGTGTCTCCGTTCTGGGCAGTGCGGAGTTTCCGTAGTTTGCAGGACAATGACTCGTAGCCTCTGGTCTACAGAATAAGTGGAATAGATGTAGTTGTAGTTGAGCCGGCCGCGATGAGCCGTGAGATTCCCGTTCTCTGGCGGGCGTCGCGAACGAATCCGATCTAAAGTGATCCATTCGATCGAAACGCCACTTCAAGGAACTTTCTTCTTACCACTCCTCCAGTTCGGTAACAGCCTTTATCCTAGGTCACTCTGCGCATCATGATGTGCTCATGGAGACGCGAAAAGAAGTCGGAGATCGGTATGTGCTTCAAGATGAAATCATCCGCGCCGGCATCGAGGGAGGCTGTTCTGTACGTCTCCCCTTCCATTACGGTGTACACCAGGATCGAAATTCTTGTTCCCGATTTGCGGAGATCTTGGATCAGTCGAATCCCACCTCCAGTTCTGGGATGGCCAGTATTCTCCGACCTGAGGTTGAACTCCACGATGATCGCGCCAAATCGAGCTTCGCGGATCGATCCAAGAGCTGCCTCGAAGGTGTGGGCTACTTCGACTTGGTATCCGAGCTCCTGAAGAGTTCGCTGCAACTCAACACAAATTGCCGCTTCGTCATCCACGAGAAGTATCGAATTCATAGAGCACCAAAGTGGGCAACCCGGGGATTTCCTCAATCTCAGGGATGGTTGGGGTCGATGCGGAGAGAGGTGAACAGCAACGGCTTGCCGCTTGGCTTCGTGCTGCCTCCCTCGGGTTCCACGGTCACGAAGACCGCGTCGATCTGAGAAATTGTCTTCGCGTTATTGAATTTGAGAACCCAGCGTTTCTGATTGGCGTCATCCAAATAGAGAAGGCCCAAACTAATGGCATGCTGCTGATCCACGCCGCGGCCCCATGCCTGGAACGTGCTTGCCTTCTTAACGCCGCGCTGCTGGTCGAGATCGTATCCATAGAAAACGAGCGATTTGTCTTTGGTGTAGAACACGCGGCCAAAAGGTTTTTGGGTATCGCCCGTTTTGGCAACATCATAGATTTCGGCCATATAAACATTGCGAGCGCTAATCAGATTTCGGATGTCGCGGTCGTGCTGTAGTAGTTCTTGATCTTGAGCGATTTCTTTGTCTTTTGCCTCGACCGAAGCACGGAGTTCTTCAACCTGCTTGTTGGCAGCGAGAGCCTGTTCGGTGTCCAGCGGGGTTCTGTCGCCAGCCTGATTCAACTTTGCCTCGAGGCTTTGGGCATTCGCCTGCGCCTGTGCAAGTTGTTGGCTTAGGTCGGTGCGACCTTGTTGGGTTTGCCTGAGAGCCTCCGTGGCCTTCGCCAATTCATCTTCCAGTTGGCTCTGCTGGTCTTTGAGCTTCGCGAACTCAGATCGATCCAGTCGGGCTTCTGTTTTCAACCGAGCAAGTTCTTCTACTTCTGGCGATGTCTTCTCGGGTACAGGCAGTGGTACAGGAGCTGGTGGCTCAAGAGGAGCCGGGATTTTTGTCGTCGGTGAGGCCGCCCGTACATCTGCCACTTCAGGTTTGCGGCTTTGGAGCATCCCTATTTGATAGGCAGCGGTGCTGCACGTTGCCAGAATCAGAGCCGCGATCGCCAGCAGACGTGGATGCTTCCACGGAGTGGATTTTGGTTCCGATTTTGGATTTTCCTCCACTGGCGACGGTTCCCCGCGGAGCGCGTCCATCAGGTCTGCTTCCGCTTGCTCAATGGACCAGGCTCCTGGCGGCCCGCCGGCATCCGACTCAGATCTCGCTTCGGCAGCCAACTCTGGAATCGTCGTCGCGACTACTCGTTCATATTCCTCTTTAGAGTGCCTACACTCCTCGCAATGGGCTAGGTGAGCGTTCAACCGGGCCCATTCCGCCGCCGTCAGCTCTCCGGTCGTAGAGAGGGCGCAGAGTTCGAGAAACTCCTCATGGGAATCTGGTGGCAATATCCAAGCTCCGTAGCTTAAGCCATTGTGAACTATCTCGCTCACTTTGATCGCAGATTTTCGGGGAGCACGAACTTGCGCAGCCGGTCGAGACCCCGATAGTAGTGGTTCCTGACGTTGACGAGGGATCGTCCGGTGCGCTGGGCGATTTCTTTGAGAGCGTATCCCTCGAAGAAGAAAAGCTGAATGGTTTCCCTTTGTTCAGGCGAGAGCTGGGCGTTGAATTTCTCTGTTAATGGCTTTCCGAGTATTTCCTCGATCGACTGCTCGTGGAACAGAGATCCCGTCCTCGGGTCGGCCAGCCGGTGCGAGGCATCTTCCAGATCCTGGCAGGAGTAGAAGTGGCGGGAATTGAGGTAATCCCTCCGGTCGAAGGCGCGGTGGTAGGCCACATGGAAGATCCAAGAGCGCGCGTTTCCCCTAGCCGCATCAAACAGGGCAGCCTTGCGGAAGATGTGTAGGAAGACCTCCTGCACTAGATCGTCTGCTTCCGATTCGTTGCGCAGGATCCTGTATGCGATGTTGCGAATCGCTCGGGCGTGGCGGCGAAACAGGACGGCTAACGCCTCTTTGACTCCTTTGCGAACCTGCTCCAGAAGGGATTCATCTGAAGCTTCGGGAAGTCGGACGAGGGCTCCGAAGAGGTTCTCCACCGGATCGGATTCATTGGGTGCCTTTTGAAGAAAATCCGCAACGGATTCAGACCTAGAGGGATCCGCTCCGCACTCTTCCGCGGTCCTCACGAAAGCATCGGGGAAATAGGCGGAGGTCTCTGAGCTCATGCTTCCTCGCGGATTTGCAATGAATTATGCGGAGGGAAAAGTCCACTAACAATCCAAAATAGTCGATTATCGCATATTTTGCAACGTTACCAAATCCTCAGGAACTGGAAGAAGGTTGCACCCTGGACAGTCCAGGATGCGCCGGCAATAGTCGATTTTGGACTATGCGTATTTCGCCTATTAACGTGAGCGACAGCCGTCGCTCATGCCTCGAGAAAAATCTAACTTCGGCCCCGAATACGCGATCTTTCTCGCGACGCTTCGTCGTCTCCGCGAGGCTTCGGGGCGAACCCAAACCGATGTCGCGAACTTCTTAAACCGGGACCAAAGCGTGGTTAGCAAATGTGAGCGCGGCGAGCGCCGAATAGACGTGATCGAATTGCGAGACTACTGCATGGCTATAGGGATCAGATTGGGGAGCTTTATTGACGTACTTGAAACTGATATTGCCGCGGCAACTGCGGCCAAGGCTTCACAGCGGGCACTGAGGCGCAATTCACGCAAATAGCTTGACTGCAAGAACCCTGAGCAGTTTGCCTCAACCGGATCAGACTCTGTAGCGCGAGCTCAACACCAGCCCATGCGAAAGGTCAGATCCTTGAAGATCCCTTTTCTCCATTGCACCACCAGTGAACGGCCTGAATATTGCCCGGGTGATCGTCTCTCCAGGCTCCGCCCATGCCCCGCGGATTGATGTGGTCCGGGACGATGTCGCTGTAGTCAGTGAACTCGGCACCACACAGGGCACACTTGCGGTTCTGCGACACGATCTTGCGGGTGAGTAGTTTCCGCATCTCCCCATTGGAGCGGA
>Ga0302324_100001140_pt1 | contig 65372 bp, 59 predicted proteins | sample Palsa_T0_1_FD_201949 | JGI IMG/M metagenome (GOLD analysis project Ga0302324, IMG submission 201949) | Peat permafrost microbial communities from Stordalen Mire near Abisko, Sweden - Palsa_T0_1 | ecosystem: Environmental > Terrestrial > Soil > Palsa > Peat permafrost | place: Sweden: Abisko...
GACCCATCGTCGCCATCGCGGCCGGCCCGCTCTCGCAGAGCGATGCGCAGACGCTCTTGGGCGCGGTGAACTACGAGGCCAGCGTCACCTGGAACGAGAACACGTATTTCGACAAGAAGAACAACATTGCCAACCTGCTGGTCAACATAATTCTTCTGTGCATCCTCGTGGGTGCGATCTCGCTGGCGGCGGGAGTCGCCTTTGGCGGCGCCCGTGTTCTCTTGCGGCGCTATTTCCCTGGTCCGGTCTTTGGCCGTTCCGATCAAGGCGAGTTCATTTCTCTTGACTTGGCAGAGCCGGTGGCGCAACCGTCCTCGGCCCACCCTCCGGCTAGGACAAAGACCTCAAACGGTTCTTAAGTGCCTCACAATATTGGTTTAGGGCGGTTGGATGGCCTTTCGTCTCAAATTGAAACAGTTCAGGCGCGTGTTGACCGATTCTGTAAATCATTGAAACTAAAGACATTTATTTCCCAAAATTTGCTTGACACCCTCCTTTTTCGGCTCATAAGATTTTGTGCAAGAGAGTTTTGACGGAAATCTTTGCCTCCGTTGGAACTATTCTCCCTTGAAAAGAGAAGGCCGCCCTGTTGCCGGGTGGCCTTTTCGTTTTGCTGGTGAACCGATCCCGTTTGAAGTAGGGCTCTTTGGGTAAGATCGAGTGAACGAAAACACTCTGATCGAACCTCTTAGCACGATTTGCCTATCATCTGTTGGGTGTCGTTTGTTCATCGGCCTGTTGTGGCGAAGGCCGTTCACGAATTAGCGCGGGAGGAAATCATGTTCTGCGATGCATGTGGCACAACGGTGCAACCCGGTCAGGCGTTTTGCAGCCGGTGCGGCAAACAAATCATCGGCCCTGCTACGGTGATGCAACCGCGCCCCGGGCGCGTGCAGGGGCACCTTCATTTACTGGGGATTCTCTGGCTTGCCATCTCCGCATTCAATACCATCGGCGGGGTGGTTTTGTATGTTATTGCCAACACTTTGTTCGCTGTACACGATATGGGAACGCCAGACGCGCCCCCTGCGTTTCTGCGCCCGCTGTTGAGTGTGATCGGTATTCTCGTTCTGGCGAAGGCGGCGTGCGGATTCATTGCGGGATGGGGATTGATACGGCGCGAACCCTGGGCCCGTGTCGTCGCGCTGGTCTTGGGCTTCATCGCGCTGTTCAATGTTCCTTTCGGTACGGCCGTCGGTGTGTACACTCTATGGGCTCTGCTGCCCGCCCAGTCGCAACAGGAATACGACGCCCTGGTCGTCGCTCGCGCCGCATAACTGAGCTGACCTTTAGCTATTCGCTCCGCTGGGTATCGGTTGTCTCGACCATCTGCGGTTCGACGGGCAGCAGCGCAGCGGGAAAGGTGAAGGCGGGGCAGAAGAAGAAGGCGGCATAGCCCAGCAGATTTGTGAGAGCCTGCCGCCGGTATCTGGCAGGCTTTCATTTTGCACATCCGCTTCACCCCACGAATCATAAATTTGAACTTGCAGAATGTTGGGACGAGGCATATTTTTTGCTTCAGAGCTTCTCAGTTTCTGCGCAGGAGGGCAACGTCTATGGCAGTCAAAGAAAATGTGGAGTTAATGCGGCGTTGGTTCAAAGAAGTGTGGAATGAGGGTAAGACGCAAACGATCCACGATATTCTTGCTCCCGATGGCATCGGGATCGGCGAACTTGAGGATGGCAGCCCGCTCCGTGGACCCGGCGAGTTCGTGCCATTTGTCGAGCGCGTTCGGGGCGCCTTTCCCGACATCAACATTGTCGTCGAGGATGCTTTCGGAGCAAAGGATCGAGTCGTTGTGCGCTGGTCAGCCACGATGACACATCGCGGAGATCATCTGGGAATGCAAGCCACCGGCAAGCCAGTGCGAATAACGGGAATCAGTGTTGCTCGCATTCGGGACAATAAAATTATCGAGGGATGGGACAATTGGGATCAGTTAGGAATGCTGAAGCAGATCGGAGCCTACGAGAGTCCTCAAAGTACTCTTCTGAAAAGCGCATAATTTAAGAAGCGGAGTGCATGATTCGCGCCTGAGGTTACGACCGTTAACAATCTCAGTGACTTTCTTGCGGAAAGGAATGCTTTGGGGCATCCCGCCAGCCGACGGGCTTCAGACTCCACCAACCCAGACAACTCGTTGAAATCTGACAAACCAAACTGATTGAGTTGGGATGTGCCGGGCATCAAGGCTTCCTGGAGGGTGGTTTCTGCATGGCGCAAGGGCTACTCGCGCCTGCCAGGCTTCAGACATTCGGCCTTGTAAACCACACCCATTCCGCCACCGCCCAGCTTCTCGACGATGCGGCAGTGCGAGATGCTTTAGCCGATCAACTAGCGCAAAACCCTGCGTCGGTGAAACGGGCAAGTCAATGAAAGCGGTAGAGTTGGCAGTTTGTCTGCTAAAGTTCTGGCAGGGAGGTTGTCATGGACAACCAAGCGCTGCAAAACTCGGTAGCCAAAGTTGCCGAGACCCTGATTACCACGCAACGAAATCTCGTCTCGGTTTCCCGGTCGCTGTGGGCGGTAAGGGTCTCCCTACGGGAACTGCACCCAGACTTTGAAAAGATGTACCTGCATCACTTTGCGGAACCGGAGGAGGCATTCGATAAAATGCGCGACAGCCTCCTCGATTGCGGGCGCGAATTAGCTGATATAGCTGGTCGTCTTCGAGGGGAATCATCGGGATGAAGCTTATTTTAGTCGCTCGCGATGGTCGAGCGTGGCGGGCGTGACAACTGGAGTTCGCCGGTACGGTCACCGCGACGTAACCTTCTACAATGGGCGCGACGATCCTGAAGGTTGTGTCCCTAAGACGAGGGTCGGCAGAATACACAACTTCGATGTTGACCTCGGGCAAAGACGCCGTTTATGGCGACGCACAATTGAACACCAGCCTCGGCAGCAGGGCTTCACGGCGGCAGCTGTGAATTGGGTCGTGCGAAGACGATCTACGTAGGACCGGAGAATCCGGCGAACGCATCTTCGTTCACAGAATGTTCCTTGGGCAAAGCCGGGGAACTATTACCAAAATTGATGAACGCCCGCTTAGTGTGGGAGTTTCATACCAGGCGACGATTGGTTCCCGCCCAACCCAAGCGAAGACTTTTCCCCGCTTATCACCAGCAGACGATCAGTGCGGTGCATCGTCTTCCAGTCGTATTCATAGGCATTGCCACAAACGACACAGACTTGATAGTGCTGTCCATTGTCACCGAGTCGTGGCCAAGCAAACCGATGGGAGCAAAGTTCTCCGACGAGCCGCTGCAAGAATGTCATGTCTGTCCTTCGCTTTCAAACGAGCCCGACTTTGTGGCGTCCGCTGTTCTGAAAGTGGCGAGTGAGTCAATTTGACTACCACCGGGGCGAACTTTCAAATTACGAGAGTGCATTGCGGGTGCCGGTTGGGGAGTGGCCGATAGCCTATTGCAGTTTCGCGTACCCGGCCTTGGATTCCTTGAGGGTGGGAATGCTCGGGCCGGCATCTTTCCAGAGCGTGAGGAACTCTTTGTTGGTCTTGTGACTGCGGACACGGATGGATCGGCTCGGGGCCGTGCGGCCATAACTACCTCGGCGGCTAAAGCCGTTCTCTCATAGCCACCTCACCGCAGCGCAGGAAGCGCTGCGCCGCCCAGAAGCACTTTTTGCATGATCGAGTTCCGATCTGAAACCGTGCGGTCGTGTCGAAAAGATGAGAATAGGGGAAGCGCACGCTTCGCAAAGTACGCAAAAGGATGTAGCACACTCTTATGGCCACCCGGCTTCTGATCACATAGGAAGTGGCGCCAGAATTCGCTGCTGACGCGGTAGACTGTAGCGGGAAATTGTCATGGCCAAATGTTCATCCTGCGGCACTGAGGTATCGGCTAGTGCGCGCTTCTGCCCGGCGTGCGGCGCGCCAACGGCCAACACGGACGACGTGGCGACCCTCGACTTTACCACGGCCACTTCCCCGCTGCCGCCTCGTCCGCCTTCGAAATCATCGTCGCGGACGTCTTCCAGTTCCGCGGAATACTTGCTGAACGAAGGCCGCTTTCTGCCGGGGCGGTTAGTGGCGTCGCGCTATCGCATTATCGCCTTGCTCGGGAAAGGCGGCATGGGCGAAGTGTACCGCGCGGACGACCTCACGCTCGGCCAGGCAGTAGCGATGAAATTTCTGCCGGATGAAGCCGGGCACGATGAGGGACTGCTGGAACGCTTTCGCAACGAAGTGCGCATGGCGCGGCGGGTGTCGCATCCGAATGTTTGCCGCGTGTATGACGTGGGGGAAGTCGATGGCCAGACGTTTTTCACCATGGAATATGTCGATGGCGAGGATCTGGCTTCCCTGTTGCGCCGCATCGGGCGACTGCCTCCCGACAAAGCGCTGGACATCGCGCGCCATCTCTGTGCCGGGCTGGCCGCGGCCCACGCCAAGGGCGTTCTGCATCGTGACCTGAAGCCGGCTAACATTATGCTGGACGGGCGCGGGCAGGTCGTGATCACGGATTTTGGCCTGGCGGGAATCGCCGACGACATTCGCGGTCCGGAGGTGCGTAGCGGGACTCCGGCCTATATGTCTCCGGAACAGCTGTCAGGGAAAGCAGTCACCACGGGCAGCGATATCTATGCGCTGGGCTTGGTGCTGTACGAGGTGTTCACGGGCAAGCGCGCCTTCGCGGAGTCTGCGGCGAAGTTGGTGGCGCACGGCGACCGCACACCCAGCCGGCCGTCTTCGGTGGTGAAGGATCTTGACCCGATTGTGGAGAAGGTCATTCTGCGTTGTCTGGAGGCAGAACCCTCGGCACGTCCGGCCACGGCGCTGGCAGTCGCGGCATCGTTGCCGGGCGGCGATCCGCTGGCGGCGGCTCTGGCCGCGGGAGAAACGCCGTCGCCGCAACTGGTAGCAGCTTCCGGAGAAACCGCTGGGCTGCGGCCACGAATTGCCGTCACGTGTCTGATCGCTGTGCTACTGGGCCTAGCCGTTGGAACCTATCTCAACATTCGCTACAGCGCCGTCGAAAAGATGCATCTGGAGCAGACTCCTGAAGTGCTGGCTCACAAGGGGCGCGAGATCATGGCGCAGGTTGGCTACCCGGAGAAGCCCGCGGACAGCGCGTTTGGGTTCGACTACGACAGGGATTTCCGCGATTCAGTGGAAAAGGAGAGCAAGACGCCTCCAAACTGGGACGTGGTACTGGCTGCGCGTCCAACGACGCTGCTGTTCTGGTACCGCCAGAGTCCAGACCTGTTGGGGGCCGACGGCTACCATGACAGCTTTCTGACTCCCGGCATTGTCACCGAAGATGATCCGGCTACTACTACCTCGGGTATGGTTAACGTGAAGCTCGATGCCAAGGGCAGGCTGATCTACCTGCAGGTGATTCCCCCGCAGAAAGACACCACGACCGCGCCGACGACGCCGCCGGATTGGAGCTCCTTGTTCGCCGCCGCGGAGCTGGACGCGTCTAAACTGCATTCCGCTGTGCCGGAATGGACCTCGCTCGGAATGGCCGATGCGCGTGCAGCATGGACGGGATGGTGGCCGGGCTCCAACCGCCCGCTGCGAGTCGAAGCCGCCGCCTGGCACGGGAAGCCTGTGTTTTTCGCAATGATCGGCGACTGGAATAAACCTTGGCGGACGGTTACGGATCATTCCGCCGAAGAAAAGAAAAATCGGGCAAGCCAGATGATCAGCGTGTTTCTGCTGACTGCCATCCTGGCTGCGGGTGCGTTGCTGGCCCGCCGCAATTATCGCCACGGCCGGGGCGACCGCGGAGGTGCGCTGCGGCTGGCCGGCGTCGTGTTCGTTCTGGAGATTGGAATCTGGTTATGCCGCTCGCACTTTGTGGCCGACTTCCAAACCTTTGGGTACCTGATGGTGGCGATTGCCAGCGCGCTCCTTTGGGGCGGCGGCATGTGGGTGCTGTATCTGGCCATCGAGCCATGGATTCGCCGGAACTGGCCGCAAGCCATCATTTCCTGGAGTCGATTGATTTCCGGGCAGCTGCGCGATCCGGTGGTGGGACGCGACATCCTGTTCGGCGTCGCCTTCGGCACGCTCTGGCTTGTGATCTTTCAGCTGAGCAACATTCCGGCGGAACGCTTGGGTGCTGCGCCCCAGCTCAGCAATGCGGCCTACTTGCTGGGAGGGCGCCAAGCGCTCGGTCAGTGGCTGACGCAGATTCCTTCCTCGATTTTCGGCACGATGCAATTCTTCTTCCTGTTGCTCGGGCTGAAGGTGCTGCTGGAGTTCCTGTTCCGGCAGTTAGGATTGAAGGCGGTTCGCGTCGATTGGATTGCCGCAGTCTTGTTCGTCGCGGTCTTTGTCGTGATGCGCGGACTGCAGAGCACGCATCTTGCCGTGGATGTCCCGGTCATTGTCCTGGTCTTCGGCATCCTGACGTTGATCGTCCTTCGCTTCGGTTTGGTACCGCTGGCGGTCGGGGCCTTCACCGTGGACATGCTCGGCAACGTCCCTTTCACCACAGACTTTTCGGCCTGGTACGCGGCCACAGCCTACTTGGCGCTCCTCAGCGTCGTTGCGCTGGCCGGGTGGGGCTTCTACCACTCGCTGGGCGGAGAACCGGTGTGGAAGGTGGAGATGGAGTAGGTTCCGCGGGAAGCGATTTTGGGTGGCGCAGCGTTTTCAGCGCTGCGATTCAGGCTTTTAAGCTATCCGGCGTTGCCCGCTGAGGTACCTCGTTTATTGCAAATTCTGGCCGCGCCGAACTCGTAGAAATAATCTGCCAGCGTGGTTGCCACCCCTGCTTTATTGGATTTTGGCGGATGTATTGTCTGAAGTTGTAATCGTCTTCCGCTCCGTGAACTCGCCGGTCTACACCCCACCACTGAGCCCAACCGACCTCTCGGCTGCGAATCGACGGCACGACGATATGCCTGCTTGACTTTATCTTCCGGTCCCGCCCAGGAGTCCGGATTCACCGGAGTAGCGCTGCACCTGTGGCTGCGTGAGCATTCTTACTCTTCCTTCCTGATTGCTTTGCGCTGGCCGAGCCCGGCGCTGCCGTGCAATTCTCCTCGCGGGACATTAACGAACACATGCCACGTCTTGTCATAGCCGATCGCACCGGGCACTTTCCGCATGGGAGCGGGACCGAGCCATGCGTTCCGGCTGCGGCCAGCGAGCCGCAGCAAGCGCTCGCGCACCTCCTGCGGAAGTTCCGCCAAGACGTGATCGGCGAGCCGCCGTGCCCTTATTATAAGTTCCTAATCTTTGTGAGACGGTGAAACGTGTCCCACAGTCTCTGTAGTGATCCCCCAATTTATCCAGATGCTCAATTCCATACTTTTCGCCGCCTTGGAGTTGCCCGATTTGGCCGATGGTGGACCGACGAACATCCGACGGCATTTCGCTGCCGACTAATGAGCCCTTATCCGAATACAATGTCCCTGACCGAGTTTAAGAGCGACATTTCGGCGACTGAACGCTAGATATCGCTTCGCACTGCGGGAGTGCCTTCATGAACCTTCGGAAGGGAAGAATTCTGCTGCTCGGTGCAATTGGTTTGCTTCTTTGCGTCGTGGTTTGGCGCCACACCCAGTCCTCGCCAATTCTGGAATCCTCTGCTTCGACTCAGACCGGCACGCGCCCGGCCTCGCTGGACTTCGGCGGCCGAATTCGCACTTACTTACTTCACGTCCCGCCCGGGTACGACGCCAACCCGCCTCTGCCGTTGGTCTTTGTTCTGCATGGCGCCACAGAAAGCGCCGAGAGCGTCGAGAGACTGTCCCGGATGAGCGCCAAGGCGGATCAGGAACATTTCATCGCCGTCTATCCGAGCGGCACCGGCCGTTTGAGCGGAGTGCCGACCTGGAACGCCGGAAACTGCTGCGGCTATGCCCTCGAGAACCACGTCGACGATATTAGGTTTTTCCGCGCGCTGATCGAAAAACTTGAGCGCGAGTATGCCGTCGACCGCAAGCGTATCTACTTCACGGGGATCTCGAATGGCGCCATGATGTCCTATCGCGTAGCCTGCGAAATGTCTGGCCAGGTCGCGGCCATTGCCCCGGTCGAAGGCGCTCTCAACGTCGAGTGCCACCCGACCGCTCCGGTCTCGGTGCTGATCTTCCATGGCACCGCCGACCATCTGGTGCCGTTCAACGGCGGCAGCACGCCCTTTCAACTCGGCGGCAAACGCAAAGACGCCTCCGTCGCCGAGGCCGTCGATTTTTGGGTCAAGCGCGACGCCTGTTCGGCCACGCCGAAGCATGAAGAGACGGCGGAAGTCCATATCGACTCATACTCCGGATGCCAGGATGGCGCTGGAGTGGCACTCTATGCTATCCAAGGCGGACATCATATGTGGCCCGGCCACGCGCTCAGCGGCAACAAAGTACCCGCCACTGATCTGATTTGGTCTTTCTTCGCCGCCCATCCCAAACCCTGAAATCCTTGGCGCCGACCCGCGACCGGCAAAGCCCTCGCCGATTATCAGCACAAGCCAGCAAACCCTTCGATCACGAAGCGCGTATGAAAGAACTGCTCGCGTATTGATGCGCCGTGCGTTTGAGGATCAGGGCGGGTTGTTTTCGTCCATATCGCTGGAAGAGCGTGTTCCTGGGAACGATCCTGCGCAAGATTCGCGAACTTGTGCGCGCGGTTATGATCGACATGAACCGGGATTTTTCGGCGCTGTACGCAGATGGCCGCCCATCGATTCCGCCGGAGCAGTTGCTGATCGCCCTGTTGCTGCAAGCGTTTTATGGTGTTCGTTCGGAACGCCAGTTGATGGAACAGTTGGACTACAATCTTCTGTTTCGCTGGTTTGTTGGTCTTGCACCGGATTCTCCGGTCTGGGTGCCGACGACATAAGCACGCCTTCGTAAGTGTTGCCCATAAGAAAAGAGACAAGCATCGAACTTGCGGCGATGACAACGCTAATTCGGTCAACCGAAGTGATTTGCCACTTCTTTGAAGCGAAGCGAATGGACAGAATAAACATCAGGAAGATGCTTGCGGAGAGTGCGGCCATATAGAGTCTTGGGACGTGATAAGCGTTAGCGGCTAGAATTCCTCCAAGCGACCGAAATGCCCCACATCCCACAAAGCCACAGAACCCCGCTGCCCAAAATCTCACGGTGTGAACATCACTGCGATGCTCAAGCCAACGAGCAGCCATCCGAGAGTGATGTGGTTCCATGTTTGAGGCAGGCTACGAACCAACCTCGAGCCAGTTAAGAAAGTCCCAGCGATGACGAAAGCTGCAAGCATCTTGCCGACGATTATGAACCCCGACTTCACTTGTTCCCCGACTGGTCAGCTGTCGTGAGTCATGGCGACACCCTAGCAAAAGCTCACAGTTCAAGGATGGAGCCGCTCAGGTGTGACGTGATATTCTCGATGTTGTCGACATGGGTGGCTCAACCTTTTGGCGTGCCGATACCCTGGAAGAATAGGTGACAAGTAGGTGACACCGAAACTCACCGATTCGCTGCAAGAAATTGAAAGCAAACCAGAAGCCGACGTAGCTCAGTTGGTAGAGCAGCCGATTCGTAATGGACAACCCACCAGTCGGGTTCGATTCTTTTCAACGCTTTGCGGGACATGCGGGAGCCTAAAACGGCATAAAACGGGCGCTTTCGGAAGTGTTTTAGGCAAAGAAATGGGCAAAGAATTTGTGCGCGGCGTTTTTCCTGAATAACTGAATAATCCAACTCATCCTGCTTCACCTCCGCGCCAGTTTCCATAGTGTAGCCGCGAGTGCGGTTCTCCACTATGTCGGAATTGGATATTCCGACTGTGACCAGCCAAACGTGAATTTGCTATCATCAGGCCCATGCCCTGGATTGATTACGATCCGAACGTCCATGGCGTCATCCACCAGCATGACTGGAGATTCCATGACCGCCTCGGTGAAGCGGAGATCCAAGCCGTTGAGCACGTCCAGACCAAAATCCTCTTCATGCCAGGATGCAGGCTCGCCGAACATTTTGATCTGCATTTCGCAACCACATACGAAGGCGAGATTCCTCCCGGCTTTGATATCAGACAGCGAGCGCAGGAAGCCATGCGCTATTTTTGCCTCCATCTGAAAACGACGCCAGAGATGGAAGAGGAACGGGACGAGGAATGGCGCGTAAACGTGATCAAGCACCCAGCCAAACCCAAGGGGATCGCGATAATCACCGACCAGATGCGCGAGTTTGTGCGCGAGGATTTTCTCTTGGTCTTCGCCGATCATCCCGCCGACATTGCCGCGTTGGAGAAGTCATGCGGACTGACGCAGGCGAAACAGATCGATCATTTTATCGAGAACACTTGCTTCGCCGACGAATTGAAGCCTGAGCAGATTACGACACCGGAAGATCGAAAGACGAATCTGCGCATAGCGATGCTAATAGGTCACGCAGACCCCGTGTCGCAACTCGCCAGAGAGCAGGCTGAAAAGAAACCGCGTTAACCATCCCCATTGGGCAAAGACTGTCGCCTCCGCGCCGCAGAACGCTGCCTATCGCAGCACTCTGCCTGTAAAGGACGCTGCGCGCCGGTTGCCCGGCCACGACTGAAAGCCGTGTTCCTTGACAGGCCGCTTGCGGCAGCGTGGTTCTCAGTTATGTCGGGAATATGGGTCATTCCGACCAGTCCTGACGGCGCTTATTGGTGATTGAGCTTGGGCGAATCGAGCGGATCGGGATTTTATACTAGCCACACGTGCGCTTCTTCGCTACGCTCCAGACAGGCGTCATGGCTGCCAAAAACAAGAAATGGCAGGTTGCATCCGTGGTGCTAGCGCTTGCATTGGCGTTAGTTGGGGCCGCGCATCCGCGCCGTTTACTCATTGCTGCGGTCTGCGTGGCTATATTCGGATGCATAATCTATGTATTCGGCACTTGGGCGTTCGCCAAACAGCGGACGGTTTCCGAGAAAATCGGACGGGGTATCCTGTTGCTCATCGCAGCCACAGCGCTATCGGTACTCTATGGATCGCAGTTCTGGCCAGCGGTTGGGATTTCCCCGGCTCACGTCGTTTTTGATCCTAAGGTTAAGAATCAGAGTTACAGCTTCATTCTGAGAAATAACGCTGGGGATGATGCCTATTCCATCGAATCCACATTTATGCCGGATTCCTTCGCCGATGTGAAAGTGGACATTCCGAAAAATAGCCTCAAGCCCATTGTCGATGGGTCGAAGATGGCCGATATCGCTGCGGTGATCTGCGAGGATGCTGATCGGCGAAAGTTCTATCTACTGTCCGTGCCTCACCTCGCGCCCCAGGAATCGCGTGAAATCCTGTTCACGAATACTGGCACCTCGAATAATGCAATCACTGCAAATGTTTCTTACTTTACATGGGAGGCATCGCCGGGCATCAACGATCCCTTGAAAATGAAAAAAACCTTTCATGGAGATCAAACGATGATGTGTAACGATAGCCTCATGTTTTGGTTGGACCCTACGCATCCGCCATCGAAGGTTGACGTACAAGTCCAGAAGAATCCACCCGAATGAAAGAAGCGGACCGCACCTGCACCTTCGCTCACGAGCCTGTCAAGGACGGTTACGCGCCGGTTCCGCGGTGGCTCCTGCGTCGCCATCCTTGAGCAGCCTCTCCGCTTCGGGCCTGTTCCTAATATGCCGGAAAGCAGGAAAATGCCCTTTCCGGCCTTCGACTACAACTGACAACAACCAAGCCTGCAGGGATCGTGGCAGATGACCTATTGAAAATACTTTGAATTTTCCAATCTGAGACCGCCGTCCTGGATAGTCCTTGACATTGGTAACGTATGTGGTACTATAAGCGATGATCGATGTTCGAGAATATCTCGACCCGAAAGGGCGCAGCCCTTATGCGGCTTGGTTCAACCGCTTGAACCCGCAAGCTGCGGCGAAAGTGGCGACAGCTCTCACGAGGCTCGCAGGTGGAAATTTCTCGAACGTGAAGAGCGTCGGTTCCGGCGTGTTTGAGTACAAGATCGACTTTGGCCCCGGCTACCGGATTTATTTTGGCAAGGACGGCGAGCGTCTGGTGATCGTGCTCGGCGGGGGTACTAAAAAGCACCAGCAGCGCGATATCGGCGTCGCGCTCGCTAACTGGCAGGATCACAAAAGAAGGAAACAGGAGGACCACCATGCCCCTAACTCGTGACTTCAAAGAGACGATTCGAGCCCGCGTTGAGCGCGATCCTAAGTTTCGGAAGGAACTGCTACGCGAAGGCATCGAATCCATGATCGCCGGCGACATCGCCACGGCCAAGACCATCCTGCGCGATTACATCAATGCCACTGTCGGTTTCACTGAGCTGGCCGAAGCGACACACATTCCATCGAAAAGCCTGATGCGCATGCTCGGCCCCACTGGCAACCCGCGCGCGGATAATCTCTTCGAGGTTGTCAGTTTCCTCCAGAATCGTGAGGGTGTGCGTTTTCAGCTAAAGGCTGCGCCTCGGTAAAATTGACCCTATGATCAAAAAACAATGAGTTCAAAGTCCACAAGGGGGCAGCGCTCTCCACTTCGTGACAGAAAACCCCTATACCGAACGATGCGAAGAAAACCGATCAATCTTATATGGGAAGTGCTCTAGGGTTGTCGCGGTTTGGCTCTGGGGATCAAACGCGGGGGCGTGGCACAGGCGTAGATCGATTCATAGAAAGTCTTGTCTTCCTTTCCTGTCGCGGGCTCGTCAACTTCGGCCAGGGCGCAGAGATCCGTGCTGAAGGGCACTCCCTCCGTCGGGATCGTCTCCGTATCCCAGACTTTCAAGACGCGCGGGCCGTGGGATGTCTGCGCGGGAATTACCGCGCCGCCTCTGACCATAGTGTAGCCGCGGGTGCAGTTCCGTAACCATTTGCACAAGTGGTAAAGTGCCTCTCCCGCAACGCTAATTACAGGAGAGACAAATGGAATATTACATAGGCCTCGATGTATCTCAACGGCAAACTGCGATCTGCATTGTCGACGGCAAGGGCAGCTTGGTCAAAGAAGGCAAAGCCACCACAGCACCGTCCAATATCTACGCCTGGATAACCAAGCATGTTGATCCCAAGTTGATCGTGAAGGTCGGCCTTGAGGCCAGTGCCATGAGCGCCTGGCTGTACACGGAGCTGAGTAAGCTTGGCTTGCCGATGCTGTGCATGGAATCATTCCAGGCTGCGGAGTTTTTAAAAGCACAGCGCAACAAGACGGACAAGAATGATGCCTATGGCTTAGCACAACTGGTCCGTATGGGTGGCGAGTTTATCAAGCCTGTTCTCATCCGGAGCCAATCCAATCAGGAGGCGCGCGCTCTGCTCACGATGCGCCATTTTCTGGTCTGCCAGAAGGTGGATCTCGAGAACAACATTACTGGCGCGCTCAAGCCGTTTGGCCTGATCGCCTTGCGTGGGAGCACCAGCGCCAAGACCTTCCGCGAACGCGTTCTTGCAATCCTCGATCGGGCCGACGAACGCGACATCCTTGTTCGTGAATCTGTGATGCCATCACTCGATATTTACGCCGCTCTCTGCAAGCAGTTGGCCGTGCTGACCACGAAAGTTGAGATCATGGCCAAGGCCGATCCCATTTGCCGTCTTCTGATGACGGCGCCTGGTGTTGGCCCCATCGTTGCTTTGTCCTTTGTTACCGCCATTGAGAACCCAAAGCGCTTTAAATATCCGGAGGATATTGGCGCTTACTTCGGCCTGACGCCCAAGCAATATCAATCCGGCGAGACCGATAAAAAAACCGGTATTTCCAAACGTGGCGACATCATGACTCGCACTCATCTGGTCCAAGCGGCGACAGTGCTTTTGACCTGCACCAAGAAATGGAGCGTCCTGAAAGCGTGGGGCATGAAGATCACAAAAAAGCATGGATTCTTCAAAGCCCGTATCGCGGTGGCCCGCAAGCTGGCCATCATTCTGTGCAAGATGTGGCTTAAAGGACAGGAGTTCTGCTGGACAAAAGCTCCGGCCAACATGGTTTCGGCGGGGACAATGCCCGCCTAATGTGATCCTTCCGGCTCAAACCGGAAGGTATTCCTGCGAGGGGACGGAAGGGCGGCGACCGCGAAGGCCAGGCTGACGGCGATAGATCTCTAATGATCTGACGCACATCGATCTAACCAGGGCGGCGCCTCTCTTCTGAATGAACCCTATAGTGCGGCCGGCATTAAAACACAGCCTTGCCGATCAGACCGCGAAGAGACCTGTGTCCCTTCTCGCAGAGATTTTTTTGTACTGCCACTGGCCAAGGCCGGTCGTGAATTGTATGGAAAACGCTTGCTTGACCGCTGCTGCGGCCAAACCCTTTCGCACATCCGCGTTTCCCACACAATTCACATCTCAGCAACAACAACCCGTTGTTTTAAATGAAAAAGAAAAACAAGAAAGATTCTGCTTGCCAAAACCGCGGCTAGAGACCTGGCCTCTTTCGATGGCCTGTTTCAGCGTATCTTCCATCCTGTTGAGGTCGCGCCTGTTCCAAAGCCGATGGAACATGCCATTCTGGTAGCCGGTCTTGATGCCCCAGAGAATGCAGACGCTTAGACACACTCTGAGAAGTATCCTTTTTTCTCTCTCTGTTTTTTGCTGTGCATGTGGATCTCGAAGACTCGGGGGCAATTCCTTCAGAGGCTTCGGTCGCCGATGTCTTCCCCACATGGGCCTTACCTCGACATTCATTATACCGTCGGCGCGTGGCCTGTCCGGAAGGCAGCGGCGGCGTTATCGGCTCGGTCGGCTCCGGTCCCGGAGGGATTGGGAGTCGAGGCGGAGGGAAGGATTTGAGTGAGAATATACTGCGAGGGTGACAACCCCTATTGAAAAAGGAAACGCGCTCGAATCGGCTGTGGCCGCAATTGAAGCTCACATCCTGAGAACAACTCCAGGACTCAGTGAAAAGACCTTCCTGATCGAAAGCAAGAAAATCATCAACGTGGGCGGTGTCCACCATGAGATCGATATCTTTGTCACAATCGACCTCGGCAACGGCTATAAATCTATTTTCATCTTCGAGTGCAAAAACTGGCAAGACCCCGTGGGGAAGAACGAGGTCATCGTCTTTTCTGAGAAGATTGCCGCTGCCCAGGCGCAGCACGGCTACCTCATCGGCAGATCGTTCACCAAGGACGCCCGCTTTCAGGCGGAAAAAGATGCACGAGTGATCCTGTCCACGGCGGCAGAACACGACCCGGAGACGGCACGGATACCGTTCGGAATCCACATGTTTTTCTCAACTCTAGAGCACGTGGAATCTAAGTTCCAGATTAGGGGAAGTAAAGGACCAGAGTTCCCGGTCGATCTCACCACGGCCCACGCCAAGCTTCTCGGCAACACTATCGACTTGCGCCAGTACCTGCTTAGTTGGGGGGGCCAAAGAGCCACCGAGGATATCCGCAGTTTCCGTTCAGAGAGAGTACCTGAAGGACAATACGAGCGCACGGCGTCCTCCAAACGGGAGTTCGCAACTGGTGAGTTTGTCCTGGAGGACCAAGACATCGAGCAGGCGGAGCTTTCTGTCCGTTACAAGGTGAGGGTTGAACGCCCGGCCATAATCAGCTACTACGAAATCAAGTCACGAGGGCGCGTTGTGTCGCTTGCCCCAGTCCAGTTTCAGGGTGACGTGACAATGCAACTGAAGCTCATCTCCCCATAGACCTTGCGCGGAATTGGCGCTGACGCCGCTTGCCGCACACCCTTTCCTTCTCTCTCCACCCTCGGACTTTCAAGAGCTACTGCCAGATGCGGTCCTCCCCCGCGGTCCGATCGCCGCCACTCTTTTTTGTGGCGGCCCGGTTGCGCTCTTCGCGCAGAGAGAACCCAAAACCAATCGGCCCGCTTCTGCTTTGTGTCAAGGCACGGCTTGCGCCCCGGTTGCGCGAACCTAGTGAGCGCAGAGAGAACGAATAGCGCAGAGAAAACCTTATTACTGGGCCGGGTGATTTGCAGGTCGTTCCTCCTCGGCCCCCGCGGCGACTGCCGCATCGCTTCTTGAGACCTGCTCGTCGAGCCGATCCGGCGCATGACAAACCGTCCAAGGTTTTTGAAGAAAACGTTTATTTGACGATGAAATAGAATGCAGGGAACAACGACTGATCTACGGATTCGTGAACACTCAATGAAAACATGTAAGGAGTGGATTCATACCTCTGTTGAGTCCCATATGTCAGAAGCTTAAATCACATTTTTCCCCATATCGGACGGGGCGAGGTCACTTCTAATCAAGGGCCACGAAACATATGTATATCGCAACCGAGCATGGTGTGTAGGAGTGAGCCACCATCTATTGAATGACAAACTTTCCCATAAGAGAACGCGCAAGCGAATACAAGAACTATTGGCACTATTCGTGAGTTCTCTAGCGAGCACAAAACTTCCTTTGCTTTCTTTTTAAGCACCGAAATCCGCGTTTCTGTCGCATTGGAGCTATCTTGCGAAGGCTTTTCCATTGACCTCGTCCCAGTTTTGTTAGGCAGTGAGGCGCTTACAAGCTGTATCATCTTTTCCTCGTCATGTGAATCCTCTTTTTCTTGTGGCTGTTGAGCCTGTGGAGATGTGCACAACGCAAGTGCGTTGCAATGGTTTTCGCTACATTCGCAACAAATTTCTGCGGCGTGAGGTAGTCCAGGGATTGATGCAGCAGGCGGGTTACACGATGCCGACCAACCTTGTCACCGCGATCACTCCGGTTAAACGCGATCTTGCGCGCACCGAAAAAAAGGCGATCTCATATGCAGCCGCTTTCACAGGCTTGGCCCTGCGATGGAACCATTATGTAGACCACCCATTTCTACAACACGTTCATCTTGTAGTCTGTTTATTTACCGTACGAAGAACGAACGTCACCAAACATCACCAAAAGTAGCCACTAGAAGGGGCGAACGGGTTGTTTAGTGGGAGAGTTGTGATTATTGGGGAAATCGGGGAACTGGCCCCTGATCCGGCTGACTGCCCTCCCGGCGTCATGGATGACTGCTGAGGGAGAATAATTGGGGCTAGGAGTTTTGAAGGGCCTGGAGGTTGGCACTGTAGATTACCAAACTCTTGGCCAAATTCCAGATTCTGGAAATAGCTGTCCTGCAGGTCAAAGCCTGATTTTCCGAGAAAAGCGTAATAGTCTCCAAGTTCAGTTTCGAGCTCAGGGAGATCATTAGCGTAAGCGCTCGCCAGCGCAGCGCCATAAATAGTGCTCAGCAGTCGGCTGCTACTTATCGCGTCAAATATTTGATAACCATAAATCGATAACTGAGATGACGCACCTGCATAGAGAGCGTCAGCGAGCGCGCCGGCTTCGCCGCCAAATTCTATTGTGAGCAGGGTTTCACCAACACAAAAGTCCTCAACGCACAGTCCCCGCCTGTCTGTCCGCTTATATGGATTCGCCCCACCATATTGATATGTGTTCACCCCTCCGGCCAACCCAATCGGATCGCTTTCGACATAGCGTGTCAGACCGGCAGCATAATCCCGGAATCCGTTGTGATTAAATCCGCTCTCGGGATCGAACTGCTGGCCCGGCAAACGCAAGCTCTGAACGACAAGCGGCCCGGTGATCAGGCTTGTCGCGCCGAACGGTTGATAGGTCGTATGCCACGCAACCGCTTGCGTGCTCTCTGTCAAACTTTGCGGCGTGCCCAATCTGTCCGTGTGCGTGAAGTAAAGACTGCCGTTCGTCGGATTCACTTCGCCGATTGGCCTGCCGTTCAGGTAAATGTAATCCGCAGTTGTGCCGCCGTGGAGGTCGTTCTCCGCCAGAAGCTCCCCGCCCGTGCGGCTGAACTGGTACAGAATCGGGTTCGATCCCGGCAGGGTTTTCTCCAGCCGCTGCCCGACGAGGTCGTATTTATAGGTTGCGGAGGACGATGACGTTTGCGCGCTCGCCATCTGGTTCGCCTGGTTGTAGGTCAGCGTATCAAGCGTGGTGGAGCCGGCCTTGAGCGTCGTGATGTTTCCGGCGGCGGTGCTGGCCACGGTTTCGGTCGTCGATCCGGTCACCCATTGCGACAGCTTGTTGCTGCCCGAGGCCAGGCTGTAGGTCGTCGTCGTGCCGTTGATGACCTGCGTCTCGATATTGCTCACCGGGTCCCAGGTGAAGCTGTACGTGCCATAGCCGCCCGTGCCGCTCGCGGCGCTGGTGAGGCGGTCGAGCGCATCGTAGCCGAGCGTCTGCGTGTTCGCCGCGTTCACGGCGTCGGTGATTTTCTGCACGCTGTTATTGGCGAAGTAGGCGTAAGTCAGCTTCTGCACCGCCGCCGTGCCGGTATCGACGCGCGTGGTGGGCCGGTAGTCGAGGTCGTAGCCGTAAGCGCCTTTGATGCTGTTGCCGAAAGTGAGGGCGGTTTCGGGGCCGAAGGGTTCGTAAGTGATGCCGGTCACGACGTTGTTCCCCGAGGTCGCTGCCGGCGGTTGCGCCATGACCGATGTAACCCGGCCCATGCTGTCGCGCCCATAGGCCACGAGCGTACCGGACGGATATCCAATTCCCGACACCCTGCTCGCCGCGTCGAATGTGGTGAGGGTACTCAACGTCCCTGCGCCCGTCACGACACGGCTTTCCTGCGTCACATTGGCGCGCTCGTCATAGGTCAGGCTCAAACTTCCCACCTGATCCGTCGCACTCGTCAAGCGCCCGATGCCGAAGCCGTGGCCTGTGGCCTGGTCGTACGTGCGCGACACGTTCAGCGTGCTGTCGTTCGGAAATGTCGTCGCCAACGGCCGGTCGAGCGCGTCATAGGTCATGTTCGCCGTGAGGGGGCCAGGCTTTACCGCCTGCGTCAGATCGCGGTCGGGATTGTAGTGATAGACCGTCGTGCCGCTGTCCGGGCTTCCCGTCTGCGTGCGGTCGCCGAAGCCGTCATAGACGTAAGCGGTTGTGTGGCTGTCGGCATCCTCCACACTCAGCAGCCGGTCGTGAGCATCGTAGGTGTAGGTTGTAGTGCCGCCCGGCGAGGGATCTTTCGCGGTCGAGCGCCGGTTGAGCGCGTCAAAGGTATATGTGACGACACCGCTCGGCGACGGCGGAGTGAGCGTCAGCGCATTGCCGTTTTTGTCGTAGGTATAGGCGGTCGTCTGGCCCACGCCGCCGATATCATGCAGCACGCGCCCGAGCGCATCGAAGGTGCCTGAATGTTCCTGCGTGACCGTATCGGAGGCGTTTTTCGCTTCCGCGAGCGTTGTGTCCCCCAGCTTATCGAGCGTGTAGGCGATGCTGTTGCCGAACAAATCGGTGATGCTCGTCAGCCTGTGCGCCGTGTCGTAGCCGTAGGTTAGTTTCGAATTGTCCGGCAGTTGCACGCTGGTCAGGTTGTTCGCGGGGTCGTGACTATAGGTCGTGGTGAGGTTGCCCGCTGTCGTCTCCAGCGTGCTGGTGTGCCGGTTGAGCCGCAGATCATAAGTGAGCGTCGTGGTGACCTTGTTGGGATCGATGACGGTCTCCGGCAAGCCGCCGCCGGTGTACTTCGTGATCTGCGTCTCGTGGCCGAGCGCGTCGGTGGTGCTGATCAAGGTTCCGCCGTTATAGCCGAATTTGGTTATGGCGGTCACGTCCGTGCGCGGCAATTGCACCGACTCCTCTTGCCCCGTGCTCGACCAGGTGTATTTGAATTCACGGCTCTGCCCCTTGGTGCTGTAGGGCGCGGTGTTGGTCGTGGTATCGAGATCGGTCCGCGACAGTGGATTGCCGCTGCCGTCATAGACGAAGGTGCTGGTGAGGTCCGGCGTGACGATCTGGTGCGGCAGGCGCACGAAGGTCGGGTCATAGCTGATCGTCGTCGTGCGTGCGACCGAACTTCCCACGGCTTCGTCGATCGTGGTCGGCAGGCCGTGGCTGTTGTTTACATAAGTGGTTTTGTTGCCATTCCAGTCGGTCCGGCTTGCCAGATACCCATTGGCGTCGTACGTGAACGATTCGGTGGCGGCCGCCGTGGTCGAAGTGGCGGCGCGGCTGATCTGCGTCGCTTTCGGCACATTTTGCAGCGTTGAAAACGTATAGGTGTCCGCGACGACGAAGGCATTCGTCACCGTTGTCGTGCCGGTGCTGCTATAGGTCAGCGTCGTGAGATCGGCGGTGGAAGTCCCCGTGCCGTGCTGGCTCGTCAATCCCTGGCTCAGACTGTTATAGGTCCAGGTGGCGAAGCGATTCTTGTTCTCGTCGATGATGCCGGTCAGCGCGAAGGGCAAGGACGAGGTTCCGTAGACGTAAGTCTGGCTCGTCACGGGGCTGGTGTTGTACGACACGGAGGTCAGTTGATTGCCGCCCGTGGCCGCGGTGAAGCCGTAAGTGAGAACGAGAGTGTCCGGCGTCGTTACCGTCTCCAGCATTCCATTACTGGCGTAGCTGAAGCCGAGCTTCCGGCCATAGCTGTCGGTGACGGTCTGAAGCTGCTTGCCGCTATAGGTGAGGGTCTGCGTATAGCCGTTCCGCAGAGTGATCGAGTTCAGCAGGCCCTCGCCGGTGCTGAGGCCGGTGTAGGAAAAGACCGTGTCGTTGTGGTCCTTCAACGTCCAGGTCGAGCCCGATTGCGTTAGAGTGGCATCGACATCGCTGTCGGTCGTCCAGGCGCCACCCTGGAAGGTGAACCTTATGACCTGTCCGTCGGCGCGCTCCGCAACGACCGACGTGGCCTGCCCGGTGGCCGGGGCGATGTGCAGGTAACTGTCATAGGTCCCGCGCCAGTTCACGCCGAGCGTAACCGCAAACGTGTTGGGGTAGATGGTGCTGGCGAGACTGTTGTAATAGCGTGTAAAGCTCAGCGGGTTTTGTCCGGCTGTGGCGTAATCCGTGACGTGCTCGAACACATTGCCCGTTCCGATCGTGATGGGATCGGCTGTGGAGGCTTGACCGTCGATGTCAGGTATAGGGCCTCCACTTGAGGCCTGATGCACATTGTTACGATCATGGCAGCCGCAGCCGCCGAGGGTCCTGCTAAGCGGATCCGGCGTGGTTACGGATACTTTCCGAATCCGGTCGTGCTCGTCGTCGGCAATGTAAAGGTTGCCGTTGGAATCCACTGCGACACCCGGAGGGATAACCAATTCGGCGCTGGTTGCCGCGCAACCATCCCCGACGGAGTCGGTCTGCCCGGCGCAGCCGCTGCCGCCGCCCGCCACCGTTGTAATGATGCCGCTGGCCGCGCTCACTTCCCGAATGCGATCGTTGGTGGTATCCGCAATGTACAGGTTGCCGCTGGCATCCACCGCTACACCCCTGGGGAACTGCAATTCGGCGCTGGTCGCCGGACCACCATCGCCGCTGTAGCCACCAGTTCCGTTGCCCGCCACTGTCGTGATGATGCCGCTGGCCGCGCTCACTTCCCGAATGCGGTAGTGGCCGAAATCCGCAATGTACAGGTTGAGGTTGGAATCCAACGCAACACCAGTGGGGAAATCCAATTCCGCGCTGGTCGCCGGGCAACCATCGCCGACAGAGTCGGTCTGCCCGGCGCAGCTGCCGCTGCCACCTCCCGCCACTGTCGTGATGATGCCGGTGGCCGCGCTCACTTTTCGAATGCGCCTGTTGTCGCCATCGGCAATGTACAGGTTACCGTCGGCATCCAGCGCAACACCGTTCGCGTAAAAGAGGCTGGCGCTGGTCGCCGGGCAGCCATCCCCCATGGGGTCGGTCTGCATAGGGCAGCCGCTGCCGCCGCCTGCCACCGTCGTGATGACGCCGGTGGCCGCGCTCACTTTCCGAATGCGACTGTTGTAGGTATCCGCAATGTACAGGTTGCCGTCGGAATCCCTCGCAATACCCTGAGGGTAGTACAATTCGGCGCTGGTCGCCGCACCATTATCGCCGCTGTGGCCTAGCTTTCCGTTTCCCGCCACGGTCGTGATCTCGCCGGTAGCCGCGCTTACTTCCCGAATGCGGTTGTTGTAGGTATCCGCAATGTACAGGTTGCCCGCGCTGTCCACCGCCACGCCAAAGGGGTCGAAAAGTTCCGCGCTGGTGGCCGGAATGTTGTCCCCGTTGTACCCGGGTGTGCCGTTTCCCGCCACGGTGGTGATCTCCTGCGCCTGCGTTACGGCCGCAAACAGCAGGATCGAGAACATCAGGCTCAGACAGCTGAATAGGGAATTACGCAGATTCGCTTTGCGCACATCATCCTCCAGGAGACGAATTACCCGAGGACTTTCTTGAAACGGATGCGGAGCCCGAAGGAACGGCGTGGACATGGTTCTTCCTTCGCGTCACAGCAAGCCGCAAACGAAAGACCCAGGGGTAAGATCACGGTTTCGGGAGAGAGGAAGTTTTCTTGCGATTCCCGAAATCGGCAACAATTATAAATCAGGCTGTCAAGAGCAGCATAATGCGCCACAGCCGGACCGATGCGGACCAGGCTCCATGCACTGTGCGCACCAGCCTTCGGGGAAGTCCCGGTCGTCCGGCAACTGATTTCAAACCATCTGCAAGTAAGACGGAATCAACTTAAATGACAATTCCGGTCAGCGTTCGCGCAACCTCTCAATTCCCTTGCTCGCTGATGATGAACAGAAAAATCCCGAATCTTCTCTGCCGCGTCGTCCGAAATTGGAAATGGCCATCGCGTTGACCTGCCCTCGAAAAACTTAACTAGCCACAAGTGGAGATCCACCGCCTTCCACACCTTGGCACACGCTGCGTGCGCTGGACAAGCTCGCCGATCAGGAACAGGAGCGCAGCGCCCGCGACCGGCAAAGCCCTCGCACATTATCAGCACAGGCCAGCAAACCCTTCGATCGCGAAGCGCGCATGAGGGAACTGCTCGCGCGCCAGGCGTAACTCATAAGTTAGCTTTGCCTGCAATGCATTGACTTGCCTCAGTTTGGCCCTCTAATATGGTCGCTCACGGAGCGGCCTTTTCCAGTGATCGGCCAAACCATCTCGCATTACCGCGTCATCGAGAAGCTCGGCGGCGGAGGCATGGGGGTTGTCTACAAGGCCGAGGACATAAAGCTGCACCGCTTTGTCGCCTTGAAGTTCCTGCCTGACGAGATTGCTAAGGATGCGCAAGCTCTAGCCCGCTTCGAACGAGAGGCGCAGGCCGCTTCCGCCTTGAATCATTCCAACATCTGCACCATCCACGAAATTGACGACCAGCACGGACAAACCTTCATCGCCATGGAGTTTTTGGACGGGCTGACGCTGAAGCATCGCATCGGCGGGCGACCGATGGAAACCGAGTTGATTCTGTCACTGGCCATCGAGATTGCGGACGCACTGGACGCAGCCCACGCCGAAGGCATAGTCCACCGAGACATCAAACCTGCGAACCTCTTTGTGACCAAGCGCGGACACGCGAAGATTCTGGATTTTGGGCTGGCCAAAGTCATGGTCTCAACCAGTTCGTCGAGTAAGGTTGCGGCTCTCAATACGCAGACGGGGTCACTGGACGAGGAGCACCTCACCAGTCCGGGCGCAGCACTCGGGACAGTGGCCTACATGTCACCCGAACAGGCCAAAGGCAAGGAACTGGATGCCCGCACCGATCTGTTTTCCTTCGGTGCGGTGCTGTACGAGATGGCGACGGGAGCGTTGCCATTCCATGGCGAAACCTCTGCCCTGATCTTCAAAGCAATACTCGATTCTGACCCTCCTCCTGCGATTCGTTTTAATCGCAATATTCCGCCCAAGCTGGAAGAGATCATCAGCAAGGCGTTGGAGAAGGATCGCGAGTTGCGCTACCAGCACGCTGCCGATATGCGGGCCGACCTAAAGCGGCTGAAACGGGAAACGGAGTCGCGGCACGGCGTATCAGCAAGTTCGGGGACGGTGGCTGCGGCACAGGAAAGCGCCATTCCGGTTGCCCAACCGCCGTCGCCAGCGTCAGGTTCCTCCCTAGCGCTTGCCCCATCTCCGTCATCGAGCGCGGTGAGAGTGGCCGAACTTCCCGTCGCGGGCGGAAAACTCTGGAAGGCTCTGGTTCCAGTCGCCGTGGTACTTGTCGCGGCTGCAATCGCGGGAGCGTTCTATTTCCGCAGACGCCAAACGCCAAAACTGACCGAGAAAGACACCATCGTTCTTGCCGATTTTGCCAACAGCACGGGCGATGCGGTGTTCGACGACACGCTGAAGACGGCACTTAGCGTTGCTCTCAACCAGTCGCCGTTTCTAAATGTGCTCCCGGAGAACAAGGTCGCAGCGACCTTGAAACTCATGACGCGCCCTCGCGATACCAAGCTCACGCCCGACGTTGCGCGTGAGCTTTGCCAGCGGGCAGGCAGCAAGGCATACATTGCCGGGTCGATTGCCAGTCTGGGCAGCCAATATGTGCTGGGGTTGAAAGCGGTGAATTGTCAGAGCGGAGACCCGCTGGCCGAAAAGCAGGTGACGGCGGCGTCCAAGGAGAAGGTGCTGGACGCGCTGGGCGAGGCGGCATCCAAGCTGCGCAGTGAGTTGGGCGAATCGCTGGCGACGGTGCAGAAGCTTGATGTTCCGCTCCCACAGGCCACCACGTCTTCGCTCGAAGCTCTGAAGGCGTACAGCCTTGGACTAAAGGCCAACAATGAGAAAGGCTCCGCCGCAGCCCTGCCTTACGACCAACGTGCCATCCAGCTTGACCCGAATTTTGCCATGGGCTACTGGGCAGTGGGCAACGACTACTTCAGTCTCGCCGAGCTAGGGCGGGCCAGCGAATACGAGACCAAGGCGTTCCAGTTGCGGGAACATGCCAGCGAACGGGAAAAGCTGGACATCGCCGCCGACTACTATCAGGATGTAACCGGGGAACTGGATAAAGCGGCCCAGACGAATCAGGAGTACATTGAGAGCTACCCGCGGGTCGCCTCAGGGTACCTCAATTTGGGCGTAGTGTACGCCGCACTGGGGCAGTATGAGAAAGCCACCGAGGTCACGAGGCAAGCGGCGCGCCTTGCGCCGGATAGTACAGTTCCGTACGGCAATCTCGCCAACTACACCCTTGCTTTGCAGCATTTCGACGAAACGAGGCAGAATATTCACGAAGCGCAGGCGCGAAAAGGGGACAAGTTCATACTCCACAATGCTCTCTACGCTCTTGCCTTCCTTGGGAGGGACTCCGTGGCGATGGCGGAACAGCAACAGTGGTTTGCGGGCAAGCCCGAGGAGAACTTTGGACTGGCGCTCGCATCCGATACCGAAGCGTACGCGGGGCATCTGGGCAAGGCGCGAGAGCTGACCAAGCGGGCGGTGGACTCCGCCATCCGCGCAGACAGCAAGGAAAATGGGGCAATATGGCAGGCGAATGGCGCTGTCGAACAAGCGGCTTACGGCAATGCCCTAGAAGCCCGGCAGTCAGCGGCAGAGGCTTTGAAACTTGCTCCTGCGAGTCAGGGCGTCGAGAGCGAAGCTGCGCTTGCGTTTGCTATGGCGGGTGACACAGCACGAGCCGAGTCCTTGGCCCAAGACTTAGGAAAGCGATTCCCGCTGGACACCCAGATGCAATCGCTTTGGCTGCCAGCGATTCAGGCGCAACTGGCGCTGGATAGAAAGAATCCGACTGCTGCCCTGAATGCTCTGCAAACTGCTTCACCCATCGAGTTGGGGGACATCGTGTTCGTCGCGAATACTTCCTGCCTCTATCATTTGTATGTACGCGGAGAAGCGTACCTGGCAGCCGGACAAGGCAGTGCCGCTACTGCCGAGTTTCAGAAGATTATCGACCACAGCGGCATCGTCGAGAACTGCTGGACCGGAGCTTTGGCGCATCTGGGGGTGGCTCGTGCCAATGCCCTGCAATCGCGAACCTCGCAAGGCGCAGATGCCGATGCCGCGCGCGTCCGGGCGCTCGCCGCCTACAAAGATTTCCTCACCCTCTGGAAAGACGCCGACCCCGACATCCCCATCCTGAAAGAAGCCAAAGCCGAGTACGCGAAGTTGCAGTGAGCGGAACAGAAGAACTAAGGATGACACCGGGTTGGGGGAATCTCTCTCCCGCAGCATACAGTCCTGCCTACGCTCCAAAGGAATGCTCCGCAAGCGATGAGACTCTATTGTCATTTCGTCACCTAAGTTTTGCGAAGGGCGTGGACCTCGAATCCGCGCCCTTCGTGCGTTTGCCTATCTTCGTTTTTTCATGTTTTTTCTTTTGTGCGGCTCTGGCCGGATGCCTAACTGCTTGCGCCATTTCGCCAGTAATTCGGGCGCGTGCTGCATTTCTTTGCTGAGTTCATTCATTTCGAGCGATACGTTTGTCGCCCCAGATGGTTGAGTATTTTGACGGCGCGATGGCTCGCATGAATTCTGCGGCAAGCCACTCGAATCCTGAATAGGACGGACGCCAAACAGACTCCAGTCCGGGGAGTCGATCCTTAAATGAATTCCTCAAGAGCCATGCGAGAACGTCCGCCGCTTGGAGTGGAACGAATTGGTGATCATCCAGAAACATTGGAGCGGGCGGCATGATAGGTGAAATATCCCTGAGATCAGGGTTCGCAGAAGATTGAAACATTTCTTTGACAACGGGATACCACAAGGCAACCCGTGGGCCGAAAATTAAATGCTGATCAAAAATGATTTCAACTTGTTCGGAACTGCCAGAATCCAGCACCTCATTACAAACGGCCGAAATTACAGCGTAAAACCCCAAGAAGTGAGGGTCGGCAAGAGTCTTGACAGGATTGTCCGCTAGTTGATCCCACGCGATTAGGTCATTCATGAAATAAAGACCTTTGTCTGGCGGGAATTTCTTGATGATCTCAACGAGACCGGATAGCTTCTTATCCCTTTCCTCTGCATTCCAATGTCGAAATTGCCCATCTAGCTTTGCGGCCTCATTCATTTTTAGATACCGGATGGAAGGCGGCTGTTTTAGATAGTAGCTCCACGCATCGGAGAACTCGGCCCACTTTTCAGCGGCACCGATGAACCCCGCTAGCACGAATACAGGGTCGGTTCCCCCCTGATCCCGCTATCGTCGATGTACGCCTGAATTGGCAACAGCAACCTCCGACGCCTTGCAGACTCCGGCAGTCCTGACAAAAACTCGAATTGCAACGGCACCGTTGTCTGCACCTTCCGGGCAGAAAAGCCTGCGGATCACGGGAATACGGCGCCGCGGCAGTTCTGAAAATGCCCGGCGTTTCCCTGAACGCGGCGAACTCCTCCTCGGTGGCGAGTGCGGCTACCATGCCTGACCCTCCCTCGCCACCCGCTCAGGTCTCGCTGAATTCGAGATACTCCGCTTTCATCTCGAACCGCAATTCCGGCCACCGTTCCCGCATGTGCAGAAGCGCGATCCATGGCGACCAGTCCTCGGAGAGGAATCGGAACACCGCCCCCGGCTTGACGCCGTCGCGGCGCTCGATCGCGAAGGTGACGCGCCGGATTGGCCAGCGCACGCCCCAATTCCCCCACATCCAGTCCTGCCCGGCTTCGACGAAGCCTTTGCGCAGGACGCGCAGTGGAATCGGAATGAGCGCATTGAGATCGAGCGGCACGCGATGCGAATCCATGTCCACACGCGCGCGCTCCTCTTCGTGCCTTCGCCACATGATGTCCCGCACTTCGCGGGCGAGATGATCGGCTGCTTCGCGCGTCGGCGCCCCTCCCCTCACCGCCCCGAAGTAAATCTGCTCGTAAACGCTGTGCCACTCCGGCCGCCAATCGACGAAGCCAGGCCCGGATGCGGCGCCGATAAAATCGTAGAGAAGCTCGGACGGCCCCGAGACCTCGAGCCGGTTCCAAATAAATTCAGGCCCGTCACACCAGACAGCAATCCCCGCCGCCGTCTGTTTGGCTACGGCCGTCCCCATCGGTATGCCCCCGCGGCTAGCGGTCACAAGCCTATCCTTGAGGAGCTGTTGTTGGCGGCGAGATTGGTTTCACGGGCATAGCGGTCGAGCATGGTGTCGCTCTGATGGCCGGTCTGGCGTTTGATGGCGGCGCGGTCGGCCCCGTTCGCGAGCGCTTCTGTCACATGGCCCGCGCGCAAACTATGCGCAGAGTAAGATCCTTTCAGGTGCGCCACTCGCGCCGCGAATTTGACGATGCGATCGACGGTCTTGTCGGAAAGGCGCGTGGACTCGACGCCGCTGCGGCTGACCGGACGGAAGACCGGATTGTCGCCCTCATGTTCGAGACGGGCTGCCGTGAGCCAGGCCAGCACCGCCGCGACCGCACAGGTTTCCGGTTTCTCGCCCGGCATGATGACAATCGTTCTCCCCTCCCCTTCCTGGTCCGTTTTCGAGCGGCGGAGCGTTACGCGCAGCACGCCGTCCTCGAACGCAAGATCGCCGACATTGAGCCCGACGATCTCCGAGCGGCGGAAGCCGCCCGCAAATCCAAGCAGAATGATCGCCTTGTTCCGGACTGAGCGCAGATCGAGACTGAAAATCTTGCAGATCGCTTCGATGTCTGCCCCCCGCAATGCGCGCGCCCCCTCCTGGCGCGCGCCAAAGGTGCGGAGAATTCCAGTCATGGTCCGCTTGAGGATGGGATGCTGCGCGTCGAACTCAAGACCGGACGCGCGGTGCGCGGCGGCGATGGCGGCGAGGTGCCGCTGGGCGGTCTTCGGCTTGAGCTTTGCGCCCTTGCGCCCGCCAACCCCTCCCAATTGCGTCAGATAGCGGCGCACATCGGTCGCGTTTGCCGGGAGCGGATCGATCCGATGACGTTCGCAGAATCCGAGCCAGCTCGACCAATCCGAGACGTACGACCTCCGCGTGTTCTTGGCGATGCAGTTTTCCTCGAGCGTATCGGCCAGGCGGTCAAGTTCTTCGACCGACGCCCACTGGCCGCCCACTGGCCGTGAGAGGCAGCCACTGGCCGTGGCGGGCAGACCGGGCGTGCTTTTGATGATGTCCGGCATATCAACGTTCTCCTATCGGTATGCCCGTGCGGCCAGCACCTAGCGCGTGTCGCGCGGCAAGCGCTGGCGCGCGCGTGGGCGGTGGTTGATGCGGTCCTTCAAGACAGAACCGGCCCGGAAGACCAAGACTTTGCGCGCTGAAATCGGCGCCGCTTCGCCCGTTGCCGGGTTGCGGCCCATGCGCTGCTTTTTTCGGTTAACGCGGAAAACTCCAAAACCGGACAGCTTGACGGTGTCGCCCTCGATCAGAGCGACGGAAATCTCTTCGAGGACTGCATCGACAAGAGACGCCGCATCCTTATGCGTGAGGCCGATCTCCCGGTGGAGCGATTCCGCAAGCTCGCTACGGCCGATCGTCCAACTGGCCCTCGCCGTGGGGGGCAAACCGGGGGTGCTTTTGATGTCCGCCATGAGATGTGTCCTTACTCCGGTATGCCCGTGCGGCTAGCACTAAGAATGTCGGACCATTTGGTTGCCGGCCTGCCGAATCCGCCGAGCCCGTGCTCGGCCAACGCGATACGCACATATTCCAGGGCCGTTTCCAGTTGGGACGGCGTCATCGGACCCGACGATGTGCTGGCCTTGACCCTGTATCCGCCATAGCCGTCCGGCTCCAGGTGGATCGCATCAGTGCGGCCAATCGTCAGACCTGTCACCCGCACCCGGACCGCCCACTGGCCGTGGGGGCATACCGGGGCGCCTTTGCCTGTGGCCGGTTCATCCACTCGCGTCAACCGAAAATGCCGCATCGACAGTCGCTCCATCGCCGGTTAGAGTGCTTATATAAGGACGGATTGTGCAGTTTTGGCTTTCAATGTCAGTTACCATTTCCTGTTGAGAATCCATAAAACCATTAAATTACTGAAATTCTTGTATTGTCTAGACTCCTTCCTTGTGAGAAAAAACACAGTTCCGCTTGAGAGTTCCACGAATCATCTATTTCCCGTTGAGAGTACATGCCACGCAACGTCATACATAAGCGGCAGGATTTAATTGTCGCGCCTGAGGTACTAGCTGTAGCCAAAACGCGCTATGCAGCACTCGAAGAATTTATTCGCTTAACTGGACGAGGAAAAACTTCGTCTCGCCATCGGAGCGATCTGGCGCTCGACCTCGCGCGTCGGCTTGAAATCTCTCTGTCTACCTTTTACCGCCTGCTCGCACGCTATTCAGAAAGAGGCACTGTCGATGCGTTGATCCCTCGTACAACGGCCGGTATGACCTGTAGGCGGCGTCTTTCAAAGACAGCCGAAGCAATCATAGCTAAAGAAATCGCTGAGTTTTATAAGACGCGTGAAAGGCCACGAATCAGCGATGTCGTAGACCGAATTCGGGCTCACTGCCATAAAGAAGGGGTTAAGCGGCCTCACGAGAACACCATCCGGGCTCGTATCGCAGCGCTGCCACGCGACGAGGTTCATGGCGCGCGCTACGGGTCACGCTCTGCAAAAGAAAAGTTCTCGCCGATTACGGGAAGGTTTGAGGCCGACCATCCATTACAAACTATTCAGATCGATCACACGAAAGTCGATTTGATGCTCGTCGATGAGAACTCCGGACAGCCGATCGGGCGCCCATGGCTCACGCTCGCCATCGACATCTTCACCCGAATGGTTGTCGGATTTTATCTCTCCTTCGACCCGCCTTCGGCAACCTCACTGGCTATCTGTTTAGCCGTATCGGTGATGGACAAGAGCTCATGGCTAACTTCGCTGGGGATTAAGGGGGAATGGCCTGTTCAAGGGATACCCGAAATCATCCACGTCGATAACGGAAAAGAATTTCACTCACGACCGTTCGAAACCGCATGCGAACGTTATGCCATATCGATTCAACACCGCCCGCCCCGCACGCCACACTACGGGGGCCACATAGAACGCCTGATCGGCACCTTAATGGGCGCTGTCCATGCGCTGCCGGGAACGACTTTCTCCTCCGTTGCCGAAAAGAACAACTATGACTCGGAGCAGCGCCCACCCTGACCCTCCCCCAACTCGAACGATGGCTAATGCTGGAGATCGTTGGCAAGTACCACCAGAAGATTCATCGCAGTCTCGATATGCCACCTATAGAAAAGTGGCGACAATCGTCGCGCAATTGGCAACCGCGCTTACCTAAAAAGCCGCGCGAATTCTGGATCGACTTTTTACCGTACGAAGAAAGACAGGTACGCCGTGACGGCATTCATCTCTTCAATATTTCTTACTGGTCTGGCGCCCTGACATCTTTTTTAGTCAACGGCGAAAAGGTCAAAGTTCATTACGACCCGCGCAACTTGGCAAAGGTCTTCGTTCGCGGTCGTGCAGGCGAGTTCCTTGATATTCCCTATCGCAATAACCTGGGGAGACCGGCCATTACTCTCTGGGAACATCGCCTCGCGTGCTCGCAATTAAAAAAATCCGGCCGCGCCGCAGTCGACGAGACGCTCATTTTCGAAACCATCAAAGAGCAACGCTCCTGCACCGAGACCGGCAGCGTCACCGGCTCCCTTGCCCGCCGCAAGCCGACCCTACCTCAATTGACCTTTACCGAAGAAACCGATACATCCAAGCCCAGCGAATCCGAGGAAAATCCCGATTTCGATCCACCCGTCGTCACCCCGATCTACCGCGTGCGAGAATTCAATGACTGAACATCCGCTTTCCCACCTCAATCCGAAATTACATCACCTGCTCGAACTGAGCGACACCGACCGCATTGCATACATTCGTAGCGACCGCTGGCTCGAATATCCTCGCGGCGCCACCGCGTTGCACCGGTTGGCCGACTTAGTCACCTATCCCAAATGTTCGCGTATGCCCAGCATGCTCATCTGGGGCGAGAGCGGCATGGGGAAGACGATGATCGCTAAAACCCACCTTCGCGATCATCCGCCAGTCTTCGACGATACCTCGGGCGCTCGCCGCACACCGGTTCTCTCCATCGAAATGCCCAGCACGCCCGATCCCAAGTGGCTGTTCACAGGAATTCTACAGGCCCTTGGAGCCCCGCTCTTGACCCGAGACGCGAGAATTGACCTCGCCGTCTTAGCTCCCCGCACCTACGATCTTATGCAGCAAGTTGGCATTCGCATGCTGATGATCGACGAACTCCACAATCTCCTCGTCGGCTCGAATAGGGGGCAACGCACGATGCTCAATCAGATACGGCAGATTTCCAACCAGTTGGAGATCTCGATAGTATGCCTCGGCACCCAGGAAGCCCGTGAAGCCCTCATGAGCGACCCTCAATTGGTGCGCCGGTTCGACAGTTTCGAGCTAAAGCCCTGGAAGAGAGGCGAAGAATTCTACGCCCTGATGAATACCATGCTGTTCACGGTGCCGCTCCGCAAACGCTCCATGCTGGGTTCTAAGTCCTACGACCTCATTCTGGCCCGAACAGGAGCGATAACCTCGAATATTTTCCGTTTAATGACCGGGCTGGCCGTGGATGCCATTCGAAGCGGCCGTGAAGAAATCACCGCCGCCGACATCCAAAAGAGCGACCTCATACCGATCAGGGTAGATGCAGCGGCATAACATGCCATCAGATTCTGCCGCAATCCGCCTTTTCGAACGTCCACCCATCCTCCCCTTCGTTCCGGCACCGCAGCCGGATGAAACCCTATCGAGCTGGGTGTCGCGAATCGCGGAAATATATTGCTTGCGCCCAAAAAACTTTCTCAAGAGCCTGGGCATTCAAATCCCAGAGCAACTCCGCTCGATCGACGTTTATCCGACGTCACAACTCATAACAGAACTATCGCGACAGACGGGCGTCTTCCCTCACCTGCTGTTGCAACACATGACTTTCACCTCGCTTCGATACGAGCTGCTATCGGCGATCCTCCACGCCACCCCTCATTGCGTTTCTTGTATCTTTGAGGCGTCGCCTGTCTTCAAAAGAAGCTGGATCGCGCCATGGAACTTTTTCTGCGAGCACCATCTGCACCCCACGCAGCATGAAATCCACCACAACGTCGACATCGCGGCAATGCTGCAAGACGTGCGGCGCTTTTCTGAGCGCCTTTCACAAGCCGCTCGCCCTCCAATCTGGCAACCGTTCGAAACCGTTCCACGCGGAACAGCGGATTGCATACGCCTCGTCCGTGGTATTAACAAAGCCATTTATTTCCATGTCTTCATGGACCAACACAAACGTCCGGTCTTCAGGGTAAGGGATTTGCGCCCGAAGGGAGATATCCCTTCTTATTGTCGTAATTCCCTGGTCGTCTCGGCTTGGTATGCTTGGCACATCGTGACAAACCCTGAGCGCGTCCTCTACCAACACACCGCCAGCCGGGATTCATCGGACGCCGAAAGACTGCTAAAATTACTGTTCCACTTTCTTCCGGCAGATCTACTGCGTCGCGCCTGGTGGCGCGGCATTGGGCTTCTTTACAAAGCACCCGATTTCAACGCCCCTCACCCCTTCAACGAATACCGTCAGGCAAGACTGTTAAGAGGCCCACACCGGATTGATTTCACTATGATAGACCCTCAACTTTCTCCTTTCGCATGCCCAGAATTCGGCATTCCATTTTCCTTCAACAATCAGGTCTCGCGCTTACGTTTGACAGAAAAGCCGCAACACCCAGACAGTGATCGTTGGCTCCAAGGCCTGGAAACATTCGCAACATTTATGACACGGAGCTGGCGCCGCCCAGATCCTGCAGACCTTAAACCCTTTTCTGCCGCGATCGAACAGGTCAAGCTCGAATTGGCGGCCCAGGGGAGATCGGCCCGGCGTGATGACATCCAAAAGCTAGCATTCCGCCGCATGCGAGAACGCTGCAAGAAAGGCCAACTTGAATCAGTGAATCTATGTGCTCAGCAAGCCGAGTTTTGAGTTGTAGAACAATGGCTTGTTCAAAATCCTATGGGACTTCACTACCTTTTGTTTAGTTTTACCACCCCTAATCCCCACAATTTCATTTCGGTTGCGGATTTCTGAATTGCTTTCATAACGGCGGGTTAGCGTGGAGGAAGTGATGTGAAAACGAAACAACACTTGATGAGAAGGATCATGCTAGACCCGAATGAAGGTGCAACCCTAGACCGGGAAGCCGGACCACCGGAGCGCGCTGAAACCGCCCTCGTACCGCAAACCACGGCTCTGGCGCGCAGGGACGAACTCGCGATCGCGCAGAAGCAGTACGAAGACGCATACAAAGAATGGCGCGCCGACGGTCTCAGGTTTACATCCGCGCTCGGGGGAGTCATTGGGGGGTTTGGAAGCGGCGGTGCATTGACTTGTGCGCTTTTTGCCCTGCATCCTGTTACAGCAGTTGTTGGCGGAGTCCTTCTTCTCTGCGGCGGCGTCTCGGCCGCTGTCACTGCAAGCAAGCGCATTGCCGCCTTGTACGCCCAGATCCGGAGGTTGAAATGAGCGATTCGGAAACAGCGCTCGCCATCATGCCGAAGAACGAGCTTGTGCAGGTGGAGAAGATGGTTGCGCAGCAGGTCAGCCGCGCCGAGAAGAATAGATTGAAATCCGCAGGAGTCGGGCTTCTGGGAGGGGCGGTGTCAATGGGCGCGATGGCGGTGGGCGTAATGGCTTCCGCAGCTGCCGCTCATGTTGTTGTGCCGGTTATCCTCGGTGGGTTTGTTTTGGAGATGTGCGGTGCCAGCGTGACTTGGTATTACAACACCAAATATGCCAAATATACAAAGCGGCAAACCGCCGCCAAAGCCGCCATCGAAGAGGCGCGCCGTGAATCTCTACGCACCGCATCCGAATCCCTGCTGATGCGGGACGCGGGCGCTTGTGCCGTCGGAAAGGAATTATGCATCGAGGTTCCGGGGGAAACACCGAAGATTCTGCGCATCGAGCTTGTCGGCGCAGCGCTGGATTTCGCCAGCAACCCGGTGCGAAAAATTTCCGCGCGACTTTACGAAGCCATGACGCAGGCGGATGGCAGTTTGAAACGAGGCGAGCACATTGCAGAAATCCCAGAGATTGCCTGCTCCATGCCTTTGGAACAGTCATCCGGCCCCGGATCGGCTGAGGAGTCTGCCGATCCTGCGCCACCCGCCTTGCCTCGAAGCCAAGTAGATAAAAAATTGCCGCCTTGTACGCCCAGATTCGGAGGTTGATATGGGCGTTTCAGATTTAAGAGCTCCTTACATTGTTAAACTAAGTCCCTAATTGAGGCACCATCAAAATGATAGCAACACCTGATTCATTATCTATAGATGACAATGTCCTGAAAGATCGCGCGGGTCGGGTCGTTGCTACCCTATCAAAGGGGCTGGGGCTAGCTGAAGCGTTTTCTTATGCTCATGTCTTCGCAGCCTCTGCCGAATTGCTCCGTTTTATGGAAATCAAGGTCACTGAGTCGGTGGCGGCATTGGAAGCCTATGATACACGAATGAAGCAAGAGTTCTCTAAAACCCGTGCCTATGTTGGGCATACAACATACTCGAATCCGCCAGCATGGCTTGAAGAGAGCATTCTAGCAGTAGCTATGGCTAAAGGAGAAAGTGTACAGCGAAATCAGAAACTGATAATGACGAATCTCGACCCATTGCTTGTAAAAGACAATTACTTAACAAATTATGAAGGCAAGATTATTGCCGTTCTCTCAAAAGACTCAGGAGAGGATAAGGTGCTTGCGTATGCACATCTTTTTGCGGCCTCCGTTCATTTGCTCGATATTATAAATTTTCTCTCCAGCAAAGAACTTGCTGAGATCGAGCAGTCATGTAAGGTGGCGCGGGAATTTAATAAGCTAAGCGATATTCCTCCTGATGTGCCAGTATTAGGTGCACCATCTCCCTTCATCCCTGATTCGCTCCAGAAAACTCTCCAGATGGTTGCCAAGGCCAAGGGTAAAGAATTTCGTACGCCCTCATTCACGAGGGTCTGAACAGTTGGGTGTCAGAAAGAAAACCCCTCATAGACGAAAGCCCCGCGAATAATTTCAGCGTCGCTTTCTGAAACACCGCAGGCACGCACAGTGTCGCACCAACTGGCGGCAACCTGTTCCTTCATATCGCCGACAATCTTGGCCGCTTCGTCTTCCTTGTGGAATTTCCAAGCTAAAATGCGCACCGCAATCGCGCAATCCTTCAACGACCTCCAGCAGATGCGATAACGATCGCGCCAGTCGGTCGATACGCGCGTACTCTCACCTTATTGAGATCGCAATTTGCGACCTCAAAGAAAGGGCCGAGTGGCCGCAGAGAAAAGATTCTCAACGGGAACTGTGATTATTCTCATCAGGAAGTGGATTTTTCTCATCGGGAACTGGGCCTCGTCGTTGAAAAAGCAGGATGCATCGTGTTTTTCTCAACAGGAACTGGCAACTGACAACCGAAAATGCCGCATCGACAGTCGCTCCATCGCCGGTTAGAGTGCTTATATAAGGACGGATTGTGCAGTTTTGGCTTTCAACGTAGATTATTTCGCTAGCGTACCTACCATGTCCGATTAGGGATACTTATCGGACACCACAAAGATTCGGACATCACCACGATAACCCCCCAATTAAGGCAGCGTGCCACGGAACCCCCTGTTTGCACAGTGGGAAATTGAAACAGACTCTTATGGAGAAGTTTCGGGAGACCGCGCCGTCCTAAGAGGCACGAGCAGCCAAGAAATCGCAACTGACCGTCCCCGGCCCGCGTCCAAGCCTTCTCCAGCCCGCTTATTTTCATTTCGGTTACGGAATCTTGAATTACTTTCAAACTGCCATGGCATGGTGGAATCAGTCGAAACTGAAACAACCCTTGGAGAGAAGGACCATGGCAGGCAACCAGACGCACCTCACTGTCTCGTACAAGACCCACGCCCTTGACGAAGTCACTAGCATTTATGCGGTCACTGAAGAGATTTCGAGCAAGCTGGGACAACTGAAAAAGAAGCCGACCGGCGAAGATTTGGGGGTGTGGCTTAACAAAAATGGATGCAAGCTCGATTCGCCCGACGGCCCGGCATTTATCTGGCGCCACGCCGACGGCAAGACATACGAGTCATATTACCGCGATGGCAAGCGGCATCGCGAGGACGGCCCGGCGATTGTCAGGCGCTACGCCGACCTCTCGACGGAGGAGGAATACTACCGCGATGGCGTCCGTGTTGAGAAGGAGACGATACTGCGGCCCGCGCCGAAAACGCCGAACGGGCCGGGCGCGCATCCCTCTTAAGTTGTCTCTGCTCTCCAAGCAACCGGGACGTTAAGCCGGGCGCGGTCCCTTGGGGTCCGCCGGCCCGCCCCTGCCCTGCGGACGCGCTGGCTCCGCTGATGACGGCGACGTGCTTATTTATCAGCAACGAATAGCGCCAAATACCGAGCAAAATTACAGCGCCTGACTTCCTACTTTTCCTGGGTTCCGATAAGTGATGCTTATCGGAAGCCAGGGAAAAAGGGAACCAAGTCAACTCCTGCCACAATCCCATATAACACCATGTTTGTGAAGGCAGATTCGGAAAGAACAAGTTCCCGGAGTGCCCGCTCACCGATCATGACAGTGACATACGCCCCGACAGGAACTCACACCCTCATGGCATCATGAGGAGATGAGGGAATGAGGAACTCCGTTTGAACAGAAATGTACGGTTTAGGCCAGAGCTTTTGGCTCTGTTACAGTGGCCTGGACACGGTTGCTGGATGGGCGCTGAATAGTCGGGCAGCATCAGCAGCAGTCTTTTTCCCCCCTGGTCACCTAGCTCATACGCATGTTCGGGTAGCCCCCTCACCTCCCCCGTCAACGATGTGCGCGTCCATAGGAATTCATAACCTCAATACCTCATGAGGCGATGATGCTATGAGTGGACAACACCTTTGACCGACACCGCTGAACCAATAAAGCGGTAGCGTGATCGAAAAATACTTCATCACATCACCGCTCTTTCGTTGCCGGATTGCCACGGGTGAACTACAAGACCTCATGAGGTCATTGCCTCAATGGCTCATGCGCTCGCGTCCTCATTCCCTCATGCTCTCATTCCCTCATTGGCTTTCGCGCGAATCATGTTACGGTTTCCTTAGATAACAGAGAGATCGTGCCATGAAGGTCGTAGCACTCACATCCGACAAAGGCGGAATGGGCAAGTCCACCGCCGCCGTCAATCTCGCCTGCGCAGCCACGGAGGACGGATTTGAAGTCGCGATCCTCGACCTCGATCCGCAGGCTTCCATCGGTCGCTGGGCAAGAATCCGTAAGAAGGCGGAACTTCCGTCCCGCCCCGTGGCCGAGACCTGTGTCCCCATCGATATCGAAGACCGCCTGACTGAGTTACGGGATGCCGGCGCCGATTTGGTGATCCTCGACACCGCCGGTCGCGACAACAACGCAATCATGGCCGCCATCGCCGCCGCCGACATGGTGCTCATTCCATGCCATCCCACCGACCTTGAACTCTCAACCCTCGGTCCTACGTTCGCTCGTCTCCGGTCTAGCCAAACCCCGCACTTCGTTCTTCTCATCGATTGGTCGGCCGGTGCTGCGCGGCGCCGCTCGGATGCTACATCTGCAATCGAAAGGGCAGGGGGTTCCGTCGCGCCCGTCACCTATACCCATCGGTCCGACTACCGCCTTGCGCTCGAATGCGGCAAAGGCGTCACCGAGTATCAACCTTTTGAACCTGCGGCAAATGAGATCCGCTCAATCTGGACCTGGTTGCGAAACGAGTTGGCGATCGCTACCATCGACGCGGAAGCCCGCGTCGCCGTAGCTTGAAGAGGGCGCGATGACTGCAAAACAAACCGCACTTGCATCGCTGGACATCATGAGCGAGGGCCTCGCCCAACAGGACGGACTTGCCGAACGCCTCACGCGTCAAAGGTCATCCAAATCTACCAGCGTCACCCGAGTCCCAACGCTTGATAGCCCGCCATCGCCAAAATCTGAGCAGGGCAGGGGAGATGAATCGGTCTCTCCAAAAAACGACCGCAACGCTTGGAGGAAAGGTAAGGCTCTCCTTCAAGTCGCAATTCCCAACGACGCCCACATCGAACTCAGCGTTCTCGCCAAACGCAGGCAGGTCCAACTCAGCCACATTGTGAGAGCCGCAATCAACCTCTGGCTTGAAAAACACTCCTATGCGCTCCGGATACCGGATGGAGACATGTCCTCATGAGGACATGAGTTCATACTTGCGATATCGCTTCTCCGAGCGAGGGTACGCGAACTTGAAGTCCCAGAAGGCCGCTGGCCCACTTTCCCTTCTTCGCCGACCAGCGTGTGCGGCCGATCCTCGCCGTCAAGGGTCGCGATGAACGCGCCAACAACGCGCGCCCTTGACCGCTGCGGGTGGCCGCCGAAAAAAGCCCGTTGTCCTGCTATGAGGGAAAGGTGGGTTATGTAAAGCCCGGACCTATTCAATCCCACTCTTCATAAAAATCGGGATCGCGAACGAGTTCTTGAAGCACTTGGTGCAGGTTCTTAGCTTCGACTTCGGAGTTTCGCGCCAAATCTGCCAGCATAGACTGAGCGTAACGCTGCCCCCCGCGTTGGCGCAAAACTCTCTTGACTATTTTTCTCAGCAACGACGGCTCTCTTGCAGCGAGAGCAAGATCCCCTGGCGGCCACTGCGAGTTCATAAAGGCTTCGACGAGGGACCTTCGCAATTCTTTGCCTTTGTCCCAATCGAAGATTCCGAATAGCGCGGCTGTTTCGGGCGGTGCGTATGGCTGGGTGGTGACCGCAGAGTAGATATCTCCGAAGGTTTCAGCGACGACTGCACCCAGAGGATAGTGGGTGTTGGTGAACGCATACCGCAGCGCCTGGACGCAAAGAGCAAGATGCTCACGGTGAGGGGCGAGCGATCGGCTTCGTCTCAAGACAACGACCCAGTATTCGGATACTGCCGCCAACCAAACGGCACGCGAGTCGGGAAGCAGCGAATATACGATTGAGTGCAATGCAAACGAAGTGCGCTCGTAGAGCGGTCTGGGGGCAGCCGCAAGCCATTCCCAGGTGCGCAGCCAATTGTCGCCGGTCTTGAATGAATATTGCGAAACCAATCCTTCAATTTCTCGGGCCGAAATCCTTCCGAGCCAGTCGAGCGCGAAACTCTGTGAGTGCCATACTTCCGATGACTTGCTGGATAACCAGCCTTGAATCCTGCCGGAAATTGCGCTTTTCATGGCTGTGTCGACAAGGCTGTCGAAAAACGGCATCTGTCCAAAAGCATCTAACTTAGTAGCAAGCCCCTCCGCTCGCGCCAGCGGAATGGTGCGAACCTCCTGGAGAAGTCTGCCGATTTCATAGGTAACGTCTTCTGCTGTGGGAGGGCCAGCGGCCAGTAGCTGGAACAGGAGATCGGGCGATTCACTTGCATAAGACCGCAGCCAATCCGGCAGCCAGCGTTGACCCACAAACCGAAGGTACATCGCAATTGTTGCTGGTTTCTTTTCTGGAGAGAATTCTTGATCGGTAAGGAGCTCCTCTAGACCTCCGCGATTCGTGGGGTAGGAAGCCGCGGCCATCATCGCGATTCCAGTGGACCATGTCGCCGACGTAGCCGCCCACTTTCGGACGCGTTGCCTGTGCGTGCTCACTAATTGTTTCTCAACGACCTGTCGTATTGCCTCAGATCTAAAATCGGAGGTTGTCCCAGCAAGCGCATCGAGAGAAAACGCTAGGTCTGTTTCAGGAATATCTTGCAGGAGTTCTGAGATCAATTCGACATCTTCTGACTGTCCAAGTAAGGGTAGAAGTGCGACGCGCAGCGCGTGAAGTACGTCTGGCTGATGCAGAGACGCGACCCACGTTAGGAGATCTTTCTGCGCCCCGGCATCAACCGGGTTTTGGCGAATAGCTTGCAAATAGGCCGTTGCCAGCTCCGGCCGATTGCCGATGATAGCCGGTGCTATGTTGGAAACTTTCCGCAGCACGAGCAATTGCGACGGATCTCGGTTGGCGAGCCGATCAAGTCCCACCAAGATGCCAGCGACGAAAGGGGAGGGGATATTGTCTACGTCTCTGGAGAAAATCGATTCTCCGGCGCGCAGCACAAGTTCAGGAGACTTGCTGACATCTGTGGCTACTGCTTCCGCAAGCAATCCCGAGACATCTGCGGCGGCACTTGCAAATGCCGGCCTGCGCAGCCGATCATCGACAAGACGCAGGCAACCAACCGAGTCCTCGGTCAAAGAGACTTTCTGCGCGACCTCGATCGCATCCTTTATGACGCCTCGCTTCAACTCCAAAGCGTCATTAGTTCCCATAGCAAGGGACTCGACCACATCCATCACGCCGATCGCGGCCATCGGCGATTCCTTTGCCCGCTCGCGCATTTCCTGAACCAAATAAATTCGGCGTATCGATGTCGGGTCTTCGTTGAGTTCGCACCACAATGGGGATAGCGCTCCGAGCGCGTTATCCGGTCCGCTCATAGAAAAAATCACCCGCGCCCATTCATCGCACCAAGGATCGGAAGCTGATGACGCAGACTTGCGGCCTGATGCTGAAGTATCAAGGATGTGGTCGGCAGAAAACTTGGCAAAACGGGAGTAGACTGCCGACGGAGCGAACAAGACATCGAAGGGCCGCTCGTCGAGAGATCTCGGTTGAAGGCTAAGTGTGCAGCACGCAAACTGGTAACGGAGTTTGGGCCAGAGGGATCGAATTATGCTCCACGCGAGCATGTCTGGATTGGGATCGCCAAACCAAACGACCGGCTTAATACCTTCTCCGAAATACCTGGAAACAAATTCTGTAGATAACGACGGGCGTTCGATAGAATCCTTTCTCGCAATTGGCGCCATCTCATCCTTGAGTTCCAGGTCGGTCTCATATCCGGTGAGTTCTGTATCTTTGGGGGCTCTGAACAACCGTCTCGCAATTTCGGGATGATGGAGATGAATCCACTGAGTGGATGGAATCAAAAGGGTGTGGGTCAGAACGCATCCTGCGCGCGGGGCGCTCTCGTCGGGCCACGTCGTCGCTAGCGCGTAGAATTTCCCGCTAGGCAATGGGTAAGCAGTCAGGTAGGAAACAAATTTTTGATCGGAGCCAAGGGAACCGGAAAGATCGCTTAAGCGAGTCACCAGATCGGAATCCGGTGCTGACAATCGGATGCTCCCGGCGAGCAGTTCGTGACCGTGGCGGTAACCGTGGAGCAATTGATGCACTCGGATAGCTACCAAAGCATCACCTCTCGCTACGGTCGGTTTGATCAATCAAGCCTAAAGCCCACGCCACCGGTAGAGTGTGATCCGTCGTCGTCTTCCAATCGCCGTCGAGGCCGTGTATGACAAAGCCTGCCGTCAGAGGATTCCCCTCTAGAAATTTGTCGCGGAAGCCCGGCTCATTCATAAAATCTCCCCCCGCAACGCTAACCGCAAAGGTTTGAATGTCAAAAAAAGAGCTATTGGCGCGGAGAAACTGTTCAAACATCGGAAAATTCGCTGCTAAATACGCTATTGGACCGGCAGGCTTTTCATCTTCTGGCACGGCGTCCCAGGCGGAGACAACAATCCCTATTCTTGGCCGAAAACTGCCCCTAATTCGGTCAGTGAATACTCTGCGTAGAAATTGAAGCCAATCGATCAACACAATTTGCGTCGGGGCCGTCCGTTTCGCAGACTGGCCCGCAGCCACGTCCGCCTCGGACTCCAGACCAGCATCTGGCATCTCGGCAGAGCCAAATAGTTTAAAGCAATTGATCCAATCTAATGGCGCGACGATTTTATCCGAGCCTGCTCGAATAAAGACCAAACAACCCGTGCCAGGAGAAATCAACTCTTCCCAATCATCAGACCACTCCCTCCTATCGTAAATATCCAGCCATTTCTCCCCGGAACAGTCTGGTACGATCAAATCGCCCTTCAGATTGCCGTTCTGGGACGCTTTGACAGGTACGACGTTGCGGTTGTGTACCTCGGTGGGTGTGCGAGGAGCAAAGCGCCCATTCAGCAGAGCGTCGGCTCCGGTGCGTAGATACTCTAGATCGTCAGGAAGCCCGTCAGAGACGAGAATCCCGTGAGCCTGATCGATCGCCAGCCAGCAGCGGAAGAGATAGTTCGACTTGCCTGCATCGGGACCGCCAATCAACAATACGAATCGTCTATCCTCCATGACACTCCCTGCGGTTGTCATTCTTTGAAGTTCTCAAACATTCGCGAACCAGAAACGGCAGTTGCTTGTTTTTCGCCCGTTGCACTTGGATGAGTCGGGTCGATAATGGATTTTATAGATTTCAAGATTCCTGTTCCGTTTTCGATCGTGTCTGGCGTGCTCGAAAACGCCGCGGTCAATACAATCTCCGACTGAAATCCCAAGCTGGAGGCGTAGATCTGAAGATCCCGCATGACCGCTGGCTCGCTCATGCACAACTTGTCACATTTGCTCACAACTAACAATATTGGTACGGTTCGGTCGAGCTGCACGGTCTCCGCCAGTCTCCTAACCAGCAGTTTCGATCGCTCATATTCGGAGTGACGCGCTTGGGAGGTAAGCAGCGGACCGTCAAGAACAATGAGAACACCATCGGCACGATGCAAGAATCGAAAGCGGTCGGCGGTATCGGCTCTGTCGACAAGATTCTTGCTCCATTCGCCCGGCAAATCCGTAAGCAGAAGCTCGATTCGACGTGAATCTCCATGGGTTTCTTGGAGAGCCAGGTGGAGCAATGCAGGACTTCGCGGATCCGAAAGAATGGTGTGGTCGGAAAGCCTATCGGGAAGAACACTGCCAGACCATCTTCGAGTTCGCCGTGCTCGGTCCTCAAATCCTTGAAGGGTGCGGCTTCCTGCAAACAGGTAATCCGGTTTCAGTCCGCCATGAGCGGCTGTCAGATATAGCGAAGAAAGGAAGCATGTTTTTCCGGCGTCCCAAGAGCCCAATATCGCGATGAGATGCGTGTAGTGGGTACGCATCAACTCAGCGGCATCATCAGTGCCCAGTTCTAAGCCGCCGTGAAATCGTCGCCTGATTGGGCGCACGCTATCTTTCCCGGCGAGAACAGGGGTGCTGATACGTTGCGGTGGGTTTTCGCCTTCTTCTGCCTTAAAGTGAGGACACGCATTGGGAGCCGGGTTCGAGAGCAGGCATATGCCTGTCTGAGCAACCGTGCAATCCGTTTTATCGCAAGTGCCTTGGGCCACAGGTCTATTCCACTTCAGTCTTCGCGTATTCGCTGTGCGATCCGTTCATTGAACACTTGAATCGCTAGCTCTACCGGGGAAATTTGGTGACCTGTCGAAATACCGGTTCGCCGCTCGAATTCCGTCTTCCAGTCCGCGGAAAACTGACTGTCTCGAAGCCGTCGACAGAGCCACGAGATGGGCATGAGGCACGAGTAATCTTCAATGAGTTTCTGTGTGGCAGCATCTCCAGAGATCAGCAGAGATGCAAGTTTGGGGTCCCACGAGCTTGTCATCTCAGTTAGCGCCCTGGGTTTTAGCTCGGATGCCTTGCATCCAAACTTAACCGCGCGCGCAACCATTTGCGTCGTACTCGGTGTGGGCGGTACCTCTACAAGATTTGCCAACTCTCCGCCACAAGAGAGGGCGGCCACTGGCCGCTCCAGTTCTGCGATAGGCTTGCCAACGGTGGACGAATGGGCCGTGAACATCCACCAAAGGACATTCAATTCCTCCCGATCGGCTGCGGTTTGCTTTCGGACTTCCGCGACGTAAGCCTTCAGTCCTTTCTGGAGGGCGGGCACGTCGGGCATTTGGTCAAAATTGTCTAACGGCAGAACCGCACGGTCACGCTTTCGACTTGCATCAGCAGCCAATAAAGACGCCGCCGCGGTATGAAGCTCCTCAAGAATACGCTTTAGAAAACGCTCGCTCGGTACGGGACGAATCCCGAGGGCGGAGCTCAGCAAACTCGCCGCCAGAAGGCTCTCGCCCCGGTCGGGATTTGTCGCGCCGCGAACCAATATTTCGCCGATAGTCAACGCACAACACACGCGAAGTTCGAGGGCATTGTCTGCCAAATCTTCCGGAAAGGCCGGCTGATAGTCGCGGATTGCTTTGACGGTTGCCTGAACAAGTGGGCTCCCATTTGTGAAAGCTCCGTCCAATCCGGACACGGTCCCGGCGACGAATTGAATCAGGAGATCGTGATTTTCACTTTCCAGGACGGTGGTAACCAACGAACCTGCCGAAGCTTTCCGATGTTCAATGACTTCACTCGTCGGCGTCGGATTCACCAGTTGATACCACTCGAATACTCGGTTTAGCATGTCAGTCCTTCGCTTTCGCTGCGGGGAAGGGATTTGCCTCACGTTTGCCGTCGGGGACAAAGGTCATCACGGAATCCCAAATCACAGCCAGTTTCCCTTGGGACCTTGCGGTACTCAATGCCAGCCGTTCCATCATCTGCGGAACAGGCCGGTCGGCTGTATTCGGCAGCACGTCGGCCTGTACTAGAACGCGCAGGCGTTGGCGCCAGTCAAGATAGCGCCAAAAGTAGAAACGCAGCCGAGCGAAATGTTCCTCCTCGTTGTCCATTGAAATATCACCCTTTGATCCAGCTCTCGCGGGAGAGCTGCCGGAATCTGCCGGGGCGGTCGCTTGGGCAAGCGGTGCGCGAAATTGAGTGCAGGCCAAGATAAACTCCTTCGACTCCCTTTCATCAAGTGCCATTCGAGTTGAATCAGCAGTGAATGTCGTGCGCGCTTGTACCCACACGCGGGGAAAAACCCGAACGCTCAACTGGTATGCACCCCCACTGGCACCCACGGAGAAATCGATCCAGTTGTAAGTATACCGATACTCGCTGCTGGTTCCCGGCGGATTTGTAGCACCCGAGTCGATCACGAGCCGTTCATAATTGTTTCCGTCCACATTCTTGTTGATATTCGCGAGATGTTCGTGACCGAACATCAGTACGCGCGATCGGGAATATAAATACTCCTCAGCTTGCCCTCGGTCACGAAACCATTCCAGTGGATGGTGAATCATGACGATATATTCTATGTTCGGCTCGCGGGGAATCGTGAACTGGGTGTTCCCAAGGACCATGAGGGGCTTCGCGTCGGTCTTGTTCGACACCTGTACGCTGTTCAGGCCTACAAAGCGCAAAATGTGGCCCCCGCCAAGAGGAAAGTCTTTTTGCCACAAAGGCCTGCCAGGGGATTCGAAATCGCATCCATATTGCTCCGCGAATTCCTGATATGTCTTCAGTTTGCGATGGAGTGGGTGTTCGTCGCTATTGCTTTGCGCGAGGCCTTCAAGATCCGCCTGGATTTGCGCCGGCGATTGGGTTCGCAATTTTTCGTGGAGCATTTTGGCCGTGTAGTCGATGCCATCGAGGTCAATGTCGTGATTTCCTGGGATAACCAAAACCGAGTTCCGTTTGCACCCTATCGCCGCCGTAAGTCGGTCCAGAAATTCACCGGCGTGACCATATTCCTCCTTCTTTCCAGAGTAGGCGATGTCGCCAGTCACTAACACCCCATTCGCAACGCCGACTTTCTGTCGAAGTGATTCACAGTCGGCAAGTAACTCCTCACGCACGTCTTCATGTTTGGCGAGCGTGCCATCACGTTCTTGCCCAAAGTGGATGTCCGATAAATGGACAAATCGATACGCGCTCATCTTCGCGACATTCTCCCTTGTACGACTCGGTTGTTCGACCTGCTTGGTGATGCTACCTGCACGTTCGTTCATCTTGTATCTTCCCGTCGTTGTCTCTTTCTACACCTCATCCGCCTTCACCGCCACGTCAAAATGGAACGCCAATCGCTCAAAATGACGCTGACTGCGGCGAACCTTGTCGGCTTCGCTGGTCCGCAGTTTGAGGAAATCTCTTGTGCTCTTGGTCTCTCGCACAAGGTACATAGCCTGGCCGTCCGGCTTCAAGATGGCCCAGTCGGGGTTGTACTTGCCGACGGGGGCTACGGAGGGCTTGCCTTTGCCTCACCGCCGTGGTGTAAAGTGGTGACAACCTGAGGGCACGCCACGATGAAGCGGAAGAAAAAAACCAAGAGAAATGGCGCGAAAAGCCAGAAGACATCTTTGGTGCGTGCGTCGATCAGCTTTCCGCCCAGTCTTTACGAAACGCTCGAAGAGATCGCGAAACAAAAAAAAGTGTCCTTGGCCTGGGTTGTGCGTGACGCGGCGGAACGATATGTTGCAGACGAAACTGGACGGGGCGGGAAGGGTCAGACGCAGGCCGCCCACGGCGCCGGAAAACTAACGCGAAGTGCAACATGACCCGCCTTGAAGATCTCCAGCCAACCGCAGCAGTCCGGGGAATTCTGCCGGAGCAAGTCGTCACGGTAGTCAGTGTGCAGTGGTTTGGCTCCGAGGCTCTGGAGCTGACTTATAAAGGACCGTCTGGCCGCGTTGCCAACGAGCTGCTGTATCGCCATGACGAGCCGCGTCTCCAGGTAGTGGAGCACGGCCGCCCATGGAGCTTTGACGGAGACGGGCATTTGTTCCGCCTGGTTTCGGAGGCGCATCGCATCCGTCTGGCACATCTCTTCGACCCGGTGCTGGCTGTGCACACGTCCCTCGTCGAACCGCTACCGCACCAGATCACGGCGGTCTACGAGGCCATGCTCCCTCGTCAGCCGCTACGATTCCTGCTGGCCGATGACCCCGGAGCAGGCAAGACGATCATGGCCGGATTACTGATCAAGGAACTGATCGCACGCGGCGACTTGCAGCGTTGTCTCGTCGTCTGCCCTGGCAGCCTGGCCGAGCAGTGGCAGGATGAACTTTACCGCCGCTTCCAACTCTCCTTCGAGATCTTGACGAACGACAAGCTCGAAGCGGCACGTACCGGCAACTGGTTCCTGGAAAACAACCTCGTGATCGCCCGTCTCGACAAACTCTCACGCAACGAAGACGTGCAGTTCAAACTGCAAGTTCCGGAATGCCGTTGGGACCTAGTCGTCTGCGACGAGGCCCACAAGCTTTCAGCCACGTTCTTCGGCGGTGAAATCAAGTACACCAAGCGCTATCACCTCGGGCAACTACTCTCCGGCCTGACGAGGCATTTCCTCCTGATGACCGCGACGCCCCACAACGGAAAAGAAGAGGATTTCCAGCTATTCATGGCGCTCCTCGATGGCGACCGTTTTGAGGGCCGCTTTCGTGACGGCGTCCACCAAGCGGATACCTCCGATCTAATGCGCCGCATGGTGAAAGAAAACCTGCTCAAGTTCGACGGAACGCCGTTATTCCCGGAGCGCATCGCTTATACTGTGCCGTACAAACTGTCCGACGCGGAGGCGCGGCTATATAAGGAAGTGACCGACTACGTGCGCGAGGAATTCAATCGTGCCGAGGCGCTTGCCAATGACAAGCGAGCGGGTACGGTGGGGTTCGCCCTCACCATCCTCCAACGACGGCTCGCCTCGTCTCCCGAGGCCATCTACCAGTCCCTGCGCCGGCGCAGCGAACGCTTGCAAAAGCGCCTGCGCGAACTCGAAGTATTGCAGCGCGGAGCGGCGGACGAGGCAATCGCCGCCACAACTCCCGTGCTCGATGCCGAGGACGTGGAGGACCTTGAGGAAGCTCCAGATAACGAGGTCGAAGCCGCCGAGGAGGAGATCCTCGATCAAGCGACGGCGGCGCGCACTATTGGCGAACTCAAAGCTGAAATCGCCACGCTTGGCCGTCTTGAATCGCTGGCAAACGCCGTGCGCCGCAGCGGCGATGACCGAAAGTGGCGCGAACTCGCCAGCCTGCTTGGGGAGATCTTCAGGGCTCCCGCAATTCCCAACCACACTCGCGGCGAGGCATCCTCCATTCCGCCGCCCAAGCCTTCGCCCCGTCAGAAACTCGTTATCTTCACCGAGCATCGCGATACGCTGAGCTATCTCGAAACCCGTGTCACGACGCTGCTCGGACGCAAGGACTCGGTGGTCGTCATCCACGGCGGGATGGGTCGCGAGGACCGCATGAAGGCCCAGGAGTCCTTCAGACACGACCCGGAGGTACAGGTTCTAATCGCCACGGACGCCGCAGGCGAGGGCATTAACCTTCAGCGCGCTCACCTGATGGTCAATTACGATTTGCCGTGGAACCCCAACCGGATTGAGCAGCGCTTCGGCCGCATTCACCGCATCGGCCAGACCGAGGTATGCCACCTCTGGAACTTGGTCGCCGAAGAAACCCGCGAGGGCGACGTATATCGCACCTTGCTGGAGAAATTGGCTCAAGCCCGCGAGGCCCTGGGCGGGCAGGTGTTCGATGTGCTCGGCAGACTACAGTTCGAAGGGCGATCACTGCGCGAGTTACTCATTGAGGCAGTCCGTTATGGCGAACGCCCCGAGATTCGCGCCAGACTGACGCAGGCCATCGCCAACGCCGTCGATCGCCCGCAGCTCCAAAACCTGCTCGAAGAGCGCGCTCTGGCCCACGACGTGATGGATGTTAGCCGTGTCGCTCGTGTGCGGGAGGAAATGGAACGCGCAGCAGCCCGCCGCCTGCAACCGCATTACATCGAGTCATTCTTTCTCGAAGCTTTCAGCCAACTCGGTGGCACAGCCCGCCAGCGAGAGACGCGTCGCTATGAAGTGACCCACGTCCCGGCGCCGGTGCGCAACCGCGACCGTCTGATCGGAACGGGTGAACCGGTTCTGCCGCGCTACGAGCGCATTGCCTTCGAGAAGTCTTTGATTGCGCCGCAAGGCGAGCCATTGGCCGCCTTCGTCTGCCCTGGCCACCCTCTGCTCGATGCCACGCTCGACCTGACCCTCGACCGCCACCGCGATCTTCTGCGGCGTGGCACAGTTCTGGTGGACGATGGTGATCCCGGTACGACGCCGCGCGTACTCTTTTACTTGGAACACGCCATCCAGGACGCGAGTCTCCTTAAGAATGGTGATCGCCGCACGATTTCCAAGCAGATGCTCTACGTCGAAATCGATGCGATAGGACAAGCCCGCCACATCCATTACGCGCCGTATCTTGACTACCGCCCCCTCACGGCTGATGAACCCGCCGTAGATGTCTTGTTCGCCCGCCCCGAGAGCGCCTGGATTACCCGCGACCTTGAGCAGAAGGCATTGGCGCACGCCATCGCCGAAGTTGTTCCAGAGCACCTGAAAGAGGTGCGCGACCGGCGCCGCGCCTGGATCGACAAGGCCCGCGCCGCGGTCAAGGATCGGCTCACAAAAGAGATCGGTTACTGGGACCATCGCGCTCAGGACCTGAAGCTTCAGGAGCAAGCAGGCAAACCCAACGCTCGGCTCAACTCCCAGGAAGCGAGCCGCCGCGCGGACGACCTGCAAGCGCGACTCCAGAAACGCATGGGGGATCTCGATCTCGAAGCACAGGTTTCCGCGCTGCCGCCTGTAGCACTGGGAGGTTTCGTAGTCGTGCCGGCCGGACTGATTGCCCAGATGACCGGAAGACCACTGCCCAAGTGGACGCAGGCGGTAGACACTCAGGCCTCGGGTGCGCGCGCGCGGGCCATCATTCTGGAAATCGAGCGCCAGCTCGGGTTCGAACCGACCGACCGCGAATACGAGAAGCTGGGCTACGATATCGAAAGTCGTGACATCAGAACGGGCCGAATACGTTTTCTGGAAGTGAAGGGCCGCGTCTCGGGCGCCGCGACTATTACCGTCACCAAGAACGAAATTCTATACTCCCTCAACAAGCCCGAGGATTTTATCCTCGCCATCGTCGAGTTTCTCGATGGGGAGACACACCGGGTACATTACGTCCGGCGGCCCTTCCACCGTGAGCCGGATTTCGGAGTCACGAGCGTCAATTACGACTTTGGCGACCTATTAACGCGGGCGGAGACACCGCGATGAGAGTTGGGTTCCGGATTGGTCAAGGGGGTTCATAAAGACATGACTTGGGCGAGTAAACCGTTGGACACGCCGGCGAGCGAAGTGATTGCAGTCGTACGAACGGGGATAACGATAGAGTCAATAGCGACCCCGCGCGCGATGCTGGCGGTTCGGCAAAAGCGCCATTGGCCGGGTTTCATGAATGAATCGGAACTCAAGGAATTCGACCATGTGCCGGTTACGGAGGGGGATGAGATCGTTGGTGTATTCGATCGGGAAAGCGGCACCTTAAGGGACCTTTCCGAGGCCATGTTCATGGCCTCGGATGCCAGCCTCATGAGCTTTGTTGAGAATGCGGACCGACGAAAGTTCGCCCTCCTGGTGCGCGAGAGTCAGATCGTGGGAATCGTAACCTTGGCGGATATCCAGAAGCTACCGGTCTACTGCGTACTGTTCAGCCTTTTGATGTCGGTTGAGATGCTTCTCATGGAGTGGATCAGGAAGGTCTGCCAGGGCGATCCGGACAAATGGATCGTCCATCTTAACAATCGAGCGAAGCGGCGCATCGAGGACTACTGGGAGCAGGCACAGCAAAAAAACGTGGCTCTAGACAAGCTTTCATGCGCAAGCTTTACAGACGAATTGACCGCAGCCCGGGGCCTGGGACTGTTTTCGACGAACCAGAGCGCAAGCGCGTCTCTTGAACGACTGAATGAACTCCGGGACTTGGTATGTCATGGCAAGGAGATTGCGCTCACTCTAGATCGCGCACTCGAAATACCAGCTCACGTCCGTGATGCGTTGGACATTCAAGTTGTGCTCGATAACTCCCTGAAAGGGCTGCCGGCGTGAAGAACTCGAAAAAACTCATCGAAGTCGCCTTGCCTTTGGAGGCGATCAACACGGCGTCGGCGCGGGAGAAATCCATCCGTCACGGTCACCCGAGCACGTTGCACTTGTGGTGGGCGCGACGGCCGCTCGCGGCGGCGCGGGCCGTGATCTTCGCACAGATGGTAGACGACCCGTCGAGTCATCCGGAGAGTTTCCCCACGGAGGAGACGCAGGAGAAGGAGCGCCAGCGGCTCTTTCGACTAATCGAGGAGCTCGTGCTGTGGGAAAACACCAGCAACGAGAGGGTGCTGGCGCAGGCGCGCGAGGAGATCTGGAAGAGCTGGCGCATAACATGCGCGGAGAACCAGAACCACCCGCGCGCAAAGGAGCTGTTCGATCCGGAAAAGCTCCCTGCATTCCACGACCCTTTCGCCGGCGGGGGCACGCTGCCGCTCGAAGCGCAACGGCTGGGGCTGGAAAGCTATGCCAGCGATCTGAACCCGGTGGCGGTGCTCATCAACAAGGCGATGATCCAGATCCCGCCCATGTTCGCCGGACTACCACCGGTGAATCCCGCGGCACACAATAACAAAACGCTCATTGAGCGGGAGTGGCAGGGTGTACAGGGGCTCGCCGAAGACGTGCGCTACTACGGTCGATGGATGTGCGATGAAGCCGAGAAGCGGATCGGGGACCTCTACTCCAAGATCGAGGTCACGGCGGAAATGGCAAAAGAGCGCCCCGACCTGAAGCCATACGTCGGAAGAAGACTCACAGTGATCGCTTGGCTTTGGGCTCGCACGGTGAAGAGTCCGAATCCGGCCTTTGCGCAGGTGGACGTGCCGCTTGTTTCCACCTTCTTGCTTTCCGCCAAAGTGGACAAGGAAGCCTACGTTGAGCCGCTGATCGAAGGCGACCGTTACCGCTTCACGGTGAAGGTCGGCAAGCCCAAAGACGCGGAGGCAACAGAGAGCGGTACAAAGCTTGCGCGCGCTAACTTCCGGTGCTTGATGTCCGGTGCGCCGATCTCGGGCGACTACATCAAGTCTGAAGGACAGGCCGGACGCATGGGCGTGCGGTTGATGGCGATAGTTGCCGAAGGCGAACGTGCGCGCGTCTATCTTCCGCCCACGACGGAGATGGAAACCGTGGCGCGCAAGGTAGAGCCGAATTGGAAGCCGGATGTCGAGATTTCCGGCAGCACGCAGTACGTCGGCGTGAAGCCGTATGGGATGAACCGCTTCTCACAACTGTTTACCCACCGCCAGATCGTGGCGCTGACGACCTTTTCCGATCTCGTGCAGGAAACGCGAATGCGAGTAGAGCGCGACGCGCTCGCCGCTTGCCTGCCCAACGATGCCACCAGCCTCGACGCCGACGGCACCGGAGCCACTTCTTACGCCGATGCAGTTGCCGTGTACTTGACTCTCGCGGTTGGCAAGTTCTCTGATAATGCTTCCAGTCTCTGTTCTTGGCATCATGGCGCGGAGCATCAGAAAATCCGAGCAACCTTCGGCCGCCAGGCCCTTCCAATGACCTGGGACTTCGCTGAAGGCAACCCGTTTTCTGTGTCTACCGGCAATTTCTACAGACAGGTGGATCTTCTAGCAGAAGTTGTCAGTGAAAAACTCCCAGCATCCGCGCCTGGCCGAGCAAGCGCAGCGAACGCAGCAACCCAGTCTTTGAGTGCGGACAAGCTAGTCTCCACTGACCCACCCTACTATGACAACGTCCCGTACGCCGACCTGTCTGACTTCTTCTATGTTTGGCTGCGCCGCTCACTGAAACCGGTCTTCCCCGACCTCTTCGCCACAATGGCCGTGCCTAAGGCCGAAGAGTTAGTCGCCTTCGCATACCGACATGCCGACAAGGAAGCGGCAGGATCATTTTTCATGGACGGCATGACGTGTGCGATGCACCGGTTGGCCGAGCAAGCACATCCGGCCTTCCCTGTCACGATCTACTACGCGTTCAAGCAGTCGGAGACCGAGAGCGGGGGTACTGCCTCCACCGGCTGGGAGAGCTTCCTCGACGCAGTGATTCATGCTGGCTTCGCAATCGACGGCACTTGGCCGATGCGCACCGAACTTGCCAACCGCATGCGGGGCTCGGAGTCCAACGCCCTCGCTTCCAGTATTGTTCTCGTCTGTCGCCCGCGCGGGGCGAATGCACCGGCGGCAACGCGACGCGAGTTCCTTACCTCACTCAAGGCCGAACTACCGGAAGCTCTCACGCACCTGCAACGCGGAAACATCGCGCCGGTGGACCTGGCGCAGGCGGCCATCGGCCCAGGGATGGCAGTTTACACCCGCTACGCCAAAGTACTCGACGCCGAGGGCAAGCCACTCTCCGTGCGTGACGCACTGGCGCTCATCAACCAGACCCTCGACGAGGCGCTGGCCGAGCAGGAGGGTGACTTCGACGCCGACAGCCGCTGGGCGTTGGCGTGGTTTGAGCAGTCGGGCTTCGCCGAGGGCGAATACGGTGTGGCCGAGACGCTGTCCAAGGCTAAGAATACGAGCGTCTCAGGCATGGTGGAGGCGGGTATCCTCGCATCGAAGGGCGGCAAGGTGCATCTCCTGCGTCCCGACGAGCTGCCATCGGATTGGGACCCGGAGACCGACCCGCGCCTTACGGCGTGGGAGTCGGTTCATCATCTGGTGCGTGCGTTGGAGGCCGGTGGCGAGAACGCAGCGGCCCAGCTTGTGGCAAAGATCGGCAGCAGAGCTGAGATTTCCCGCGAGCTGGCCTATCGGCTTTACACAGTTTGCGAGCGCAAGAAACGTGCGCAGGAAGCCCTTTCGTACAACGGCCTCGTGCAAAGCTGGCCCGAAATCACCCGCCTGGCGCGCGACGGTGCCACGACGCAATCACAACCTCAGCTCTTCGATCAGGAGTAACGCATGGCCATTACTAACCACGAACGTGTCGGCAAGGCGATGGACCTCCTTAAACAGGGGCTGGGTCCTTTCGTCGAGCGCGAGCTCAAGAATACATATAAGGATAGAGCCGCTGCCGAGGCCATCCGCTACCTGGGGGAAGACCGCCTGTTGGCTAAGAAGGCTATCGCCGAATGGGATGCGGCCGGGCTGTTGAAGCTCATGTGGGAGGCCTGGAACGATGTCTTCCGCCGCACGTTGGGGCCGGCTGACCGCAGCCTCGTGAGCGAACTGCGCGACCTCCGTAACAAGTGGGCGCACCAGCAGACATTTTCAAGCGATGACGCGTACCGCGCGCTCGACTCTTCGGGACGGCTGCTGGCGGCCGTCTCGGCGCCGCAATCGGACGAAATCGAGAAGACGAAGATGGAGCTTTTGCGCCTTCGCTTCGACGAGCAGGTGAGAAGCGAAAAACGCAAGAACGCGGGGACGGCCATCGAAAGCCCGGCGGCTGGGAATCTCAAACCTTGGCGCGAAGTGGTGACGCCGCACAAGGACGTGGCCAGCGGTCGCTACCAGCAGGCCGAGTTCGCCGCCGATCTCTGGCAGGTACACATGGGGGAGGGGACGGATGAATACAAGAAGCCGGTTGAGTTCTTCCGCCGGACTTACCTCACGGAAAGCCTGAAGCATTTGCTGATAGGAGCTGTACGGCGCATCTCCGGCCAGGGCGGCGACCCCGTGGTGCAGCTCCAGACCAACTTCGGCGGTGGCAAAACGCACTCGATGCTGGCGCTTTATCACCTGTTCTCGGGCACGAAGCCGAGCGATCTGGTTGGCATTGATGCCGTACTGCGGGAAGCCGGGACCGATAAGCTGCCAACGGCGAAGCGCGTGGTATTGGTCGGCAACAAAATCTCACCCGGCAATCCTGTGAAGAAGTCCGATGGCACAGTCGTGCGCACGCTTTGGGGCGAGGTTGCCTGGCAACTGGGCGGGAAAAAGGCTTTTGAGCGCGTTCGCGCCGACGATGAGAAGGCCACGAGTCCCGGCGACGCTCTGCGGGAACTATTCAATGAATACGGGCCATGCCTTGTGCTGATTGACGAGTGGGTCGCTTATGCGCGCCAGCTCCACGACCAGAGTGATTTACCCGCAGGCGGCTTCGAGACACAATTCAGCTTCGCCCAGGTGCTCACGGAATCGGCCAAGCTGGCAAAAAACTGCCTGCTCGTTATCAGTTTGCCAGCGTCGGACACGGGCGGCTCTCCGCACACACAAGCCGATGATGTGGAGGTCGGCGGACAACGCGGGCGTGAGGCCCTGGACAGGCTACGGAACGTCGTTGGCCGTGTGGAGTCATCGTGGCGCCCGGCGAGTGCCGAGGAGGGCTTCGAGATCGTGCGGCGGCGTCTGTTCGAGCCGCTCGCTGATCAGGCGCAGTTTAAGGATCGGGATGTGGTGGCGCGGGCCTTCGCGGATTTCTACCGGACCCAGCACCAGGAGTTTCCGCCCGAGTGCCACGACGCCGATTACGAGAAGCGAATTAAGGCGGCCTATCCGATTCATCCGGAAATTTTTGACAGGCTCTACACCGACTGGTCCACGCTCGTGAAGTTTCAGCGCACACGCGGCGTGCTGCGACTGATGGCCGCAGTGATACACAGCCTGTGGGAGAAGGGCGACAAAAATCCGCTGATCCTGCCTGCCAACATTCCTATCGACGATCCTCGGGTACAGTTCGAGCTCACGCGCTATCTCTCCGACAATTGGGTGCCGATCATCGAAAAGGACGTTGATGGTCCCAGCTCGCTTCCGCTGCGCCTGGATGGAGAAGTGCCGAACCTTGGCAAGTTCGCCGCCTGCCGACGCGTCGCGCGAACCATCTATCTCGGCTCTGCGCCCACCACAACGGCCGCCAACCGGGGCGTCGAAGACCGGCGCGTGAAACTCGGCTGCGTCATGCCGGGCGAATCGCCTGCGGTGTTTGGCGACGCCCTGCGACGGCTCGCAGCGGCGGCAACCTACCTCTATCAGGACGGGCCGCGCTACTGGTACTCGACGCAACCCACTGTTACTAAACTCGCCGAGGACCGCGCCGAGCAACTGAAGCGAGATCCCGACAAGGTGGTGCAGGAATTGGAGACGCGCCTGAGAGCCGACCTGCGCAAGATGGGCGACTTCCACCGCGTGCACCCTATGCCGGGTACCAGTGCGGATGTGCCGGACGACCTTGACGCGCGTCTCGTGGTTCTTGGTGTTGACCACGCCTACAGCAAGGAACCCGACAATGCCGCCGAGACGGCGGCAAAAGCAATTTTCGAGACGCGCGGCACGGCCCCGCGCCTTTACCGAAATGCGCTTGTCTTTCTTGCAGCTGACAAGACGAGGTTGCAGGACCTGGACGAGGCTGTACGAAAGCTCCTCGCATGGGAATCCATCCTCGATGAAAGAACGACGCTCGATCTCTCGCCGCACCAGGTGAAGCAGGCGGAAACGCAGAAGACGGCCGCCGACGGCGTTGTCACGGCCCGGATTCCGGAAACGTATCAGTGGTTGCTGGTGCCGGCACAAGCAAATCCGCAGGCTCCGGTGACGTGGCAGGCAATCCGGCTCTCCGGCCAGGACGCGCTCGCGGAGCGCGCCAGCAAAAAGCTTAGAAACGATGAATCGCTTGTAATCAACTTTGCCGCCTCGCGTCTACGCATGGAGATGGACCGCGTGCCCTTATGGCGCGGGAACCATGTTCCCATCCGGCAGCTCGGCGAGGATTTCGGCCGCTACCTCTATTTGCCGCGTTTGCAGACCAGCACTGTTTTGTTGAATTCCATTCGCGCGGGACTGGCGCTGCTGACCTGGGAGCACGATGCTTTTGCCTATGCCGAGAGCTACGATGAATCCGCAGCCCGTTATCGCGGACTTCATTCCGGCGCGCAGGTGAATGTCATCGGGGATGACACCGGCCTGCTCGTGAAGCCTGAGGTCGCGCGCCTACAGATTGACCAGGAAACCGCTCCGCCTGTCTCTGTTGGCGCGGATACGCCAACATCACCAACGCCCGGTTCACCGACACCCACTGCGCAGCCATCCGGACCTGTACAACCGTCCAAACCCAAGCGCTATCACGGCAGTGTGATCCTTGATTCTGCGCGGGTCGGGCGCGATGCTGGCAGGATCGCGGACGAGGTTGTTACGCATCTTGTCGGGCTCGTCGGATCATCAGTACGTGTCACACTGGAAATCGAAGCGGAGATCCCCGCAGGCACTCCCGACAACGTCGTGCGGACGGTCACGGAGAACAGCCGGACACTGAAGTTCGCGAGCAACAGCGGTTTTGAGACGGAGTGACGAAGTCTGCCCCACAAATCGTGGCTGTGCGCCCGCTTCACTGCGGCGGCTGTCACACCGATTGATCGAGGATGAGAGACGCAAAACTCGATTCGAAGATGTTCTGGCGATCTTTGATCGCCAGTCTTAGCAGGCAATACAGGCGCCAGTATGCTTGCCACCGCTCACTTCGTGGCGGAAGGTAATCGACTGGTAGCCCCAGATCTCTTACGTCTTGCCACTTAATCATTTGGCCGTGGGACGGCCAGCGCCCGAGGTCCATCAAAGCAGAGGCAATCTGCGAAAAATTCCGCCCCTTTCTCTTCAACTGCCCCTCAGCAAAACTTCGTGCACGGTCGTGAATGGCTTCATAATGTCTCAAAGTAGTCGGATCCAGCTTGCTCAGCATCAGACGCGCAACTGGATCTTCTGGGTTTTCCCTCAACGCCTCGGAGTGGGTCTTGAACGCATCAAGGTACGACAGGACGGAATGGCAAATGACGTTTCCGTGCCCGTCGTTAGACGAGATCTGAGGATCGATGGTTCCAAGCTCAGACGAGTCACTCATGATGAACGAATCTGCTCCCAATATCATCAATGTCCCGGCACTCTTCGCAAAGTCCGGAATGATTACCCGAAGTTGACCGTTTCCAACCGTCGCTTGCACCAGCGCCGTCAATTTCTCAGCAGCGTCGACGTCGCCGCCGCCTGTGTGCAGGAGAAGATCGACGCTTTCCTCGGGCTGGACGTTGTGCAGCAATTCCATGAACCCAGCAGTGTCGTCGCGATCAATCATCGCCGCCCTGCCAGAGACGTAACAGATCAAACGGCGTCCAGACTCCCCTTCAATCGCCTTGATGAGCTCTTGCCGATGATAACGAGGAGCGTGAATCGCCTCGTACATTGGTGTTTTTTTAGGCAGGGCACGTGGAGTGCCGCCGTCCGAATCGTCTTGCGGAGTAGAAGTATCCGCTGCACTGGAGGAATCAGGATCGATGGAACTCATCTTCTCTTCCTTTCATGTACCCATCTGACACGTCCATTTCTTATGAAATAGTGGCAGCGCCCCCCAGATTGCCCGTAATCAATACTCGGAGAAATAGTGAGTGCTCCTTTTACCGTCGTCGACCAATGCGGCGATCGAGCCTTGTCAGTGTTGAGCATAATACGGTGGCCCCGTCGGCACGGACAGTCGAACGCAACCCATTTGGGGCGCGTGCGAGGGCCTACAATAACCGCACCATTCCGCGGCAGCCTCTGCGGAATGTCATCAGCCGAATCTACGACGCCGACGATCCGCCAGCGAAAAACGGGGAGCCATTCCCACCAACGAATCTTCCTCACGTCGGCCATGTTTGTTCCAGGAACGGTTGAGTTATGCCCACTCCAAGCTTACAGCTGGACGGGTGACAATAATGGCCCTCTAGCGGCAGCGCAATATTCGTCGAAATTTCCCGTTCGTGGCAACGTAACAAGATTTCGCTCGGCCGCGGCTCAGGCCCATAGCCAATCAATCGTTCCAGCAGCTCGCTCACAGCCGTCGCGCCAACAAGAGTTGTAAACGCGACAACGGCAGGTTCTGTCCGCCCTAGCGCTGGCGCGTAACCCTCATCTTCGCGTCGCACGCGTTCATCTGGAGTGAGTAATTCGGCGCGCGCACGCGCGAGATCAATCCGGCCGCGACAAACCAGGCAAGCCTGGCCGGGAGTTAGAATCGTGACGCGTCCGTCGATTCCCACTAATCCGCATGCAGCATCGCTGCTCAGCAGTACCCCGCAATCAATTACCGGTGTCATTAGGTACGTCGCCAAACGAGAAAGTACTAAACGGCCGGCATTATCATCGGTACACCCGAACACGACATCACACGCAATAAGATGGCGGGCTGCCGATTCCACTGTAAGCATTGATCGAACAGTTTCGCACCGTAGCTCCGGAGCAATGCGAGCGAGATGCCGGGCCAGAACCTGTACTTTCGGATCACCCACGTCTGATTTGGTGGAACCATACACCCGCGTCAGATTAGTCTCCGACAGCTCATCGGGATCTATTAGCGTGATGTGCCTGACCCCCAAACGAATGAGCTGTTCCCCGACGGCGGAACCGGTGCCGCCGCAACCTACGATTCCGATCCTAAGATCACCAAGCGTTTCTTGAACGGCAGTTCCGAAAGCCCGCACGTTGCGATCAAAAATGTTGGACAGCCGTGGTAGCGCGGAATCAAACGCTCGAGTCAGACGCCACCGCTCCCCGACTTCCCATAACCGTTCGATTTCAGCGGATTTGCAGCCCTCACGCTGCAGATGTCCCGTAAAGGTTAGTTCCGACGAGTGCGGAGAGAAAATCAGAGCACCGTAATAAGGGCTACCGGAGCGGAGACGGAAGAGATCTGCAATCTCCTGATCCACAATCCTATCGTGGTCGCTCGGCCGCGGCGACGCCACTTCCCCAGGATGCGTGTGAACCCAAATGCAGGCAGCGCCGAGAGTTTCCGCCTCTGCCAACGCGTGCACATATCCATCCGACCGGATAGTCAGTCCATACGCCTCACGCCGAAGATAGGCGGACTCCTCAACCCATCGCATCTGACGCCCGAGAAGTTTGATGTCGCCATTTGGCGCCTGGGCAATACCCGCCAGCATCACTCCTGCAGTTTCATCCGGAAGCCTTGCAACGGACCGAAGCTCCTCCGCCATCGTCTGTGGGATAACGACTGTAACAGTCATTGGGTGGCCCCAGGTACGGACCGTTCCAGTTCTTTACGCACTAAGGCAAGAAAACTCTCAAGGCCATCGACACCCGATCGCCACAGTCCGTTAGGAAGATGACGCGACCACCGTTGCCAACTCCGACCGAGATGACGCTCGGTTACTTGCGTTGCGGGAATAGGCTTTCCGTCCGCCCGCAGGACAGGTGGATCAAACCACCACATGTCCGGAGGCATGTCGGGATATCCGGGATTAAATCTGAGCAAGAGATCCGATTTCTCGCGATTAAAACCCGGAGGCAAACAGAACTCACGAAACACCACGCACGTCATATTCGCCTCGGACGCAACAGAATGGTTGATGCCACGCTCCGTCAGGTATTTGGTGTCATTAGAAGGCAACAAGGCGGCTCCCCCTACCGGGCTTCTCTGCGCCAGGATTGATCTGCGCCGGCGCCGTAAAAAAGCGCAGTCCGTTCCGCATTTCTACTTCCTCATGATCCAGAATTTTCCGGTCGGACCCCCCAGGCACAACTTCGAACAGATCGCGGTCAGGCCCAATCGGCGGTGTCGGGAGATGCCGAAGTTGGAGCCCCGTCCGGAAACGCTCGGTCACCGTGAAATGCTGGCGATCGATCTGAATCTCGAAGTGGTGATGCTCGTGATGGTGCTCGTGTTCGTGGTGGTGTTCGTGCTCATGTCGGTGTTCATGTTCGTGAGATTTTTCTGGACTTTGATCAGCCTGCTTTTCGTTGCTCATGAAAACCTCCGGTTTGATATTCTGGTATCACGATACCATACATGCTTGGTACTTGACAAGCTCGGTGGCTTTATCCCATAATGGGTTGCATGAAACCAGTGAAAGCCATGACCATCCGTTTGTCCGCTGAACAAGCCGAGGCCCTGGAGACAGTTGCAAACGTAGAATCGCGGCCAGTATCCGAAGTAATTCGCGCGGCGATTGCCGAACACATCGACAGCTGCAAGAAGGATCAGGCATTCCAGGACAGCCTTAAGGATCGACTCGATAGAGCACGCCGTCTTCTGCGCAAGTAGCGCTATGGGATCTCCGTGTCTCGCAAATGGCGGATGATAGGCGAAGCATGGTTGCATTAATCTTGTCGGATACCTCGACGAAGGACGGTGGTAGATGGATAAGGACCAGCTATTTGTAGAGCGACGACCAGAAGGCGATTATGCTGTCAGAAGAGGCAATTCAGAAAGAGCTAGTGCTGTTTTGCCGACACAAGCCGAGGCCATCGAAAGGGCAAGGGAATTAAATCCCGGCAAAGGGCCTCTTGTTGAGCGCGTTCGCTACACTGATGAGGGCAGTCCGGATAAGTGGCGCAAGCCGTAGAGGTCCGGCCAGAGAGATCGGTGGTCGACGAGACGCGTACCAGCGGCGTGTTGGTGTGACTTACCGTTTCACACGCCGGAATTTCGAGCTTGCTAAACAAGCGAAGCACTATCGTATATGCCGTCACGCCAAAAGAACTCGCGTAGATCGAGGCGTCAGCGACGGGACATTAAGCGCCGCCGAAAACCCAAAGCCCATCTGCTGATTATCGAATGTGATTCTGAGAATCTTGCTGCTGCTGGACTTAATCTTGGCACCCCTTTCGGGCAGAGTATCGGGGCCATTTTCCCGGCGAAGCGGATCGCCATCGTACAAACCTCATGCGAGCAGAAGCTAATTCAGGACTTGGCGGATGTGTTCAAGGACTATGGCTGTTTCCGAGCAATCCTTATCGTCGGCCATAGTAATGAAACCGGGTTGGCCTTAACGAGCGACGGGCAGCGAAGCTGGAGCGTTGTCGGAAGTTGGTTTCAGAAGTTCGAGCCGGAGTTTTGTTTTCTGGCGGCTTGCAACGCGGGCAAGTCCGAGAGCGTTCGCGATGTGTTCAGATCGATCACCACGCTCCGTCAGATATACGCGTCTCCGTGCGCGCTCAATGGAGTCCAGGCTTCGCCGTTGGCAATTCTTATCTCGTTGTTGCTGAAGCACGGCCGCATTGACGACGACGACTCCGAACAACTGCGGATACTGAGTTACCTCGTCACCAAAGGCCAGCTCTATCGATGGAAACGCCACGAGACCGGACCGGGCACCGAGTTCAAAGCGATTCTGACGGACTATGCCGCCTCTTTGCTCGACGGTGGTCTCCGGACTCTCGTGCAGCGCCTTTTTCCTGCGGATCGCTCGGCACCTGCCAGCGTAGCGTGAAGTCGTCAATCCCTCCGAGAGTCCAGCGGAATTGCGCGCCGGGCATGCGCCCTTGACGGTCGATTATTCACACATCGTCTCCATCTGGCAGCACTCCTCCTACGCACCCGGCTATGATTTTCAGTGGAAACCTATGTTTCAGCAGATGCTGAAATATATCGTTATAGTGAAATAGCTTGACAATTTTCACCAGAAGAGCTATTTTCAGCATATGTTGAAAACGCCTGAATCAGTGAAAGAGATGGAAGACCGTGCCGCGAGCAGCCTAAAGGCGCTCATCGAGCAAGTCCCTGCCATCAAGCTTGAGGACATCAAAGTCGAGCCTTCGGATATCGATCAGCACGTGGACATCATCGCACACCTCAACGTGTCCGACCGCCACCATGTCCTTGTCTGCGAGGTAAAGAACAGCGGCCAGCCCCGACACGTGCGCACGGCCCTGCTCCAATTGCGTAACTACGTCGCGCATTTTGAGAACGAAGCGACGCCGATCTTCATCGCACCCTACCTGTCGGCCGAAGCCCAGGCACTGTGCCGCGAGCACCAAGTCGGATTTCTCGACCTGGAAGGCAATGCCCGGCTTGTATTCGACGGCGTGTTCATCGAACGGCTGGTCTCAAGCAAGCCATCTGTCGAGCGGCGCGAACTCAAGTCGCTGTTCAAACCGAAATCGGCGCAAGTGCTGCGTGTGATGCTTCGTAATCCGCGACGCCCCTGGCGGGTCACCGAACTCGCCGAAACTGCGGGCGTCAGTCTTGGGCACGTCAGCAACGTGCGCACTGGCTTGCTTGATCGCGAGTGGGGCCAAGTATCCGACAAAGGCCTGCTCATATCCCAACCTGACGCGTTGCTCGACGCGTGGCGGGACGAATACGCGCTGCCCGCTGGCAAGCGCATGAGCTTTTATACGACCCTGCACGGCGGTCCCTTTGAAGAGACCGCACGTCGCGTTCTTAACGCCGGAGCCGACAAGGGACGCGCTGTCTTTGCCTCGTTTTCGGCGGCGCAGTGGCTTGCGCCATATGGAAGAACCGGCACACAGTATTTCTACGCGGACACTGCAGGATTGGAAAAGCTAAAGATCGCTTTGAAGCTGTCATCAGCTTCCAAGGGCGAGAATGTCGTGGTCACCGTGCCCAACGATCAGGGACTATTTCTGGATATTGTCGAACCGGCGCCCAGCGCGGTGTGCACGGGTCCAATCCAGACCTATCTTGATCTCTGCGTCGCCGGCGAACGCGGACAGGAAGCAGCCCAACATCTAAGACAAGAGAAGCTAACATGGTAGAACTGACTCCCCGCGAACCGCAATCGGCAGCTGACTATGACGATCGCACGACGACCGCAGTCAAAAGCGTGCTGATCGAGATCGGTCAAATTCTGGGCAGCTTCAAAGGAAAATTCGCCGTTGTCGGCGGCGCTGTCCCTTGGCTGCTATTGAATAACGAAGTCATGCCGCATGTCGGCTCGCTCGACGTGGATCTCAGTCTTGACGCCGAAGCGCTTGGCGATGGCGAATACGTCACATTGATCGACGCCCTAAAACGGCATGATTATGATCAACGAGAGGAACTTCGACGGTTCCAGCTTGTCCGTAAAGTTCCCGTGAAGGACGGCGGAGCCCCAATCGATATCATCGTCGATTTCCTGATGCCGCGCGACGCCGAGATCGTTAAGAACAACCCTCCGCTCCTCAACAATTTCGCCGTGCAAAGGGCGGATGGTGCGGATCTGGCGCTGCGCTTCTATCAGATGGTCGCGATTGATGGGCCGATGCCCGCGGGCGGAACGAACCGCGTCGAGATCGCGGTCTGCTCCATTCCCGCGCTGCTCGCCATGAAAGGTCATGCCTTGCGGGGCCGCCACAAGCAGAAAGACGCTTACGATATCTACTATTGCATCCGGAACTATCCCGACGGGATCGGCGCACTCGCTGAATCATGCCGACCGATTCTGGGCCGCCCCAAGGGCGCAGAAGGCTACCGCTACATCGCCGAGAAATTCGACACGGCGGGCGGCTATGGACCAACCTGTGTCCGGAACTTCGTCGCAGATACCCAAATACTCGGCGAGCGCAGTGCCGACCAGTGGCAACAGGACGCCTTCGGCCAGGTTGATGAATGGCTGCGCGCGCTTGGGCTACGCTAAATTCCGAGCGCCGACTCGCGGTCTTCTCATCGTCGCGTGTATGTAGCTCCCGATAAAACCCTCCAGCCGCGCGCCTCATTCCGAGGCTTTCAAATTCTCAGCCGAAGCAAGCGGCTTACGAACCTCGCGCACGAGTTGATGCACTCCGCCGAGCGCCGAAGCAGCACGTCGAAGCGCATCCGCGAGACGGAGGCTGAGGCGGTCGCCTTTGTCGTGTGCAGCGCAATCGGACTCGACACCGGCACAACCGCTCAGGATTACATCGGCCTCTACGGCAGCGACACAAAACTCCTCGTGGAGAGCCTTCAATACGTTCAGCAAGCTTCGAGCCAGATTCTCAACGCCATCGGCGCGGATGGAGGATCCGCGCCGCCTGCCTGATGGCGGGCAAAGCTCATTAGCGGAAGTACGGAACTCAAGATGAAAGCCCGCAGGCTCTTACGACAATCTATCGGCGGTCGTCATTTCGGACCGGGAGGAATTCTCTGGGGCATTACAAGGTTCAATATCAGCTTAACGAGAGATTCGATCCACCCAAACAGCAACCGGCCCGGCGTCGAGAAGCGTCGCAACGCTACTAGCGCTTCATCACGAAGGAATGTTTTCGGCGAGGCTTCCACCATATCGCCAAGTTGCATCCCCTTGCCTATTTTCATTCAGCCTCGCACGAGCTTTAGAATCCGACGTCCGAATCTTGTGAGCGTCCTAGCGGGCGTCAACATCCTCCGTACAACTTCCCTGGCTTCATCACGAAAGAATGCCGGTGAGACTTCCACCATGTCGCCAAGTTGCATCCCCTTGCCTACTTTCATTCAGCCTCGCACGAGCTTTAGAATCCGACGTCCGAATCTTGTGAGCGTCCTAGCGGGCGTCAACATCCTCCGTACAACTTCCCTGGCTTCATCACGAAAGAATGCCGGTGAGACTTCCACC
>Ga0302324_100001141_pt1 | contig 65329 bp, 60 predicted proteins | sample Palsa_T0_1_FD_201949 | JGI IMG/M metagenome (GOLD analysis project Ga0302324, IMG submission 201949) | Peat permafrost microbial communities from Stordalen Mire near Abisko, Sweden - Palsa_T0_1 | ecosystem: Environmental > Terrestrial > Soil > Palsa > Peat permafrost | place: Sweden: Abisko...
AGCTTGGTGAACATGATGAACCATGAGCCCAGGGACATGATCACCAGCACCGTCAGGGTCGAACGGCTGACGATGTTGCCGTTCACCCAGAGCGGAATCAGGCCATAAGGGCTGGCGGTGCTTGCTGCTGCTACTGCGTCTGCGGTATCCATAATTTTCCTCGTTTAACTCGTTCCCGCCCGGCGCACAGCCGGCGGCCCTGATGCTAATCCAATCGAACCCACGATCAATCCCGAAAACTTAAACTTTCAGTGCCCGTCAACCGCCGTGCAATTCGAACTTCACCGGCAGCGTCGGACAGCTGGCCACCGGTTTGCCTTCGGAGGTCGCCGGCTTGAAGCGAAACGCCTTGGCAACCTTGAGCGCGGCCTCGTCCAGCAGCGGGTGACCGGTGGTATTGACCACCTCCACTGAATCGATCTTGCCAGTGGCATTGACGCATACCTTGACGATCGCGCGGCCTTCTTCCGCGTTGCGGCGCGAGACCTCCGGATAATAGTCCTGCACATCGGGCACGAAAGTGGGCTTCACCGGCGTCCCGGGTACGATCGCGCGTGGCGGCGCTGGCGGGGTCGGCTGCGTCGTGACATTGGTGATAGGTGGCGGCGGAGCTTCCACAGGCACCGTGATATTGATTTCGGGCGCAATCATCTGCACCGGCGGGCGCTCCTTGAGATCCACCGGCGGCGGCGGCGGCGGCAGGTCCTTGGGCTTCTCGGTCTGGATGACGGTGGTCTGCAGGATGGTCTGCACGTAGCGCGCACCCTGATTGGCAAAGCCGCTCACGAACGCCCAGATCACCATCACGTGCACGATAATAATCGCCGCGAAGGCGATCAGACGCCGTGAAATGTGGGCGGAATCCTGTGGGTAGTAGCTCATAGTGGTAGCGGGAGCGATGGCAAGCCGCGCAGCGGGCCGGCAGTCTCGGATAACGGCCGAGTCGTCCCCGTCAAGGCTGTGTGAACCGTACTTATGGTCATACTAATGCGGCGCTACCCCGAATCATGTTGTTCAATGCGACCCCTGCGATCGAGCCCCGCTGTCAAGCGGACTACCCTGCAGCGGCGCTGCCCTCTGCGTGTTACCCGGTCGATCAATCTGCCCCGATCGCACAACGGCGCTTTGAGAGATGCGTGTACTGATCGACGCGAGCGCTTATGACTCTAACTGCTCGTGACAGCCGTTACAACTGCTGCCGACGCCGCTTGCCATGGTGGCGCCGGCGTGCACTTGGTTGCACGGCGCCACGTGCAACGAATCATCAAATCGCATCGTTGAGATCCGTCACCGCGCCTTGCGATGCGCTGCTCACGACACGCGCATATTTGGCCAGCACCCCGCGGCTCGCATAGGCGCGCCGCGGCTTCCAGGCAACACGACGGCGCTTGAGTTCCGCGGCCGACAGATCCACCTCGATGCGCCGACGTTGTGCATCGATAGTGATCTGCTCCCCATTGCGAAGCAACGCCATCGGACCGCCGATCGCCGCCTCGGGCGACACGTGGCCAACGACGAAGCCGTGGCTGCCGCCGGAAAAACGGCCATCGGTGATCAGCGCCACTTTGTCGCCCAGTCCGCGACCGGTGAGCGCACCGGTCGGGCTGAGCATTTCGCGCATTCCCGGGCCGCCTTTAGGACCTTCGTAGCGAATCACAATCACGTCGCCGGCGCGCACTTTGTCGCCCAGGATCGCAGCGGTCGCCGCCTCCTCGCCATCGAAAATCCGGGCCGGTCCAGTAAATCGCAGTCCCTCCTTGCCGGTGATCTTGGCCACCGCACCTTCGGGAGCCACGTTTCCATAGAGAACAACGAGATGGCTATCTTTCTTTATCGGATTTGAAAGGTCCCGCACGATGTCCTGCCCCGCTGGATAGTCGGCTACTTCATGCAGGTTCTGGGCCGTCGTCCGCCCGGTCACGGTCAGGCAATCGCCATGCAGCAATCCGGCGTCGAGCAGGCGCTTCATCAGCGGCTGGATGCCGCCGATCGCGATCAGTTCCGACATCAGGTATCGACCGCTGGGTCGCAGGTCCGAGAGCACCGGCACACGGCGGCCGATACGCGTGAAGTCATCGAGCTTGAGCCGAACCCGCGCGGCCTGGGCAATCGCCAGCAGGTGCAGTACCGCATTGGTGGAGCCTCCGAGCGCGATCACCAGCGTGATCGCATTCTCGAATGCGCGACGGGTGAGAATGTCGCTCGGGCGGATGCCCTGCTGTAGCAGCGCCACGACGGCTGCGCCAGCGCGCCGGCAGTCCTGGTGCTTGGGTTGACCAACCGCCTCCTGGGCCGAGCTTCCCGGCAGGCTCAAACCCAGCGCCTCGATGGCCGAGGCCATCGTATTGGCGGTGTACATGCCGCCACAGCTGCCCGGTCCTGGAATGGCGGTGCGCTCCACGTCAAGCAGCTGGGCGTCGCTGATCCTGCCGGCCGCGTGACCACCGACCGCCTCGAATACCGAGACAATATCGCGCCGCTGCGCGCCCGGACGGATGGTGCCGCCGTAGACGAACACCGCCGGACGGTCCAGCCGCGCGATCGCCATCGCGCAGCCCGGCATGTTCTTGTCGCAGCCGCCGATCGCGACCAGGCCGTCGAAGCCCTCGGCGCCCGCCACAGTCTCGATCGAATCGGCAATCACCTCGCGCGACACCAGCGAATAGCGCATGCCCGGCGAGCCCATCGAGATGCCATCCGAGACAGTGATGGTGTTGAACACCACGCTCTTGCCACCGGCCGCATCCGCGCCCGCCGCCGCCTCACGCGCCAGTACGTCGATATGCATGTTGCAGGGGGTCAGATCCGCCCAAGTCGAGGCGATGCCGATCTGCGGCTTGGCAAAATCCGCGTCGCTGAAACCGACGGCGCGCAGCATGGCTCGCGCGGGTGACTGCTTGAAGCCGTCCACGACCTGGCGCGAGTAGGCGCGCGGATCGACAGCTGGTCTGCGCGCGGCGCGCTTCTTATGAGGGGTGACCATTAAACGCTCTCCATCGGGTAGACGCTCTGCAGCGGGTGAAGCGGCACGGCTGCAGCAGGCGGGCGCATCACGCTAGCCGAAGCGCTGGCGGATCAATTGGTACAGCGCACGCACGCACTGCGCCTCGGCACCCAGTGGCCGGCCGGGCCGATCCTTGGGATTCCAGGCGTACAGGTCCAGGTGCAGCCAGCTGCTGGTCGCTGTCACGAAGCGCTTGAGGAACAGTGCCGCGATGATGGCGCCGGCGAACGGCGAGGCCGACACATTATTCAGGTCGGCCACCCGGCTGCTGAGTTCATCGTCATAGCCCGGCCACAGCGGCAAGCTCCACACCGGGTCCGCATGGGCGCGCGCGAGCTCGGTCAATTGCCACGCCAGCTGATCGTCGTTGCTGAACAGCGCCGGCAGATCCGGCCCGAGCGCGGTGCGCGCCGCCCCGGTCAGCGTCGCCAGGTCGATCAGCAGATCGGGTTTTTCCTCATCGGCCTCCGCCAGCGCGTCGGCGAGCACCAGCCGGCCCTCGGCGTCGGTATTGCCAATCTCCACCGTCAGTCCCTTGCGTGATCGCCACACGTCACCGGGCCGATAGGCGTTGCCGCCGACGCTGTTCTCGACCGCCGGGATCAGCAGCCGCAGTTCGATCGGCGCCGACAGCTCGAGCAGCAGTTGTGCCAGCGCCAGCGCGCAGGCAGCGCCACCCATGTCTTTTTTCATCAGCAGCATCGATGCCGCGGGTTTCAGATCAAGGCCGCCGCTATCAAAGCACACCCCCTTGCCTACCAGTGTCACGCGCGGCGCCCCGCTGCGGCGCCAGCGGCAGTCGATCAGCCGCGGGGCGCGGCTGCTGCCGGCTCCGACCGCGGCGATCAGCGGGTAGTCGACGCTCAGCGACTCGCCGCTGTGCACCCGGCTCTGTCCGCCATGGCGCGCGGCCAGCGTGAGCGCTGCCGCCGCAAGCTCTTCCGGCCCGAGCTGATTGGCCGGGGCGTTGATCAGGTCGCGTGCCATCCCCAAGGCCCGCGCGCAGGCCTCGGCGTAGCTGATATCGGCGCCGGGCGGGGCGATCAGCGCGTTGGCGGTGGCCGGTTTCGGGGGCGTGCCGCGGTAACGGCTGAGGCGATAGCTGCCCAGCAACCAGCCGAGCGCGAATTGCGTCGCCGCCGCCGGCGTCAGCGCGCTGGCGAGCCGGAAGCTGCCGGCCGGCAAGCGTTCCGGCAGCGCTGCCGCGTCCCAGAGCGTCATGGCATCGGGTCTAGCCATGGCCCCAAGTCCCCAGAGCGCACCGGCAATGCCGCCATCGGCGGCCGGCAGCAGCAGCAGCCGATGCCGCTCCGCGGTAAACCCCAACGCGCGTGCCCAGTCGCCGTTTGCCGCCGGCAGGGACTGCAGCAGTGCAGCAAGCGCGTCATCGGTGGCTAGCCAAAGCGGGATGCTGGTGGCGGCGCTGTCGCTGGGCAACAAGGTTTGCATGAGCCCCTCAAGCTTAGCGAAATTGACAAGGACTTGATCGTTGTGCTGATATCTGGGGTGGAATTGGGCTATTTCTGACGACCAGCCATGCAGCCGTGCCGCGTTGTCCTACTGTCGGTAGACCTGCTGCTCCTCGAGAGCGGTCGGGGCGGGTGCTGCCAGCGTTTCTAACACCAGGAAACGAACATACACCGAAACCCCGCACCGGCCGCCGATGCGGGGTTTTTTGTTTATTCACCGTGGAGCTTTGAATGATTCAGCTGTATTCGAAGAAGCAGGTAGACAAGAAGGCGCTCAAGGGCGCGCGCATTGCCGTACTCGGCTATGGCAGCCAGGGACGCGCCCATGCGCTGAATCTCAAGGACAGCGGCTTCAACGTCGTGGTTGGCGTGCGCAAGGGCGGCAACAGCTGGAAGCAGGCCAAGCGCGACGGGCTGGCGGTGAGCGAGCCGGCCGAGGCGGCCAGCGGCGCCGACCTGGTGGCCATGCTGGTTCCCGACATGGCGCAGGCCGGGCTCTACAACAGCATCAAACCGTCGCTCAAGCCGGGCGCAACGCTGCTGTTCGCCCACGGTTTCAATGTGCATTTCAAGCAGATCAAGCCGCGCAAGGACCTCGATGTGGTGCTGATCGCCCCCAAGGGACCGGGCAGCCTGGTGCGCCGGCAATACCAGCAGGGCCGCGGCGTGCCTTGCCTGATCGCGGTTGCCCAGGACGCGACTGGCAACGCGCATGCAAAGGCGCTGGCCTACGCCGACGGCATCGGCGGCACCCGCGGCGGCGTGGTCGCTACCAGCTTTGCCGAGGAGACCGAGACCGACCTGTTTGGTGAGCAGGCGGTGCTGTGCGGCGGGGCTACCGAGCTGGTGGTGGCCGGCTACGAGACGCTGGTCGAGGCCGGCTATCAGCCCGAGGTCGCCTACTACGAGGTGCTGCACGAGCTGAAACTGATCGTGGATCTGCTGCATGAGGGCGGGCTGGCGAAGATGCACCGCTACATCAGCGATACCGCCAAGTACGGCGACCTGACGCGCGGCCCGCGCATCGTCAATGAGGCTACGCGCAAGGAAATGCGCAAGATTCTCAAGGAGATACAGACCGGTAAGTTCGCCCGCCAGTGGATCAGCGAACACCAGAGCGGCGCCCGGAATTATCGCCGCCTGCTCAAGCAGGACCTCTCCCACCCGATCGAGAAGGTGGGCGCAAAACTGCGCGAGCGCATGCCGTGGCTCAAGGAAACCCGTTGAGCTGAATTGTGGGATTTATGGAGAGCCTCATGACACCGACCGCTGACCGCGTGCTGATCTTCGACACCACCTTGCGCGACGGCGAGCAGGCGCCGGGCTGCAGCATGACGCAGCCGGAGAAACTGCGGGTCGCGCGCGCACTGGCGGAGCTGGGCGTGGACGTCATCGAGGCGGGATTTCCTGCCGCATCGCGCGGCGACTGGGATGCGGTCAACGCGGTGGCGCGCGAAGTGCAGGGGCCGGTGATCGCCGGCCTGGCGCGCTGCGTGCGCGGGGATATCGAACTCGCGGCACGTGCGCTGGCCGATGCCCCGCGCCATCGGCTGCACCTGTTCCTCGCCACCAGCGCGATTCATCGCCAGTACAAGCTGCACATGGCGCAGGAGGAGATTCTGCGACTCGCAGTCGAGGGTGTGTCGATCGCGCGCGAATATTGCGATGACGTCGAGTTTTCCCCCGAGGATGCCTCGCGTACCGAACTCGATTTCCTGGCGCAGGTGGTCGAGGCGGTGGTCGCGGCCGGCGCCACCACGGTCAATATTCCGGATACCGTCGGTTATACCGTGCCGGATGAATTCGGCGAGCTGTTCCGCTACCTGCGCCAGCACGTGCGCGGCATCGACAAGGTGACCCTGTCGGTACACTGTCACGACGATCTGGGCATGGCGGTGGCCAACAGTCTGACGGCGGTGGTGGCCGGTGCGCGCCAGATCGAATGCACCATCAATGGCATCGGCGAGCGCGCCGGCAATTGCTCGCTGGAAGAGGTGGTGATGGCGCTGGCGACGCGCGCCGCCTTCTTCAACCTGAAGACCAACGTCACCACCTCGCGGCTGTATCCGACCAGCCGCCTGGTATCGAGCATCACCGGCATGCCGATTCCGCGTAACAAAGCCGTGATCGGCGAGAATGCATTCGCGCACGAGGCCGGCATCCATCAGCACGGCATGCTGCAGAATCGCACCACCTACGAGATCATCCGGCCGGAGGACGTCGGCCTGCCGCGCAGTAGCCTGGTGCTTGGCAAGCACAGCGGTCGGCACGCATTTCGCGAGCGTGTGAAGGAACTGGGCTTCGAACTCGATGAGCTGGAGCTCAACCGCGTGTTCGAGGAGTTCAAGGCGCTGGCGGATCGCAAGAAGGAGCTGTTCGATGGCGACATCGAGGCCCTGGTGCTGCGGGCGGGCAGCGCGGCGCTAGGCCCGTGGAGCCTTATGCACCTGGACGTCGAGGCGCACAGCGGCGCCGGGGCACAGGCCACGGTACGCCTCAGTCACACCGATGGGCGTGCGATCGAGCGCCAGGCGCCTGGCGACGGTCCGGTGGATGCGGCCTACAAGGCGATCGTCCTGGCGACCGGCGTCGCGGTCACGGTGCGCAAATTCGAGGTGCATGCCGTGACCATCGGCGAGGATGCGCAGGGCGAGGCGATCCTGTACGTGGACAGCAACGGCCGCAGCTACCGCGGCTCGAGCGTCAGCACCAACATCATCGAAGCGGCCGGGCGCGCACTGCTTGAAGTGATCAATCGCATCGAACTGTCGCACAAGGGCGGTCGCCAGGCTGCGGGCAGCGTACGCGAGAACAGCGAGTCGCTGGCGCAGAACGTCATCTGAGCCGCAAGGCCGCCATCCAGGAGTCACAACCATGCCGATCCCCGCAACAGCGTATATCTGGTCCAACGGCAAGATGGTGGCCTGGGAGAAGGCCACCGTGCACGTCCTGTCGCACGCGCTGCATTACGGCTCCTCGGTGTTCGAGGGCCTACGCGCCTATGAGACGCCTGGGGGAGTGGCCATTTTCCGCCTGCTCGATCACACCCGCCGGCTGTTCGATTCGGCCAAGATCTACCGCATCCAGCTGCCGTTCTCGGCCGATCAGATCAACGACGCCTGCCGCCAGGTGATCGCGGTCAACGGCCTGGCGCATGGCGCCTACATCCGTCCGATCGCGTTTCGCGGCTATGGCGAGATCGGCGTGTCGCCGAAGATCGACCCGCCGGTCGAGGTGGCGATTGCCGCCTGGGAATGGGGCAAGTACCTCGGTCACGAAAGCGAGGAAGCCGGCGTCGACGTGTGCGTGTCCTCGTGGCAGCGCGTGGCCCCGAATACGCTGCCGGCGCTCGCCAAGGCGGGCGGCAATTACCTCTCGAGCCAGCTGATCAGCCAGGAGGCCAGGCGCCTGGGCTTTGCCGAGGGCATCGGGCTGTCGCCCGACGGCCTGGTCAGCGAGGGCGCCGGGGAGAACCTTTTCATGGTGCGCGACGGCGTGTTGCTGACGCCGGGTCTGGCGCATTCGGCACTCGCGGGCATCACGCGTGACAGCGTGATCCGGCTGGCGCGCGAGTCCGGCATCGAGGTGCGCGAGACCTCCATTCCGCGCGAGCTGCTGTACCTGGCCGATGAGCTGTTCTTTACCGGCACCGCGGTCGAGGTCACGCCGATCCGCTCGGTGGATCGCATCACGATCGGCAACGGCAAGCGCGGCCCGGTCACCGAGCGGCTGCAGCAGGCGTTCTTTGGCTTGTTCGCCGGCAGCACAGCCGACAAGTGGGGTTGGCTGGACTACGTGGACATGCAGGCCAAGCCGCGCGTAGCCGCCACCAGTTGAACACGGCCGCCACTGCGGCCGCCGGCTCGATGCAGGCGGGGATGCCCATTTGAAGACCATGTTTCAGAAGATCTGGGAGCAGCACGAGGTCGTGCCGGAAACGGCCGAAACGCCGGCGGTGCTCTATATCGACCGGCACCTGATTCATGAGGTCACCTCGCCTCAGGCTTTCACGGTGCTGCGTGAGCGCGGCCTGAAACTGCGGCGCCCGGATCGCACGCTCGCGACGATTGATCACTCGAGCCCCACCCGCAGCGATCAGATATTCGGCGGCGTGCCGATCGCGATTGAATCGGCGGCCAGCCAGATCGCGCAGCTGCAGAGGAACTGCGCCGAGTTCGGTGTCGAACTGCTCGATCTCAAGTGCGATCAGCGCGGCATCGTGCACATCATCGGACCGGAGTTCGGTTTCACCCAGCCCGGGCTGACCATCGTCTGCGGCGACAGCCATACCAGCACCCACGGCGCCTTCGGCGCCCTCGCCTTCGGCATCGGCAGCACCGAGGTCGGCCACGTGTTCGCGACCCAGTGCCTGCTGCAGCGCCGGCCGCGTACTTTCGCGATCACGGTCAACGGTTCGCTCGGCCCCGGCGTCACCGCCAAGGACCTGATCCTGTCGATCATCGGCGAGATCGGCATCGGCGGGGGTACCGGCTACGTGCTCGAGTACCGCGGCGCGGTGATGCGCTCACTGGGCATGGAAGAGCGCATGACGGTGTGCAACATGTCGATCGAGGCTGGCGCACGCGCCGGCATGATTGCGCCCGATGAGACCACCTACAGTTACCTGAAGCCCAGGCCGCGCGCGCCGCACGGCGCTGCCTGGGAGCAAGCCCTCGAGCGCTGGCGCCGGCTGCCAAGCGATGCGGATGCCAGCTTCGATCGCGAGATCACGCTCGATGGCAGCAAGCTCGAACCGATGATCACCTATGGCACCAACCCGGGCATGGTGATCGCGGTGTCGGGCTCGATACCCGACCGGCACAACGATCCGGTATTCGACCAGGCGCTCGCCTATATGGGACTGACAGCGGGCGCGCCGATTGGCGGCCAGCCGGTCAGCGTCGTGTTCATCGGCAGCTGCACCAATGGCCGGCTGTCGGACCTGCGCAGCGCCGCGCAACTGCTACGCGGACACCGGATCGCGCGCGGCGTGCGTGCACTGGTCGTGCCCGGCTCGCAGCAGGTCAAGAAGGCGGCCGAGGCCGAAGGGCTCGATCGCATCTTCATCGCCGCCGGCGCCGAATGGCGCGAGTCGGGCTGCTCGATGTGCATCGGCATGAACGGCGATACCGTCGCCAGCGGCGAATACTCAATCAGCACCAGTAACCGCAACTTCGAGGGCCGCCAGGGGCCCGGCGCCCGCACGCTGCTCGCCAGCCCGTTGACCGCCGCCGCCAGCGCGGTCCGCGGCCAGGTCACCGATCCACGTGAATTCCTCAACGGCTGACGCCGCAGCATGCAACCGCTACGCACCATCAGCTCGCGCACCGTGGTATTGCCGTCCACCAATATCGACACCGACCAGATCATACCGGCGCGCTTTCTGCGAACCACGACCAGGGACGGGCTGGGCAGGCAGCTATTCGCCGACTGGCGCTATGGCGCCGACGGGTCGCCCAAGCCCGAGTTCGCGCTCAACCTACCTACGGCCGCCGGCTGCGCGATACTGGTCGCCGGCCGCAACTTCGGCTGTGGTTCCTCGCGCGAGCACGCACCCTGGGCGCTGCTCGACTACGGCTTTCGCGCCGTGATCAGCACCGAGATCGCCGACATCTTCCGCAGCAACTCGCTCAAGAACGGCCTGCTGCCGGTCCAGGTCGATGAAGCCACCGGCCAATGGCTGCTGGATCATCCGGGCATCGCGCTCAGCATCGACCTTGAAAGCAGAACGCTGCTGCTGCCCGACGGCAGGGCGGTAGAATTCCCGCTGGAGGGATTTGCGCGCTATTGCCTGCTCAACGGCGTGGACGAGCTCGGCTACCTGCTCGCAAAGGAGGACCAGATCGCGGCCTACGAGCAGGGCGCGGTGCAGTGAAAGCTGCAATCGCGGTGCTGGCGGGCGACGGCATCGGCCCGGAGGTGATCGCCGAGGCAGTGCCGGTGCTGCAGAGCGTGGCCGAGCACTTCGGCCATCAGTTCGCACTGTCGGCGGCAGCGTTCGGGGGCTGCGCAATCGACCGGCATGGCGAGCCGCTGCCGGACTCGACGCTGCAGACCTGCCTTGCGTCCGATGCGATACTGCTCGGCGCCATTGGCGGGCCGAAGTGGTCCTCGCCGCAGGCCAAGGTACGGCCCGAGAGCGGGCTGCTGCGACTGCGTCGCGAATTGGGCGTGTACGCGAATCTGCGGCCGGTCAGCGTGCATCCGGAACTGCGCAACGCCTCCTCGCTCAAGCCGGAGATCATCGACGGTGTTGACCTGATCTTCGTGCGCGAACTGACCGGCGGCATCTACTTCGGCGCAAAGACCCGCGATGCGCACCAGGCGACGGACCTGTGCACCTATACCGCCCCGGAGATCGAGCGCATCGTGCGGGTGGCTGCCCGCATCGCGCGCACCCGTCGGCGGCGCGTGCTGTCGATCGACAAGTCCAATGTGCTGGAAACCTCGCGTCTGTGGCGCGAGGTGTGCGAACGCGTGATGCGCAACGAATTCCCCGATGTCCAGCTCGAGCACATGCTGGTGGATTCCGCCGCGATGTATCTGATCCGCCGGCCGCGCGATATCGATGTCGCCGTCACCGAGAATATGTTCGGCGACATCCTGACAGACGAGGCCTCGATGCTGTGCGGCTCGCTCGGGCTGCTGCCGTCCGCCTCGCTCGGTGACGGCAGCCGCGGCCTGTACGAGCCGATCCACGGATCGGCGCCCGACATTGCCGGCCAGGGCATCGCCAACCCGTATGGGGCGATCCTGAGCGTCGCGTTGCTGCTGCGCCATTCGCTCAAGCTCGACGCCGAAGCGCGCGCGGTGGAACTTGCGGTGCACCGCGCCATCGGCGACGGCGTACGCACCGCCGACATCGCGGCGCCGAACCAGCGGCCGGCTAGTACCCAGGAAGCGGGTGCCGCAGTACTGGCCGCGCTCGCCTGAACGCGATCAAGCCCCCGAACCATCAGGCCCTGCGCCGCGCGCGCCCCTTGAGTGCCGCGTCGATCAGCTGATCGACCACCCGTGCCAGGGCGTCTGCAGGACCTGCGCTGCGAAACAGCTGGCAGCTGGCAAAGGCGCCCTCGAGCAGCAATGCCAGCCCATCGCCCAGCAGTCGCGGCTGCGCGGCCCCCATCGCCGCGGCCATCTGAGCCAGGCGCCGCCGCAGCCGGCGCTTGTTGGCGACCGCCACCATCCGCGCCGGATGCCCGGCCTGCGGATACTCGACCGCCGCATTGGTCAGCGCGCAGCCGCGGTAGCCCGGTTGCCGCATGCGCTTCGCCAGCCGCAGCACGAACAGGCGCAGTTGCAGGCGCGGCTCACCCGGGTGCGCAGCCACCGCAGCCTCGAAACGCTCCCAGAACGCACCGTCCCAGTCGCGCAGGTAGGCCGCCGCCAGCTGGTCCTTCGACTCGAAACTGCGGTAGAGGCTCGGCTTGGTCGCGCCCGCGCGCCGCACGATCTCATCGACGCCGACCGCGCGGATGCCTTTGCGGTAGAACAGCTGCCTGGCGGTGTCGCGGATGCGATTGCCGGCTTTGGTCGCACCGGCTTTGGCCGCGGGATCGAGCCTGCGCGCGCGCTGGTTCACGCACTTTCCCCTTGACTATGTTACCGATCGGTACGTAGCATTCATTTCCATGCTACGTACCGGTAAGTAACATGATCCTGGCACTGCGTCAACGACTCGGCCAGAACTACGTGTTCGTGGTGGTGGCGGTGGTGTTCCTGGCGTTGATGATCAGCGCCGGGATGCGCGCCACGCCGGGGGTGCTGATACTGCCGCTGGAGTCGGCGTTCGGCTGGGACCGCGCCTCGATTTCACTCGCCGCGGCGATCGGCATTTTCCTCTATGGACTGGTCGGGCCGTTCGGCGCCGCGCTGATGCTGCGCTTTGGCATCCGGCGCACGGTGCTTTGCGCGCTGGCGCTGATGGCGGCGTCGACCGCGGGCAGCGCCCTGATGACCAGTCGCTGGGAGCTGGTGCTGACCTGGGGCGTGCTGTCGGGGCTGGGCACCGGCTGCGTGGCGGTGGTGCTCGGAGCCACCATCGTCAATCGCTGGTTCGTCACCCACCGCGGCGTGGTCATGGGCGCGATGACCGCCAGTGCCGCGACCGGCACGCTGATTTTCCTGCCGGCACTGGCGGCGATTGCCCAGCATCACGGCTGGCGGCCGGTGGTGCTGACGGTCGCATGCTGCGCGCTGGCGCTGATCCCGCTGGTGTGGTGGCTGCTGCCCGAGAGCCCTGCCAGCATCGGCCTGACCCGCTATGGTGCCACCGGCGCCGCGGCCGCCGAGGAGGTCCGGCGCAATCCGCTCAGCGCCGCGCTCGGGGCGCTGTCCACCGCGGTCCGGCGCCGCGACTTCTGGTACCTGTTCGGCACCTTTTTTATCTGCGGATTCACCACCAACGGACTGGTCGGCACGCACCTGATCGCGCTGTGCGGCGATCATGGCATCGCCGAAGTTCGCGCCGCGGGACTGCTGGCGGCCATGGGCGTATTTGACCTGGTCGGCACCACTGCCTCCGGCTGGCTCACCGACCGCGTGGACCCCAGGAAGCTGCTGTTCGTGTACTACGGCGTTCGCGGCGCAGCGCTGATCTACCTGCCGTACTCCGACTTCTCGTTGACCAGCCTGTCGGTGTTCGCCGTGTTCTACGGACTGGATTGGATCGCCACCGTACCCCCGACCCTGCGCCTGACGACCGAGGCCTTCGGCGAGAGCGCCGCCGCCATGGTGTTCGGATGGATCCTCGCCGGCCATCAGCTGGGTGCCGCGTGCGCGGCGTTCCTGGCCGGTTACCTTCGCACGCTGCAAGGCGACTACGTCGATGCCTTTGTGTTCGCCGGTGCCACCGGCATCATGGCCGCGGGGATCGCGCTGCTGATCGGCCGTGAGGGAACGCTGAGCACGCGCGTGGTGCCGGCGTGAGCGGGTGGTGGTCCGCAGCGGCGGTGGCCGGCCAGATTCCGCCTGGCAACGAACACCCCACTGATCGGAATCAGGTCCAGCGTCTCGCGCAGCCGGTGCTCGCAGCACTTGTAGTGCTTGCCGGTGGTCAGTACGTCGTCGAATAGCACGATACGATCGCGCAGCGGCGCACGCGCGAGCAGCTGCCGGTCGAGCCCGATGAGACCATAAAGCGCAGCGAAGCTCGATCGGCGCGCGCTGGCATGGTCCGCGGCGGTGGGCTGGCTCTGATACAGCAGCGCGCGCAGATCCAGCGCATAGTCGCCGAATGCCTGGCGTAGAACGCGTTGCAACCGATCGTCATAGTCCGCATCGGGCGGTGGCCGCGAGGTCGGTATCGGAACCCAGGTGGCGCGCTCGACCCAGGACTGGCTGACCGCCGCGCGCAGCGCGCGCGCGACCTCGCCGATGGCCTGCTGCTTGTAGCGCCGGCGGCGCGGGTCGGTGGTCGCGATCAATGGTGGGCACTTGAGATTGGCGATTAGCTGGTTGACGCGGTTGGCGGCCGTGCCGCGCCCCGGCAGGTAGTCGGCCAGGCAAAGACAGCGGTCGGCGTCGCCCAGGAAGCAGTGATCGGCGCGCATCTGCTCATCCAGCTCCACCAGCTCAAGCAGCCCGGCCAGTAGCGCCGTCACAGCGACAGATCCTGATCGGCGGCGTCGCGCTCGAGCGCCACCGCCGACCGCTGCTGCTCGGCCGGCGTTGCCGCCTGCTCGCGCAACTTCAGCCAGGCCTCGCGCGCCTGGCGCTGTACCGTCTCCAGATCCATCCCCTGCGAGCGCGCCAGGCGCGCCTGCACACGCTCGCGATAGCGCTCCCGCAGCTTCTGGGCAATCGGACTGTACTGCCCGCGGCGCTCGATCTGGAACGCGGCAAAAGGAATGTGCGGCGCGGGCTCCCGATTGACGCCCTGGTCACGCAGGCTGCGATGGTCGATGCGCACTGCAAGACCGGCCGAGGCGAACGCCTCGTTGCTCAGCACCGCCCAGCGTTCGCGGAGCGCCTTGGTCTCAGCCATGATCTCGGCAAAGCCGCTGGGCAGCCCCCGCCGCCGCCGTTCATCGCTGTGCATGTCCAATCCGGTCTTTGCGCCCAGCCCCGCGGCAGTGACTTCCCTCGTGGTGACCAGCAGGTGAGCATGGTGATTGCGCGGATCGCCCTCGGCCCGCGGCGCATGCACCGCAAGATCCACCGCGACGTTATGACGCTCCGCCAGCTCCTGCGCAAAGGTGCGTGCGAGCTGCAGTCGGCGCTCGGCGTCCAGTTCCGCGGGTAGCGCGACCTGGTATTCGCGCGCGACCCGGGAGTTGCGTTGCCGCTCCGCGCGCTCGGCGGCATTCCAGAGGTTGGCGCGATCGGTCGCCCAGGCACCATCCGCGCCGCGCAGATGCGCCGGCAGCACGATTTCCTTGTGACTGACATCTTCACGCCGCGAATAATTGTGCAACAGGCCGGTGCGCTCATCGCGCAGTCGCTCGCCGGCGCGATAGGCCGCCGCGGCAATGGCACTGCGGCCGGCACCGCGTGAAATCGACTTGGTGTCGAAGTAACAGATCGCCATGGCTAGCGCCCGGCAGGCAGGCGCAGCGCGACGCGCGTCCAGGTACTACCCGAGGCGGTCTTCAGGTAGCCGGCGAGATCCGGCAACTGCTCGAGCTCGGAGGCCAGCACCGCGCTCTCGATGACCTGCTGCGAGCTCACCTGGGTGGAGCGCCGGGTGCCGCGCGCGGCGAACAGCCCGTCACGGTCGCGGCCGCGCGAGGTCTGGCGCCGGATGACTTCGCGTTCGCCAATCAGCCGCGACGCGAACTGCGAGGTACCGCCCTGCTCGCTGCCCGAGCATCGCAGGATCAGCGTATTGCCGCAGTTCTCGACGAGTGTCTGGGCGTCGCCCTGGCCGTAGGTGCTCGACACCTGGGCAACGGACTGAAAGCCCAGCGCGCAACGGCCGCCAAATTTTCTTAGCCTTGCCAGCGCATCCTTCAGCCCGTCAATCGCGCCGAGTGCGTCGAGTTCATCGACTACGAACCACAGCCGCTGATCGCGCTCCTCCGGTTGGTTCATCGCCTCGACGATCGCCAGTCGAATCCAGGCCGCGATGATCGAACGCAGCGCGGCGATCTGGCCGGCGCGGTAGGGAATGAACAGGACGCCGCGCCCCGCCCTGATCCAGGCCCGTACCGAGAATGGCGCGGCGCGTTGCAACTGGATGTACTCGAGTGCGGCCATTGCGGACACGGCCACCGAGCGGATTGATCCGAACATGCGCGCGTTGTCGGGTTCCAGGAACGGCTGCGCCGGCGTGCCTGTAACGATAGCGCGCAGTTCATCGCTGCCGGCGATGGCCAGCAGGCGCCACAGCTCGGCCGGGTCGCGCTGGCGGTCGGCGTGGCAGCGGCGCAGCACCGCACTGACGAATGTGCGTGCGTAGCCGCGCCATTCCTGCGCCGCCGGGTCGGCGCTTGGGGAAATCAATGCGCTGGCAAGCTGGTCGATGTCGTAACGGTCATCAATCTCCCCGCACAGGTCCCAGCGCAGCGAATCGGGCTCGAATGGATTGAGCAGCACGTCGCCGCGATAGCGGCTCGCAAAGCGCGACGCGTAGCCGGCGTCCGGATCGCTGATCACGGCACGATCACCTCGCGCCAGCGCCTGCGACAGCAGCTCGCGTATGGCGGTCGACTTGCCGGTACCGGTGCTGCCGATAAATTTGAAGTGCTTGAGTTCGTCGAGCGGCGCGATCGGAATGCCCGCAAGGCTCAATCGTCCGGCCGCCGGATAAGCCACCAATGGCCGCCACCAGCGCAGCGCCCGGCGCCTGATGATGCGGGTGCCGCGCCGATGAATCTCGCGTGGCCACCAGCTCATCACTCAGTACCCGCGCACCACAAGGTAATCCGACTGCTCGCCGTAGGCCGGGGCGCGCCGATCCACCCGCACGCACAGCCGCGCGCTCTCGCCGCAGCGCCGCAGATCGATGCGCGCACCGCTGTCCGCAAGCTGCGCAATGCCAGCCGACAGCCGCTGCTGCTCGGCGCGCAGCGCAGCGACCTGTCCCGGAGTCGGCAACCACCACGCCAGCAACAGCGCCACCGCGATGCTCGGCGCGACCCCGATCAGCGCCCCCCACCAGCCAAGCGTGGCGCTGACCGCGCGCCTCACCGATCGCAGCATATCGGCCGTCCTGGCGCCCTCATCGATCAGCGCACCCAATTCGGCGACGAAGGCGCGGCGGATCTCATCGCGTAGCACCTGGTCCAGATCCTGGGTGTGCGCCTGCAGCCGCTTGAGGCTGGCATCGACCAGTTCCTGGTGGCTATGCGCGGTTTCCATGAGCAGGCCGAGCTTGACGGTGCCATCATCGACTGCCGGCGTCTCACCACTCATGGCTCACATCCGCGTCCGTCGGCAGCGCTGCCGCGGCTGCGTGCAGCACGCGGCGTCTTCGCGGTCGGACCGTCCGCGGCCGCGCCGCGCCGCCGGCTGGTGCTCGCTGCGCGCGACCGCGCCGCGCCACGCACCTTGTTGCTCACGGCCGCGGCAACGGCAGCGGGAGTAGCAGCGGGAGTAGCAGCGGGAGTAGCAGCGGGCGCGGCAGCGGCCGTGATTTCCGCGCCGATGGGGATGTCGTATGGAACATGAGCGGGCGGCTCGGGCTGCGTAGCGGCGCGGGCGCTACCGGGCTGCAGGCGCACGCTGAACCATTCGCGCCGCGAGGCAAATTTCAGGTACGCGCACAGGTCCGGCAATTGCTCGATCTCCGAGTCCATCACCGCCGGCTCAATATTGATGTGCTCGCTGCGCGTTATGGCACCAAACAGCTCGGTCAGCCGCCGGCTGTACGAGCGTGTGGTGCGCAGCACTTCGCGCTGGCCGATCAGCGTCGAGGCAAAACGCGACGTTCCCCCGCCTTCGCTGGCCGAGCAGCGCAGGATCATGCTGTTGCCGCAATTTTCGATGATGGTGTGCGCATCGCCGTGGCCATAGGTGCTTGCCACCTGCGCAACCGACTGGAAGCCAAGGATGCAGCGACCGCCGAACTTGCGCAGCCGGACCAGGGCGTCCTTGAGGCCGTCGATCTGGCCGAGAGCGTCGAGTTCATCCACCACGAACCACAGGCGCTGGTCCCGTTCCGCGCGATCCATCGCGGCAAATATGGCGATACGCATCCAGGCGGAGATGGTTGAGCGCAGCGCCGCGATCTGCCCGGCGCGGTACGGAATGAACAATACGCCGCCGCCAGCATCGGTTCTGCGCTCCACCCATTGCCGCAGTGAGAACGCCGACGAGCGCTGGCCGGCGACATACTCGAGCGCACCGACGGCGGAGCTGGTCACCGACCGGATCGAGTCGAACATCCTCACATTGTGCTCATCCAGGAACGGCTGCGCCGGCGTGCCACGCGTCAGGGTGCGCAGCTCATGGGTGTCGGCCACGACCAGCAGCCGGTACAGCTCGCGCACGTCGCGCACGCCGGCGGCGTGCGCCTGGCGCGTGACCGCGGTGAAGAACGTGCGGGCGTAGCCGCGCCAGCTGCGATCGGCGCCCTCGTGGTCCGGCAGCAGCGAGCGGGCGAGCTGCTCCACGTCGTAGCCGCGGCGTATCTCAGCGAACAGGTCCCATTTCACCGAGCGTTGATCGAAGGGATTGAGAATCACATCGCCGCGACTAGCGTCGTAGAAGCGGCGCAGGTAGCCGCCTTCCGGGTCTGCAATGACGGCGCGATCGCCGCGTGCCAGCGCGCCACCCAGCAGTTGCGTGATCGCGGTGCTCTTGCCGGTACCGGTGGTGCCGATGAACTTGAAGTGCTTGCTCTCATCGGCCAGTGCCACGGGCAGGCCTGCGAGTGTCAGAGCGCCGCTGGCGCTGGCAGTACGGCCCACGTCCGCGCTGTGCTGACCGGGCGCGCCATCGGCCGCTGCCGGCCCGATGATGGCCCCGCGTTGATGCACGCTTGCGGACGCCGCCGCCGAATGGCGTGCGATCGATCGCCCGGCGATGTAACCGATTCCGGCGGACAGCGTGCCGCCGACCGCCAGATGCCACAGGCCGGAATGCGCCAACCCCAGCCCGCGCAGCACCGGTCCCGCCAGCGTCATGCCCATGCCGGAGAGTACGGTGAGCGGAGCGGCGATCAGTGGCGAGAGCGCCAGACGCTGCCAGGCTGCGCGGGCACGTATCATCCCTACGAGCATCGGCGCCTGCACGCTAGCGTAGGCGAGTGCCAGGCCGGGCCAGCCACGACTGAGCGCTATCAGCTCCCCTGCCGGCGTCACTGGCGCATCCTCAGACCGCGCCCGCGCTGCCGCGGCGCTTGCGCGCCGGCTCGTACCAGATTTCCTTGATAAAGCGTTCGTGCTGTCGGGTGTCAAACTGGATGACGACATCGATCAGCAGGTACAGCAGATCCTTGATGTCGCCGCGTGAAAGTTCGCGCCCGGCGGGGCTCTGCTTCACCAGCAGCACCAGCTGCTCGAACGCCAGCTCGGCGCTGGTTGCATGCACGCTGGTAATGGATCCCGGGTGACCGGAGTTGACGCTGCGCAGGTAGTCGAACGCCTCCTCGGCACGCAGCTCGGCGAGCAGGATGCGATCGGGTTTCATCCGCAGGCAGCACTCGATCAACTGCCTGGGGCTGACACGCGCCAGACCCTGATCGTCCTTGGAATAGAACAGGCGCACATGATTGGGATGCCGGTCGAGCACCAGCTCCGCCGCATCCTCGATGGTGATGAGTCGTTCATCGGCCGGGATCTCGCGGATCAGCGCCTTGGTCCAGGTGGTCTTGCCCGAGCCGGTGGGTCCGGAGACCAGGATGTTGCGGCGACTGCGCACCGCCAGGCGCATGAACTCCTCGAACTGGTTTGCCGCCAGCATCCGCAGCAACTGCGTCTCCAGCCGGTCGCACACCGCATCCGACCGGCGCGTGCTGCGAAACACGCCGCGCCGCGCCAGTTCCTCGATCGACCACAGCTGCGGCGCCGGACGCCGTATGCTGATCGCGACGCAGTCGGCCGTGGTCGCCGGCGGCAATACCAGCTGCACGCGCTCACCGCCCGGCAGCGACGCCGATATCAGCGGCGTTGTCGCGTCGACGCGCTGCCGGCTGTGATTGGCCACCAGTTTCGCGAACCTACGGCACCAATCCAGGTCCAGTTCGGCCGCCGACACATACTGCCAGCCAGATCCGGTCTCGATGAACACCGCGCCGGGTCGATTGATGCATATCTCGGTGATCTGCGGATCCTGCAGCCATCGCCCAAGCGATCGCAGCGTCAATGCCAACGCACTGAGTTCGGCATTGCCGCCAGGCAGCACCTGCGGCGTGCACTCAGGGGTTGCTGCCGGCATGGCGAAGCTCGTAGACGCTGCTGAAGTCGACATCCCGCGCCACCAGCACCTGGATGCGGTCACCGTTGTGCTTGGTGACCGTGGGTGCGATGTTGACGGTGTCCCTGAGCACGTCGGACATCACCTGCTCGGAACCCGAGGGGTTGTAGATCACCGTGCCGCCGGCGCCGGTGGATCGCACCGATGCCTGCACCGCGCCGTCAATGGTTGAGATCAGGATGGCGGCGCCAAAGCGCTGCCAGAAGTGGCGATTGACCTCGCCCGCCAGTCCGGAGCGTCCGAGCTCATCGGTGGCCGGCGAATCCAGCGGCACCACCACACCGGTGGGAGTGCGCGCCTCGGTCCACAGCACGAACACGCGCGCCGCCCCCTGCTGTACCTGTCCCTGGGTCTCGCCGATCAACTTGGTACCGCGATCGAGCAGCACTACGCGGCCATCGGCACCGAAGGTATCGGTCGCGGTCACACAGGTGGTCAAACCCGGCAACGTGGAATCGATCGCAGTCTCGAGCGTACAGTCGATGAAAGCGCCCTTCGGCAGTAGCCAGCGCTGCGTCGGCAGCACATGCGCCTGCACCGCCGCTGCCGCTGGTGCACGCAGCAGTCCGGACAGGGTGTTCGCCGCAGCACCCGGCGCGCCGCCCGCCGCACCGGTCTGGCGTTGCGGCGGCGTGGCCAATGCCGGTGTCGGCAACTCCGCCTGGTCGCCGGCAGCCGCGATCGCCATCGCAGGCACGGATGTGGCCGTCGGCGTCGTACTGGAGGAGAACGCGGCGCCCGACAGTCGGCGTTCGAGTGCCGACGGCCGCACGCTGCCGGCCGCAGGCGCCGCTGGCATCAGCGCCAGCGCCGACACCGGTGCGGGTGCGACCGGATCCACCGCTGCGGGCGGCACCGGATTGTCAGTCAGTGTCGCCAACGGCGACTTTGGCATCGGCCCCAAAGACGGCAGCGCCATCTCGGCCTGCGCCCGACCCGCCAACCGTTGCAGTGCCCCCTGGCGCGCGCTCGCCGGCCGCGAGGCGACGTGCCCGTAATACCAGGCGAGGAAGCCAATGCCGATGGCCAGCATCAGCGCCAGCGCCAGCACGTTGCCGACGCGCGACTGCAGCGACAATCCGCGAGCCACCACGGTGGCGCCTCGCTCGCCCTGAACGCCCGGCCGCACATCCGGCGACTCGCTCTCGCTTGTCCCGCCGGCGAACAGCGTCATCGCGCACCACCGGCAGCGTCTGCCGCGCGTGTGCTGCGTTCGACCTCCGGAGCCACGGTCCCGCTGCTCGGCGCGACCGCTGTTGCCTCAAAACCCTTGTTGACGATGCAACCGGTCAGCCTGCCGCGACGCACGACGAACCGGCGCGCGATTCGATGAATCACCACCTCGCCGTGCTCGACATTGAAGTTGAGCAGCGATTCACTGCCGTCGTCGTTGCGCACGAACAGCGCCGGCAGCTCGCTGCGGGCATCGAATTGCAGGTGCGTGTGCAACCCGTCGTCCCACGCCGTCAGCGGCTGCAGCGTCGCGCCGCCGCAGTACCAGTAGTCGGCATTACGCTGTCTGGCCTGCGGCGCCTGTGCCAATGCCGACTCCGGCGATGTCGTCGCGTCGGACGCAGGACCCGGCGCGCGCGGATAGATGAATCGCAGCACGTAGACCACGTCGAGGTGATCCGGGTCCGGAGCGGCCGGCCCGGCAGCGTAGTCGAAATGATAGCTGCGCCGTGTGGTCAAGACGGTCAGGTTGGTGCGCACATTGACAGCCCGGGGCTTGACGAACAGGTGATTACCCTGCGCGACGAATGCCAGTGCCTCCACATCGCCGGCGCCCAGGCCGACAAAGCTCTCGTCAGCGTCGAATTCAAGATCGATCTGGTAGCCGGCGTAGCCGCGCAGCCGATAGACCTGATCGGCGCTGTAGACCACGGAACGCAGCCGGGTGTCCGGGGTGCTGCCAGCGCTCGCCGCCGTCACCGTGTCAGGCGCCGAGTGTGCGACGGCGCAGCCGAGCAGCCACAGCAGTCCGGCGGCGATGCAGTTGGAAGCACCGCGCAGGTACTCGTGCAGACAAAGCCGCCGACGCTCGCTGCGGATCATGGGGCTGCCGCCTTTGCCGGATCGCCTGCGACTGCGGCCGACGGCGCGCCGCCTGCGACCGCCTGCTCGCTGACGACTTCCGGCTCCGCGACCAATTCCAGCAGCCTGAAACCCAGCGGGTTCCAGCGCCGCACACGCGGATCGGCGGATGGCGCGGTGTAGGTGTACTGGATGGTCGCCACCCAGTGACTGACATGCTGTGGTGTGCCGGCGGCCGTGCGTTCAGCCTTCAGGTAGCGCACCTGCGCCATGTCGGCCACACCGTTCGCACGCTTGAAGAAACTCACCGCCTGCACCTGCGCCAGCACCTCGCTGCCGTCCCGGTGCAGGTTCAGCGGCGAGCGCGGGTTGGCCGGATTCCACAGCGCGTACCAGGCCTGGTTGCGCGGTGCGCTGTGAAACGCACCGCATTCCTCGTAGTCGCTCTCGGCGGTCGCCAGGTTGAAGCGTTCGCAGACACTTATATAGTGTGTCAGGAAGTAGCGCGTCACGGCTTCATCCAGCGGCGCCTGCCCGGTGTAGACCGGCACCACGTCCACAATACCGGTGCTGTTGTCGACCCGGATCACGAATGGATCGACGCGCTTCAGCGGCAGCAGCAATCCGAGCGCCACGCTGGCGGACAGCGCGCAGATCGACGCGACGGCAGCCGCTCGCCAGGCTGTGCGCGCCTGGCGCCGCGCCTGTTCGACGCGATCGACATCCCAACCGGCGGCCTCGCTGAAGTAGGCCTGGAGCTGGGCATCGTTGTCAGCGGTGATCATCGCGGCAGCGCATCCGAGCCGTTGGCGGCGATTCGCGCCGACGCTTTACCGATTGGACGCAGCGGGCCGTCGCAGTGCACATCGTGCGCAGCGCAGGCCGCCAACAGCAGCAGCAGGCCGGCAATGACAATGGGTTTCATGAGCGACTCCTGGCCAGGCGTTAATGGCATGATCGGCGCGCGCCCTAGGGATCACGCCAGGAGGTGACTGCATTTGGCGCAGCCGCGGTAGCGCTGGGCGCAGGCCCGCCGGACCATCGCGCCCACGCGCTGGCAGCGAGTCCGATTCCTGCCTTGACGGCCGGCACACCCGCCGCAATGCCCAGTCCCGCGCCGCGGCCCAGCGTGCGACTCATCAGGCTGAAGCTCGCCAGCGACAAGCCACCCGCCAGGCTCGAAGCGATTGGCATGACCTGACGCAACAGCAGAAACACCAGCACCGCCATCAGCGCCATGTCCAGCGCATCGACCGTCAGCAGTGCCGCGCCGCGAGCCGCGGTCTGGGCGGCGTAGGACTCGACCACCTGCAGCAGCAGCGCGGCGACCAGCACCGTCAGGATCGTGATCAGCGCATAATTGGCCAACTGCGCGACCCAGGCGTCGAACAATCGGCGCGTACCGTCGAACAGCAGCATGACGATGAACAGCGGCCCGATGGCCAGCAGCAGCGCCGAGGCGACGCTCGACAATGCGATCAGGAACATCGCATACACGCACAGCATCCCGACCAGAAGCCAGACGGCGGCGCCCATCAGGTAGTAGCCAAGTTCGCCGCTGAGCACGCTGCCCTTGTGCCACAGCTGATCTGCCACGGCGCCGCCGCGATCCCAGATGACATCGATGGTGGCTACCGGATCGGAGCCGCCGATCACGGCCGCGGCCAGCTGCGCCGGCGCCTGGTAGAAGGTGTCGACAATGACGGTGTTGTAGAGCCACAGATGCAGCGCCACGGCGAGCACGATGGCGAGCGTGACGATGCGCTTTAGGCCCGTCATGAAAGGCTCCTCGATGCGACCCATCAGTTGCAGGTACCCCCAGGCCATCACGTACAGCACCGCCAGGGTGACGACCGCAGGCTCCAGCGCCGCAGCCACGCGCGCGGTGTTGGCGCCGATGTAGCCCGCCAGTTGCCCACTGAACCAGCTCCAGAACGTCTGAAAGAAACCCATGATGGCGGCGACCGGCAGCGCTACAGCGGCGCGGGCTGGAAGCGAGCCGCGAATACACCGTGGCCGGCGATGATCTGTTCGCGTGCCTGCTGCGCGACCAGCGCTGCCTGCGCCTGCGCCGCCTGATTGAGCACCTGCAGCTTGGTCTGCTCATTTTGCAGCATGCCCTGCTCGGCGCAGATCCTCGCCTGCAGTTCAAGGATTGCCTTCTGGTCGGTCGCCGCCGGAATGGCGGCGATCAGCTGCTGAATCGAGGCGAAACGGCCACTGCTGTTGGCGAGCGCCTGCTGCGCCAGCGCCTGTGACATTGCGACCGATTGTCGGGCGTTGCCGACCTGTGACTGCTCATCGGGCGTCAGCGACGCAAGTTGACGCGCCGACAGCACGGCGTTCGCCGCGGTTGCCGCGCGAACGCCCGGCCCGAGGGTTCCCGGGGCGCCGCCCGCGCCCTGCATGGCGGCGCTGAGCTGCGCCCAGTTAGCAGGCAGGTAATTGCGAGTCACGCCGCCGAGCAGCTGCGCCATGCCACGGTTGCCGGTGGTCGACTGGTAGAGCAGCTGCGCCTGGGCAAGCTGCGCCCGCGCCGCCTCGAGCTGCTGGCCGAGCGTCTGTACCTGCTGGATGAGCTGCCTGACCGACGCGACGTCGATGACGGCGAACTGCGCGTGGGCGCCCGGTGCGGCGAACACCAGAACCGGCAGCAATGCGGCCAGCAACCTGCTCTTGTGCGATGACATCATGACGTCCTCCTTTCGGGTGTTTGCTATGGACGAGGAATCAACGGGCTGTCCTGGCCCTGCAGGAATGGCGGCAGCCACTGGCCAAGGTCGGCGCCGCAGTGAGCCATCAGCCGCTGCATGCGCTCGAGTTCGTTGGCTCGGCCGGAGATGACGCGCAGCTGTGCGTCGAAACCCTTGAGATCGAGCTGGCAGACAATGCTGTGGTGCCCCTGCTTGACCAGGAACTTGCGCGAACCGGGCTCCAGCCGATGGCGAATGAGCTGGAACTCGCGCTCGCTCAGGCCGAAGCCGCCGGTGTACTCCTCGCGACTGGCGTCCGGGTTCGGGAACAGGATTTTGGTCGGCGTCTGCTCGATGATGGTTCGACTGATCGGGCTGTCGAGCACGTCGCTGGCGCTCTGGGTCGCCAGGCACATCACAGCGTTGAGCTTGCGCCAGGTCTTTGGTCCGTCCTTGGCGAAGCTCTCGAATGCCGGATCGGCCAGCAGGCGCCAGAATTCATCCATCCAGCACACCAGGCGCCGGCCATCGAGCAGTTGGCGTACCAGGTGAAACAGGTACAGCGTCACCGGTGCACGCGCCAGATCGTGATCCAGGAAGTCGGTGACATCGATGCCGATGATCGGCTGGGCGGCAAGCCGCGGCACCACGCGATCCTCGCTGTTATCGAATACCCAGGCGTAATCGCCCTGGGTCGAGGCGCACCAGGGCGCGAGCCGCGCGTATATGCCTTCCGGATCGGTGGGGTCGAGAAACTCGATCAGCCGCGACAGTCGTCGCGCCGCCGGCTGCAGTGCCAGCGTGCCGTGCAGCGCCTGGTCGAGGTCGGCCTGCTGGCGCATGCCGAGCTCGGGGCCGCCCGGCGGCCGCACCAGCAGGCGCAGCCAGCTCTTCAGGAATTCGACATGCGCGGGTGCCGACGGCAATTGCAGCGGGTTGAATCCGGTCGCAGTGCCATTGCGCAACCTCAGGTATTCCCCGTCCAGCGCGCGCACCAGGATCTCCAGCCCGCGGTCCTTGTCGATGACCACCTGCGTGATGCGGCTGCGGTTCAACATGGCGATCAGGAAACCGACGAACACCGTCTTGCCCGAACCGGTCGGTCCGCAGATGAAGGTGTGCCCGGTATCCTGGCGGCTGCCGCCGTCCGCGCTGGCCGGGTCACTCGCATGCAGCGAGAAGTGATAGGGCGATCGGGCGCTGGTCACCAGGATCGTCAGTGCGTCGCCCCAGTGGTTGCCGATCGCGCGACCGCTGGGATAGCTGTGAAACGCGGCCATGGCGGCGAAATTGCGCGAGCTGATCGGAGCCTTGCGCGGCCGCATGGCAAAGCATCCGGGCAGCTGCGCCCAGAACGCAGCTTCCAGCGCCAGATCCTCGCGCGCCACCGTCATTCCGGTATCCGCCAGCAGTCCGCGCGCCAGCGCCACCCGGTCATTCAGCGGCTTCAGCCGCAACGCCGCTGGGGCATCGCGCTCATCGTCCGTAATGTCATCCAGCACCTGCAGCGAGCAGTGGTGATCGCCCATCACGAACTCATTGCCGGTCAGCTGGTCAAGCGCCTGCGTGAGCTGTGCCGCCTGCGATACAGCATAGTCGCCGGCGTTCGCCATGCGATGGATCTGCCGCTGCAGCAACCCCTGGCCGGCCCCCTTGGACAGAAATGTGAATGACTGCGCCAGCACGAACGCGAATGGAGCCGCCAGCAGGCGGTTGTAGGCGCCGACGATGCTCGGCGTGGCGTACTCCTTGATGCCGAGCATCGCCGCTACCCGCGTGGCCGTCGGCGTGCGGTATTCGATCGCCTCGGCACCGAAGATCAACCGCGACGTGGCCAGCGCCTGTGCCAGCGGCGCGCGCGGCAGCGGCACGCGGTGACGTTCGCCATTGATGAGCTCAGCGAGAAATTCGAGCAGCGTCGAGCACCAGATCGTGTTGCTGCGATAGCTACCCAGGCGCTGCGGCTCGTAGCGCGCCAGCGCTGCGAGCAGAGTCTGGGCCAGCTTGTCGCAATGCTCGAGTGCCTCTGCGCTCTGCTGCCGGCCGGCGTCGCGGCGCGTGTTGCGTAGCAGCCTTGCAACCAGGCTGGTCGCCACTCCCGACAGCGGCCGGTAGACGGTCGTCAGGTAGAGCTCATTGAGCATCAGGGTCTCGAGGCTCAGGCGCCGGTTGTACTGCTGGTACAGCGCGTCAGCAAAGCCGTCGCCGCTGCCGGCCTGCCACGACGTGGTCTCGCGCCTGCGGATGACGTGTACCCACAAGGCCAGATCGGGACTGGCGATATTGCGCCACAGAATATTGAGCCGTTCGTGCCAGCTGTTGAGCTGCGCGTCATCAGTGCTCTCAAAGCTGGCGCCACCGAGCCGGAACACCTGCAGGTAGTCCCCACAGGTCGTGCGCACGACATGTTCGCTGACCTGGGCGCTGTACGGCAGGCGATCGGCCACGGTCTGCTCACGCCGCAACGCTGCGCTCAGCATGTCGGCCACCCGCTGCTGTCCCAAAGCCCGGGAACCGGATCGCTGTGGCGGCGCCTGCCATGTCGGTCCGGCGCATCGACGGCGAGTGGGCTGTAACTGCTGGCCTGCCACAAGCGCAGGTTGCCAAACAGCGCGGCACCCCGGGTGCGCCCCCATAGCAGCAGAAGATCAAAGAATCGCGCATCGCGCGCGCACAGCAGCATGCACAGCGCATGGATCGGTGCGCCCAGCAGCAGCAGCAGCAGATTCCTGGTCAGCAGGAACGCCTCCAGCGTGAACATCAGGTTGAACAGCAGCGCCGAGTAGGTCACGCCCCAGCGCATCGGCGGTCGCGTGGCGCCGACGAACAGCGTCTCCGCGATCAGCGGTTGATCGCGCCCGTGCATGCGCTAGACCCCGAACATCCCGCGCACCCAGGTGACGATCTGCGGCGCGCCAAAGGCGATCGCGATCCCCATAATCGCCCCCAAGCACCACCCCCAGGAAACCCGAGATGCCATCGCCATCGCCCCAAGCACCATGATCAGGATGACCGCAATGGGCGTCAGCCACGCGAGGATATTGTTTTGCAGTGCGGTGGCCCCGGTCAGGAACGGTGACGCCTGTGCTGCGACTATGGTGGGCAGCAGCAGCGCCGGCAGCAGCAAGGCGGCCGGCCGTGGTGCGCGCCGCTTCCAGTTTGGCTCTATCACGACCATGACTCCCCCTTCGGATCCAATGGCACAGTTACAGCGGCTGCAGCGACGCGGCGCATGCGAATGCGCCGCCCGCCTTCAGGCAAGGTTGGAGACCGGCTCGCGCGATGACTCCCCGTCGCGACGCATCTCGAACTCGTCGCGCTTCGCCTTGCCAGGCGCTCCGAAGCGGAAGCCCTCGACGATGAACGAATAGTCGTACTGCTTCTCGCCCTGCTGGTCGGTCCAGTTGTTGGAGCGGATCCTGGCCTCCAGGATCAGCTGGTCGCCCTTGCGTGCATTGCTGGCGATTGACTCGCCGAGCGCGCCGAAGGCAACAAACCACACGCTGGTAACGATCTCGCGCGCATTGCCGTCGTCGTCCTTGCCGCCATAGTCATTGCCGATCACGCAGAAGCGCGTGTAGCTGACATCGCCCTTGGCAACCAGCTCCGGATTCTTGGCGAGATTTCCGATCGCGGTCAGTTGGAAACTGTTCATTGCTCATTCCCCTTGTCTGTCAGATGGCACCTGGATCACCAGGCGGGGAGGAGTCTAGGCACTGGCGATGCGCCTGCCTGCCGCGGTTCATAGCGCATTCGTGCAGAAATTCCGGCCACGCGAAGAGTTGCCATGCGCAGGGCATTCCACAGCAATCGCGACAGAAATGGCGCTCGAAATCTGCCGCCGGCGGCGACCGGCGGCTGCGCGTTGAGGTATCGTCACCACATCGATCGAGCGGAGAAACATCATGCCGGATCAACTCGGATCACCGGGCGCTGCGGCGCTCGAACAGTGCGTGGACGAGATCGATGAATTCATCGGCACCCTGGAGCGCTATCCGGGAGCGGTGATTGCAATGGCACTGCGGATTCACCTGGGCGCGCTGCTGCATGCCATGCTGGTCGACCGGCTCTGCAGCCGCACTCAGGTCAGCGAATTCGTGGCCGCGCTGGAGCAGGAAGCCGTCGATGGCGGAGGCCATTGAGCAGAGGTGCGCCGGACATCTCAGTTCGGCGCCGGATGCAGCCCACCCACGAGCAGATAGGCCGCCAGCGCAATTCCGGCGACGGCGACGACGACGTTGATGACGGCGCCCAGGCCCGTCAGGTAGCCCGAGGCTACGTCCTGGCTCGGCAGTGTCCTGACGAATCGCCTATAGCTGGCGCTCGAAGCCAATGCGACCGCAGCACCGAGCAGGATCAGAGCCACGCCTACCAGCAGTGAGAACAGATGATGTCCTGGACTCTCCGGCTCGTGGCGCAGGGCGGAGAGAAACAGGCTGAAGCGCTCGATCACGAAGCCAAACCCCATCAGGGCAAGACTACTGCGCTGCCAGGCCAGCAGCGTGCGCTCCGCGGCAAACAACACGCGTGGATCGGGCGGATTGGGCATCACGCGATCGATTCTATCCGAGGCTGGCGACGCCGCTGCGGCATTTGGACCGTCGCGCATTTTCCGTCGATTGCAAGGCATAACGCACAATTCACAGTTTGCCCTATCTTTTTTACCGTAGACCGCACGCAGCCGACATCAGGTCCATACTCCGCCGCCTCAGCCGCATACGAGCTGAGTTGGCCGGCGAATTCTAGCTGGCTATACGTTGAGGTCTAATCCTATGAATGAATCAAACAAAGCCCCTGCCGCGCCGCAGGGCAGCGCCGCGCATACGGCGCCGTCGAAAAACATCATCGACACGGCGATCGCGGCAGGCAGCTTCACGACGCTGGTCGCCGGCATCAAGGCCGCGGGCCTTACCGATACGCTGAAGGGCAAAGGTCCGTTCACCGTGTTTGCGCCCACCGATGAAGCGTTCAAGAAGCTTCCGTCCGGCGCCCTGGAGGCGCTGTTGAAGGACACGGCCAAGCTCAAGGCTGTCCTGAGCTATCACGTGATCGCCGGGCATGTGCTGGCGAAGGACGTGAAATCAGGGGAAGTGATGACGCTGCAGGGCAGTACGCTGAATGCATCGGTGTCGTCATCGGGCGTGCAGGTCAACGGGGCACACGTCAAGCAGGCCGATATCGTCGCGACCAATGGCGTTGTCCATGTGATCGACGCGGTCATCATGCCGAAGAACTGGCAGTTGCTGGCGGCCGCCGCCTGACGATTGTCCGTCGCTGGGAAATTCAGCGACTTGAAAGGCCCTGAACGCAGGGCCTTTTTTTTGGCGGCTGCCTCGCGCCGACCGTGCCGCGCAACTCGGCTGTGTGCATAATCGGGCCGTGTACCGCTGCCCGTCCGAGGTCGAAGTTACATGTTGGGCGTCCCACGGTTGCTGGGTCTGGGTACCTGCCTGGCACTGGCGATGCTCGGGTGCACGGGTAGCTCGAAACCCCCGCCGGTTCGCGGCCTTGATACGGGCGCGGCGCTCAACGCCGCCGCCCCTGCGACAACCGCAAGCGGCACAAATGCCAGCGCGGAAAACATCGTCAACGTCTACAACTGGGCCGACTTCATCGACCCCTCGGTCATCCCTGCGTTCGAGCACGAGTATGGGATCAAGGTCAATTACGACGTGTTCGACTCGAACGAGGAGCTGGAGACAAAGTTGCTGGTTGGGCGGTCGAACTACGATGTCGTGGTTCCCGGCGGAGGCTTCCTGGAACGCGGCCTGAAGGCCGGGGTCTACCAGAAGCTCGACAAGGCGCAGTTGCCGAATCTCAAGAACCTCGACCCAGAGGCGATGCGTGATATAGCGGTGTACGATCCAGGCAACCTGTATGCGGTCGATTACACTTGGCTCACCTCGACCGGCATCGGCTATGACGTAGCAAAGATCAAGGCGCGCATGGCGGATGCGCCGGTGGACAGCTGGCGCATGATCTACGATCCCGCCGTGATCGCCAGGTTCCAGGACTGCGGCGTGTCGGTGCTCGATGCGCCCGACGACATCTTCAGCAGCGTGTTCGCCTATCTGGGCAAGGATCCCAGCAGCGAGGCGCCTGAGGATCTGAAGGCGGCCGAACGCGTGTTGCTGTCGATACGGCCGTACATACGCATGGTGGATTCGACGCGCTACTACAATGCCCTGGCAAACGGTGAGTTGTGCCTGGTGCTTGGGTGGGCCGGGGACATCACGCAAGCCCGCTATCGCGCCAGGGAAGCAGGCAAGGACGCCAGTATCGCCTACTCAATACCGAAGGAAGGCTCGCTGATGAGCTTCGACCTGCTGGCCATTCCGGTCGGTGCGCCCCACCTGGCGAACGCGCACCTGTTCATCAATTTCCTGTTGCGAGCGGACGTTGCGGCGAGGAATTCGAATGCGATCAAGTACGCCACCCCCGTGGTAGCCTCGTTGGCACTGTTGGACCCGACTTTGCGCGGCGACCCGGGTGTGTATCCGCCGCCGGAAGTACGTGCGAAGCTGACACCCGAGCGCCCTAAAAGCCAGGCCTTCACCCGATTGATGATGCGCACATGGACGCGATTCAAGACCGGCCAGTGATCGTCAGGTCGCACGCAATGGCGGCGCGGCGCGCGTTACTGCTGCAGATCGCTCGCATCCGCCGGGTGGAACCCGCCAAACGCGGCATGGCTCGGCAGTTGGTCGTCGGTACGAAACCATGGGAGCCGGCTGGCCGCAAAGATGTGCATTCGCGGTGGGAAGGCGGCCGGATCGTCGAACGACGCGGTGTTGATACTGACCTCGGCCGGATAGTTGGCGCTCAGGAACACCAGGTAGCTGCCGCAGCGTGCGCAGAACTGGCGCTTTCCATGTCCGGACGATATAAAGCTGCCGGGTGCGCCCGCGATCCAGGAGAAGCCGGCCGCCGGGAATGTCGCCCACGCCACCACCGGCGCTCCAGAGTTTTTCTGGCACATCCGACAATGACAATAACCGCTCTCGAGCATCGGCGCGGTCACGCGGAAACGCAGCTCGCCACACAGGCAGCCGCCGTCGTGGGGTGTCATGGTCACCTCCTGTCGCCGCAGGATTGTAGGCTATGAGCAGCACTTCCGGCATCGAACTGGTGATCGTGCCGCCAACCCATGACCTGGGCGGTGGCTTCCAGGTGCGCCGCGCACTGCCAGCCAGCCAGCGGCGCATGATCGGCCCATTTGTATTCTTTGATCAGATGGGCCCGACCGTACTGCGTGCCGGCAGCGGGCTGGATGTGCGCCCGCATCCGCATATTGGCCTTGCGACAGTGACCTACCTGTTCGATGGCGAGATCATCCACCGCGACAGCCTGGGCAGCACGCAGGCGATACGAGCGGGCGAGGTCAACTGGATGATCGCCGGTCGCGGTATCGTGCACTCCGAGCGTACCGCGGCCGATAAGCGCAGCGCCGAGTCCGCGCTGTTTGGCATCCAGACCTGGATCGCGCTGCCGCGGGCCGAAGAAGAATGCGCTCCCAGTTTTCATCATCACGCCGCCATCGAGCTTCCGCTGATCGAGGCAGCCGGCAAGACGCTGCGACTGATCGCCGGGGCGTTGTACGGCGAGCGCGCACCGGTGGCCACGTTGTCGGACATGTTCTACGCCGACGTGCGATTGGCGGCGGCGGCACAGCTGCCCGTGGCTGCCGACTATGAACAACGGGCGATCTACATCACCGCGGGTCGTATCGAGATCGCCGGCAGTCGCTTCGAAGCGGGTCAGCTGGTGATACTGCAGCCCCGCCACCCCGTGACCGTACGCGCCGATGGGCCAGCGCGCGTATTGCTGCTCGGTGGCGAGCCGTTGGACGGTCCACGGCACGTGTGGTGGAACTTTGTCTCCAGTTCCACCGAACGCATCGAGCAGGCCAAGGAGGATTGGCGCCAGGGCCGCCTCGGCAGTGTCGCTGGCGATCCGGAGTACATCCCTTTGCCCGCGGCACCGACCGTGCACACCCAGCCGGTCGACTACCCCTGACGGTGGTTGGTCCGGGCCGCTCACGGCGGCGGCTTGTCTCAAGACATATCTTAAGATATAGTCAGCGATATTGTTTGAGATAGGAATACGGCTATGAGACGACATCGACATGAGGCGCCGCATTTCGGCGATTACGGCCGCCACGGCCACTTTGGCCGCAGGCGCAGCTTCCTGGGCGGATTTTCCGAAGGCTTCGGCGGACGCGGCATGCGGGCCGGCAAGATGCTGGGGTCCCAGGATCTGCAGCTCATCATTCTGGCGCTGCTGAATGACAAGCCCCGGCATGGCTACGAAATCATCAAGGCGATCGAAGAACACTGCAGCGGCATTTACACCCCGAGTCCGGGGGTTGTGTACCCGGCGCTGACTTTCCTGGAGGAAACCAGCTTCGCGATCTCGGAGACCGACGGCTCCAAGAAGCTGTACAGCATCGCCCCTGCCGGCCTCGAGCATCTGGCCAAGAACCGTGCCGAAGCGGATGAAATACTGGAGCAGCTCAGCCGCTTCGGCCAGAAGATGGCGCAGTTCCAGCGCCAGTTTGTCGAGGAGGAGGTTGCCGGCGAGGAATGGGGCGGCAGTCCGCGCGACCAGGAAAAGAAGGAGTGGCGGCAGCTGAAGGCGGAATTCCAGGAACTGAAGCATCAGTTCAAGGCGGCGCTGTTCGAAAAGCTGCATGCTTCGATGGAGGAGAAGCAGCGCGTGCTGGAGATCCTGCGGCGCGCCATCCAGGAAATCCGGTCAGGAGATCCGAGCTAGCCGCGACACCCTATGACAGCGATGACCACCATGACACAGCCAGCGGCGCCGCCGGACGGCCTCTCCGGGTACCAGAAGTGGGTGGTCGCCCTGCTCGCCTTCCTGCAGTTCACCGTCATCCTGGATTTCATGATCATCTCGCCGCTGGGCGCAGTGCTGATGCCGACGCTCGGGATCACGCCGGCGCAGTTCGGCCTGGTGGTATCGAGCTATGCGTTCAGTGCAGGCGCCGCCGGACTGCTGGCCGCCGGATTTGCCGATCGGTTCGATCGCAAGAAGCTGCTGCTGTTCTTTTACTGCGGTTTCATGCTCGGGACGCTGCTGTGCGGTATCGCGCACAGCTACCGGTTCCTGCTGTTCGCCCGGATGATCACCGGCGTGTTCGCCGGCGTGATCGGCTCGACCGTGTTTGCGATCACCACCGACCTGTTCTCCTACCAGCTTCGTGGCCGGGTCATGGGCGTAGTGCAAACCGCCTTTGCCGCCAGCAGTGTTGCCGGCATTCCGCTCGGGTTGTACCTGTCGAATCGATGGGGCTGGAACGCGCCGTTCCTGCTGATTGTTGCAATCTGCGTCTTGGTGGCGGTGGCGGCGGCTCGCTACCTTCGTCCGATCGACGCGCATCTGCGGCTGCCCCAGGATCGCAATCCGCTGCACCACTTTTTCCATACCGTGACGACGCCGCGTTACCTGCAGGGATTCGCAACCACTGCGCTGCTGTCGACCGGCGGGTTCATGCTGATGCCGTACGCCAGCGCCTTTAGCGTCCACAACCTGGGCATTGAACTGGGCCGCTTGCCGCTGGTGTACCTGATCACCGGGGTGTGTTCCATGATCGCCGGGCCGCTGATCGGTCGCGCCAGCGATGCGGTCGGAAAGTTCCTGGTGTTCACCTTCGGCTGTGTCGCGACCATCATCATGGTGACGATCTACACGCACCTGGGCGTGACGCCGATCGGCATCGTGATCCTGGTCAACAGCCTGCTGTTCGTGGGCGTGTCTTCCAGGATGATCTCAGCCTCGGCGCTGATCTCGGCCATTCCCCAACCCGCCGATCGCGGCTCCTACATGTCGATCAGCAGTTCGATCCAGCAGATATCGGGCGGCATCGCCGCGATCCTGGGTGGCCTGATCGTGACCCAGACCGCGACCGGCGCCCTGGTCGATTTCGACATCGTCGGCTATGTGCTGGTAGGTTCCACGCTGATCACGTTGGTGATGATGTATTTCATCAATCGCCGCATCGCAGCGCCGCCGACGCTGTCGGCGGCCGCCGCCTGAACGGTGTTGCCGCGAAGCACGCGTCGCGCGGCGCCCGCGGCAGCGCGCGCGCTGTTGCGCACGCCGCTAGCCCAGAGCGCTCTGGAACAGAACCAGCATCCGGCTCCAGGCCTTCTCCGCCTGCGGCTGGTTGTAGACCTTGGAATCCAGCGCGCACCAGCCGTGGATGGTTCCGGCGTAGACCTCGATCTCGGCCTTCAGCGCGGCTTTCGTAAACGCTTCGCGCAGCAGCGTCTTGGCGGCCGGATCGCGCTGGTCATCGCTCTCTGCGATGGCGATCAGGTAGCGGGCCTTCATCTTCGGCACCAGCAGGTGCGGACTGTCGGGCTTGTCGCTGGCAAGGTTCGCGCCGTGGAAGGAGGCGCCGGCACCGATGCGGTCCGGCAGCGCGGCTGCGGTGCGCATGGTCATCGGACCGCCCATGCAATAGCCAGCGGTACCCATCTTGCGCTTGCGATCCACCGCCGGCTGGCTGGCCAGATAGCCGACGTACGCCCTGGCGTCGCTGAACTGCACTTCCGGAGTCAGCGTGGCCATCAGCGACATCAGCCTCTGGCGCGTCGCGTCGTCGTCAAAACTCGCGCCTTCCGCCACCACTGGCGCCTTGCCGGTACGGTAGAACGGATTGGGTACCAGCACGGCATATCCGGAGGCTGCGAGTCGCTTGCCCATGGCCCTGAAGGCCGGTCGCAGGCCCAGGATATCGGTCCACATCAGTACGCCGGGGTGCGTGCCGCTGGTCGGATGCACAAAGTAGGCATCTGCGACGCCGTCGGGCGTCGTGACGTCAACCTCGGCCTCGGTGACCTCCAGAGCGTTGGCGATCGCGGGCAGCAGCATGCTCAGGCCGGCGGCGGCCGACAGCGCGCCAAAGCCCCGTCGCGTCAGCGCGGCGGATTGGCTCAGGTAGGCTTTCGTGTCCTCGATGGAGTCCTGGTCACACATGGACATCCTCCGTGTGCTTTCGTTGATGATCGGCGATCATGGGCTGAACGCGCTTGGGATAGTAACCTTGACCGTACGCGATCGGTACCCTATCGTCGAGTGCACTGATGACATCGAATTCGCTGCTGCATCGCTCGTCTGCCGTTCACAGCGCCCCGACGCTCGCCCACCCGGAACCGCCGGTCGCGCTCGGCGAGCTGTTCAAGATCGGCATCGGGCCCTCCTCGTCCCACACGGTCGGTCCGATGAAGGCGGCCGGCTTGTTCCTGCAGCATCTCACCGGCCGCCTGGGCGATGTGCAGCGGCTGGTCGCGACGTTGTACGGTTCGCTTGCCTGGACCGGCAAGGGGCATGCCACCGACAAGGCGCTGATGCTCGGGCTGTCCGGGGAGACCGCCGATACCATCGATCCGGACCTGGTCGAGCAGAAACTGTCCGCGATGCTCGCCAGCCGCACGTTGACACTGCCGGGCGGCAGGCCGATCCGCTTCGATGCAGCCACCGATATCGTGTTCGATACGCTACAGAACTTCGCGCGTCATCCGAATGCGATGACATTTGAGGCATTCGATGCCGCCGGCGGCAGCGTGCTGCGTGAGCTGTGGTTCTCGATCGGTGGAGGATTTGTAGAGCAGGATAACGCCGCCGCTAGCGGCAGCGGGCAACCGGCGGCGCGCTTTCACTTTGAGAATGCGCAAAGCCTGCTGGCGTTGGGCCGCTCGAGTGGTCTGTCGATCGCCGCCATGGTGCTCGCCAACGAGACCGTGCAGCGCACCGAAAGCGACACGCTTGCCACTATCGACCGCATCGCCGGCGTCATGCACGCCTGCATCGACCGCGGCCTGTCGCGCGAAGGACCACTGCCAGGCGGACTCAAGATCAAGCGGCGCGCCAAGGGGCTGTATCAGAAGGCGGAAGCGGCCAGGCACAGTAGCAATCGCGCCGGACTCGATGGCATGAACTACGTTTCCGCGTTCGCCATCGCCGTCAACGAGGAGAATGCCTGCGGTGGCCGGGTGGTCACCGCGCCAACCAACGGCGCGGCCGGCGTGGTGCCGGCGGTGCTGCGCTACTACCGTGATTTCTGCACCCCGTACGAGCGCAAGGGCGTCGCCAATTACTTCCTGGTCGCCACCGCCATCGGCGGCATCATCAAGCGCAACGCGTCGATTTCCGGCGCTGAAATGGGCTGCCAGGGAGAAGTCGGTTCAGCGGCCGCGATGGCAGCCGCGGGACTTGCCGCGGCACTGGGCGGCAGCAATGAGCAGATTGAGAATGCAGCCGAGATCGCGCTCGAGCACCACCTAGGCATGACCTGCGATCCGATCGGAGGGCTGGTGCAGATTCCGTGCATCGAGCGCAACGCGTTTGGCGCCATCAAGGCGATCAATGCCGCCTCGATGGCGCTGCACGGCGACGGTACTCATCGCGTGTCGCTCGACCAGGCCATCGAAACACTGCGGCAAACCGGCACCGACATGCAGTCGAAATATCGCGAGACATCGCGCGGCGGACTTGCGGTCAACGTGCCCGAATGCTGACGCGCGACCGCGAACTGCTCGACGTCAATCGCCGCTTCTACGACCTGCTGTGGTCCGGCGCGCGCCTGGTGGAACCGTCGCGCTTCAACACCTGGCCGCTGGTCAGTTCCCTGCTGCCGCGCTCACAGCGCCAGCTGGAGGTCGCGCCGGGCCTGCGGCCGCGCCTGCCGATCGCAGCGACCCAGTTTGTCGACATCAGTGTGCCGGCGCTATCGGCGCTGCGGGCGCGCGGCGCCAGCGTGATGCTCGGCCTGGTGTCGTCGCTGCCATTCGCTGCCGCCAGCTTCGATCTGGTATGCACGATGGATATCATCGAGCACGTGGACGACGACGATGCGGCGCTATCGGAGATCGCCCGGGTGGCGGCTCCCGGCGCGGTGCTGCTGCTGTCCGCGCCGCTGCACCCATCGCGCTGGACGGCATTCGATGACTTCGTTGGTCACCGCCGCCGCTATGAGCCGCAGGAGCTGATCGTAAAGCTCGCGCACCATGGGCTGTCGGTGGAACACAGCGGCGCCTATGGCATGCAGCCGCGCTCCTCCAGGCTGCTGGATTTCGGCATCTGGTGGCTCACGCACCATCGTGAGCGCGCGATGTGGTGGTACAACCGGGCGCTGATGCCACTCGGCGTGCGCCTGCAGAAAAAGCTCATGCTCGCCCCGGGCATGATCGACGCCGCGGCGGTCGACGAGGTGCTGCTGGTGTGCCGCAAGCAGGGCGCGTCCCCGGCAGCGCTGCTGCACTGACCGGCGACGGGCAACGCAGACTCTATCCAGGCATGCCTGGGGGCGAACCCTGCGTGCGTGCGTGCTGCGCGTCATTCGTGGAATGTAACTGTGATGCCGAATGTCCGCGGCCGGAACGTGTAGTTGTTGTACTGCGGGCCCGGCACGGTTGCGGGATAGGGGGCGCCTGGCGGGGGCGAAGGATAGTTGCTGTCGACAAACGTGCTCTCGTAATTCGTGGTGGTATGCGAGTTCAGCAGGTTGTCAATAAAGAACGAAGTCTCCCAGGCACCGAATGCGGTGCCAGTGCGAAACTGCACGAAGCTGGTCGACGGCAGTGTATAGGACAGCGGTGTCGTCGTGCCTCCGCCAACGCCCCCTGCATATTCATTCGAACGCGGATCCTGAACCGCGGCCAGCCACGGATTGCGGCTTTCAAATTCATAGTCCAGGCGCGCGTAGCTCTTATGGTCGGCGACCACGAAGTTGTATTGCGCGCCGATGGCCACATTCCACGGCGGGTTGGTGCCGGGGCTGGCGTTGATGGCGGCCTGCCCGGAGATGGCATCGCCATCGAAAGCCAGGGAGTGCGGGGAATCCGCGACGTAGCGCGCAGAGGTAAAGCCCACCGCCGCGTCAAGCGTTACCGGGCCGAGCGCGGCATCCGCCTGCAGGTCAAATCCCTTGGCCACCGCCGTGCCGAGATTGTCGATGAACTGCAGGCCGCAGGAGCCGGCCACGTAGACATTCTGCTGAATATGATTCCAGCGGATGTAGTAGACGCTGCTGGCGAGCTTGAGCACGTTGTTGAAGTTGTCCTTGGCACCAATCTCATAGCTCTGGGTCGAGTCCGACTTGTAGGTCAGTGGCGCCTGTCCACTGGTATAACCGTCCAATATCAGCTGCGGAGCGCAGGTCGGCAGCAGTGGCGCGTTGGCGCCACCGACCCGGAATCCCTTCGCATAGGTGGCGTAGAAAAGGTTGCTCTGATCAAGCTGATAGGACACGCTTGCCTTCGGCGTGAACGGGGTTTCGCTATGGTAGGCGCTGTTCGGGCCGACCGGACCATAGTTCTGCGGTCCATCGGAGAAGTTGTAGATATCGAACGACGTCTTGGCCACGCGCGCCCCGAGCGTCAGTTTCCATTGGTCAGTGAAGGCGTAGGTGGCCTCGCCGAAGCCGGCGATTTGATGATCGTGTGAGATGTTGAGGTTGTAGTAGGAATCGCCATTCGGCAGCAGCGGGTAGCCCACGCCGTTGTCGTCGACGAAGATCTCCTCTACGTCCAGCCCGTACATGGCCTCGAGCAGGGCATTGGCCATCGGATCATGGATCTCCTCCAGGCTCAGCTCGCGGCTGGCCTGGAAGAAGGCGCCGACGGTCCAGGTCCAGCGACTGCTCGGGTCGTCGGACTGCAGGCGCAGTTCCTCGGTGAAATTACGCTGTTGATTCTTGACCGTCGCCGGAGAGCGGTAGTTCGTCAGGCCGGGCGGCAGATGCACGCCGCTGGTGTCAATCAGTGGGTAATACGCCGGGTTGATGAAGATCTCCTCCGGCGCTGCCGGCCAGCCGATACCCTGGTAATAACTCAGGTTGTAATCCGTGCCCTCGTAGCCGGTGAGCTCGTCGCGCACGTAGTACGAGGTGTCCGACACCAGCCGCATGCCGCTCAGATCGAAGTCAATCTTCAATGCCGGCAGATAGAAGCGGTCGGGCACCGGTATCCGATCGGGGTTGGCGTTATTGAAAACACCGGAGGACGGATTCGACGACGACGGCCAGTAGGTCGACACGTCGTGTTCCTGCTTGTTCTGATAGAAGACGCTCGGCGTCACGGTCACTGCATCGAGCGGCTTCCAGATTCCGGCCAGGCGCAGCACCAGCGTCTGCTGGTGATTGGCATTGCTGTCCACCACCGCACCGCTGGTCGGATCGACACGATCGATCCAGCCGCCATCGCGCCGGAACCAGACACTGGCGCGAAAACCCAGCGTACCGTCGATGATCGGACCGCCGTGGGCAACGCCGGCCTCATAGCTGGGCTCGCCATATTGCGTGAAAGAGACTTCGCTGCGCGCGTAGGTGCTGTCCTTGGTCAGGCTGGGCTGCGTGAGTATGTACCGCACCGTACCGCCCTCGGAACCGGCGCCGAACAGCGTGCCCTGCGGCCCACGCAGCACCTCGACGCGGTCCAGATCGAAGGTCTTTGGCAGCGTATCGTCGGGGTTGAAGCCAAGCGAGCGCATCTGGATCGGCGTGTCGTCGAGATAGATCCCCGTGGTGCCGGCGCCGCCGGAGGAGGAGATGCCGCGGATCGAAATCGCATTGGTGCCGGTCTGGTCGATCGACACGCCGGGCGTGAAGCGCACGATATCGGTGAAATCCTTCATGCCCTTCTGGTCCATGTCCTCCTGCGTGTAGGCGCTGACACTCTCCGGCACCTTGCTCAACGACTCTTCGTGGCGGGTAGCCGTCACCACAATCTCCTTCAGCGCGCCGAACTCCTCGGCTGCGCCCGCATCCGCTGCGGGCGCATTCTGTGCCAGGGCCGCGCCGCCAGCGCACAACGTCATTAGTGTCGTCGCAAGCAGGCATGTCGCTGCAGATCTAATCGCTGTCATGACCGGTTCTCCCTAGAAAAATTCATTTTATTCCCAGGCCTCGCGGCTCGAGCACATTATCCGATATGAATGATCCGATATGCATGAAGCAACTATGAATGCAGCAGCACCGCCGCGTCAGCGCCCCAGCTGACAAACACCTCGTCGCTCCAGTCGATCGACCACTCCGAGGTGCGCCGTTCGTTCTGGGAAAATACTGTAACCACTTTTCCGCTGGCTGTCTTGATCCGATAGGTCGAGCGATTGCCGAGGTAGCCGAGCTCCCATACCGTGCCGCGCAGCTGATTGCTGCGGGCGGCGCCGAGCGGCTGCTTGCTCAAACGAATCTTCTCCGGCCGCAACGCCACCCAGACGCGCTGGCCGATGCTGAAGCGCCCGATGTCATCGACCAGCAGATCGCATCCGGTCTCTGCGCACTGTACCGTGATCAATCCCGGCTCGGAGGCGCTTACTGTGCCCTCGAACAGATTGGTGGTGCCGACGAAGTCGGCCACGAAGCGGGTGTTGGGGAATTCATAGATCTGCGAGGGCGTGCCGATCTGCAGCACCTTGCCGCGTTCCATGACGGCTATGCGCGTCGCCAGCGCCATCGCCTCGTCCTGGTCGTGCGTCACCATCACGAAGGTGATGCCGAGCTTGTACTGCAGGTCCATCAGCTCGAACTGGGTTTTCTCGCGCAGCTTCTTGTCGAGCGCCGACAGCGGCTCATCCAGCAGCAGCAGCTTGGGCCGCCGGATCAACGCCCGCGCAAGTGCCACCCGCTGTCGCTGGCCGCCTGACAACTGGTGTGGCTTGCGCTGCCCCAGTGCCCCGAGCTGCACCATGTCGAGCGCTTCCTGGATGCGCTGGCGGCGGGTGGCGGCATCGAGTGGCAGGCGTTTGATGCCGTAGCCGACATTGGCCTCGACACTCATGTGCGGAAACAGCGCATACGACTGGAACATCATGTTGACCGGTCGCTCGTGCGGCGGCACGTCGCTCATTTCGATGCCGTCGATCGAGATCCGGCCGCTGCTCTGGCGTGCAAAGCCCGCGAGCATGCGCAACAGCGTGGTCTTGCCGCAGCCGGAGGCGCCCACCAGCGCGAACATCTCGCCCTTGTAGATCGTCAGGTGGACGTTATCGACGGCAGTGTAACTGCCGTAGGTCTTGCTGACGCCCTCGATGACGATCTGCGGCGTGGCGTCGGGATCGAGCCAGGGTCGATCGATGACCGGTTTGAGCGGGTTTGCGTTCACGCCGGTCGCGCCTCTAGTAATCCGCCGGCGGCGTGGCGCGGCGCCGTTCCGGAGCGAAGAACGGCCGCTCCACCACCTGTGCACGCGCCATGCGCCGCTCCCACACCAGCTCGCGGTTGAGGTAGATCTCCGCCCAGATCTTCTGCCCGCTCGCCATGTGCGATGCGTCGACCATCGCCAGCGCAATGTTGCGCTTGCAGGTCGGCGACCAGGTGGCGGAGCTGACACTGCCAATCGCTTTCTTGCCGGCCCTGTCGGCATACAGCAGCGCGTTGTGCGCCGGCTTGTTACCCTCGATATCCAGCCCCACCAGTCGCCGGCGCGGTCCGCACCGCTGCTCCTCGAGCAGTGCGCGCCGGCCGGTGAAGTGGCCCTTGTTGAAGTCAACCAGCCATTCCAGCCCGAGCTCGATCGGTGAGCGCTCGGTGCCTACCCTCAAGGTATGCGCGCTGGAGACGAAATCCACGTTGGGCAGAATGAATCCGGCCTCGATGCGCGCGATATTCAGCGCGCGCGAACCAATCGGCCGGATCGCGCACTCGCGCCCTGCGTGCATCAGCCCGTCCCAGACGTCTTCCGCATCCTCGGGGCGCATCCACAGCTCGTAGCCCAGGTCGCCGGTAAAGCCGGTACGCGAGATCATCAGCTGGCTGTCGGCGCCAAACGCCGGCGGCAGTGCGAACCAGCCCAGCTCAAATGGTTTCAGGCGCTCCACACCGGACAGCCCGAAGGCCCGCAGCACCGCGCACGAGGTCGGTCCCTGCACCGCCAGTGCCGCGGTTTCCTCGGTGACTTCGCTGATCTGCACGTCGAAGCCAATGGCGGAATCGAGCAGCCAGTCGAGCTGGCGTTCACCGGTGCACAGCCGGTATTCACTGTCACCCAGCCTGAACACCGTGCCGTCGTCGATCAGCTGGCCGTCGTCATTGCACCACACGCTGTAGGCCACCCGCCCGCATTTGAGCTTGCCGATGTCGCGCGTCATCAGGCGATTGAGGAAGCGCAGTGCGTCGGGTCCGGCGATCCGATACTTCACCATCGGCGTGAGATCGTAGAGCGTGGTGGCATTGCGGATCGCGAAGTACTCCTGCTCCACGAAGGTGAACACGTCGACCGTGGTGTAGCCGGCCCACGCAATGAAGCTGTCCACCTGGCTGAGCGCGCGCGCGCGCTCGTGGAACGGCGTCTTCAGCAGCGGCTGGCGATAATGCGGCGCGCTTTCGCTGAGCATCGTCAGGCCGCCTCGCGCAGCAATGCGCGCGCAGCATTGCGGCCGGCAATACCCATGACGCCACCGCCCGGATGACTGCCGGCGCCGCACAGGTACAGTCCGTCCACCGGCGTGCGGTATTGAGCGGCACCTGCCACCGGGCGCACGAAGAAGAACTGATCGAGCGCGAGCTCCGCGTGATGCCAGTGGCCGCCGCTGATGCGAAACTGCCGCTCGATGTCCGGTGGCGTCAGCAACTCGGCCGCCAGCACGCTGGCTGCGAGGCCTGGCGCACAACGCTCGAGCGTATCGATCACCAGGTCGGCAAACTGCGCCTGCTGGTGGGACCAGCCGCCGGCCAGCTCATACGGCGCGTATTGCACCACCGCCGACAGCACGTGCCTGCCCGCGGGCGCGAGGCTCGGGTCGCGCGCGGTCGGCAGCGTGATCTCAATGATCGGCGCCGTTGAGAATTCGCTATACTTGGCATGATTGAACGCGCGCTCGATGTAGTCGAGCGACGGCGCCAGCAGCAGCCGCCCGGACAGCGCACGGTCAGGCAAGCCGGTGAACCGCGGCAACGCGTTCAATGCCAGGTGCAGCTTGGCAGTCACGCCGCGGGCGCGCAGATGCGCGATGCGGCGCACGAAGCCGGTATCAAGATGCTCACCGCCCAGCAGCTGCAGGAAAGTCGTCTTCGGATCGGCGTTGGATATGACATTGTCGGCGCCTATCTGCTCGCCGGACTGCAGCGCCACGCCGGCGGCGCGATCGTCGCGCACCAAAATGTGCTGCACCACACTGCCGGTGCGAATCGCCGCGCCGTTCGCGAGCGCCGCTCGCGCCAGCGCGTCCGACAAGGCGCCCAGTCCGCCCAGCGGCTGCGCCAGCGTGCCGCCCTGAACTTCGGCCGCCATGCGGTACAGCAGCGGAAACACGCTGCCAGGTGATCGCGGCCCGGCACTGGTCCCCAGCACCGCGTCGAACGCGAGCGCGCCCTTGAGCAAAGGCGTCTCGAAGTGCTCTTCCAGCAGATCCCGCACGCACATGCCGCCGATGCGCAGCAGTTCTCGCATGTCCGCGCGTCCCAGCCGGCGCAGACGCCAGCCGATGCGCAGCAACGCCAGGCGATCCTGCCAGGACTCGGTCCCCAGTCGCGGTGGCGCGCGGTCGAGCACCGGATGCAGGGCTTCGGCCAGGCGTCGCAGGCGCGCGCGGTAAGCCGGGAATTCGGCGGCATCGGCCGCCGATAGCGCCGCCAGCGCGCTTGGATTATCCGGGTCGATCGGCAGCGGCGCGGCGTCCGGCGCGATCGCGGTGGTCGGCATGCGATCGGCGGCCAGCGACAGTCCCCGGCTCTCGAGCCCGAGGTCCTTGATGATGGATCCGGGCATCAGGTGCAGCAGGTGTGCGCACGCCGATACCTTGAAGCCGGGAGCGAACTCGCGCGTGACGGCCGCGCCGCCCACCTGACTGGCAGCTTCCAGCACCAGCACCGAGCGCCCGCCACGGGCCAGATACGCCGCGCACACCAGCCCGTTGTGCCCGCCGCCGATGACGATGCAGTCGTAATGGGCGGCACCAACAGAAGTCGCGGGCATGATTCAGTGCGTCCGGCGCAGGTCGCGCGTGCGGCCGAGGTCGCGCAGTATGGCGCCGGCGGCATTGGCGCCGGGCGCACCCATCACTCCACCGCCCGGATGCGTGCTCGAGCCGCACATGTACACGCCGCGTACCGGCGCGCGGTACTGCGCATAGCCCGGGATCGGCCGGTTGAACAGCAGCTGGTCGAAGGTGAGCTCGCCCTGGAAGATGTTGCCCTCGGTCAACCCGACTTCGTTTTCGATGTCCCACGGGGTGCGGATCTCAGCGTGCAGGATCAGGTCCTTGAAGTCCGGACTGTGCTCGGCGATGGTATCGATGACGGTACGGCCAAAGGCCGCGCGCCGCGCGGCATCCCAGTCGCCGTCGGCCAGTTGGTAGGGACAGTACTGCACGAACACCGACATATAGTGCTTGCCGCTCGGTGCCAGAGTCGGATCGATCTGCGAAGGCATCAGCATATCGATGTACGGCGAGCGCGACCAGCGCCCCTCCTTCCAGTCGTCGTAGGCGCGCTCGAGCATCTCGATGCTGTCGGTCACGTGCAGATCGCCGCGGATGCTGGGTGAATCATGCGGGATGGCGGGGAAATGCGGCAAGCCATCGAGTGCAATATTGAGTTTGCCCGAGGAGCCGCGGATCTTGAAGTTACGCACCTGCGAAATGAACTCGTCCGGCAGGTCAGCCGCATCCATGATGTCCAGGAAGGTGCGGCGCACATCCAGATTGGACACCACCAGGCCAGCCTCGATCTGCTCGCCATCTGCCAGTACCACGCCGCGCGCGCGCCCATCGCGCACCAGGATCCGTCCCACCGGCGCGCCGCTGCGAATGCTGCCACCGCTGGCCTGCAACGAGGCGGCGAGCGCCTGCGTGACCGCACCCATGCCGCCACGGGCGAAGCCCCAGGCGCCGACTGCCCCATCGATGTTGCCCATGTAGTGATGCAGCAGCACGTAGGCGGTGCCGGGCGAGCGCGGCCCGAGCGCGGTGCCGATGATGGAGCTGCCGGCCAGGTGTGCCTTGACGATCTCGCTCTCGAAATACTCATCCAGGAAATCGGCGCAGCTCATGGTCCAGAAGCGCAGCGTGTCGTACATGCGCTGCTCGCCCAGGCGGTGGAAATGCTTGCCGAGGTACAGCAGTTCCATGATGTCGCGCGGCTTGAACGAGGTCGGATCGGGTGGCTCGCGCAGCAGCAGCGGCTTGATGAAGCGGCACTGGCGCAACATGTCGCGCAGGTAGCGCTCATAAGCCTCGGCGTCGCGCCTGGAGTGCCGGGCGATCTCACGCCGCAGCGCGTCGTGATTGTCGTACAACGCCAGATGCCCGCCATCGCGCATCATGGTGCAGCCGCCCTCGTACGGAATGATCTGCAATCCATACCCTGGCAGGTTCAGCTCGCGAATGATCTCGGTGCGCAGCAGGCTGCACACGTAGGAACAGCTCGAATAGGTGAAGCCGTCGTACAGCCGGCGGCTGACCGCCGCGCCGCCGACGTAGTCATTGCGCTCGAGCACCAGCACGTCGAGTCCGGCGCGCGCAAGATAGCAGGCGGCCACCAGGCCGTTGTGGCCGGCTCCCACGACGATCGCATCATGGCGCCCGCTGCCACCGCTGACCATGCCCCTATCCCCCTTACTGGCGCTGGTTGGCTATCGTTCGCCATCCATTCAAGCTGGCATCCGGCGCGACTTTCCCAGCGCTTCGAGCGTGGTGTCGATCGCCACCTCAAATCCCGCCAGCGTATCGCGCAGGCAGGAATCGTCGTGCGCCGCCGACACGAACCACGGTTCGCGCGAGTCCGGCTCGCACAGGATGCGTTCGTCATGCAGCACCCTGGCCGCCGCGTCGTAGAACGTGTAGTCGCTGCTCTTCCAGTCACGGTAGGTGCGCGGCGGCTCATGCGCGAAGTACAGGCCGCCCATCGACGGATGGCCGACGAAGCTGTGCGCGACGCCGCGTGCCTTGAGTATCGCGCTCATGCCGGTGCGCAGCCGCGTGCCATAGGCGGCGATGCGCTCGAGCGCGTCGGTCTCGTCGAGGATCTGCAGTGTCTTCTCCGCCGCCGCCAGCGACACCGGGTGCGCGGTGTAGGTGCCGCCGTGGGCGACGCCGCGGCCGATCTTGCGCATGATCTCCTCGCGGCCGGCCAGCACCGAGATCGGGTAGCCGTTGGCGATCGCCTTGGCGAAGGTGCACAGGTCGGCCTGCACGCCGTACAACTCCTGCACGCCGCCGCGCGCCACGCGAAATCCACTCTTCACCTCGTCGATGATCAGCACCACGCCGTACCTGTCGCACAGTTCGCGTGCCGCTCGGATGTAGGCCGGATCGGCCGCTATCCCCAGGCAGTTGCCCATGATGGGCTCGATCAGCAGACAGGCGATGGAGCCGGCATGGCGCTTGAGTACCTCTTCGAGCTGATTGGCATCGTTCGCCTGCACGAAATGCGCGAAGTGGCGCGAACTCAGCGGTACGCCCTCGCTGTAGGGCACCACCTCGGGCTCGCCCACCTGGGCCCACTTGTCCATCGGCGTAAACCACATCGCGGCATCGAACAGCCCGTGATAGCTGCCCTCGAGAATCACGTAGTCGTCCTTGCCGGTATAGGCACGCGCCAGCCGCAGTGCGGCCATCACCGCCTCGGTGCCGGAATTGGAGAAGCGCACCAGCTGGGCAGCCGGCACCATTTTCGCGATCCGTTGTGCGACGCGGTATTCAGCCTCGGTAGACAGCGCGAACACGCCGCCGATCTCCATGCCCTCGCGCGCAGCCTGATCGACCCGCGCATCGGCGTAGCCCAGTATCGCCGGCCCATAGCCCATGCGATAGTCTACGTAGACGTTGTCGTCCAGATCCGTGATCCGGGCGCCACGGCCGGATTTCACGTAGATGGTGCGGTCTTCGCCCCAAAAGCGGAAATTCGACGCGACGCCGAGCGGCATGCGCTGGAGCGCGCGCCGGAAATGCTCGTGGTTCTTGGTCAGGGTTCGGGGCATGGCTGCGCTCCGCTAGACAGGGGTGCCTGTACGGCACGGTAGCACCACTCAATGAACTCGTCTATATGAATATATAAATTTAGTGTAGAATTGCACAGTCATATAATTCCCGTCCCGGATTCGCCGGAGGCCTTGCGATGAACTCAGCCGCCCCGTCCGTCGAGCCCACCGTCGCCCCGCTGCCGCGGGCGCTGCCGGCCTGGGCCTACAGCCACCCGGAAATGACACGCCTGGAATACGAGCGGATCCTGAAGCCGAGCTGGCAGATCGTCTGCCACATCAGCTCCATCCCCAAGCCGGGCGACTATATGACGCTCGACCTGGGCGCCGATAGCGTCGTCGCCGTGCGTAGCGCCGACGGCGCCATACAGGCGTTTCATAACGTCTGCCGCCATCGAGGCTCGCGGCTGCTGCAGGGCGGCGGCAATTGCCGGGCGCATATCACCTGTCCCTATCACGGCTGGTCTTATCGGCTGTCGGGTGAACTGGTCGGGGTGCCCGCGCGCGACAGCTTCCCGGGACTCGATCGCACGCAATTCAGCCTCAAGCCGGTGCGCTCGCAGATCCTGCTGGGCTTCGTGTTTGTCTGCGTCGCGGGCAATCCGCCACCGCTGGAGCAGACCTGGGGCAGCTTTCTTGACGAGTTCGCGCCGCATCGGTTCCAGGACATGGTGCCGCTCGGCCCGTTCTACATCGAGCACTGGGATTGCGACTGGAAGGTTGCGATGGACAACTACCTGGAGTCCTACCACGTGCCGATCGGGCATCCCGGCCTGAATCGCATGTTCACGCCCGACTATGACGACCAGCGCAACCTACCCACCGGCGTTGCCCGCGGCATCAGTTGGATGCGCGAGCGCGAGTCGCCGCTGTGGAGCGAGCGCATGTATCAGCGCCTGATCGGCGGCGTCACGCAGGACCTGCCGGAAGCCCATCGCAAGCGCTGGAGCTTCTACAGCATGCTGCCTAACCTTGGCATCGATGTGTTCCCCGACCAGATGGATTTCTTCCAGGTGCTGCCGCGCGGTCCGGGCAAGTGCACCATTCGCGGCGGCGCATTCGCGCTGCCGGATGAGCGGCGCGAGATGCGCATCGTGCGTTACCTCACTGGCCGCATCAACCGCCAAGTGCAGCGCGAAGACGAGTTTCTGTGCCACAACGTACAGCTGGGCCTGGCTTCGGGCAGCTATGAACCAGGTCCGCTGTCACAGTTGGAGAACTGCATGTACGAGTTCCACCAGCTGCTGCGCGAGCGCATTCCCGAAATCCGCCAGGCCAGCGCACCGGTGCGCTTCGCCTAGCGCCGTCGGCCGATCACGCCGGCCGACCCGGCAACGTCGGGATCGCAGGCAGCAGCGCGGTGATCAAGTGGAGGAACTGTGCCAGCGGACCGGCGATCGGTGCGCTGTCTTCGAACTCATCGGACGCGCCGGCCAGTCCTGTCTGTGTCGACTCGGCCAGCGCGATCTCCTGCTGCAGCCAGGCGTTGGCCTGCCGCTGCCAGCCGGCCAGAGCGGTGCGGGCGCGGGCGCGGGTACCGGCGGCGCGGGCGCTGGCAGCGCGTATACGTTGGCCGCCTGCCGCCGCCCGCGCGCGCGCCGCCGCCAGGTAGTCGAAGCGCTGCACGCGGCAGCGCCCGGGAGCCACCGGAATCACCTGCAGAATCAGCGCCGCATCGCGCCGCAGTTCGATCAGCTGGTTGGGCGGCAGGAACTGGCGCTGCGATACCGGCGCCTCCAGCCAGCGCTCGACGATCAGCTTCCAGTCCGCCGCTACCTCGATCTGCTGCATGCCCGACGGCTGCAGGCGCTCGAATGCGCTCCAGTCGAGCTCGGTGGCAGCGTCCGGCAGTGAAGCCGCGAGCCGCGGCACAGCCGCTGCACCGGCCGCGCGCACCAGGATCAGTGCACCCAGTGACTGCAGATCGAGCGAAGCAAGATCGCCCGGCGTGTCGCCGTCGACCAGCCGGCCGTCGAGCCGGTAGGTAAGAGCGTGAGAGGCGCAGTGGATGGCGCCCTCGAAGTGTCCGCTGCGCGCGATGACCAGCGCGTGCGGCCGACGACGGCAGGCATTGCGAAACGCCCGCAACCGGCCGCGCTCATCGCGTACCACCAGCACGCGCTCGCCGGCCAGGTCCCCGCTCAGGAAATCGCCGGCCACGGAGACTTCCGCTTCGTGTCCGATGAACTGCCAGGCCGGTCGCAGCAACCGGTCGCGCTCCGCTGCCAGCAGCGCGCCGTGCGCGTAGGCCCATGCCGGCAGCCTTGCACTGGGCGCAGCCGCCGAATCTGCAGCAGCGGCTGGCAGTGCGCCCGGCAGTGGGCCCGGCAGTGCGCCCGGCAGTGCGCCCGGCACGACAGCTTGCAGTACCGGAACGTCCGACTGCGGCGACCCGCCCGCATCTGCGACCGGGGGCTCGGGCAGCGCTGCCTGCGGCGGGCTGGCGGCCGCGGATCCGAACTGCCCCGGGAACACCGAGCGCAGGTAGGCGAGCGAGCGCCGCCGCGCCTCGACGCGATCGATGCTCGATTCGCTCTGGAACGCGAACGTCTGCCACATCATCTCCAGCACACCGATCAATCCCAGCGCGATGCCGTCGGCATCCAGGTGCGTGGCGCCGGTTTGCGCGATCAGCCGCTCGATCAACTCGTGCACCAGCGCGGCGAAATCCTCATCTTTCCTGCCACAGATGTCGTAGTACTCCTGGCGCGAGCTGGCTTCGCCCCAGAATGAGTACCACACCGATACCTTGCGCGGACTGGCGATCTGGGGATCCAGGTACAGATCCACCAGCAGTTCCAGTGCCGGCACCGGCGCGTGCCGCAACTGCGACACCGGCAGCAGCACCCTATCCTCGAACTCGGCTGCCAGATACTGCAGCGATGCCACCAGCATCGCCGCCTTGGAGTCGAAATAAAAGCGCACGATACCGGGCGACAGGTGGGCGATCGCCACCACCTTCTCCACCGTGGTGCGCGATGGTCCGTGGATATGCAGCGCCGAGATGCAGGCATCGATCAGCCGCTGGCGCTGGCGGCTGCGCGAGGCACGAGCGGGAGCGTCCGCGGCGCCGGCGGCCATGGATCGCGTACCGGCTGCTCTAGGGCGTGACACGATGGCTACCGGGGCTCACCTGGGCGCGATCCGGCTGGCTGCGAGCGGGTAAAATCTGTACACCGGGTTGAGTTTATCGCGCACAATAGCGCCGAGGGGACATTCCTGCGCGACTGATGAAACCGATCGAGCGACCGGGCCGCTGGCTCATCATTCTGCCGCCACTGCTGTTTCTGCTGGTCTTCTTTCTCATTCCGTTCGTCTTTGCCTTCAAGATCAGCTTCGCCGATACCGCCGCGCGCGTGCCGCCGTTCACCGATGTGCTGACCAGCACAGCGGATCATCACCTGCAGTTCAGCCTGAGCCTGGCGAACTACCAGTACCTGTTCACCGATGACGTCTACGGCGTCGCCTACTTGTACTCGCTCAAGACCGCATTCTTCTCGACCCTGATCTGCCTGCTGCTCGGTTATCCGATGGCGTATGCCATCGCCCGCGCCTCGAAGTCCACCCAGAACATCCTGCTGCTGGTCATCATTCTGCCATTCTGGACCTCGTTCCTGCTGCGCGTTTACGCGCTCGAGGGCATCATTCGCGACAACGGCATACTCAATACCGTATTACTGCACCTGGGACTGATTCACGAGCCGCTGCGTATCATGCGCACCACGCTGGCGGTGTACCTGGGCATCATTTACTCCTATCTGCCGTTCATGGTGCTGCCGCTGTTCGCCACGCTGGAGAAGCTTGACCGCTCGCTGCTCGAGGCGGCCGCCGACCTGGGCAGTGCGCCGTGGCGGGTATTTCTCGATGTCACGCTGCCGCTGTCGATGCCGGGCATCATCGCCGGTTCGATGCTGGTGTTCATCCCGGCGGTCGGCGAGTTCGTGATTCCGTCGCTGCTTGGCGGCCCCGATAACCTGATGATCGGGCGCGTGCTGTGGGATGAGTTCTTCGGCAATCACGACTGGCCGGTCGCCTCGGCGGTGGCCATCGCCTTCCTGTTCCTGCTCGCCGGCCCGATCGCGATCTATCAGTATTACAGCGTCAGGCAGCTGGAGGCCTGAACGGCATGGAAAGCCGCTACTCCCCGACGCTGCTCACCATATTGTGCCTGGGCATCACGGTGCTGTACCTGCCGATCCTGGTGCTGATCGCGTTCTCGTTCAACGCCTCACCGCTGGTCAACGTCTGGGGCGGGTTCTCGACCGCGTGGTATTTCCAGCTGCTGCACAACCGCCAGCTGCTGCAGGCGGCACTGCTGTCGCTGGAGGTTGCCGTCAGCGCCTCCACGGCAGCGGTGCTGCTCGGGACCCTGGCGGCGATCGCGCTGGTGCGCTTTGCCCGGTTTCGCGGTCGCCTGCTGCTGACCGGCATGGTGAACGCGCCGCTGGTGATGCCGGAGATCATCACCGGCATCACGCAGCTGCTGCTGTTCGTCTCGATGTTCCAGGTGATCGGCTGGCCGCACCGCGGCTTCACCACCATCGTGTTGTCGCACGTGGCGTTCTGCTCCGCCTATGTGACCATCACCGTGCAATCGCGGCTGCAGACCGCCGACCGCTCGCTCGAGGAGGCGGCGATGGATCTGGGGTCAGGACCGGCGCGCGCGTTCCTGGAGATCACGCTGCCGATACTGGCGCCGGCACTGCTGTCGAGCTGGCTGCTGAGCTTTACGCTGTCGCTCGATGACCTGGTGATCTCGAGCTTCGTGTCGGGCCCGGGAGCCAGCACGCTGCCGATGGTCATCTACTCCAAGGTCAAGCTCGGCGTCAGCCCGGACATCAATGCGCTCGCGAGCCTGATCATCTGCGCGGTCGGCGCCTGCGTGATCGGCGCCGGCTATTTCATGCGCCGCGCCGATCAGAGGCGGGCGCTGGAGATGCAGATGGCAGAACACTGACGTAGCGCGGGTCGTGAGCCGGCCGCCCGAAGATGCTGCGGACCAGCGGCTCGAACGCCTCCAGCGGCCGGCTCGGATAGTGCGGATCGAACGACGCCTGATCCCAGCGCTCGCAGAACGCCGCGCAGGCGGCATACCACTGATGGTCCTTGAAGCGGTCGCGGCCGTTGCGATCACCACCGAGATGGTGCACGTAATAATAGTTCTGGAACAGTCCGTGCTGTTCGACGATCCAGCTCACCTCCGCCCGCACGTACGGCCGGATGATCGCCGCAGCGAATTCGGCGTGGTTGTAGGGCGCCAGTTCGTCGCCGATATCGTGGATCAGCGCCGCCACGACCAACTCGTCATCGGCGCCGTCCATGAGCGCGCGCGTCGCCACCTGCAGCGAATGTCCGAGCCGGCTCACTGCATAACCGGCAAGCGAGTGATCCAGCCGGCGCAGCGCCTCGAGCACCCGATCGGGCAGCCCCGCCGCGTAGTCGCGCTCCGATTGATCGAGCAGCAGGTAGTCCTCGCGGGTACCGTCCTGCATGCGGCGGAAACTGACTATCTGGCTCATGACGCGCTCTCCATCGGGCTGGCCGGCCGTGTCGGGTACGCCTGCCGGCGTCGCAGTACCCGATACAGGCTACGCGGACCGTCGATGTCGATGTAACAACCCTGAAGGTGACGCAGTCCTTCGGACGGGTCAAAGCCGGTGCGTCCGTGCAGCAGGCGCCGATTATCCATCATCAGCAGCTCACCGGCATCGAGCAGGAACCGGACCTCGAACTGCGGCGAGCGCAGCAGGTGATCGAATGCGCGCCGGGCGCGGTAGTACCCATCCAGCAGCATAGGCGGCAGCAGCGGTACGAAATCCAGCCGCGGGCTGAAGTGCACCGCCTGCAGCCGGCCGGCGACGTCGAGTTCGATCGGCGCGGCGCTGGCTACCAGCTCGGTGCCGGAATCGCGGTAGCGAAATCGCACCGCGGTCTGCGACAGCACCCGGAACGCCTCGGCATCGCGCGCGCGCAGAGCCTCGGCGACCGCAAACCCGTCCACCAGCGTCGATAGACCACCGCTGGTCTGGTTGACCAGGCAATGCAGCAGCTGCACGCCAGGCACCGGCCAGCGGTAGGGATTGTCGGTGTGCGGGTCCAGCGGCATCGCCGTGTACGCCAGGTCGCAGGCCTCGGGTGTCGAGCGGACCTCGAACAGCGCGCCAAAATTGGTCTCGCGGGTGAAGCCGAACGTGGCTGCGACGCGCAATATCTGCCCAGGCTCGATCGGCACCCCGGTGAAGATCACGAAGCCCCGTTCCAGGAACTGCGCCAGCCACCCGGCGCGTTCGGCATCCTTGGCCGCGCTGTTCCAGCGCGGCCGCGTCGGCAACTGCAGCGTCGCGTCCCACAGCCGCGGTGGCGGCAGTTCGTGATCACCGGGAGGCAGTGTCGCCTCCGCCACGATGTCGCGCTCCAGGAAATCGGCGCTGTGGCCGTCACTGAAGTGCACACGGAATTTGCCGGATTCAATGGCCGTCACCGCGGTCAGCGCCAGCTGCGGATCCAGGTCGGAGGGATCCTGCAGCCGCTGCCCGGTGCGCAAGTCAAGAGTCGCGGCGTCCTGGCAGCGCTCGCGCAGCCAGATCGGATGGATGGCATAGCGCTGCCCGTCCGCCTGTTCGATCGACAGTTCGTTGCCGGCGGTGATGCGCAGCTGCGCCATGCTGAGGGGTGCCGTCATCGGATCAGCGCGCCGTCTTGATCCGGGTCCAGGTGCGGGTGCGGATGCGCTCCAGGGCCGGATTGACCTCCGCCGATTCGTACAGCCTGGCGGCCGTCGCCGGCGTCGGATAGATGGCGGGATCATTCAGGATGTTCGGATCGACAAAGGGAGTCGAGGCCAGATTATCGTTGGCGTAATGAATCTCATTGGTGATGTCGGCGATCACCCGTGGTTCAAGAATGAAATTCAGAAAGCGATGCGCAGCTTCCGGGTGCGGCGCGTCCACCGGTATCAGCAGCGCATCGAACGAGGCGTTGGCGCCCTCCCTGGGTACGGTGAACGCCAGGTTGACGTCGACGCCAGCTGCCTTGGCGCGCGCCCTGGCCGCCGCGTAGTCGCCGGACCAGGACATCGAGATGCAGAACTCCCGGTTGCCGAGGCCGTTCATGTACTCGCTGGAGTCGAACGCGCGGATATACGGACGCACCGACAGCAGCAGCTTCTCGGCGCGCTTGTAATCCGCGGGATTGGTGGAATTCGGGTCCAGGTGCAGGTAGTTCAGCGCCAGTTGCAGCACGTCCTCGGCCTGGTCCAGGAACGACACGCCGCAATCGGCAAAGCGCGCGATGATCTCGGGCTTGAAGATCATGTCGAGGCTGTCGAGCGGCGCGTCCGGCATGCGTTGCTTGATCATGTCGACATTGTAGGCAAAGCCGTTCACATGGCGCAGGTACGGCATCGCATACTGGTTGCCAGGATCGGCACCGGCCTCTATCTCGAGCACGTGCGGATCCAGGTTGTTCCAGTTCGGCAATTTGCTGCGATCGAGCTTCTGGTAGATGCCGGCCTTGATCTGGCGGCTGAAGAAATCAGTCGACGTGCTGACCACGTCATAGCCGGAGTCGCCGGCCATCATCTTGGCTTCCAGGGTCTCGTCGGCATCATAAGTATCATAGACCACCTTGATGCCGGTGGCGCCTTCAAATCTGGCCAGCGTGTCCTTGCCGATGTAGTCCGCCCAGTTGTAGACGTTCACCACCTTGGCTTCCTCGCCCTTGTGGGCTGGCTTGCAACCGCTGAGCGCCACAGCAGCCACCAGCGCCACAGCAGCCAGCAGCGCCACCGCGGACCATACGGCGCGCCGCTGCGCGCGAGCCCGCGCGTGCGCCGCCACGCGCTATAGCCTCACCATGACGTGGCGCGGCACACTGTAGTCCTCGAGCGCATACACCGACAGGTCCTTGCCGTAGCCGGAGCGCTTGAAGCCGCCGTGCGGCATCTCGCTGACGCCCGCGAAATGCGTGTTGATCCAGGTGCAGCCATATTGCAGCCGCGCGGCCACCTGCATACCGCGGCCGATGTCGCGGGTCCAGACCGAGGAGGCCAGTCCGTACTCCGAGTCATTCGCCCAGCGCACCGCATCATCCGCGTCGGTGAAGCGGGTGATCGATACCACCGGGCCAAACACTTCGCGCTGTACGATCTCGTCGCCCTGGCGTGCGCCGGCAATGATGGTCGGTTCGTAGAAAAATCCCGCCCCGGCCCGTGCGTTGCCACCGGTGGTAACCTGCATGTGCGGCTCGACTGCCGCACGACTGACGAACCCTGCCACCCGTTCGCGCTGGGCGTGCGACACCAGCGGGCCCATCTCCACACCCGGCTGCTGTTGTGCTCCGACCTGGATGGTGCGCACTGCCTGCGTCAGATCGGCGACCAGGCGGTCATAGATGCCAGCCCCAACGTACATGCGGCAGGCCGCGGTGCAGTCCTGGCCGGCGTTGTAGAAGCCGAAGCCGCGTATGCCGGCCACCACGTCGGCAATCGCGGCGTCATCGAACACGATCACCGGCGCCTTGCCGCCCAGTTCCAGGTGCGTGCGCTTGAGGTTGCCGGCCGCCGCCGCCAATACTTTCTGGCCGGTCCCGACGTCACCCGTCAACGACACCATGCGTACACGCGGGTGCGCCACCAGCGTGCTGCCGACCGGATCGCCGCGACCGCAGACCACGTTGACGACACCGGCAGGCAACAGCTCGGCCAGCAGCACCGCCAGTTTCAGCGCGGTCAGCGGCGTCTGCTCGGAGGGCTTGAGCACCACGGTATTGCCGGCGGCAATGGCCGGCGCAATCTTCCACGCCGCCATCATCAGCGGGTAGTTCCACGGCGCGATCGACGCCACCACCCCGATCGGGTCGCGGCGCACGAAACTGGTGTGGCCCGGCAGGTATTCCGCCGCCAGCGGTCCGTGCTGGGTGCGCGCCGCTCCGGCAAAGAAACGAAACACATCGGCTATCGCCGGCATCTCGTCGTTGAGAGCGGCGTTCAACGGCTTGCCGGTATTGTGCGACTCCAGTGCGGCGTAGCCGTGCGCATCGGCCTCGAGGCGGTCGGCAATCTTCAGCAGCAGCGCGGCTCGATCCTTCGGCGCGGTCTGCGCCCAGCCCTCAAAGGCCTGCTCGGCCGCGGTCACCGCCGCATCGACCTGCGCGACGCTGGCCGAGGCGACCGCCGCCAGCGGCAGGCCGGTGGCGGCATCCAGCGCCTGCTCGATTGACCCCTCGCCCGGCACAAGACGGCCGCCGATCAACAACTGTGTCTGCATCAGTCCCCTCCTGCCGCCGCAACATCAATGCCACGACTTGCCGCAGTGTGGTGCATTATTATATTATCGACTTCATAATATTTACCAGCCGCGGCATCGCATGCCTGCGGGATGCCATCGAGGGCTGCCATGAATCAGGACGTCTTCATCACCTGCGCCATCACCGGCGACGACACCAACGTCACCAAGAGCCCGCATTGCCCGATCACCCCGGAGCAGATCGCGGCCGCGGCCGTGGAAGCCGCAGGCGCCGGCGCGGCCGTGGTGCACATTCATGTGCGCGAGCCGGAGACCGGGGCGTTCAGCATGGAGACCCGCCACTACCGCGAAGTAGTAAAGCGCATCAGGGAGAGCAAGGTCGACGTCATCGTCAATCTGACCTGCGGCATGGGCGGCTACATCGTCATCGGCGATCGGGGCCTTGCGGACACTCCGGCTCCGGGCAGCGATTTTTGCAGCCAGGAACAGCGCATGCGTCACGTCATCGAATTGTGCGAGGAAGGCCTGTACCGGCCGGATATCGCGACGCTCGACTGCGGCAGCCTCAATTTCGGCGACGGCAACCGCGCCTACGTATCGACGCCGAATTACCTGCGGCGCGGCGCCGGGATCCTGCGCGACCTGGGCGTCAAGCCGGAGCTGGAGGTGTTCGACACCGGCAACCTGTGGTTCGTCAAGCAGATGATCAAGGAGCAGCTGCTGCCGGCGCCGGTGCTGATCCAGCTGTGCATGGGCATCGGCTATGGCGCGCCGGCCGATACCGGCCACCTGCTGGCGATGGTCAACTCGCTGCCCGAGCAGTGTGTATTCAGCTCGTTTGCCATCAGCCGCATGCAGATGCCATGGGTGGCGCAGTCGGTGCTGCTCGGCGGCAACGTGCGCGTCGGGCTGGAAGACAACCTGTACCTGAGTCGGGGTGTATACGCCAGCAACGCGCAGCTGGTCACCAAGGCGCGCACCATCATCGAAGCCATGGGAGCGCGGGTGCTTAGCCCGGCGCAAACGCGCGAGCGGCTGCAGCTGCACTAGCGCGCAGCCCCATCGTGGCGGCCATCCCGATCTATCGGACCGCGATCCTGCCGGAATGGATCGACTATAACGGCCATGTGCGCGATGCCTACTATGCGCTGATATTGAGCTACGCCAGCGACGCGCTGATGGATCGCCTCGGCATGGACGTCGCCTATCGGGCTGCCAGCGGCAATACATTGTATACGGTCGAGATGCACATTCATTACCTGCGCGAGATCCATCACAGCGACATCGTGCTGGTCGGTGTGCGGCTGCTGGCCGCGGATCACAAGCGCATTCACGCCGCCTTCGAGATCAGCCGCGAGGCCAGGGTAGGCGTTGCCGCGACCGCCGAGTTCCTGCTGCTGCATGTGCACCAGGCAGAAACGGCGTCGGTCAGTGCTTTCGAGCCGGCGGTCACCGCAGCGATCGCGGCACTGATGCCGCCGGCTACGGACACGCCGTGGCCCGGCCCAGGCTCGCGCCGCATGGAACTGCGCGGTCGATAGATGAACCGGCAGGCCATGCAGCGACTGCTGGCACCGCGCAGCATCGCGATGATTGGCGGCGCCTGGGCCGACGCTGCGGTCAGCGCCTGCCGTGCGATCGGCTATGACGGCAAGCTGTGGCGCATCCATCCGCATCGGCTCTCCTCGCCGGAGGCGCCCTACTTCCGCTCGGTCGATGAGCTGCCGGGCGTGCCGGACGCCGCCTTCATTGCCGCCCCGAATCGGCAGGTGCCGGGCATTGCCGCGGCGCTGGCGCGCGGCGGCAGCGGCGGCTTCGTCTGCTTCGCCGCCGGATTCTCCGAGACCGGCAGCGTCGAGGGATGGCAGCTCACCGAGCAGCTGCTGGCGAGCGCCGCCGAGCTGCCGTTCCTGGGCCCAAATTGCTACGGCCTGATTAACTTTTTCGACGGCGCCGCGCTGTGGCCGGATCAGGTGGTCGGCGGACGCACCGAGCGCGGCGTCGCGCTGATCTGCCAGAGCGGCACCATCGCGCTCAATCTGCTGTTCAACGATCGCTCGCTGCCGATCGGCTATGTGCTGACGGTCGGCAACCAGACGCGCCTGGCGGTCGAGGACCTGATCGGGCTACTGGCGGAAGAGGAGCGGGTGACGGCCTTTGGAGTCTATATAGAGGGGATCAAGGATGCCGCGGCGTTCGCGTGCGCGGTCGACAAGGCTCGCGCGGCCGGCAAGCCGGTCGCACTGGTCAAGGCCGGCCGCACCGAAGCGGCGGCACGCACGGCGCGCACCCACACCGGTTCGCTCGCCGGCGCCGACGTGGTGTTCGACGCGTTCTGCCGGCAGGCCGGCATCGCGCGCTGCGATTCGCTGGCCACGCTGTGCGAGACGCTGAAGATATTCCACACCGGCGGCCCGCTGCCGGGGCGGCGGGTGCTGGTGATGGGTGCGTCGGGCGGCGACATGGCGATGAGCGCGGATAACTCGCGCCAGCTTGGACTGCAGTTTCCGCCGTTCCCCCCGACGGTGGCGACGCGACTGCAGGCGATCCTGGGCGATAGGGTGACCATCGCCAATCCGTTCGATTTCCACACCCACATCTGGTTCGATCGCCCGGCGCTGCAATCGATGTTCACCGTGGTGCAGCGGGCGGGGTTCGACGCCATCGGCCTGATGGTGGATTGCCCGCCCGAGGACCAGGCCGATCCGTCCAGCTACTTGAACGTGATCGACGAGTACATCGCGGCCTCGCCGGGCGCCGCCACGCGCGCCGCGCTCATCTGCTCGCTGCCCGAATCGCTCGCCAGCGGCACGCGCGAGAAGTGCCTGGCTGCCGGCATCGCGCCGCTGCAAGGGCAGCGCGAAGCACTGGAAGCGCTGGACCTCGCCGGCGCGGTCGGCGAGCGCTGGCGCGACGCGACGCCGCTCGCGCTGCGATTGCCTCGGCTGCGCACACCCGGCGCAGGTCGGGCACCCGGCAGTGGCCACGCCCTGGCCGAGCACCAGGGCAAGAGCGCACTGGCGGCTTTCGGCGTGCCGATTCCACGCGCGCGTATCGTCGCCGGTCACGACGCGGCGCGGCTGACGGCCGAGGTAGTCGCCGCCGCCGAATCGATCGGCTTTCCGGTGGTCATCAAGGCGGCCGGTGCTGCGCTGGAACACAAATCGGATGTCGGCGGCGTGGTCGTCGACGTGCGATCGGTTGCCGATGCCGCCGCGGCCGCGCAGCGACTCGCTATACTTTCCGACACCATCCTGGTCGAGGAGATGGTGCGCGGCGGCGTTGCGGAAGTGCTGGTCGGCGTCAGCGTCGACCCTCAGTTCGGCCAGATCCTGGTGCTGGGCGCCGGCGGCGTACTGACCGAGCTGTGGCGCGACAGCGTCAGCCTGTTGCCGCCGTTTTCGCCGGCGACGATCGAGGCGGCGCTGATGCGGCTCAATGTCGGCCGGCTGCTCGCCGGCTATCGCGGCCGGCCGGCTGCCGACGTCGCCGCGCTGGTGTCGACCGCCCTCGCGTGCGCGCGCTATGCGGAGGCCAATCTCGGTCGCCTGGTCGAACTCGACATCAACCCGGTGATCGTGCGCGCGCGCGGCCGGGGCGCGGTCGCTGTCGATGCACTGGTCCGGTTGCTGCCACAGGAGTGACGCGATGTCCGACGGTATCAGGACGGCCATCGATGGCCCGATTCTAGAGGTGACGCTCGATCGGCCGAAGGCCAACGCCATCAACGTGCCGGCGAGCCGGCGCCTGAACGAGGTATTCAGCGCGTTCCGCGATGATCCGAAGCTGCGCATTGCGATCATCACTGGCGCCGGCGAGCGCTTCTTCTGCGCCGGCTGGGACCTCAAGGCGGCGGCAGCCGGGGAGGAATCCGATGCCGACTGGGGCGTCGCCGGATTCGGCGGACTGAATTATCCGCGCAATCTCGACAAGCCGATCATCAGCGCGGTCAACGGCATCGCCTGTGGCGGCGGTTTCGAGATCGTGCTCGGCACCGATATCATCGTCATGGAAGACCATGCGCGCTTCGCGCTGCCGGAGATCAATGTCGGCGTGCTAGCCGACGCCGGTAGCATCAAGTTGCGCCGCCGCATTCCCTACCACGTCGCGGTCGAGTTCCTGATGACCGGCCGCTGGATGGACGCGGCTGAAGCCAAGCACTGGGGCCTCGCCAATCACGTCGTGCCGCAGGGTCAGGCCATGAGCAAGGCGCGCGAGATTGCACGGCAGCTGGCCGCCGGACCGCCGCTGCTTTTTCCGGCGATCAAGCAGCTGCTGCGCCACACGGAGATGGTGAGCGAGCACCAGGCATTCGAACTGCACGACAGCCTGCATGCGGTGCAGCAGGTGATCCGTTCAGAGGACCTGAAGGAAGGCGCCCGTGCGTTCACCGAGAAGCGCCCGCCGCTGTGGAAAGGCAAGTAGGGGCGCCGCGTGTCTACTATGCTACCGGCGTAGCTATTCAAAGAATCCAGGGGGTTGTCGATGAAAGTGCCGCTGTTGCTGGGAATGAGTTGTTGTGCGGCGATGGCGGCGGCGGCAATGACGGCGGCCGCGCAGGCGGGGGACTATCCGGATATCAGGGCTGGCCTGTGGTCCACGACCACAACGATGAAAAACACCGGGCTGCCGCCTCAAACCGGCACCATGTGCAACAGCACCGCGGTAATGCAGAGCGTCATCGATGCCCACAAGAAAGCCACCGATCAGCCGTGCAAGATCACCAGCATGACGCACAGCGGTTCGGTCTACACCGAGCAGACGGAATGCCATTTCGGCGGCCAGATCAGAAAAAGCACCAGCGTGACGACGTTCACCGGGGATAGCGCCGTGCACACCGAGATCCATCAGGCCGATGGCAGCGTGACGGTGACGAGTGACAGCAAGTATGTCGGCAGCTGTCCGGCTGGCATGGTGCCGGGAGACTACGTCGGCGCCGACGGCATGAAATTGAACATCCTGCACCCCGAGGACGTCAAGCCGTCCGCGAGCCCGAAGACTCCGGACACCAAGCCCTGAGCGCCACAGCAGGGCCGCCTGCCCTGCCCGTCGCGCCGCTCAGCCGCCCAGTGGCCGCAGCAGCGCGCGTGAGATGATGTGGCGCTGCACCTCGCTGGTACCGTCCCAGATGCGCTCGATGCGCGCGTCGCGCCAGATGCGCTCCAGCGGCAGCTCGGTCATCAGTCCCATGCCGCCGTGAATCTGCAGTGCCTCATCAGCCACCATTGCCAGCATCTCGGTGGCCTTGAGCTTGGCGATCGCCATGTCCATGTCGGTGGCGATCTTGTGGTCGAGCTTCCATGCCGCCTCCAGCGTCAGCAGTTCGGCGGCCCGCAGTTCCATCGCCATGTCCGCAAGCTTGAATGCCACGCCCTGGAATTTCCCTATCTGCTGTCCGAACTGCACCCGATCCACCGCCCATTGCTTGGCGTGATCGAGCGCGCGCTCGGCTCGGCCGAGGCAGTTGGCCGCAACCTGCAGGCGCGTCGCCCCGAGCCAGGTATTGGCGACCTCGAAGCCCTTGTGAACTTCGCCCAGTATCGCGGCGGCCGGCACGCGGCAGTCGGTGAACTGCAGGATGCTGTTGTTGTAGCCGCGATGTGAGACGTTGCGATACCCGGGCCGCACCTCGAAGCCGGGCGTGCCGACGTCGACCAGGAAAGCCGTGATCAGCTTGCGTGTGCCGCGCACTGCCGGCTCCTCGCCCGTGACCGCGAACAGGATGACAAAATCGGCGTGATCGGCATGGCTGATGAAATGCTTGGTACCGTTGATCACGAAGTCCTCGCCGGCCCGCACGGCGCTGGTCTTCATGCCGCGCATGTCGGAACCGGCACCGGGCTCGGATATCGCCAGGCACTCGGAGCGCTCGCCGCGCACTGCTGGTAGCAGATAGCGCGTGCGCTGCTCGCCCTCGCACGCCAGCAGGATGTTCGACGGCCGCGCGACGCAGCTGTAGTGCAGCACGTAGCTGGTGCGGCCGAGCTCCTTCTCGTACAGGATCCAGGTCACCGCATCCAGGCCCGCGCCGCCGACGTCCGCCGGCATATTGGCGGCGTACAGGCCGGCGTCGATGGCCTTCGCCTTGAGTTCACGCAGCAGCTCCGGCCGCAACTCGCCGCTCTGCTCGATCTCCAGTTCATATGGATACAGCTCATGTTCCACGAATTCGCGTGTGGACTTGACGATCAGCTGCTGTTCTTCGGTGAGCGCGAACTCCATGGGCACTCCCTCCCCTTCTGCCTGCGCGGACCCTTATGCCAGCGCGGATGACGATCCGGACGCCGGCGTCCTTTGGCTTCTGCCGCCCCTGTCGGGCGCGGCCGCGGCGCCGGCCCACGCACGCAGCAGCTGCAGGTGCAGCCGCAGCTGCTCGATCTGGCGCTCGGCCGGCCAGTGGCTGCGGCTGACCACCGCTCCGGCCGTCAGTCCGTTGACGAACGTGACGATCGAGCGCAGCACCTGATCGCGCGTCGGCGGCGTCCAGCGCGCCCATTCCGGCCAGGCGCGTGCCAGGCAACGCTCGAACAGGCGCATGTATTCGCGGTGTACCCAGGCGTTGATGCGCTTGAGGCGCTTGTCGGCCGACACCTGGCCCCAGAACGCGATCCAGAATGCGCACTCGGTGTAGCGCTGCTCGTCCACCGGCAAGGCTTCGGTCAGCAACTGCAGCAGATCGGGCGGCGCCTGTCCGCCCGCGGGGGTCAGGCGCTCCTCAATGCGCCTGAGTATCAGGCGCAGTGCGGCGATGATGATGTCCTGCTTGGTGTCGAAATAATGCGCCACCATGCCGGTGGTGTAGCCGGCCTCGCGCGCAATGCGCACCACCGTGGCCTGGTCAAAGCCGTTGTCCGCCACCACGCGGCAGGCCACCAGCGCGATCTCATCGCGGCGCTGATCATGATCGACGATCTTGGGCATGGCTGGCTTTCAACCGCCGGACAGGCGCAGGTGCCGGGTGAAGCCGGCCGGTTCGGGAATGCCGGCATGGGCGGCGCGGATCCGCTCCAGCCCGGCGTGCACCGCGGCGTCCATCGGCGCGGCCCTGCCGGCCGCGCGGTTCACGTGCAGGTAGAGCTGCTCGCCGGTGGCGATCAGGCGCTCATCGCGCCGCCGATACAGGCTGTGGACCAGGTGTACCCGCTTGTCGTCCAGTCCCAGGATGCTGGTGGTCACATACAGCGGCTCGAGCGCCAGCGCCTCTGCCTTGTGCGACACATGAGTCTCCACGGTATAGAGCGCGCGCCCCGACTGTCGATAGGCGTCATCGACGCCGACCGCCCGCAACAGCGCATCGGTGGCGTCGCCGAACACCTGCAGGTAGCGCGAATCGGTCATGTGGCCGTTGTAATCCACCCATTCCGGGCGCACCTGGGTCTCGATCAGCCGCAGCGGCCGGCCGCTCTCAAGGCTATCGCCGCTGGCGGTCGCAGTGCGCGCCACCGCATCGCGCGCGGCCGCGCCGCTCTGCAGGTACAGGCGCTCCTCGAGCGCCCTCAGCGTAGCGCCGGCGCCGATATTGAACTGCCGCAGCACCTGCTGGATCGCGACCAGGTAATCATCACGCAGGCGCTCGAGCTCGCGGATCGAGCGGCCGCCCGCCTGCGCCTGCGTGCCTTCGACCATGCGATCGATCAGCTGCTCGCTCAGTTCCGGCGCCTCGAGCCTGGTCCAGGGCCACTTCAGGCACGGTCCGAACTGCTTGAGCATGTGGCGCATTCCGCTCTCGCCGCCGGCCAGGTGATAGATCAGGTTGGTGCCCATCGCCGCCCAGCGCAGTCCCGGTCCATAGACGATCGCATCGTCGAGCTCGCCGGTGGTGGCCACGCCGTCATTGACCATATGCAGGATCTCGCGCCACAGCGCTTCCTGCAGCCGGTCGGTCAGGTGACCCGGCACTTCACGTCGCACCCGCAGCGCATGCATGCCGATGTAGCGGTAGAAATCCCCGGCCGCATCGAGCGCCTGGCCCGAGGTGCGCACGCCGCCCACCACTTCAACCAGGGGCAGCAGGTAGACCGGATTGAACGGATGCCCGACCAGGAAACGCTCGGGTGCCTGCATGTCGCGCTGCAGATCCGTGGGCATGAGCCCCGAGGTGCTGGAGGCGATGATCACATCCGGCGGCGCGCTGCGGCTGACATCCGCCAGCACGCGCTGCTTCAATTCGAGCTGCTCGGGTATGTTCTCCTGGATGAAATCGACCTGCCGCGCCATCGCGGCCAGGTCGGTGGTGAACGACAGCGTGCCCTTGGCTGGCAGCGGCGCAAACGTCAGGCGCGCCAGCGCGCCCTCGGCGTTGTCGACCGCGCCGCGAATCCACTGCTCCATCGCCGGCGAGGTGTCGGCGGCCAGCACGTCGATACCAAAGTGCAGCGCACGCGCCGCCCAGCCGCCGCCGATCACCCCGGTGCCCAGCAACCCCAGCGTTCTTACCTGCCTCATGGCCGCTATCCTCGATGCGACGCTGCTTGCGCCTGCGGTTCGCTTTTATAATGTCACCATAATAATATAACAAACCAGGCCGGGGCATGGCATTAGGCGCACGCTCGATGTTCAAAACCAGGTTCATCGAAAAGCGCTCGATTGA
>Ga0302324_100001146_pt1 | contig 65238 bp, 53 predicted proteins | sample Palsa_T0_1_FD_201949 | JGI IMG/M metagenome (GOLD analysis project Ga0302324, IMG submission 201949) | Peat permafrost microbial communities from Stordalen Mire near Abisko, Sweden - Palsa_T0_1 | ecosystem: Environmental > Terrestrial > Soil > Palsa > Peat permafrost | place: Sweden: Abisko...
AGGAAACTCTCGGGCTGCTCGCCCGCACGCACAAGGATCTCGCCCGCGAAGAACAGGATGCTTTCAAGGCAACTCGGCACTTGCGCCGGGCGTATGAATTCTATTCCGAGGGATATGAGCTGAGCGGAGGCTACTGGAGCGCCATCAATGCGGCGACGCTCGCGCTGTTGCTCGGAGAGCGAGAGTCTGCGGCCGCATTAGCCCGCCTGGTCAGGGAGCAGTGCCAGCAGAGGCTCCGGGAACTGGGAGAGTCGAACGGTGAGCGCTACTGGCTGGTTTCTACCTTGGGAGAAGCCGCACTTCTGTTAGAAGACTGGCCGGAAGCCGAAAACTGGTACGGCCAAGCGGTGGAGCTCGGACGCGGAGATTGGGGAAGTTTGCAATCTACCCGTCACAATGCTCGTTTGCTGATGCAGTGCGTTGCCCCCGGTGAAGACGGGGGACGCATTGAGCAGCTGTTTCGATTTCCGAGTGTGGTGGTCTTTGCCGGCCACATGGTCGATCGGGAAGACCGAACCGTACCACGATTCCCACCCCGGCTCGAACCGGTGGTGAAAAAAGCGATCGAGCGATGTCTGAAGAAATTGAATGCTGGTTTTGGCTATGCATCCGGAGCCTGCGGCTCTGACATCCTTTTCCACGAGGTCATGCTGGAGATGAAGGGCGAAAGTTACCTGATCCTGCCCTATGAAAAGGAGAGCTTTATAAAAGATAGTGTGGAGATCGTTCCAGGCGCCGACTGGCGAACACGATTCGACAGAATCATCGCCCAGGCGATCGACACTCAGGAAGTTTCAAAGCGACCGCAGATGGGTAGCGGCGTGTCTTTCGAATTTGCCAATCTGATGCTGCATGGATTGGCGAGCGTGCGTGCCGAACAACTCGAAACCAAACTTGTCCCGGTAGCGGTATGGGATGGCAAGACCGCCACCGGCGTAGGGGGAACCGCAGACACGGTGGAGCGCTGGCGGCGACTCGGTCTTGGCGTCGAAGTCATCGATTTGGAGGAGATTCTCCGCTGCGATTGTCCCGGCCCCTCGGTCGAAACCGATGCGACTCCAACCGTTTCGAACCAGGCCGGGGAGGTCCCATCGGAATTTGCTCCGGAAATTCGAGCCCTACTTTTTGCCGATGCCGAGGGATTCAGTAAACTTTCCGATGAAGAAGTCCCTTTATTCGCACAGCACTTTCTTGGACTCGCCGGCAGGCTGGCAACAGAATCCGCGCATCGCCCCCTGACCAAGAACACCTGGGGAGACGGCCTTTACTTTGTCTTTGCGAACGTCCGAGATGCCGGCCAATTTGCTCTCGATCTACGTGACGCCGTCCGCAACACCGACTGGTCGAAGCATGGTCTGCCGGCGTTGAACCTTCGCATCGGCCTGCACGCGGGACCGGTCTATGCCTGCTGCGATCCCGTCACTCAGCACATCACCTACATCGGAGCCAATGTGAGCCGCGCGGCGCGCATCGAACCGATTACACCGACCGGCCAGGTCTATGCCAGTCAGACATTTGCCGCACTCGCGGCGGCAGAGGGCGTCAAGGAATTTCGCTGCGATTATGTGGGTCAAACTTCGATGGCAAAAAAGTACGGAACCTTTCCAACCTATGTTGTCCTGCGTCGCAAGACCGCGGCCCGGCCAAGCTGACTCACGGCCTCGCTTGCCAGGCCGATCGCATTCGTTATCCGGAGTTATTTCTTCAAGTGGGAGAGATGTTCACATCCCCGGTTAAGGCCTCCGTCACATGCTTTCTTGAAGAGATTGGCGGCTAGATTCCGATCCTTGGGCACGCCGTCACCATGCAGGTACATTGAGCCGAGATCCTCACAACCGACTGCACCGCCTCCGTCACAGGCGCGCTTGAAAAGATCGGCGGCGCGATCGAGATTTTTCGCGACTCCTTCACCGTCGCGGTACATCCGGCCAAGATCGGTGCATCCGGGCGCACCGCCTGCGTCACACGCACGCTTGTAGAAGTCGGCGGCGCGATTCGGATCCTTGGCCACGCCTTCGCCTCGCAAGTACATCAATCCGAGATCCAGGCAGCCGCCGACCCCGCCCGCGTCACAGGCGCGCTTGTAGAGCCCAGCGGCGCGATTCAGATCTTTCGCCACTCCTTCGCCATTGAAGTACATCAAGCCAAGATCATGGCAGCCTTTGCGTTCGCCGCCATCGCAGGCCCGTCGGAACAGCTCCGCAGCCTGCGGAAACTGTTTGCCCTTGTACGCGGAAAGGCCTTGATCAAAAAGATTCTCCGCGGCTGGGCTTAACACGGTTGCAGAAGGTGAGGCTGGAGTTTCGGGCTGTCCAGGAACTCGAGCGGTACCATGGACTCCAGTTTTGGGTTCTTTTCGAGGTGTCGGCTCCGCGGTGGCAGGAGCCGTTGGTTTCGACCCCACGGCAACATCGTTGCTCCCGGCGCTCGATACCCCGTTCGGTTGGGAAGCAACCGCGTTTGGCGTCTGGCTAGAAGAAGCAGGTGCCGAGCTGACCGGTGCAGGAGCGATCGAGGGAACCGGCGCAGGGGCGACCTGCGCGGTTTTGGACGGCTTTCGGGCGAATAATAGAACGGCAAACACGATCACCAGAACCGCCATGATGGCCAGCGCAACGTAGAGCCATGGGCGCGCGCCGCTCCCGGCAACCGGTGATAGGGGAACCATATTCGCGGATGATTTTCTGGGTTCGATTACCGAAGCGTCTCGCGAAAGCAGCGTTTGCACATTCTGGACGAGCCGGTCGAGATGCTGTTCGAGCGGTCGAGTCAACGCATCAAGCCAGTGAACGCTGCCAATGAAGTAGTCGAGGGACTTGCCGGGCCTCACGTTTTCGATGCGGAACGGAATCACCGACACGCCCGCGCTCACGGCTCTTTCGATCTCCTTCGGGATGTGCGCCGAGGCGTTTGACTTTGCCGAGAACACCAGAATCATGACGCGGCAACCGCGAATCGCATCAATGATCGCCTCGCCATACGCCATGCCGGGGAGCACGTCGCGCGGAGCGATCCAACAGCGCACCGCTTGCGACTCGAGCCTCGCGCAAACCGCGTCGGCGACAGGTTTGTCTTCCGACGCATAACTGATGAAAACGTCATAAGCCATCGCTGGGGCCTCCGCTCCGGTAGACCTATTACGTTAAGCCTAGCTCCCAGCAATGGCAAGGATTGACTGGAGAGGGACCGTTAACAAATCGAGACCGACGATTGTCCGATTCCAGGCGGCGTGTCCTCAAGAATGTCGGGGTTTATTCCGGGACGATGCACGCTTCGGTGTGCAATCGATTGCACAGCCGCGTCATTCGCCTCCATCTGCCCGCCTGCAGGCTTGCATTTCTGCAATGCACCCGTCATCATTGCGGACGGCGTACGGGAGTCAGCCAATGAAGCTTTCTTGTGTAGTCCCTGTGATCATCGGCCTCATCGAGGTTGCGCTGTTTCCGGGAATTGCTTGTTCTCCGGCCATCGCTCAACGAACCGAGTCCGTATTCAACGGACATCGAATTATCATTCCGGAATCGAGCATTCCCCAGCCTGGCCGCCATCACACCAATTACTTCTTTGTCGACTCCGACGTCCCGGACCAGAGCGGACCGCCTTCGGGTGTGGAAACTCCGGGTTCGGTGGCCTGCGTCTACGAGTTGGTGAGCGGACCTTCGGGTTGCCCGGTCGCTACCAGCACGAATGTGCCGACGGGCGGCTGGGGCGCGATTGCCATCGTCGATGCCGGCGACTACCCAACCGCGGCGGCCGATCTGGAGGCCTTTTCCAGCTATTACGGCATACCGCCCGCTGATTTTGAGATCAAGTATTCCGACGGGAAACCGCCAGTGTATTCGGATTGGGAGGTTGAGGAAGCGTTAGACATCGAGTGGGCCCACGCCATGGCGCCCAAGGCCAAGCTCTTCCTGGTCGTTTCGAAGCAGGTCAACACCGACCCGACCTGGAATGCGGTTCAATACGCTGCAAAACTGGTAGCCGATAATGGAGGCGGTGTGGTCAGCATGAGCTGGGGCGACCCCGAAGTTAAACAAGAGCTTAAGTGGGACAAGTTTTTCACCGAACCTGGAGTTGTCTTCTTCGCTGCTGCCGGTGATTCGGGGATTGGGGTCAGCATTTATCCGGGGGCGTCTCCGAATGTCGTCTCGGTTGGAGGCACGTATTTCGACCGCGACCCGAGCGGCAACTTTGAGGAGGAGGTATACGACACCAGCGGCGGCGGCGACATCAGTCCCTACGAGCCCATCCCGAGCTACCAGAGCGGCATTACCAGCATCGTCGGGACCCATCGCGGATATCCCGATGTGGCATCCGATTTTTGTTGCGCTCCTATCTACCTCGAAGGCGGGTGGTATTCGGTCGGAGGCACGAGTTGGGGAACGCCGACATTTGCAGGTATCGTGAACGCCGCTGCCAACAAGCAGAAATCGACGGTAGACGAGCTCACCTGGCTCTACGATGAGTTGTTCAATCCAGCCGAGTATGCGGCCGATTTCTACGACATCACGCAAGGCGCTTCGCAGTGCACGGTCGGCTGGGACCTCTGCTCCGGTGTCGGATCAGCGCGCACCTACGCTGGGAAGTAATCCGATTTGGGAAAGTGATCCGCGCGTCAATCGCCGCACCTCCATGTTGCTCCACCCAATTAGTGCTAACACTTCCGGTTACGGGGTCCTGTTGCCGCAACTGTTAGACTCTGCTCAGGAGCCACCATGCAACGTTTCTGGTATGCCGGATTTCTGCTGGCCGTTGGCAGCCTGCTGCTGGCGCCGGTTTCCGCGCAGAATAGCGCTCGCGTTCAGCACGTCATTGTGCGCGGGAGCGGTGATGCGATGGAGGTGGAGATACAGACCTCGGGCGCTCCGGTTGCGCCGAACACTCAGGCCATTACCGGACCCGATCGCATCCTGGTGGATTTTCCCGGCGCGCTCCCGGCCGCCGAGTTGCGCGCCCTGACCGTCAATCGCGGTGCGCTGAAAGGCATCCGCGCGGGATTGTTTTTCGATCACCCTCCGATTACGCGCATTGTGCTCGATCTCACCGAACCTCAGTCGTATCAGATTTCGACAACTCAGAATGCGGTCATCGTCAAACTAAATAATGGAAAGCTAAATCCTGCAAAACTAAATTCGGCAAAACTGGATTCGACGAAGCTTGGTCCGACGAAGCCGGTTTCGGCAAAAGTCGATGCGACCGTTTCCGCTCGGGTCCACACTCCCGATGCGGGATCCCCCGCAAAACTGCAGAATACGGCGCTGGTTGGAAGGTCGGTTGCGGCTCCCGGAGTCGCCGCCGCAGGTTCCGATACGACCGCTGCGCCAGCACCCGCTGCTACGCGTGGAGTGCTGCAGCCGATGCCCTTTGTGAGCGTCACATTTGTCAACGGGATGCTGACCATCCACGCCGATAAAGCTACGCTTGCGCAAGTGTTGTTCGAAGTGCAGCGCCAGACGAAAGCCGAAATTGCGATTCCCGCCGGCGCGGAGCGTGAACCGATGATCGCCGATCTTGGCCCCGGCCCGGCGCGGGAAGTTCTCGGATCATTGCTGAACGGTACGCCCTATAACTTCATTTTCGTGGGCAGCGAGCTTAACCTCGAGCGCGTTATCCTGACTCTGCGAGATCCTAACTAACTCCTTTTAGAGTGAATGAGTGTTCAGTTCCTGGTGTCTGGTTTAAAAAGAGCCCGTCACCGCGTCAACTGTTGCGTCCCCTCCAATTGATCATTGCCTGCCAACCCAGAGAAAACAAGAACGAGGAAATAACAGTTTCTTGAGGTCCATGAGCAATCTCATAACGAAGGACCCAATTGCAAAACGGTAGAACATCGTCCAGTTGAAATAGTTCTTCCTAGCGTTATTCGTTGCGCTCGGTTCCTGGTTCATGATCCATCCGCACGACGATCATCACAAGCTCGATGTCTCCGGTTACGGCGAGATAAGACGCACGGCTACTGGAGACGCGCCATTGCCGAGAATCGGTTGTCCCGTGGTGCTGGTTCCACAACCGGCCATATTGATGATCATCGCCGGGATCTGATTGGTTCCTTGAGGCCCGGTGGTTGGCAAAGTCGTTGATTGAGGGTTCAGGAGGACCTGCACGAAGCCGATCACGGTGACAGGGTTGGCAGGTGTGCCAGGCGGGCTGTTAATTACCGGAAGTGTTACCAGAGAATCGCTGACCAGAACCGGTTGATTAATCGCACCCACGACCGGATTCTCGCTGCCTCCCAAGAACTGAAAGGGAGGGCTCGGTGGGTCCGAAGTGTCGATGCTGTCCGAGGTCCCCGCGCCGCCGTAGTGAGTGAGGCACTCCGCAGCCTGAACCGTGTCGGCATCGCGATTCGGGCCGTAGGCAGTTGTATCGATGTTCAGGTTTGGATTTGCGCCACATGAGATGGGCTGCTGAACACAGCCTGCGACAGCCAGTTGATAGGGGTTAAAGCCGTTGGTGCAGTTTGGACAAGCGCTTGCCGCAGGCGCCGGGAAATCATCGGCATCGATAGCTCCCGGGTAATATGCTCCCGGTAAGGGCGCGAGGATGCCACCGCCACCAGCACTGCAATCCGAGCACCGGGCATAGAGGCCGTTGGTAGTAGTGGGAGTGGTCGGCCAGGTCTGACCAAGCAACGGAGGATAATTAATAGCGCCGGACTCCGTAAAAATAGCGTTTGGGGTTAGACCCGTGGGATCGATATTAGGCAGCAGCCACGGTTTCACGCAAACGGGTGCAACCGGAGGTCCTCCCGGGTCTGTCGCAACACCACCGTTCGCTGCCGACGGATTGTAGGCTTCCGCCGTGGCTAACGCGCCCACCGTGACCTGTGTGCGGCCCCAGATGCGCGCGAAGAAGGTGGACAAATTGGTTTTCTGGATTTTTACGGTGATACGCGGATTGGTCACCGACGCGTTGTTGAAGGTGACGGTCACCTGACCCGCATTGAGGGCGGTGCCTCCAACGCTATTCCCCGTCGCAACTTGGGTCGCAACTGTGCCTGCAAAGGTTTCCGCACTCGACTGCAGACCGTCGCTAGCGGCATTGGGATCCGAAGTCATCCCCGAGTTGGCGAGCACGCGCGCGCCGGCCAGCGCAGCACCATCGGCCGCGAGTTGCGCCTCGCTGCGCGCGGTGTAGAGTGTTACCACATCGATCGAGAGCGCAGCCATCGCTCCCAGCACAAACAGTACGAACACCGCAACCAGCGTGATAATAACTCCCCGCTCGCTTTTCCGGCCCCTGTGATTCCGCGCCGAGATGTTCTTATTCACGCGCATAAATTCACATCTGATTGTGGACCGTAGCGCTCTCCGTCAAGGTCGTTTGAGCGGCATAGGTCGCGCCCGGAACTAACAATTGGATCACACTATTGAACTGCCAATGATAGGGGAATGTAACCGTCACCGTGGTGCCGACAGCTGCGGGCGCAGTACCCGAGACCCATGCGCGGTTGATGCTGATGACCAGTACGTCGCTAGTATGAGGAATCGTGGAACACCCGGAAATCGTATAGGTCCATGCAAGGGCGGGCGAGACGGGCGGTGTGGGTGCTGGCGGCGGCATTTGGCAACCTCCCCCGCCATTCGCGTTGGGCAAAATTCCGCCGGCTGCGAGCGAGTTGAAAATTGCGACTACCACCGGCTTCAGAGAGTCCGGGTTCGTGTTGCTCGATTGAATATCACTCATCGGCTGCGCCCCTGCAACGATGGCGCCTTCCTGCGCCGCTTGATCGATCTTCTGCTTCTGGTTGGCCGCGCCGCTGAAATCGTAAATACCCACGACAAATACTACGAGGAGCGGCAGCGCAACGGCAAACTCCAGCAACGCCGCACCCTGCACATCGTTCAGCAGACTGATCGCGCCTGGTGACCCACAACCCGCGGTGGGACGCCAGGCACCCCCGCCCGGCAGGACGGACGATAGGCCCGTCCCTCCACTCGAGACGTGGGGTCGCTCGCGGCGATTTGGGATTCGCAGGCGGAGCATCTAGTTCTCCATCCGACTCTGCGCTTGCGCCGACAAAGTGATCTTCGTCAGGTTGAGAGAGGTGAATGGCAAGTAGAACTGAAATGGGTATTGAAAGCTCACGATGACTCCACATTGCGAAGGCGGAGGCGGGGTCCCAGTGGTGTAATTCAGTAGCACCTCTCGGCAGATCGTAATGTTGTTGGTATTCGAACATGTTACCGGTGTTGGAGGATTTACGCAGGAGACTGGCGTAGGCGGATTGGAGTTTGCAGGAATCTGAGTGGGATCGATACTGGACGCCTGCATCACCGCGTTAATCGCGCCGTCCACTGTGGCATCTACGGGAAAACCAGGGTCACTTCCGCAACTGGCGCACGTCGGCCGTGCCGCGGTGATCGCTCCCTGCTGCGCCGCCCGGGTGATGGTCGAGTAGATGTTGAAAGCTCGTCCAAACCAAATGATACCCAACAGCAGCATGAACACTACCGGCAGCACCAGCGCTGCCTCGGCAATCTCCGTGCCGTCGGTGGTGGTGAATTGGCGAGCGATTCGGTTCAGTTTTTGTTTCTTCATTTGTTTGATCGTCGGCAAACTGCAGACCCCTCGCTTCGCTAGGGATGACAAATTTTTCATAAATAACGACCACTAATCACAAATTGCACATCACAATTTCCCCATGGCCCGGCCCACTCCGTAGAACAAAACCGTCAGCGCCATGGCCACGCCGAACGGAATTCTGGTGGACTTCGGATCGTCGAGCGATACTTCCGACCCGGGCATCCGCAGACTGAACAATGCCGCCAGCAGGCGCGCGATGTTCGCGAGCGTCTGTTTCAGCCGCCCTTTCCAGACAATCACGGCCAAGGCCATTACTCCCGCCACCAGAATCGTGCCCATGAGCACGGCCAGCAGTTGCCGGGGCCCCAGGCACGCTCCCAGAGCTCCGGCCAGCTTCCAGTCTCCCGCGCCCAGACTGCGGACGAGCACGAAAGGCAACAGCAGCCCTAGGCCCAATAACGTTCCGAGCAGCGCAGCTTTCAGGCCCGGCCAGCGGTAGAGAATCGTGTTGACCGCGATGCCGGCTCCGAAGCCGGACACGGTCAGCCAGTTCGGAATCCGCCGATAGCGCCAGTCGAGATACCCCGCGGCAATTGCTACCAGCACTGCGGGAAGCCATGCGCCGGGTAGCAATGCTCCGGGTAGCCACACTCCCGGAAACCGAGGTCCGGCAAGCCAGGGTTCGAATTGAAGCATGGTTGCCGCTGGCAGACCGGCGCCTCCGCGAGTTTCCCTGCCTGTACTTTAGGGCTTTCGGAGGCCGTACTCAAGAGGGATTTCGGGCAGCGGACAAAGGTAATACCAGGCGCGCAGGGGGTAACTCGGCAGCCATCTCTATGCGGCTGCTGCCTCTAGGAGACGTAGCTGCCTTATCAAACTGGCGATCCGGAGACGGCGGGCTTCGTAGGCTTTGGTTTCGTCCTTTGTTAACCCTGTGAAAGTCTCGGTTTCGAGGGCATTCGTTTGTTCTTCGGTCAGCCAGCGGATCTGTTCGTGGAGACTATGCAGGGCGTGATTAGAGGACTCGGAGTTCATGGATTGTTTCGCCCCAGTTTGCGCGATCAAGACGGGTTCGCGGAGAGAGAATAGTCTCTCACAGTTCACAAATTTGTGCGCTATCGTACTAACGGTATTTTTGCAGGAAGTAACGCCTTCGTTTCCTGGGTGTTTTCAGTCCGGAAACGAACAGGCAAAACCAAGGCCCGGTTGCCCGGGCCTGAAGTTCGAGAAAGTGGGATTTCTTTTAGCGGGTGACTGGAGCGGCCGAGTTTCTTTCCGCCACGACTTTTCTGGCGTTGTCGGCGAGCGCGCGCGCCTGAGGCATCAGATCGAGAGCTTTGATCACATCTGGATCGGTCTCGGCGCGCACCTTCAGGCCTTCTTCCTGGCCGAAGGCATCGACGAAGATTTCGCTCTTGATATTCGAGCGCAGCCACTCGTTGTTCTCGATCATCTCGGCTTCGGTATACGGGATTTTTTCTTCGTCGAGGAATTTGCGGAACTCCTGCAGGAGCGGCTCCTCTACTTCGAAACTCTGCGTGACCTTGTGAGTGAGGGCGTAGCGCTTGGCAAAGTTAAACAGCGCGTAGTGCTGCAGCAACTCGTCCTGAAACTTGTTGGACTTATAGGGCGCAAGCTTCACATCGGGAGTAATGCCGCCGCCGCCGTAAACGGTGCGCCCGCCGTCGGTGAGCTTGACTTCGTGGTTGGCGTTATTCTCGTCGTTTTCGCGATTGTAGTAATAGTCGTAGAGAGAGAGGTTCGTGTAATCGCGCTGGATCAGACGTCCGCTGGGGGTGTAGTACTTGGCCGTGGTCAGGGCCAGGCCGGTATTTTCGGCCAGAGGATAGACGGTCTGGACGAGGCCTTTTCCGAACGTCACCTCGCCCGCGATCAGGCCGCGGTCGTGATCTTGAATTGCTCCGGCCACGATTTCGGCGGCGGATGCGGTGCCGCGATTGACCAGGACCACCAGCGGATAGTCCTTCCCGCCGTTGCCGTGGGCCGCGGTGTAGCGTTTTTCCGGCGACGAACGGCCGTGGTGCGAGACGATGAGCTGTCCCTTCTTCAGGAATTTGTCGGCGACGCCTACGCCTTCACTTAACAGTCCGCCGGGATTCTGGCGGAGATCGAGGACCAGCCCTTTAAGATCGCCCATTTGATCGAGCGCTTCGGCTACTTCATGCTCGGTGGTTTCCTGGAATCCGGAGATGTGCATGTAGCCGATGCCGGGCTTGATCATGAAGTGCAGGTCGACGCTGTAACGCGGAATCTCATCGCGGATGACGGCGAATTCGAGCGGATGGTCGGAACCTTCCCGCAACATGGTGATGCGGACGGTGGTGCCTTTCGGCCCCTTGAGCAGATCGGCGACGTCCGAGGTGGTCATGTTGTCGGTGGGTTTGCCGTCGATGGCGGCGATAATGTCGCCCGGCCGGATGCCGGCGCGATAGGCCGGGGTGCCGACGAAGGGAGCGATGACGATCACCTTATTGTTGCGCGGGCCAACCGTCATACCTACGCCGTAATATTTGCCGCGCTGTTCTTCGCGAAGCTGCGAATAGGATTTCGGATCGAAAAAATTCGAGTGCGGATCGAGCTGGTGCAACATGCTCGGGATGGCACCGTCATAAATCGCCTTGTCGGGATTCACCGGATCGGCGTAGTTCTGCTCCACCGTTTCGTACACCTCGGTGAACGCCTTGAGGCTGTCGCGCACATCGGAGTCGCTGCTGGGCGTGGTTGCCGGGCTGATCTTCTGCGCGAACAGCATGCCGAGCAGACCGAACAGAGCCAGAATGAAAACAACCACGAAAAGAGAACGAGAGTGTGAAGGACGAGAACTACCAGCCATGTGTCGAAATCCTCGGGCAGGGATGTGGGGGGATCCAGCCACCCTATCTGACGCAGTATAGCATGCAAAAGCGCCTGCCTTGTTGGATGCTGAAACCGGCTGGGGGTTACATCGGAGCGACGGCTTTTGGGGGATTTGTGAGGCCCGACGCTCGAAAGTTCGGGCAAAACCAGGCCAGACACGGGTGGAATTCCCGAGTCTCGGAGAATGCGACACCTGGGGGCATCGGCTGAAGTTAGCCGGTCACTCGATCGATTTCGTCCCGGCAAGCACCGGTCCGGCTTTCGGCTTGAACAAGATTGACTCCGACAGGATAGCCAGGACGTACAATCCGGCCGCCAGGATGTAAAGAAACTGGAATCCGAAGTACATGGAGTTGTATTCGAGCAGGCCTCCGCACATGGCGCCGAACAGATTCATCGCCATCATGCCGGAAATTGTTCCGCGCGCACCTAGCCAGGTGGAAAACAGGATGCCCGAAAAAAACATGGGGCTGGTGAGCAGGGTGGCTAAGCCGATCCGGCCGAGCCAACTGGAAGGCAGGCCCCCGGTGTGGGCGATCCACCAACCGACGGCCAGGCTGAGACCCAAGAGCAAGTAAGTGATCGACGAACGCTCGATGGTGTAGCGCATCACCGCCCAGTTCGCCAGAAAGGCCATCACCAGGATCCCGATAATGGCGATTCCGACGACCTGCCAGGAATTGCCGAATAGCAGTCCTAGCTCGGTGATCGCCTTGGTTTCGATCAACATGAAGCCTGCACCCAGGAAGAAAAATGGTGCAGATCCGAACTGCGGCCGGCCATCGAGGAAGCGGGAGAACATAAACAGCGAGAGAGCCAGGACCAGAACCGCCATCACCACGTATGAGACGGGATAGACTCGGCGCGGCATGTAGAAGAAGGGCCAGTCGTCGGTCGACACATCGGTTGAAACGCTCTGGGCCGCACCGCTCATATTGACGGCCACGATCGGAGCGGCAAAGGTGGAGCTTGCGTCTTCGAAACCGGTCTTCTGAACGAGCGCCGGCGAAAGCTGCAATCGCCGGTCAGGATTGTTTGCTTCTAGAAAAATGACCGCGCCGTCGTAGCCTGCCCGCACGCAGACCGGGGCTCGTCCGTCGAAAGCATCCTGCAGCATCAGGTAAATCTTGTGGCCAAGCTGCGGGTTCATCAGCGAGAAGGAGAGCGAAAGGATGCCATCGGGATTGAGGCGTTCGCGTGCTTCGCGCAGGCCCTCGACGGTATAGACGAACGAATCCAGGCGCACGCTTGAGGCGTGGCTTAGCAGAGTATGCGAATCGAGCAGTCCGTAGACCACCAGGTCGTAATGTTCGTTCGTGCTGCGCAGGAAGGTTCTAGCGTCGTTTACCACGGCGTGAACGCGGGGATCGGAATACGGGTGTTCGGGATGTCCCTGCTTTCCCTCCATCAGAATCGCGGGATCGATCTCGATGGCGTCGATCTTTTCTGCTCCATTGCGCAGCCCAGCGGCAACATCATTGCCGGTGCCCGCGCCTACCACCGCGACCGAGCCGGGGGCATGGCCGTAGAACCAATACGGCAGTTCGTAGTAATTCCGGATGCTGTTCAGCCTGGGATCGGAGTCAACGTTGCGGTTCGAACGGGCCAGGTCGTGCACCCGCTGGTAGTAATGGCCAGAGGCCGAAATAATCATCAGGCCCTGCGGATCTTGGCCTACCTCGAGCAACTGGTAAGGAGAGTAGATCCTTTGCCAACGCGGATCGGCCGGCCAAGCGACGACAATCAGCGCGAGGACAACCGAGACCGCGCCAAACAGCAGCGGGCGCGGGCTCCAGACGTGAAACGCAAGCAGGAGGCCGAAAGCCACGAGGAACCACACCACCGGAGGCGTCCAGAAAGCGCTGAGAACGAACATGAGCAGCACGCCCGCCACGCTGCCAGCGAGATTCACGCCGTAGGCTGAAAGTTTGTCGCGGTTTTCTTTTTCCCGCGATTCTTTCCCACATCGGTCTTTTCCCGATCGATCGAGGAGGCAACCGCAAAGTTGTCCGATCGGAACAAACGCTAAGCCAGTCAGCAGGAATATCAGGCCGAGAAGAAAATAAGTCTGAATGCCGTTGAACAGGGTGTTCACGACGGGCAGGCCCATGTTTTGCTGCTCGGAAAACGGGAGAACTTTGAGGCTCAGGCGATTGTCTAGAGTGAAGCCGTAGCGCAGTCCTAACAGCAGTGCGAACTGCCAGAAGAACAACGGCGCCGCGAGAAAAAGCGGGATGAGCCTGCGGCTTCCGAGCGCATAACCCAAACCCAGGCCGGCGAAGCAAGCGAGCAACGAGAAATTCTTGTAAAGGGCAAATAACTCAAATACGGTCGCCTGCCAGCGGATGATGGAGAGCTCGAGAAAAAGACTCAAGGCTGCGGAGGTGAAAATGGCGACGCCCAAATAGTTCTCCGGCATGGAATGGAGAAACTCGGCCTGGCGGCTGGCGGCTCGATCGATCAGCGGTTCGAGGCGTCCCAGAAACGGTCGCAACGCCAGGGGCAGCACGAACGCCACAAGCATCAGCAGGAAGACCGCGCGATGCGCTTCGAACCTCTCTCCCTGCAGGATGCGACTCGACAGATAGATCAGGAACGGGACAGCGGCGGTGCCCGGTAACAGGAAACCGATCAGCCGAACATACGGACGCCCCAAAATCCCTCCACCGCTCGATCGTCACGGTATTCGCCAAGAACACGGGCGGTCTACGGTTGCCGGCAAGATTCGGCTAAGTGAGAGGAAGTATGCAACGCGTGGAAGAGCTTTTCAAGTGCTGCTTGACGTTCGTGTCTTGAGGTTCGCTAAACTTTGCCTTTCGCCCACCCGCTTCAGATTACGTGATAGACGTAATGAGCGAAAAGAAACGCCATCAGCAACCCGGCGATGCCAAACACCCAAAAGAGAAAGTGCACGGTCAACTTTGGGGATTGGATTTCCTTCTTGTCCATTTTCTTGCTCTCGGGAAGTTCAACCATAGATGAAGCATACTCCCCGAAGTGGGCTGATGGACAGACTTAGAACAATCGCGTGACGCCTTCTTCGAGCACGACCACCTTGTCTTTCACTCCTGCCGCCAGCGCTTCTCGCTCCAGCAACTGCAGGGGCTCTTCGATGGGTTCGTGGGACAGGCGGAAAGTCCCGTAGTGCATGGGGACCATCCATCGGGCCTTCAGATCAAGAAAGGCACGGGTAGCGTCGGCGGGGCTGGTATGCACGTTGCGGAATTGCGGCGGATTGTAGGCACCGATGGGAAGAAGCGCCAGCTCGGGTGAGAGGCGGCGTCCGATTTCGCGGAAGCCGGCGAAGTAAGCGGTGTCTCCGGCGTGGTAGACGGAGTGTTTCCCGCTGCGCAGCACGTAGCCCCCGTAGCCGCGGTGTGAATCTTTGAGGATGCGCGCTCCCCAGTGGCGGGAGGGGACATGGGTGATGTCGAGCGCGCCGTGGCGATAGGTGTTCCACCACTCGAGTTCGACAATCTGCTCGAAGCCCAGATCGGAGACCAAGTCGAACAGATGATGAGGGACGACGAGCGTGGGCGCGGTGCCGGCCTGGCGGCGGGTCTGGCGGGCGATGGTGCGCAGCGACTGGCGGTGCAGGTGATCGAAGTGCGCATGGGTCACCAGGACGACATCCATCGGAGGCAGATCGCGCAGGTTGACTCCGGGCTGACGCAGGCGCTTGAGAATGAAAAGCCAGCGCGCGAAGTTGGGATCGATGACGACGTTCTGGCCTCCGATCTGGAGGAAAAAACTGGAGTGTCCGATGAAAGTAACGCCCAACTGGCCGTTTGAAACCAGTTTCGGTTTGTGGGTCTCGCCGGTGCGCGGCGTTACCACCGAATGCCGCACCAGGCGGGTGAACTCGCCGGCTCGCTTGCGCAGCGCGCGATTTTTCAACGAGGACTTTAACATCGATTCGACCAGTTTGATTCGATCACCGCGATTCGGTCCGTAGGACTCGATCAGTCCGCGGCGACGCCGTATGGGAGCATTATCGGCTTTGTTGGCTTAAGTCTCCAGTGTGTTTGGATGCTCCGGGAGCGAGATCGACCCATGAGCGCGCCCTTTCTCTCGATCGAGTCTTCGAATCTCCGGTAAAGAATTGTGTTTTCTTTGATCAATGCTTCACCAATCATATTTATAATCCAATGCTTAAGCGAAATACGTTTGGGGAGGAACTAACGCCGATGCGCGTCGCTTTTCTTGGTTTGGGAATTATGGGACGGTCGATGGCCGCCAATCTGGTCAAGGCCGGACACGAGGTTGCGGTGTGGAATCGAAGCGGCGGCAAGGACGTCGAGGGGGCGCGCACCGGAGCTTCTCCGGCGGACGCGGCCGAGGGCGCGGAAGTGGTGTGGATGTGCGTAGCCGACACCAAGGCGGTCGAGGGCGTTTTGTTTGGGCCGGGCGGCGCGGAGAGCGTGCTGTCGACGGGCATGACGATTGCGGACTCGAGCACGATTTCGCCTTCCGCCACGCTCCGTTTTGCCGAGCGCTTGAAGGCGCGGGGCGTTGACTACGTGGACGCTCCGATGACCGGCTCGAAGATCGCCGCCGAAGCGGGCAGCCTGATTTTTATGGTGGGCGGCGAGGATGCAGCGCTCGCCCGTCTCCAGCCGCTTTTTCAGGCGATGGGGAAGCAAGTGTTCCACATGGGCGACACCGGCAAGGGACAGGCCACGAAGCTGGTCATGAACCTGCAGATTGCGCTCATCTATGAAGGGTTTGCCGAAGCACTCACGCTAGCGGCCAAACTGGGCGTCGATGTGGAGAAGCTGTTGCCGCTGATCCAGGCTTCCATGGTGCGATCGGGAGTGGTGGACTACAAAGCTCCGTTCATCCTGAAGCGGGACTTCTCGCCGAATTTTCCGCTGCGCTTGATGCTGAAAGACATTCGGCTGGCGCTCGACGCGGCGAAGGAATCGCGCGTGCGTCTGCCCGGACTCGAAGCGGTGGAAGAAGTGTATGACGTTGCGGCCGACGAAGGGCTGGCGGATCTGGACTATGCTTCGACGCTGACCCTGCTCGAGAAGTGGGCGGGTGTCGAAGTGAAGGCCGTGTCGAAGGAGGCCAAGGCGTCTTTGTAGACAACGACCCGGTGGCTGCGGTCGCGCTTGGTCGCTGCCGAGCTTTGCCCGTCCGCACACTATTTTTTGGCGAAGGAGCGAACGTAGTTCACCATGTTCCAGATGTCATCATCTTTGGCGCGGCTGTCTTCCGGGGGCATATCGCCCTTGCCATTCCTGGTAACGTAGAAAAGTTCGCCGTCGGTGCGGTCTTTCAACGTGTCGGGATTGGCGAAGTCGGGGATATTTTTGTAATCGCCCCCGATGTCGCCTTTGCCGTCACCGTTGTTGCCATGGCACATCGCACAGTCAATTGCATACATCTTTTTGCCCTTGGCAAGAGACTCCGCCGTCGGCTTGACGGGGTTAACCTTGGCGGCAGCTTCGGGAGGAATTTTGGATTCGGGGGCGGGAGTTTTTGGCGGGGGCTGATCTTTCTGCGCCCACAAGGCGAAAGCCAGGGATAACAAGCCGAGAAGAACAATTTTGTTTTTCAGCGCACACCTCCAGTTCGGGAGTACGTGAAACGCTCAACAATACTCCGCTCCACTCGAACCTGCACGGAAAAATTGCAAGGCCGGGACCCGAACCTTCGAGTTCGGCGATGTTTGGCGGCTTCGGTGGGTCGGGCTTGAGGCCCCCGCACGACCCCCGTTACGCTCGTAACCCCTTTCACCAGCGAGGATTACAGAAGTATTACAAAGTCTTCGGCGGACTCTTGGTATGGTCGAGATGGGACTTTGAGTTGAATGGATGTGGAGAGAACCATTAAGACGGGGAGAACTAAGACGATGAGCGAGACGGTGCGCGAGACGATGGCCGAAGCGGCGAGCGATGCAATGAGAGAAACCGGAGAAGGCATCAACCGTAGAGAACGCGCGAACCGCGACGGGTTTAACTGGGGCACGGCGATCGCCATGGGCCTGTTTCATGTGGGCGCAATCTGCGCATTGTTTTTCTTTACCTGGCCGGCATTTTTTGTTGCGATTTTCCTGTGGTGGGTTTCGGGCAGCCTCGGGATCGGGATGAGCTATCACCGGCTGCTGACGCATCGCGGATACAAGACTCCGAAGTGGGTGGAATACTTTCTGACCTGGTGCGCGACGCTGGCGCTCGAAGGCGGGCCGATTTTCTGGGTGGCGACGCACCGCATTCATCATCAGTTTTCAGACGACGACGGCGATCCGCATTCGCCGATCGACGGCAAGTGGTGGTCGCACATGGGCTGGATTCTGATGGGCAAGTCGATGCATCACGACACGACCACGCTGGCCCGTTACGTTCCCGATCTGACGAAAGATAAAGTTCAGGTGTGGCTGACCAAGTATCACTGGACCTCGAACGTGATTCTCGGCGTGATCTTGTTCGCAATTGGCGGGTTGCCGTGGATGCTTTGGGGAGTGTTCGTGCGGGTGGTGGTCGGACTCCATACGACCTGGATGGTGAACTCGATCACCCATCTCTGGGGATCGAGGCGCTTCGCGACCAAAGATCTTTCGACCAATAACTTTCTGGTGGCGCTTGTTACCTTTGGCGAAGGCTGGCACAACAATCATCATGCCCATCCGGTGTCGGCACGCCATGGGTTGCGCTGGTATGAGATTGACTTCAACTGGTATGGAATCTGGGCGCTCAAAAAGCTGGGACTGGCGCGCCACGTGTACAAAGTAAACCTCGATCACCTGCCGCCGAAGCCGGCACTGGTGCGCGATGTGAAGGCGGATGCGGTGTTGGCGGCGGCTGCCGGCAACGACTGAGGCAGGTCGCTGATCTCAGGTGTCAGGACCGAGGAAAGGCTCTCGAACCCCGGCCAAAATGTCGGGCGTTGGGAGCCGATGGCACCAGAGCAGGCAACGGGCGGGACCACGAAACCAATCCGCCATTTTCGTTTGCGGAAAGGTGTCGGCCGATGATCGTCCTCGGCAGCGATCTTGAGATATTCTCCCCCTCTCCGGCCGCATAGCATCCTCACACCTGGAACCTGACACCCGCCCCCTACCCCGCTACAATCTCCCTGTGCGCATCATCAGCCGGCAGAAGGCCATTTATTTCTTCCTCACGCTGGGTGTTCTCCTGGCGGCGGTGGCCTTCGCGGTTGGCAGTGGATGGATCATCCTCAACTGGCGCGAGGGCATCAGGGTGATTCTGGGCGTCATTTTTTTTGGCGCCATTGTCGCCGGCCTTGTCCTCAATACGATTTTTCTGGTCCGGGAAATTCGCCGCAATGAGCAGCATGACAGCTTTATTAACGCGGTCACACATGAACTGAAAACCCCCATCGCTTCGATCCGGCTCTATCTGCAAACCTTGCAGAGACACGAGATCCCAGAAGCGCAGCGACGGCAGTTCTACGAGTTGATGCTGCTCGATACCGAGCGCCTGCTGCACACCGTGGAACAGGTATTGAAAGCGGGCGCAGCGGCCCAGAAGAAAAGCCCGGCCCAGCGCACACCCGTGGAATTCGACGCGCTGGTGCGCGAATGCCTGGAACTGGCGCGCACGCGCCATCATCTGCAGGCGGCCGATCTCGACTATCGGCAGTCTTTATCGGTAGGTGCGTCTTCGGTAGGTTCGCCCTCGGCAAACGGCGGCGGGGCGCTCGTGCTGGGTGATGCGGAGGAGTTGCGAACCGCGGTTTCGAATCTCCTCGACAATGCCGTGAAGTACTCGCCCGACGGCGTGCACATCCTGGTGGAACTGGAAGCGCCCGATGAGGAGCGCCTGGTGCTGCGAGTGATCGATCGGGGCGTTGGGATTCCGCAGCAGGAGTTGAAACGGATCTTCAAACGATTTTATCGGGTAACGCAACGCTCGCTCGCGCAGGTGAAGGGCACCGGCCTCGGATTGTTCATCGTGCGGTCGATCGCGCGCAAGCATGGCGGACGCGTATTCGCGCAGAGCGATGGAGCGGGGAAGGGAACGACGGTGACCCTCGAATTGCCGCGGAGAATCGCGTGAGCCGGGTGCTGGTGGTCGAGGACGAGGCACACCTGGCGGAGGGTCTGCGCTTCAACCTGCAAGCCGAGGGACACGCGGTCGAGGTTGCGGGCGACGGAGAGACGGCGCTCGACCGGCTGGTCGAAAAAAAAGAACGCTTTGACGCCGTGGTTCTGGACGTGATGCTGCCGGGGAAAAGTGGCTTTGATGTCGCGGCGCTGCTGCGCGAGAAAAAGAATTATGTGCCGATTCTGATGCTGACCGCGCGTGGGCGCCCCGAAGATGTGCTGCAGGGGTTCGCCGCGGGGGCGGATGATTATCTGCCCAAGCCGTTTGAGCTGGCGATCCTGATTGCCCGTCTGGAGAGCCTTCTGCGGCGCACCGTGTGGCTGAAAAACGCGTGGATGGAAAACGCCGGAATAAAAGACGGGGGAATAAAAGACGCGGACACGGCCGGTGCTGACGGAGCCGAGCACCATCCGCCGTTCAGCGAGCCGCCGGCCCCCGGCGACACCTTCACCTTCGAGGGCAAGACGATTGACTTTGGAGAGCTCGAGTTGCGCACGCTCGGAAATACCATCCATCTGACGGTGATGGAGGCGGAGTTTCTACGCTATCTGGTGCAGAGTGGAGGTCGCGTGGTCTCGCGCAAGTCGATTCTCGAAGATGTCTGGGGACTGCATGAAGACACCGACACGCGCGCCATCGACAATTTTGTGGTGCGGCTGCGAAGGTACATCGAAGAGGATCCGTCGCGTCCAAAGCATTTGCAGACGGTGCGGGGGGTGGGGTATCGGTTTTCGGCGGAGACCGAGCATTGACCCAATGAAAGGCCCCGGTTTTTGTCGGGCGGTTTTAGTGAAATCGCCTTCTGTTTACAACAGGGACTCAACTGCCCACAGGTGTTTGGATTGGGTTGCGATTGACCCCCAAACCCCAGGGCTGTTTTAAGAAGGCGGAACTGAAAACCGGAAAAGGACGGAGGGACTCAGCGGCTCGAATCGAATTCGGTCTTGTATGCCTGCCATTGTTGGTGAATTCCCCCCATGATCGTTTGGTACTCGGGGTCGGATCGCAAACTGTCGTAGTTCTTGTCGAGTTCGAACCAGGGGTAATTCACATCGCCGAGCGCAGCAGTTCGGCTGAGCCATTCGAGGGCACGCTGTTTGTCGCCGAGGAGGGCGTAGACTCCTCCGAGCCAGTACGCTTGATCGCCGTCGGAGACTTCCTCGGGACGGTATTGGAATAGTTTGGGGTCGATCTTCTCGCGCTGCTGCCGCGATGCGTAAAGGAACGCAGACATCAGGCGTGGCACATCGTCGCTCGAAGAGCGGCCAAGCAGGACTGAACGTTCGAGAACGGAATCGGCTTCATCCAGCTTTCCCTGGAAATTCAGGATTCCGCCGAAATAGGCCAAGGCCTTGAATTGATCGGGATTCTTGGCGACGAGCTGCCGCATCTCCTGTTCCGCCTCGCTCCCTCTACCGCTGTAAAGAAGAGCACGGGCATGCATCCAGTGCGGCTGAAGAGTCAAGGAATTCAACTCGATGAGTCGCACATAGGCTTTTTCGGACAACTCATTCAGCCCAGCGTACAAGTAGGAATATCCGAGATTTTCCCACACCGTCTCACTGTTCGGTGCAATCGCGACGGCCTTCCGGAGATAGCGAAGTCCCTCTCCTACTTTTCCTTGCTCGGCGTAAACGCCGCCGAGCGCAACCAGTCCTTCGGCGTATTGGGGATTAAGCCGCACTGCATTCTGAGCAGCGGTCTCGCCGACTCTTAGATTCTCTGCTGCCCCCTCCGCAAAATTTGCGGCTTGAAACACACAAAATTGCGCCTGTAATGCGTAAGCGTCCGCAAAATTCTTGTCCAGCGAAACCGCATGGGCGAGCAGTCGCCTGGCTTTTTCAATGCTGTCGAGCCGCGAATAAACGAGATACTCGTTGAGATAGAAACGCGCCTGCAGGTAATCGTTGTACGCATCCACATTGTTGGTCGCGGCCTGTTGAATCGACTTTTGCTCAGTGGGAGAGATTTCGACCTTAAGTCCTTCGACCACCTTGGCGGCAATTTGATCTTCAAAAGTCAGGATGTCAGGCGCTATGCAGATCATAGCGTTGCGACCACTTGGTGGTTCCGGTCCGGCCGTCGATCAGTTGCACGGTCACGCGGATTATATCGGAAGAGCGTTGGTAGGTCCCTTCGAGAATGCTCTCTACACCCAGTGTTCTCGCTACTTCGACCGGCTCGGGCGTCTCTTTCGCATATTTCAAAACCGAGGTTGTTGGTCTAACGGCGAGGTTTTGCAAAGAGGTAAGTCGGCTGATGATGGCGTCGGTGATTCCAATGGCCCAACTGTCACTCGACGTCGCTGAAAGATCATGAAACGGAAGCACCGCGATCGTTTGCGGCGCGGATGGGATGCTGCTGCTTTGGCTCGTGTGTACGCGTGAATCATATGTGCGGAGCGCAATGAGACTCAGCGTCCCGACAACCAAAACGGCCGCTACCAGGATCACGGCGGTGCGTTTTTGGGATCTTTGCGGCGTCCCCGCGGGTTCTGAAGCCGGGATCGCCACCCTTTGCGATTCGGTATCTCGTTTCACCCGTTTGAGATCGGCTTTTAATTCCGCTGCCGACTGATAGCGAACCTCGCGGTCTTTCTCTAGCGCTTTGCTGATCAGGTCTTCGAGTTTGGCGGGTAGCGCAGGATTCAATCGCAGCGGTGTGACGGTGCGTTGTGGAGGACGGAGTCGAAGATTGCGCCAGAGGTGTCACCGCGAAAAGGCAGCAGCCCGGTCGCCATTTCATAGAGAACCGCCCCGAACGAGAACAGATCGCTGCGCCGGTCGAGTTCCTTACCCATGATCTGTTCAGGGGACATATAGGCGACGGTACCCATCGTGCTTCCGGGGCTCGTCAGGCGCTCGTCCGGAATCGCTGTTGCCGTAGCTTCGAAATCTGCGCCCTCTTGTCTACGCGTCGTGACCTTCGCCAGGCCGAAATCGAGTCTCTTGGCATTTCCTCGTTTTGTGACAAAAAGGTTGGCCGGTTTGATGTCGCGATGGACGATCCCCTCGGCATGAGCGGCATCCAGTGCATCGGCGATTTCAATGGCAAGGGACAAGATCAGCTCTGATTCCATCGGACGGCCGGCAATCTGGTGCTTCAGCGTCACCCCGTCCAGAAACTCCATGGCGATGAAGGTTCGCCCGTCGAACTCATCGATTTCATAGATCGTGCATATATTCGGATGGTTTAGGGCAGACGCGGCTTGGGCTTCCCGCTGGAAACGCGACAGGGATTGCGGATCCTTGGCCACAACATCGGGCAGGAATTTCAGAGCCACGAAGCGGTGCAGTTTTATGTCTTCCGCCTTATACACGACGCCCATTCCACCGCCTCCGAGCCGTTCGATAATGCGGTAGTGCGAGATGGTCTGGCCGATCATTGTCCGCGAATCTTACTACATCAGCGGGGCAAGTCGATGATAACGGGACGGATGGCTTGGGTTTTACGGCTTGGCTGTTGAAATATCGCTTCATGCATTGAGAGTTTCTGCTGATCCGCAAAACCGAACATTGATCTGTGCCAGTTCCCCGACTCCCTCAGAGAACCAACCCCCTTCCCGGTTACCCTATCCAAGGTCATCGGATATCGGACTGGAGCAGAGAAAGACGATCGGTTGACCTTCGTGCATGCCCGCGCGGCACTATCGTGGACGTGGATCGGGAGCGAAAAGAAAAAAAGCTGATTCTTGCGGCGGAGTAGTGGCGGGGCTAGCGATTTCACTTTTGCCGAGGGTGTGCAGCGCGCCATTCATCAATCTGGTGTTCGGCCTGGGCGAGCTGCGCCGGAGTGAGTAGTTTTTGCAGTTCTAGCGCGGGCGCAGCACTTTCTTTCACCGAGCCTTCCGCCAGAACGAACCACTTATAGGCGGATACCAGGCTGGCCGCGTTGCTACGGTCGGAAGCGAGCAAGAGTCCCAGACGGTACTGCGCTCTGGGGAGGCCATCGTCGGCCGCGAGTTCGTAGTATTTCTCCGCGCCGACGGCGTCGACTGGCCCGCCCTGTCCTGCTTGTAACATGGTTGCCAGCAGGAGCTGAGCATAGGCGTGGCCCTGGTTGGCCGCCGGGGTCAGCCAACGCCGTGCTTGTTCCAGATCTTGCGGGACCCCATCGCCGAGCAGATAGAGCGCTCCCAAACCAAATTCTCCGCCCGACTGCCCCTGATCGGCCGCCTTTTTGTACCAGTCGATAGCCTGGGGATAGTCGACGTGGCCGAATCGTTGCTCGGTGAAGATGTCGCCCAGTGCGACTTGAGCCGAGGCGTCACCCTCGTCGGCAGCTTTCTTGTACCAGCCGATGGCGGCATCGATACTGGCGCCATGCTCGGGCTGCAGGTTCCAGCTTGCTAATTCGAGCATTGCCGGAACGAAGCGCTGGTCAGCGGCCCGGGTGAGCCAGAGGATGGATTGAGTATCATCCTGCGGCACTCCTTCACCCCGGCGGTACAAGGCGGCGAGATCCATCTGGGCGGTCGCGTCTCCGGCTTCGGCGGCGCTGCGGAACCAGGTTGCCGCCTTCGCGGGGTCCCGTTGGATGCCATCGCCGGTCGAGTACATCAGGGCGAGGTTGGCGGCTGCGGCTTTCGATCCGTGTTGCGCCGCCTTGGTGTACCAGGAAACAGCTTGTGTTTTATCCGGCGGCATCCCGAAGCCCAATTGACAGAAGATTCCCATGGCTTCTTCCGCTGCGACAAAGCCGCGACTCGCGGCGTGCCGGAGCAGACGAAGCGCCTCTCCGTCGTCCATCTTCAGCAAGGTGCCGGCATGGTAGGCGAGCGCCAGCGTGGTCTCAGACTGCGGGTCGCCGGCTTGCGCCTTGGCCTCTAACGGCTCTAGATCGGAGAGAGTCAATGCTCGCGCCTGGTCGAGCAGGGTATAGGCGTGGGATTGGGCGATTGCTGTTCGCGCACCGAGCGAGGGCGGCGTGCTTGTTTTCGGCGCCGGCTGCAGCGCAGCAGCCGGCGAAGACTTGGGTGCCGCTCGATCTGATCTTCTATCTGATGTTCGATCAGCTTCCCGATCTGCTTTGGGTGTGCCTGGCGGGCTGTTTGTTGCCGGCTTGTTTCCTGCGGTCGCGGGAGCGGGACGAGGTGCCTTTCCAGTTGCCTTCAGTTTTGGGCGTAGTTTTATGAGGAGCTTGTTTCCGACATAGGTCTCGTCGTGATCCTGGGCTGATGTGAGATCGATGACAATTCTAGCGACGGGCGGCGCGACGCTGAATTCGGCGGCCCTCACGGCAACGACAGATCCGCGATTGACCGTCAGGCGCTGGTTCGGATGAGCGAGTTCACATCCGGGAAAATCGAGTACCAGGCGGTCCGGATGATCGAGCGTGCTTACTTTGGCCCTCACCAGCTGGTTGAATGTCACTTCGACGGCGGCGCCCTCAGCGCTTTCGGCGACCGAGATGGATGTGATGACCGGATGCGAATCGTCCGGTTTGGGAGCAGCGGCGTCCTCGGAAACAGCGGGCGCCGCAGCCAGCGCGGCCCAAAGAAACAGGAGAAATGGTATTGAATCGATGCTCATTGCTTGTCTGCGCTGCTTGTCTGCGCTTGTCTGCGGCATTAACAATACGACGAACGATTAACCACGAAGGACACGACCAGCGACTACGTCTATTTTAGTGCTGTTTGGCGGAAGAACTGGCGGCTAGTTCGCGGAAGAGGCCGAGCAGGGCGGCTGCGGCTTTTTGATCGGAAAGATTTTCAAGAGCCACGGTGGCGGTGAAATGCGGCGAGGTGGAGTTGAAGCGAACGCCGACGAAATCCTTTTCGCGCCAGGAGGCGAGCGCATTGACGACCGGGCTCAGTTCGATCGGCCAGTCTTCCTTGGTCGACAGGATTACGGGGCCGGGACGGGTGATGGTCCAGGCGCGAGTGCCGGTGGAACTTTTCGCTCCCGAGTGACCGGACCAGCGATGTCGTACGACGTCGAGATGGAAGCCGGGAGGGAATCCCATGTTGGCTTCGAAAGTAAGCGTTTCCTGCTGCTGGCGCCACCGGCTCAGCGCCCATTTTACCGGGGAGGGGCGCGGCAAGAGGCGAATGGTGAGATGGGCGTTCTCAAACCAGCGCGAGGAAAGATGAAGGGTGGCTTTCAACCGCGAACTGTTGGCCTGCCATCGCCGGTCGACGACGCGTCCTTTTCCGAGGCAGGCCGCCTCGACCCACCGCAGCACGTTGCCGGCACGGCGCCGGTTGTAGCGGACAAACCAGGCGTACCAGAAGAAAAAGGAGAGCGCGAGCCCCACGACTACGTTGATGAGAAGGAAACGCCCCACGGTCGCCTCTGGGGAGAAATCGTACTTCTTATAGATGCCACTGCGCAAGGGGACGGAGAGGAAAATATTTTAAGCTGGCGGCGGGATCGGAGGGTGGCGCAGTCTCGAACACGAGAACAGGGAACGCTCTGCTTCCCGCCAGATTGGCTGTTTATTTCTGGTGCCGGAGGGCCGATCCGATCTCTTCATTGCTGAGGAGCGTGGCAAGTTTGTCCTTCATGTAGCGTAGCGAGATTTCGTGGTGTTCCCGGTCGTACGAGTCGATACAGTCTGCCGCCAGGATCACGGGCCAATCTCGCTGGTATGCGTCGATCGCGGTGGTGCGAATGCAAGCGTGGGTATTGATCCCGGCCAGAATGATGGCATCCGGTTTGAGCCGGGCCAGTGTTTCGTCGAGGGGGGTCCCGAAGAACGCGCTGTAGCGTTTCTTGACGAGGACAAGATCCGATGGCGCAACCGCCAGTTCCGGGAGAATTTCCGAACCCGGTGTGCCTTTGATGGTGATGCGAATTCCCTTGGCTCTCATCTCCGGGAGCGCGTCCCGCAGATCCGGTTCGAACTCCTGTCGCACCCAAAGCACGGGGCGGGAGAAGCTCCGCATCACGCCCACCAGTTCGTTGATCGATTGAACCAGGCGATCCGTTCGATCCGGCTTCCAGCTGCTGAGAAAATCGCGCAGCATGTCAATCACGATCAGGACCGGGGTTTCCATGAGCAAGAAGTTACCTGAATTCGCCAACGGTCGCCCTGCGAACACAACCGAACGCCCAATTCGCGCAAATGCGCTAGCAATCGGCTCCGCAGCCGCGCTCCGCAGATGGATTCATTTTCAGGGATTGAACGTCAGTGATTCAGCGTTAACTTGATCCCCTGCCGGAATAAGACCCGACCCGAACCATCGTTATCGAACCGCACATAGTACAGGTAAGGGTGATCGCCAACCATCGAAAAATTCAAATCCGGTGCCGCCGGATCGATCAAGGAAAAATAGGCATAGGACCAGTTCCCCTCGGGTTCCTGCGCGAGGAACTGGTCTAGGGTGGCGACCAATGTCGGCTTGGTCCAGTCGACCAGATCGGTCGAAGTGGAAAGATAAAAACCTTTGACTCCATATTCGTTGGTCCAGGGATTCCACAGCACGGCGACGACCAGATTCGTCGATTGAAAAATGTTGATTGCAGTGACGACGTCCATGTATGGAACCGGCGTGTAGACGTGAGCCGGGCGATCTTCGACCGGGCCCGGGTAGGGATCGGCGAACGACACCGAGAAATCGGTGCCGTCCCATCCCCGCCACGAGGAAGCGTCAAAAACGTCCTGGGTGCGAATGGGGCCGCCACCACCCGGTACCAGACACCGATGCGGTCCGGTTTGTCCCGCGCAGTTCGGAGGCCACGAATAGGATGTCACCATCGCGTAATACCGTCCTCCGAGCTCAATCACGTTGCTGTCGACGCTGTAGCCTGAGGGGCCTCGGTCGATCTGGTACTGATAAGGGACACCTGCCAAAAAATTTGTCGGAGCCTTGAACGAATCGAAGTGGTATCCGCCATCGTTCGATTGGTGATAGGTATCGGAGTCGTACTCGCACCCGCTGTAGCCGTTTTTAAAGGTACACTCGCCCTTGTGCGCCCAGCCGTGATACTCGGTGTGCGTCAGACCGGCGATGGTTTGGCCGTCCAGGGTGTAGAAGGAATCGATCCAGGTTTGATCGTTGAAGTCCGCGGGATTTCGATCGCCGGTCGAATCGTGCCCTACCTCACAACTGTGCTGGACGCTGTCCAAGGTAGGCCCAATGCTTTCGAAAAGCTCGGAACTGGCAGCGACCAAGTGGACCGTACCTGTCGAATCGCGGAATGCCCGCGCCATCGCGTCGGGTATGTCGTTCGGGCTGCAGGATTGCTCGGGCGTTTCGAAAACCGCATCGCGGGAGCGATCGAGCACACCCTTCACGGTGGGCGTCTTCGAGCCTTGCTGGCCGACGGCCCCGGGGGCGCTCTCTGCCGCCAAAACCGCAGCCAGAACCACACTACACAGAATGGGAACGAGGCGTCTCATCGTAATCTCAGGTCCACGATCGGTTCTGAACAAGCTTTCTGAATGAACTTTCTGAATAAACCCTGGATCCGGCCGAGGCACTCGAGTCCCTGAAATTATTGTTCCGATTGGTTGCGCACTTGCCGGTGACGATCGCTCGAATCCCGCTACAATGGCGGCGTGTCATTTCGTATCCGACAATTCGAGCAAGCCGATTTTGACACACTGTGGCGGATTGACCAAGCCTGCTTCGATCCGCAATTGGCCTACTCGCGACCGGAATTGGCGTTCTACATGCGTCGGCCCGGCTCATTTACCCTGGTGGCCGAGAGCGAGCGCGGAGAGGCGCGGAGCAACCTCGGCCGGGCAGCAGAAATTCCGGCGGTCGGGCTTCTCGGTTTCGTCGTGGCCGAATCTCGCCGAAAGAGTGCGCACATCATCACCATCGACGTGATCAAGGAGGCGCGCCGTCTGGGCATAGGCTCGGCTTTGTTGCAGGCTGCCGAAGAACGCTTGCTGGGGGCGGGCGCGGTCGTGGTTGCGCTCGAGACGCCTGTCAACAATGAGGCCGCGATTCGCTTTTACAAGCGGAAAGGGTACTTCGTCGAAAAGACGGTTGCCGGGTACTATTCGAATCATCTCGACGCTCTGGTCATGATGAAGGAGTTGGCGCGGTTGCCGGTTGGATGAATGGCGGCCGGCTGAAAGGTGCCGAGCTGTGCTCGGCCGGGACAGCCGAGGCGCCCCTGCTCCGTGGAACGGGAAAGCATGCGACCATACGAAATCGGGGTCAAGGGAACGGTTTAAATGAAGATTGCGATCCAGGGAGAACTTGGTTCTTTCAGCCACGAAGCGGCCGAAGCGATGTTGCCGCGGGCGAGCGTCGTGCCTTGCGCGCGTTCGCTCGAGGTCTTCGACCGCGTGACCCGGCGAACCGTGGATGGCGCGGTGATTCCGATCGAGAACTCGCTGGCGGGCTCGGTGGCCGAACATTTCGATCTTCTGCTCAGCCGCGAGGTTTTTATCGTGCGCGAGTTTCGACTGCGCATTGTTCACAACCTGATCGGAATGCAGGGCACGAGGCTTCGAGATGTGCGGCGCGTTTTCTCGCATCCGGTGGCGCTCGATCAGTGCCGCGACCTGTTTGCCAGGAATCCAGGGCTCGAACCGGTGCCGTTTTACGACACGGCGGGAAGCGTAAAGCATGTGGTGGCCGAAGGCTTGCGCGATGCGGCAGCAATTGCCAGTCGTCGCGCGGCCGAGGTCTACGAAGGAAAGATTCTGAAGGCCGGCATTGAGGATGACAAGAAGAACTTTACGCGCTTCTTCTCGATCCGCAGGGGAAAGCCGCAGGCCGCGCGGGGTGCGAATAAGACTTCGCTGGCGTTCACGGTGAAAAACATTCCGGGAGCGTTGTTCAAGGCGCTTAGCGTATTTGCGCTGCGCGACATCAGTTTGACCAAGATCGAATCGCGTCCCATGCGCGGGCGTCCGTGGGAATACGTATTTTTTGTGGACCTGCTGCGCGGCGACGATGAAGACTCGCGTAATGCCCTGCGCCATTTGGGCGAGATTTCGGATCTGGTGAAAGTGCTCGGAATTTATCCAGAAGCTTGAGAGGCAGGGGTCGTGCAGGCAGCGGGCAGGATGATCGGCAGGGGGCTCGCTGCAGAGCGGAGGAGTTTCCCAAGGGTTGAAGGGCGGCTGCTTCGGGTTGCGAAAACCCGGACTGCGAAAACCAGGGAACTCTTACACCTATGTGCAAGATATTGCATATCTCCGGCCCTCGAGAACATTGTTGGACAGGCTGCTCCAACCGTTAGGCCGACTAACCCGTTACCTTTGTTTCTGTTCCCGCGAGTGTTTTCTTGGTGCGCCGGGTTTAACATAGAGGGAACCGAACGTGGATGGCACGGTGCGTGCATCTAAAGACCAGGTATCTCGCGACAGGTGGCTCGGTCGGAAGCAGCTTTTCCGGGCAGGGGATTAAAAAAGATGAGATTTTCGTTAGCGGTTGCGGTGGTAATGCTGGGTATCAGCATGAGCGGTTTCGCGCAGCAAAGCGATGCCGCCTTCAAGGTTAAGCGTTTGCCGCCCGACAAAAATGCAAAAGCGATCGTGCCCTCGGCCAAACCAGCCTCACCGGCAGCGTCTGCGGGCGCAAGCGGGCGAGATTTGCAAAACCTCGAGAATCAGACCAAGAAAACCGCGACAATGAAGGCGCCCGGGACACCGGGAAAGGCGGCTGCTCTGAAGCCCGTGAAGGATAAGCCCAATCCGCCCATCAATTTCAGTGGAACAAGCGGCAGCGGCAAGACTTCGATGACCAGCCAGGCTTCAAACCCCTACAAAGGGCGGCTCCGGCAGAAACACACTCACCAATAAGCGTTCGTGAATGGGTCGTCAATGAAACGCGCCGCGCCCGCGACTTATCGCGAGACGGCTGAGCGATCCCGGGCCGGGGCGGCCTCAATCACTGCCTTGGTCCGGCGTTCTTTGAAGGAATACTTGAACAGGCAATACAAGGCTCGCACGCCATCTTTCCATCCGATCTTTTTGCCTTCCTCGTAGGTGCGTCCCCAGTAACTGATTCCCACTTCATAGATGCGCAGGTTTCTGCGCGCAACTTTCACCGTGATCTCGGGCTCGAATCCGAAACGATTCTCCTCGATCGGGATCGACTGGATCACTTCGCGGCGGAAGACCTTGTAGCAGGTTTCCATGTCGGAAAGATTGATGTTGGTGAGGCAATTGGAAAGCAGGGTCAGCAGCCGGTTGCCGACCGAATGCCAGAAGTACAACACGCGATGCGGCGCACCGCCCAGGAAGCGCGAGCCAAAAACCACGTCCGCCTTACCTTGGACCAAAGGCTCGATCATTAGCGGGTACTCGGCCGGATCGTATTCCAGATCGGCGTCCTGAATAATTACGAAGTCGCCGGTGGCTTCCTGAATGCCGCGGCGAAGCGCCGCACCCTTGCCCAGGTTCTGGGGCTGAAAAAAGACGCGAATTTGAGAATATTCAGACTGCAGTGCAGCCAGCAGCTCGCGCGAGCCATCGCACGAGCCGTCGTCCACGCAGATCAGTTCGATCTCGAGCGAAACCGCCAGGACCTTTTCGACCACCTCCCGAAGCGTGGCGCGCTCGTTATAGACCGGCATGACGACCGAGAGTTTCATGGCTTGCCCAAATGAACCGCTCGCTCTTTCAAAATTCATCACGATTGTAAACTGCGCGCTTTCGGCTGGGTATTGCAAGCTTGGCTATCGCCGGACTGCCGCAGCCCTTGGTGGAGGGACAGTTCTCGCTTCCCGCGGATCGAGGCGCGTTCGGTGCCGGATAAGAGTTGCCCTGTTGGTCGAAGGTCGTAAGTACAAAAATGTAACCATCGCGGGGCCTGCCGCACAAGCCGCCGCTAGAGTTCGGTAACGTTCGGCGAGGTCCTGTCAAAGTCCGGCAAAGTTCGGGTAAAGTCTGGCGATTGAGCTAGGGGCGCCTCGCGAGCCTGCGCCGAGCCTAGTCCGAGCCTTCGGCATGAGGATGACCGAGCAAGGACGCCCGGCTCTCGACCAGGTGCTTCGATCCTTCTCGGCATTCTCCATGCGGACGCCGCCCGGTCTATACTCGGATTTTGCGACGAGCGATACCAGGGTGCGGGACCCTGTCTTATGAAAATCGTGAGCGTGGCGGAAATGCGCGAGATCGATCGCGTTACCTCGGAGCGCTTCGGCGTACCTTCCACCACCTTGATGGAGAACGCCGGCTCGGCCATCGCCCGTTTCGTCGTCTCCGAATATCCGCAGGCGGAGCGCGTCGGGGTTGTCTGCGGCAAGGGCAACAATGGCGGCGATGGATTCGTCGCGGCCCGAAAGCTCGTCGAAGCCGGCCGTGCGGTGCGCGTTCTGCTGTTGTGCGATCCCGAGGAGCTTCGCGGAGATGCGGCGATCATGTTTCAGAAGATGCTGGGGGTTCTGCGGCCACTGAACATTGCTCCTGCTCCGATGATCGTGCGCGAGGCGATTGGGCTCGATTCACCGGAGGCGGCGGAGATTTTGGCGGCGGATGTGATCGTGGACGCAATCCTCGGCACCGGCTTTCATCCGCCGGTCAGCCCGCTGTATGCGGCTGCGATCGCCAAGCTGAATGCGGTTTCGGCTCCGATTGTCGCCGTCGACATTCCCTCGGGCGCCGACGCCGACGCCATGCGGCCACAAAACGCGAGTGGCTCGCGCGACCGAGTGCAAGCGGCTCGTGCCGATGCCATCGTGACCTTCACTGCTCCGCGTCCGGCGCACGTTTTCGCCGCGCTCGCTGGCGGGCCTACGGTCATTGCCCCGATCGGTTCACCGCCCGAGGCGATCGTCTCGCAGCTTGGACTTAACGTGAGCACTCCGTCCGATTTTGCTTCCCTGCTCGCGCCGCGGGCTCGTGACGCCAACAAGGGCAGCTATGGACACGTGCTGGTGATCGGCGGATCGCTTGGCAAAGCGGGCGCGGCGGCGATGGCGGGATTTTCGGCGCTCCGGGCGGGGGCGGGTCTTTCGACAGTAGCCACGCCGAAATCCGTGCTCGCGACCGTGGCGGCTTTTCATCCCGAATTGATGACCGAACCGCTGGCGGAAACCGAGCAGGGCACCATCTCATTGCGAGCGGTCGGACTCGGGCTCGATGCGGTGCTCGAACGCAAGACGCTGGCCATCGGCCCGGGCATCTCGCGCAACTCCGAAACCGCCGAATTTGTGCGCACCATCGTCACGCGCGGCGACAAATCGATCGTGGTGGATGCGGATGCGCTGAACGCGTTTGAAAGCGTGGCCGACAAGCTCAACGGCCGTGGACGCTCCGCCGTCATTACCCCGCACCCGGGAGAAATGGCGCGCTTGACCGGATTGAGCATTCCGAAAGTTCAAGCCAACCGGTTGGAGATTGCACGGAACTTCGCTCGGGGGCACGAGTTGGTGGTCGTGCTCAAGGGACATCACACCCTGATCGCCGCCCCCGATGGCACCGTCTGGGTGAATCCGACCGGCAATCCGGGCATGGCCACCGGAGGCACCGGGGACGTTCTGACGGGATTGGTCGCTGGCCTGATCGCGCAACATCCGCAGCAGGCGTTCAAAGCCACCGCGCTCGCGGTTTATCTGCACGGGCTTGCCGGAGATTTGGCCAGGGATTCGGTGGGCGAGAGTTCATTGGTCGCAACCGACCTGGTGCGCTTTCTGCCGCAGGCGTTTGCGTATCTGCGGAATCAAAAGTCGGAAGAGGTTCGTCTGCACGCCTGATCAGCGCGGAATGTGACGATCGAGCAGCGGAAGGAACTGGGACCCGAGCTTCATCATGCGCGCCTGGGCGGCGTCGGGAGTTTCGCCGTCGGTCATATAAGTCATCAGGCGAACCAGGCCGCCGTCACTGCGATGCATGTGGATTGAATCCTCGACCAAATAATACTTTGCGTTCCATGCGCTCGCGACTGCGCGGCCATGCGCCTGAAACCAGTACAGCACCAATTGACGGTCGCCCGCTTGGGAGACCACATAGCGATTGACGGGAAACGACGATCCGTCCGGGCGGACCAGCCGAATGACCTCCCGCGAAGTCGGAATCCATCCCGCTCCTGGCAGGCAGTGGTCCGGGGAATGGATGGTATCGCCTGCCTTTTGCGAGGGAAAGTAAGCAATGTAGAGATTGATCGAGGGCTGCGGCTGGCTCGCATTTTCGTAGTCGCGGATGATGTACTCGGGGTGTCCGAGGATGTCCAGTTCCTCCGGGCTGAGCGTGCTGTCGGTTCCTTTCCAATCCTCAATCTGCGAGGGCAGGGAACTCAGCGGTTCGTACTTCGGAGTGATCTCGATGCTGAAAAAAAATTGCAAGCCGATCGCGGTGGCCAACAGGGGCACGGACACAATTCCGAAGCGAAGCGGGCTGAACTCCGCACCATTTTCGCGACCGGGTTCGGCGACCATGGCCTCATGCTTTCGAGCCGGGACGCTCTTGGAGAGGACCGAGATCAGGCGGTGCACAGCGAACAGCATGGCTAAGGCCAACGTAAAGATCAAGATTCCCGTGAGGGCGTGGGGAGCTCCCTCCGCTTCATCCCGGTAGCCATATTGCACCAGCAACCCGGTGACAAAAACTCGAAAGCTATTGGTCGCCACGGCGATCGGAACCGCTGCGCAGGCGAGCACCACTCGCACCCACTTCCGAGACTCCAGGAGATAGCCGTAGATAATAGCGAGCGTCACCAGGCTGAGAAGCGACCGGATTCCGCTGCATGCCTCCACCACGTCGAGCGGCCCGTTCACCGTCCAGATTACATTCCCTTCTCGGTGCACGACGATCACCAGTTCGAGCAGTGCGGATGCCAACCTTGCGGCCAGCAACTGCAGGGGAAAGGTGATCTGGCTCATGAGCAGGTTCGGGATGGGGATCATCAGAATCAGAAACGCCCAGGGAAACAGGACAGCGCGAAAGAACCTCCATCCCTGAAAAACAATGATCAGCCCCGCCAGCAGGATCAGGAGCGACACCCGCGGCAGAAAGATGTCCGCGCCCAGTTCGCCGACCACCAGCGTGAGCAGGCTCAGATATACCAGCGGGAGACCAGTCCATGATGGGGCGGGCGCGATGGACCTCAATTTCTCGCGGTCTTGCCAGAGAATATACAACGCGAAGAGCGGAACAAAGATGCCGTGCTCGAAATTCGGATCGCTGTGCGGACCGACCCACTGCAGGAAAAGGTGTTCGAGAATCGAAGCGTAAAGCCAGCCTGTCAGTAGCAGCAGCGCCACGGTCTGCCAATGGGGCAAGCCGGAGGTCGGACGATCCTTCGTCTGACGATCCTCCATCTGGGGAGGCGGAGCTAGCTCGATCGCGTTACCCATAGGAAGGGCCTGGATTTGAGAATATGCGAAACTGGTTCGTCGCGCCACGCAAAACCACCAAGCAAATCTGGCACTTTCGGGTCACCGGGAGGCCCGACCTGGGGGGTTGTTGCCACCCGAACCAAAAGTCGCCGCCCGCCGCCAGGTTCGTCGCATGGAAGGAAAAGATTTTCCGTTCATTCCCACAGATCGCGGTCGGCGATCGGGTATTGCGAGAGTCCCAACTCTGCTAGCGCTTGCATGGCTTTAGGGGATTTTGTCCCTTGGGCAAGTGGGAAGTAATGCCCACAAGTTACCGAAGTCATGGGCAATAAATTTCCCATTTGTCCGCAATGTGCTAAGGTGTGAGTTACGTCACAATGCAGGTTTCGTTCGCAAGTCATTGACGGAGTAGGGTATATTATTTTAGTAACTTGTACCATCTTTTCACCGGATTGGCAGCGAGTGTGCTCCTGACCGTGCTAAGAGTTTTCCCAAGACGCCACCCCCCGCTGCCTTGGGTCGTCGAATCAGCGAAGTAGAACCGTAACCGTTATGGATCTCGACAGAAGCGAATTCCTGGCAACTGACACATCCTCGTCGAACGGGTGGGGCCGCGTCTGGGTCGAAAGCGTCAGTGCGGGCATGCGTACGGTCGAAGCCGTGATCCGTGAGCTATCGCAGAACGATGTTCCCATGCTGGTGGTGGCCGAGCGTGGTTCCGGCAAAGCGGCGGCGGCGGCGCGCATTCATGTTCTATCCGGCCGTGGGGCGGAGCCGTTTCACGTCTTTCAGGCTCGTGAAGCGAGCAAAGAGACGGTGGAGGCTTGCGACGGTCAGGGCGGAACGGTCTATTTGCAGGAAGTCGGGGACCTGTCGGCGGCGGTCCAGAAGGAACTGGTTCGGCAGATCGGATTGCCGGGCGCCGAGCAGCGCCGCGTGCCTCGTTTCATCTGCGGAACATCGCGCGAACTGGAGCCCGAGGTCAAGGCGGGCAAATTCCGCGAGGACCTTTATTACGGGATCAGCGGGGTTTGCCTGCGGCTGCCTCCGTTGCGCCAGAGAAAAGAAGATATTCCGGTGCTGCGCGACTGGTTTCTTTCGGCGGCGGCGCGTGATTTTTGCCGCGACGTGCCCGCGCTCAGTCCCGAAACCCAGAACTTTTTCCTCGAATACAACTGGCCGGGCAACATTCGCGAGCTGAAAGATGCGGCGCGAGCCATTGTGGCGTTAGGCGATGAAGCGCTGGCCATGGGGGGATTGCGCTCGCTTTTGCGGCGCGTCGGCGGCAATGGCGAGAAAATTTCTTTGAAAGACGCGGCGCGCGCCGCCTCCCGTGAAGCCGAAAAGGAAATCATTCTTCAAGTCCTGGCTCGAACCCGCTGGAACCGCCGCCGGGCCGCGCAGGAATTGCAGATCAGCTACAAGGCCCTGCTCTACAAGTTGAAGCAAATCGGCTACGAGCAGTACGGAGCGTAAACATTGAAGCTTTGGGACATGGAAACGTTGAGACATTGAAACTGAGAGGAATCGATATGAAATCGTTATGGAAGGCCGCGCTTGCGGCCCTGGTTCTGATCGGCAGCATGGCCCTGGCGCAGGATCCGCCCGCCCAGGCCGACGCGGCTCCCGCCCCTGCCAGCCCCGCTTCTGACCCGGTTGCTTCGGTCAAGCAAGCGAGCGTCGTCCCCGCCAGCCAGGCCGGGCCCGAATATATCATCGGCCCCGAGGATGTGCTCCACGTAGCGGTCTGGAAGGAAGCCGATCTTACCGCAACCTTGCCGGTGCGTCCCGATGGCAAAATCTCTCTTCCCCTGCTGAACGACGTGCAGGCTGCCGGCATGACCCCCGAACAGCTCTCGGAGTCGTTGACCGTCCGGCTGAAAAAGTACATCGCCGACCCGCGGGTCACGGTGGTGGTGACGGCGATCAACAGCAAGCGGATTTACGTAAACGGCGAGGTGCTGCGCGCCGGGCCCATGCCGATGTCGCCGAACATGACCGTTTTACAGGCGTTGTCGAGCGCCGGATTAAACCAGTTTGCCAAGACCAAAGGCATCTACGTGCTGCGAACCGAGAATGGCAAGCAGGAAAAGCTGCCGGTGAACTATCGCAAGCTGCTTAAAGGGGAACAGATCGAACAAAACTATCTATTGCAGACCGGGGATACGATTGTCGTCCCGTAACCGATCCATAGTCCCCTGCGGGACTCACGGGTGAGAAGTATGTTGAGAACGCGAAGAATCCGATTGGCGCTGTTGGTCTTTGGCGTGAGCATGGGCGCGGCCGCCCAGGATAGCCCCCAGTCCCAGCCAGAAAATCCAGCTCCCGCGCCGGCCTTCGGCCAGAACGCGCCCCTACTGAACCCGGAGAATCCGCCGGTAACGGGCCTGGACCAGCCCGGGCTCGACCTGCATGCGGCCACCCGCAGCTTCTTTTCGCCCGCCTTGCAGGCGAGCGAATCGGCGGACACGAACGCAGGCAACCAGATTGGCGGGAGCGGCTTGGAATCTGTCACTCGTGTTTTGGGAGCTTTCGATCTCCAGCAATTCTGGCCCAAAAGCGATCTGTTTCTCGAGTACCTGGGAGGCGGAGCGTTCTACAGCAGTCCGTTTGACGCAAAGCAACTGCAAGCGGTCGGCCTCGAAGGGGTCACGCGCTGGCGAACCGGACAGGTGACGGTGCGGGACAGCTTCAGCTACCTTCCCGATGGTTCGTTCGAAATCGGTACCTTTGGCGGCGCGCCGGGGCTCGGTCTGGCCACCGGTGGCATGGGTACGGGAGAGGAAGGTGGGGGTTTGCCGGGCACCGAACGCTTCGGCACCGGTCAGTTTGGTGCGATCGGAACCATTCCCCGGCTTTCGAACACCGGGATTCTCGATGCGATTCAGGCCATCAATCCGCGCTCGGCGATCACCGTGGCAGGCGGATTCAGCGACGCGCATTTCTTTGACAACACCAATCCTCTGGTGAATCCCGACCCTCTGGTGAATAGCGACCAGTACACGGCCGAGGCCGGGTACAGCCATCTGCTCTCGCGTCACGATCAGCTCGGCCTTCTCTACGGTTTTCAGCTCTTTCAATTTCCGCAGGATACCGGCGGCCAGATTTACAACCACATTGTCAATGTGCGGTGGAGCCATACCATCAGCGGCAAGTTGAGCCTGGTTGCCGGCGTCGGGCCGCAGTACACCATACTTGAGGAAGGTGGCAACCTTTCGCATTTGTCGGTGAGCGCACGAGTGCAGTTGCGCTATAAATGGGGCCACGCGTCGGTGGTCGCGACCTACGAAAAATTCACTTCCGCAGGCTCGGGTTTCTTTGCCGGCGCCAACACGCAGGCGGCGCGGCTGGGGCTCAAGCGCCCGCTCGGACGGACCTGGGATTTCTACGGCGATCTGAGCTACTCCTATAACACCAGACTCCAGATTTGCGGCGACTGCGGCGTCGATGCGGCCAGCTATAACGAAGGCTCAGCGGCCGCTGTTTTCCGCAAACACTTGGGACGTACCTACGACTTCTTTGCTGCCTATCGCTTCAGCGAGGTGGGGTTCAGCGCTCCGGTGACGGGCCCGACTTTTTGCGCGGGGGGTGGCAGCTGCGGCAAGACTTCCGAGCGGCAGGTCGGCACGATTGGCGTGGAATGGCACCCCACACCGACGCGAATTGAATAATTTTGTTGGCCGCCCTGGGCGGCCGGATTGGTGAACAGTATGAGTGCGAATCGCGAACTGACGATGGACGATTATCTGGCGATGCTGCGGCGACGCCTGAAAGTGATTTTGATCCCGGTCCTGATTGCCCCGATCGGAGGCTGGCTGATCTCTCATGGTTTCCATCCGAGATACACCTCGCAATCCACGGTGCTCGTGGAAGGCCAGACGGTGCCCGCGACCTACGTCATGCCGGTCATTACCGCCGATTTCACGCAGCGGGTGCAGACTCTCAGTCAGGAGATTCTGAGCCCCGGCAAACTGCGCCCCATGGTTGAGAGCCTCGGGGTCAAGCCGGAGGAGGAGGCGAAGGTCATCGCCGATATTCAGCAGACCATGCAGGTCGAGCCGGTGATTACCTCGATGAGCGCAGCCGCCCAACAAGTGGGAGTTTCTGCCGCGGTGAAAAAGAAGCCCCAGGTCACCGATGAGCCGGTGCCCGGCTTCACGGTCAATTACTCCGACAGCGACCCGGAACGGGCGCAGAAGATCTGCAATGCGTTGACCGATCTGATCGTGACCGAGAACCTGAAAGAGCGTGGCGACATCGCCAAAAACACCACCGATTTTCTCGACCAGCAGCTCGACAATGCCAAGCGCGCGCTCGACGATCAGGATAACAAGCTCGCCGCCTTCAAAAAGGCAAACTTCGGCCAACTCCCCACCGACGTCGACAACAACATGCGCATGCTGGCCTCGCTGAGCCAGCAACTCGACGCCGCTACCCAGACTCTGAGCCGCGCCCAGCAGGACAAGGCTTACAGCGAAAGTTTGTTGGCGCAGCAAATCGCCACCTGGAAAAGTTCGCAGTCCGGCAACACCCAGACCCTGCAACAAGGATTGACCCAGCTGCAAACGCAATTGCTGCAACTGCAGGCGCGCTATACCGACGACTACCCCGACGTGATCAAGACCAAGGCCGACATCGCCGAGATCGAGAAGAAGCTGAAATCGATCAACGCCGCATCGACCAGCGCCGCCAGCAGCGAAGCGGCCAGCCCCAGCCCCAGTTCCAGCTCCGAACCGCCGGAAATCAGCCAGCTACGAGTGCAGATTCATGGCTACCAGGACGTGATCGAGCAGAACACTCTCGCACAGAAAAAACTGCAGGGCGCAATCAATGTCTATGAGAGCCGCACCGCGATGAGCCCGGGCATCGAGGAGGAGTACAAGTTACTCACGCGCGATAACGACAACGCCCAGGCCCTTTACAAAGATCTGCTGGCCAAGAAGAACCAATCCTCGGTGGCTACCAACATGGAGAACCAGCAAAAGGGAGAGCAGTTCAAGGTTCTGGTCACCGCTGAGCGGCCCGAAACTCCCAGTTTCCCGGTCCGTCCGCTTTTCGCCGCCGCCGGTCTGGGCGTCGGACTGGGGCTCGGCCTCCTCATCGCCGTGGTTCTGGAGTTCAGTGACACGTCGATCCGCACCGAAAAGGATGCGGCCGCCATTATGGATCTGCCGCTGCTGATTTCCGTGCCCTGGCTGGGCGAGGAAGAGCAAGAGGCGATTGCCAACGGCAACGGCCACGGACGGCGCAGTTTCTGGGGACGGGGTGAGCCGCCTTCGCCCAAAGATCACGAGAGCGTCGAGGTCTAACGCGAGCTTATGTACAAAGAGTTTTTTGGACTTCGAGCCAACCCGTTCAACGTCAATCCGGACCCGCGCTACCTGTTCCTGACGCGGCACACCGAAGAGGCGCTGGCCTGCCTCACCTACGGCATCCAAAGCCGCAAGGGCTTTGTCTTGCTTACCGGCGAGGTCGGCACCGGTAAAACGACGCTGATCAATAAATTGATGGAATGGCTCCGGCTCCAGCAGGTGGCCACGGCCTTCATCTTCAACTCGCGCATGGATGTGCCGCAGTTTCTCGATTTCATGATGGCGGATTTCGGCGTTCCCTGTGACGCCGCGTCCAAGAGCCAGCTGCTGCAGCGCCTCTATAACTGGCTGCTCGATCGCTATCGCGCCGGCGAAACGGCGGTGCTCGTGATCGACGAGGCCCAGAACCTCTCCGATGAAGTGCTCGAAGAGGTCCGCATGCTCACCAATCTTGAAACCTTCACCGAGAAGCTTCTGCAGATCATTCTGGTGGGGCAACCGGAGCTCGAACAGCGCCTGAAGCAGCCCCAGTTGCGGCAATTGCGGCAGCGGCTGACGCTGCGCGCGAAGACTCATCCTTTCAATCTTGAGGAAACCAAGTCGTATATCACTCAGCGCCTGCGCATCGCCGGGTCAAACGGCGACCCCATCTTCGAAGCGGGCGCCACGGTTGCCCTTTTCCGCTATTCGCTGGGTATTCCGCGCATCATCAATTTGCTGTGCGAGCATTGCCTGGTCAGCGCCTTTGTCGATCAGAAAAAAACCGTCTCGGCCGAGGTGGTCGATTCGGTGGCCCGCGATTTCGATCTCAGCGACGGCAATGCCGCTGCCGCGATGACGGCGCCGGTTCCGTCCTCGGAAAAGTTCGATCTGGTCGAAGCCTTACGCACTTTGGCGACACTGGCCGACCGCCTGCGCCAATCCGAAGAACAAGATCTCCCCAAGGAAAGGAAACTATGAGCCGCATCCATGACGCTTTGAAACGCGCCGAACAGGAAAGAGCAACCTCCACGGGGACGCATGTCGAGCCCGTTTTCGCCGAGCCCATTTTCGACCAACCCGAGCTTCGAAACGAAGCGCCGCGCGAGAGCATGCCTTCACTGCAGCCGGCGGCAGCGACAGCCAGGCAGGCCATGTCCTCGGGGATGAACTACGAATCACTGCTCGCCCGCTGCCCCCACACCGACTGGAGTCCGGATCCGCTCACCATGCTGTTTTTCAAGGATGACGATACCCGGGTCGGGGCGGAAGAGTTCCGCACGTTGCGCTCGCGCCTCTATCAGATCCGCGAGAAGATGCCGCTGAAACGACTGATGGTAACGAGCGCGCTTCCGAAAGAAGGGAAGTCGTTCGTGGCCGCCAATCTCGGCCAGGTCATGGTGCGGCAGCAAGGGCGTCGCGCCCTGGTGATCGATGCCGATCTGCGCAACCCCGGCATGCACCGCCACTTCGGCGCCACCTCCTCGCCCGGATTGTCCGAGTACCTGTTGGGCGAATGCGACGAGTTTGCCTCCATCCAGCGCGGGCCCATGGAAAACCTGTTCTTCATGCCCGCGGGCCGGATGGTTCCGAGCGCTCCCGAACTGCTCTCGAACGGCCGTCTGAAACTGTTCCTGCAGCGGGTCGAGCCCTTGTTTGACTGGATTATTATCGACACCTCGCCGGTGATTCCCGTGTCCGATGCCACGCTTGTCGCCACGGTCTGCGATGGCGTCCTGATGGTCGTGCGTTCGAACGTCACGCCTTCCGATCTGGCGCGCCGCGCCCGCGAGGAATTTCCGGACAAGCTGCTGCTCGGGGTCGTGCTGAACGGAATCACGTCGGGAGATCTTGCCCAGACCAAGTACTACTACGGCGAGGCTGTGAACAGCCAAGTCTAGTATCGATATGAATTTGAACCGAGGCCAAGTTGATCCGGCTCTTCAATGTCTATTACCCAATCCGGACGCTGGTCCTGCTGATCGGAGAGGCCCTGATCGTCTGGACCTCGTTCCTGCTCGGGGCGGTGTACGAATTCGGCCCAGACAGTTACCTGGAGCTGAACGTCGCCCACGGCTATTACAAGATCTTCGGACTGACGTTGCTGGTGTTGCTGTGCTCGCACGGGTTTGATCTGTACGACACGGCGCGCCTCAATACCAAAGGGGAGCTGTATTTCCGCCTGCTGATGCTTTCGGGCGTAATGGCCTTCATTCTAGCGGGCGTCGCCTGGGTCAAACCCGATTTCTTGTTAGGGGGCGGGGCTTCGACCTTCGGGCTGATCATCCTGACGGTCGCCCTGATCGGATGGCGGCTTGCCTTTACCTGGATGATCCGGCTGCCGATTCTGGTCGAGCGCGTCTACGTCCTCGGTACCGGCGAACGCGCCCTGCGCCTGGTCCAGGGCCTCCGGCAGAATCCGGAAATCGGGGTTGAGATCGCCAGTTGGACGGGCAAAATGGAAGGCGCGATCACCCGCGAGTCGGTAGCGGCACACTTGATGGAAGTCGTTCACAAGCAAAAGGTCCACCGCGTCATCGTCGCCATGCCCGATCGCCGCGGTACCATCCCCATCCAGGAACTGCTCGACCTGCGCATGCACGGGGTCAAGATCGAGGAAGCCACCTCCTGGCTGGAAAAAATTTCCGGGAAAATCGAGGTCGAAAACCTCTATCCGAGCTGGCTGGTGTTTGGCGAGGGTTTTCGCCGCAGCAACGTCTTCATCATTGTTCGGCGTGCGCTGTCGGTCATTATCTCGCTCAACGGTCTTGTCCTCGCGCTGCCCTTGTATCCCTTCATCGTGCTGGCCATCTTGTTCGATTCCGAAGGTCCGGTCTTCTATCGGCAGACGCGAGTGGGCAAGAACGGGCGCCTGTTCAAGGTGCTGAAGTTCCGCACCATGCGCGAAGACGCCGAAGCGGCGAACGGTCCGCAGTGGGCGGGCAATGGCGATCCGCGCGTGACCCGCGTCGGCAAGTTTCTACGTTCCTCGCGGCTCGATGAGATCCCCCAGTTGTGGTGCGTGCTCAAAGGCGATATGGCTTTCGTCGGCCCGCGACCCGAGCGGCCCGAAATCATCGAATTGTTCTCGAAAGACATCCCCTATTACGGGGTGCGCCACATGGTGCGGCCCGGCCTTACCGGTTGGGCCCAGGTCCGGTACAAGTACGGGAGCACGGTCGAAGATATGCGCGAGAAACTGCAGTACGACCTGTTCTACATCAAGAACGCTTCGATTGGTCTGGATCTGCTGATCATGTTCCAAACGGTGAAGACCGTTTTGTTGGGCCGAGGCGCCCAATAATGGCGAGCGCAATCCTAATGGCGAAGAGTAAATACATCTTCTGGTTTGCGGCCGCTCTGGTTGGCTACTCGTACCTCGGCTATCCGGTATGGCTCTGGCTGCGCAGCCGATGGGCGCCGCGACCGGTGCGCCGCAGTTCGGATCGAAGTTCCGCTGCTGCCCCCGCAGTCTCGGCGGTGATGGTCGTGCGCAATGAGGAAGCGGTCATCGCGCGCAAGCTTGAAAACCTGCTGACACTCGACTATCCGCGGGAGAAGTTGGATGTGGTCGTTGTCTCCGACGGTTCGAGTGATCGCACGCCTTCGATTCTCACCGGCTATGCCGGCGATTCCGGGTGGGGAGCCCGAGTGCGAATTTTGATGAAACCCGTGTCCCAAGGCAAAGCCGCGGGCCTCAATGATGCTTTCAAACTGGCCACCGGCGACGTGTTGCTGTTGACCGACGCCCGCCAGCAGATCGAGCCCGGCGCGCTGCGTCTGCTGATCGAGAATTTTGCCGATCCCGATGTCGGCGCCGCCAGCGGCGAATTGATGCTCGGCGACCCCGTCGGGGGAGAGACGGGGCAGGGAATCGGGTTGTACTGGCGGGTTGAAAAGAAGATCCGTGAACTCGAGTCCGCCTCCGGTTCGGTCGCCGGCGCGACCGGCGCCATCTACTGCGTTCGCCGCACGCTGCTTGACCCGTCGCCCTTGCCCGAGGGCACCATCCTCGACGATGTCCTTTTGCCCATGCAGATCGTGCGCAAGGGCTTTCGCGTGGTGTTCGACTCACGCGCTCGCGCCTGGGACTCGCCCGACTTGGGCGAAGGCCGTGAATTTTCCCGCAAGGTGCGCACGCTGAGCGGCAACTACCAACTTCTGCAACTTGCGCCCTGGCTGTTAAGTTCTGAAAACGCGATTCGCTTCGAATTTATAAGCCACAAGCTCTCGCGCCTGGCCGTGCCTTTTGCCTTACTCGGGCTTCTGGCCTCCTCGATCTTCCTGCCTTCGCCGCTCTATCGCGCCGCGCTCGAGGTGCAACTGGCGTTTTACGGGCTCAGCCTGGCGGCGATGGCGGGAGTCAAAATTGGCCCGCTCTCGCGCATTGCCGATCCGGCACGCACGTTCGTGGTTCTTAATTCCGCGGCCATGGTCGCCTTCGTCAACTTCGTTACGGGCAGAAAGGCAGTGTGGGTTCGCTGATTTCTGCCATGAGAATCCTTTGGGTCAAAGCCGATAAGCTGCTCCCGGTGCAGAACGGCGGCAATATCCGCACCTACCACGTCTTGCGCCATTTGTCGGCGCGGCATGAGCTTACCTTTTACTCTTACTATGGAGGGCCGGCCGATCCGGATTACGAGCGCGAATTGCAGCGGCAGTTGCCGGGCGCGGTAGCGGTTGCGACCGGCAAGCGCCAACTCTCGGGCGGGGTGCGCGCGCTCGACTATCTGGCCCATCTCGGCGCTCAGGCGCCGTATGCGGTCAGCCGCTTCGCCGACCCTCAGGTCCAGAAGCAGATCCAGGGATGGTTCCGCGAGCATCGCTTCGAGGTCGCGGTCTCGGACTTTCTGGATGCTGCAGTCAACTTTCCGGGGAACCTCACGATCCCGAGCGTGCTCTTCCAGCATAACGTCGAAAGCGAAATCTGGCGCCGCTACGCGAGTGCGGTCGGCAATCCGGCAAAGAAATTGATGTACGACCTGGAATTCCGAAAGATGCTGCGTTACGAGCGGGCTGCAGTCTGCAAGTTCCAGCATGTGATTGCCGTCTCTGAAAACGATCGCCGTATCATGATGCAGTGGGTCGATGGAGACCACGTTTCGGTCGTCCCTACCGGGGTCGACCTGGCGGAATACAGCCCGAACGGTTCAGGGTCCGGTTCTTCAGAGCGGGGTCGGTTGGAACCTGTGATTACCTTCGTCGGCGCCATGGACTGGGAGCCGAACGTCGACGGGGTCGAGTACTTTTGCAGTCAAGTGTGGCCCGCAATCAAGGTCGAAGTGCCGCAGGCGCGACTGCGCATCGTTGGCCGCAATCCCGACCGCCGGGTTCAGAATCTGGCCGCAAGCGATGCCTCGATCGAAGTGACCGGCCGGGTGCCGTCGGTCGTCGAACATCTCCGGCAGTCCGCGGTGGTCATCGTGCCTTTGCGCATCGGAGGGGGAACGCGTCTGAAAATCTACGAGGCCATGGCGACCGCCAAAGCCGTCGTCTCGACCACGGTCGGCGCCGAAGGCTTGGACGTGCATCACGGGCGTGACATTATTCTGGCCGACGATCCTGGTTCCTTCTCTCAGGCGGTGATCATGCTGTTGCGCGATCCGGATCTGCGCCGCCGGTACGAGAACTCCGCCGCCGAGACCGCCGCCCGCTACGACTGGCCGGCGATCGGCGAGCGCTTTAGCGAAGTCTTGCAGTCGGTAGCCGAGAAGAAATCTCTCGCGATGCACGCGATTCCGGCACGTTGGGTGGAAAAGAAAGCGTAAGAGGCAGGCAAAAAAGAGGAATTTGTGGCCATCGGCGATCACGTCAACAACGGCACCCTAGCAACGGTGGAAGCTCCGACCAGGCGCATCGACGTCAAGATGGCGGACCCCACCAAGAGCGCGTTCTTTTGGCTGGTCTGTTTCTTTGTGGTCTATTGCACCCGCTTCCAGGATTTTATCCCCGGCCTCCCGCCCTATCTCCCGTTTGCCAAGGTTCCCATCTTCATGGCCATCTGGGGCCTGTTCAGGGCAGCGGGCAAGACCAAGCGCACTTTCAAAGATCTGCCGAAGATGGTCAATCTGCTGCTTTACATGATCATTCTTCTGTACATCGGAGCTTTCTTGTCTCCGATCTGGAGGGGCGGCGCGCTGACGCGCACCGCTGACTTTTCAAAGATTTATGTGTGTTGGGTGCTCGTTTTCCTGATCATCACCACATTTACCCGGCTGAAGCGAATCATCTTCATTCAGGCGTTCTCGGTGGTCATGGTTTGTATCGCGGTCATTCTCAAGGGCCATGACGTGCCGCGCCTCGACCAGGTGTTGGGGGGGTTCTATTCGAATCCAAACGACCTCGCGTTCGCCGTTGTGCTGTCGCTTCCCTATGCCCTGGCTTTCTTCGTTTCGACCAGGAACGCCCTGGTGAAGGCGTTCTGGTTTGCGGGAATGTTGCTGATGTTGACCGTCATTTTCCTCACCGCATCCCGAGCCGGTTTCATCGATTTGTGCTGTTCCTACAGTGCCACGCTCTATTTCATCGCCATCAAGGGGAAGCGCTATTGGCTGATCTTGGCGAGCGCGCTGATTGGGGTGGTGATCGTGTCCACGGTGGGCGGGAGACTTTACGACCGCTTTAGCGCCTTGTCCGGGGACAGCTCGACCGAGCAGTCCGCGTATGGTTCCTACCAGGACCGCAAGTACCTGATGGAGCGCGCGGTCGAGGGCATCGAGCATTATCCAGTGCTCGGCCTGGGTTGTCGCAACTTCGAAACCTACTCGCTCATTTGGCACGAAGTGCACATGACCTACCTCCAGATCGCGGTCGAAGGCGGCATACCGGTGCTGATTCTTTACTTGATGTTTTTTCGGCGAGACTTCCAGAATATAGGTGAGCTCCAGAGAATGAACGATCTCCCTCCCGACGTCCGGTTGTTTGCGGGAGCCTTGATCGGTACCCAGGTCGGTTTTATCGTAGGGGCGCTGTTTGCGCCGGAAGCTTACCAATTCTACCCGTATTTTGCCACGGCATTCACCGCGACCTTGTTACAGACGATGAAAGAGCAGCGGAAAGGCGGCAGCGAAGCCCCTGCGCCGCCGAAAAAACCGCGTCATTTCCTGGAGGTTTATGCCGATCACGGAACCGGCACAGTCTCATCTGTCCGCTAACTTGCAGGCGATCTTGAGTTGCCTCAGTTGCGGCTCGAAACTTGATCGCGACCAGGCCGCAGGCTACGTCTGCCCGACCTGCAAGCGCACCTATCCGAACGTGCAGGGCATCGCGCGTTTTGTCGATGCCGAGCACTACGCCGCGAGCTTCGGGTTTCAGTGGCATCGGTATCAAAAGACGCAGCTTGACAATGACCAGGACGAGCTCCGCGAATCCGAGCGCCATTTTCTGGCGAAAACCGCTCTCCACCCCGCGGACCTCAATGGCAAACTGGTGCTCGACGTTGGCTGCGGCATGGGGCGCTTTGCGGAAGTGGCTACCCGCTGGGGCGCACGCGTGGTCGGCGTTGATTTGAGCGCCGCCGCCGAAGTTGCCTCCGCCAATCTGGCCGACCGCGACTTCGTTGCCTTTCAGGCCGACGTCTTCGCCCTGCCGTTTGCTCCCGAAAGTTTCGACGTCATCTACAGCATTGGCGTGCTCCACCACACGCCCGATTGCGAGGCTGCCGTCAAGGCGCTCGACAAATATCTGAAGCCGGGCGGACTCCTGGTCGTCTGGCTCTACAGCGGATACAACAAGTGGTACCGCTTTAGCGATTTCTGGCGCCGCCATACTCACAAGATGAAGCCCGAGACGCTGCACGGGATCCTGAAATTTGCGGTCCCGTTCTTTTACAACCTGAACCAGGGCCTGAAGCGCGTGCCTCTGATCGGTCCGCCGATCGCGGGCCTTGTTCATCATGTGTTTCCGGTGAACCGGCAGAAAAATCCGGAGGCTCGTATGCTCGACACCTTCGACTGGTATTCTCCGAAGTATCAGTCCAAGCACACCTATGAGCAGGTGTTCAAATGGTATGAAGCGATGGGCATGGAAGACATGCGCGTGGGCGAGATTTCGATTGCCGTCCGTGGCCGCAAACCGGCGCGAGGACGCTAGTGGGCTGGCGTCGTATCCGTGTCGCTTTCGCGATACCGTAACAAGTTCCTCCTCCGCGAGAGACTAGCGGCTCGGTCTCGAACGAGGCGGCAAGCCGCGCCTCTACCGGAAACAGATGGTCCCGCTAGGAGCGGGTATGCAAAAGCTTCATGGGCCTGAGCCAACAAATCGCCTACGCCAGAAAGGTCTTCCCGTCGGCGACCTGGCGCGCGTTGAAATCGCCGGTCCGCGGCCCGGTGCACGTGATCTTGGTGCTGGCCGATCATTTCGAACCGGCCATCGATCCGAAGGACGGGCAGAAGCGGGTCCCCCGCTCGGAGCAGGAACGCCGCTTGGAATGGTGGGCGCGCGAATATCCGAAAGTCGTCGACCCCTGGCGCGACCCGGATGGACGACCGCTCGTCCATACCTATTTCTATCCCGCCGAGCAGTACGACGAAGGTCTGGTCGAGATGCTGGCCGATCACTGCCATGCCGGATGGGGAGAAGTCGAGGTTCATCTGCATCACGGATTTTCGCGGCCCGACACTGCTGAAAACACTCGCCGCGTGCTCACCGAATTCCGTGACCGGCTGGCCTTTCGCCATCGTTGCCTCTCGCTCGAAGAAGGTTCCACGCGTCCCGGATACGCGTTTGTGCACGGAAATTTCGCGCTCGCGAACTCCGCCGCGGGCCGCTTTTGCGGCGTCGATTCGGAAATGCAGATTCTTGCCGAGACCGGCTGCTATGCCGACTTGACCATGCCGAGCGGCTTCTGGCATCCAGCGCAGATCGAGAAAACCAATTCCCTCTACGAATGCGCTCTTCCGCTCGATCAAGCGGCGCCGCACCGTGAGGGACACGATCTGTCTCGAGGACACGCGCCCCGGATTTTCCCTCTGATCGTGCAAGGTCCGCTCGTCTCGGACCTCCGCTCGAGTCTCGGTTCTTGGCGGCCGGTTCTTGAAAATGGCGGCATCACCGGAGCCAAACCTCCAACCATGCGCCGCTTCTCTATCTGGAAGCAGGCGCAGGTCCGCGTGCTCGGCCGTCCCGATTGGCTGTTCATCAAACTGCATTGCCACGCCATGAACCCTACACAGAAGGACTCGGTGATCGGCGACGGTTTCCGCCACTTTCTCGCGTCCTTGGTCGGCGGCGCCTCCGATCGACAGGAGACCTTACACTTTGCGAGCGCGCGCGAGATGACCAACATCCTGCTCGCGGCCTGCGACGGCCGCGAGGGCAATCCAGGCGACTACCGCGATTATCGTTTGAAGCGGCTTTCCGAGATGAGGCTCCCGGCGGAGAAATCCGGTTCTATTTCCGTGAGCCTGAAAGGGTAGTTCGGAAGGGAACGTTGAAAGGAAACACTTCAAGACCATGTGTGGAATTGCCGGTGTCGTGAGCACAACTCGGGAGAGCAACATCACCGAAGCTCTGGTGCGCCACATGTGCGAGCAGATCGTCTACCGCGGCCCCGACGATGAGGGGCTCTACGTCGCCGATGGCTCGGGGCTCGGAATGCGCCGCCTCAGCATCATCGACCTCGCCGGTGGACATCAGCCAGTCTTCAACGAAGACCGCAGCGCATGGATCGTCTTCAACGGCGAGATTTACAACTTTCCGGAACTCCGGGCCGAGCTCGAAAAACGCGGCCATCGCTTCCGCACCCACACCGACACCGAAGTCATCATTCATCTCTACGAAGACATGGGCGCGGACTGCGTCAAGAAACTGCGCGGCATGTTTGCTCTGGCGATCTACGATACAACAACGCGCAAATTGACTCTGGCTCGCGACCGCCTGGGCAAGAAGCCGCTGCACTACGCGCTCCACCACGGCAATCTCTACTTCGCCTCTGAAATCAAGTCGATTCTGGCGGTGGCTCCGGAACTCGCCGAGGTCAACTCGCAGGGTCTGCTCGAATATCTTTATTACGGGTACGTCCCCGATCCGATCACGGCCTTCACCGGAATTCACAAACTCCTTGCCGGACACGTGCTCGAATTTCAAGACGGCAAGATCCGCATCCGTCAGTACTGGGATCTTCCGGAATACAACACGCACCGGCCCAAAAACGAAGAAGAATGTCTGGAAGAACTCGAGCAGCGCCTGTTCGAGGCGACCAAGATCCGCCTGATCTCCGATGTGCCTTTGGGAGCCTTTCTCAGCGGGGGAACCGATTCCTCGACCGTTGTCGCCTTGATGGCGCGCGCCAGTTCTGGCCCGGTAAAGACGTTCTCCATCGGTTTCAAGAAGGACGATTTCAACGAAGCCGACTACGCGCGCATCGTCGCGAGAACATTCTCGACCGATCATCACGAGATGATTCTGGAGCCTGACGTCGTGCAGACCGTCGAGCATCTCACCCGTTCGCTCGAAGAGCCCTTCGGCGACTCCTCGATGCTGCCCACGTACTACGTTTCGCAGATGGCTCGCCAGCATGTCACCGTCGCTCTTTCCGGCGACGGCGGGGACGAAATGTTTGCCGGATACGATCGCTATCGGATTCATGAGGGTCGCCGCGTCTTCGAACGCATTCCCGGATGGGCCCGCAGTTTTTTCCGCGACCAGATCTTTCCGCGTTTGCCCAACCGCATGCAGGGCCGCAAGTTCAGCTATAACGTTTCGCTGCCCTGGCAGGAACGCTACATCGACCATCTGTCTTTCCTGCCCGCCTTCGAGCGCGATATTCCGCTGCTCTCGAACGAATTTCGCCAGATTCTCGATCATAGCGACGATCCCGCCAATGTTTTGCGCCGTTACTTTGCGCAGGCGCCCGCCAAACGGGACGACGCCGTCGACCAGCTCCTCTACGTCGACAGCAAGACTTACATGGTCGGCGACATCCTCACCAAGGTGGACCGCATGAGCATGTTGAATTCGCTCGAGGTCCGCGTCCCCATCCTCGATCATGTGTTCGTCGAGTGGGTGGCTGGACTGCCTTCCCAGTGGAAGTTGCGTGGCAACCAACAAAAATATATTTTCCGAAAACTCGCCGAGCGGGTGGGGGTGCCGCGCGAAGCGATCTATCGCCAGAAGCGGGGCTTTTCGCTCCCCCTGGTCCACTGGATGCGCAACGAGCTGAAGGACATGCTGATGATCCTGCTCGAACCCCGCACCCTCGAGCGCGGCTACTTCGCCGCCGACGGTGTGCGCAAATTAATGGACGACCACCTGGTCCGCGGCAAAACCATGACCGGACGCATCTGGCGCCTGCTGATGTTCGAGCTCTGGCATCGCAACTTCCTCGAGAAATACGTCAAACCGGCCGGCCTGTTCTCGCTTCCCGTCGTCGTCGACTCGCGCCGCCAGGCGCCCAATTCCGCCGCCGCGTTGGCCTCCGCTCCGGTGGTGGGAGGATGATCGGGTGCGCTCGACCGAACCTGCCAGCCTGACCAGAACTCCGCCTCCGGAGCTTGCCGATCCCGCTCAGCTTCATCCGGCGATCCGCCTGTTTCTGATGATCAACACTTTTGAGACGGGAGGGTCCGAGCGTCAATTCACCGTCCTGGCGCAGAATTTGGCGCCGCCACGATTCCAAACCCTGCTCGGTTGCGTGAGCCACCGGGGCGCGCTCGCCGGCAACTTTTCAGACGTTCTACAATTTCCTCTGGGCGGCAGCCTGTTTGGCTGGACGTCGCTGCTCACTCGGGTCAGGCTAAGCCGCCATCTGCGCCGTCACCAGGTGCAAGTGGCCCACGCTTTCGATTTCTACGCCAATCTCACCCTGATTCCCGCCGCCAGATTTGCCCGCGTGCCGGTCGTCATCGGCAGCCATCGCCAGCTCGGAGACCTGATGACTTCGGCGCAGTTCCGCGCGCAAGCCGCCGCCTTTCGCTGGTGTGATGCCGTGGTCTGCAACTCGCAAGCTGCCGCCGATCGCCTGATCGCGACCGGACTCGCGCCTCATAAAATCGCAATTATAGGAAACGCGCTTCCGGACGAGGCTTTCGCCGCGACCGCCGCGGTTCGGCCGAAGCGCTCCGGCGTCGTCCGTGTCGGCATGGTCGCTCGCATGAATCATCGTTACAAGAATCACTCCGGATTTTTGCGCATCGCCGCGAACATCCACCAACGCATGCCGAATACCGAATTTCTCCTGGTCGGCGACGGTCCGCTGCGTCAGGAACTGGAAAGGGAAGCTTCCAGTTTAGGCCTCGGCGCTTCGGCGATCTTTCTCGGCGATCGCCAGGATATGCCTGCCGTGCTCGCCTCGATCGATGTTGCCGCGCTCACTTCCGATTCGGAAAGCTTGTCGAACGTCATTCTCGAAGCGATGGCCGCGGGTTTACCCGTCGTCGCCTTCTGTGTGGGCGGCAATTCCGAACTGCTGAGCCCGGAACGGGGAGCCTTGATTCCGGTCGGCGACGAAGCCGCTTTTGCCGACGCCCTTCAGAAACTTCTTGCCGACGCGGCGCTTCGCCAGCGACTGGGAGGCGACGCCCGGCAGTTCGCGCAAGAAAACTTCAGTCTCGAGCGCGTGCGTGAGCGCTACGTCGAACTCTATCTCAGGCTTCTCGGGGATCAACGCGGAAGGAACTCCGCTCGATGAGCGACCCCGCCAAGCGAAGCTCGTCCCGGCGGCTGCGCGTCTGCATCGTCGCACCCAGCCTGCGTTATGTCGGAGGACAATCCGCCCAAGCCGACTTACTCCTCGAGCACTGGCAGAACGATCCCGAGATCGCCATTCGCTTCCTCGCCGTCGATCCGCCGCTGCCCCGCGTTCTTGCTTGGGCGGAACGTATCCCTGGACTGCGTACCATTCTGCGCGAGCCCATCTACTTCTGGCACCTCTGGCGCGGCCTCAAGGACGTGGATCTCGCTCACATCTTCTCCGCGTCCTACTGGTCCTTCCTGCTTGCTCTCGCACCGGCGTGGTGGTTTGCAAGAATGCGCGGCACCAAGACCCTGATCAACTATCACAGCGGGGAAGCCCGCGACCACCTGCAACGCTTCCGCTCAGCCAAAGCCGTTCTCTCTCGCGTCGACAAGATTGTCGTTCCCTCCGGCTACCTGGTTGAGGTCTTCGGCGAGTTCGGACTGATCGCATCGGAGGTGCCGAATATCGTCGACCTCGCGCAGTTCCGCTATCGTGAACGCACTCCGCTCGGCCCGCGACTTGTCTGCACGCGCGGCTTTTCCCCGTATTACAGCGTGGATGTCGTCGTCCGGGCGTTCGCGGAAGTGAAAAGAGAATATCCCGAAGCCGAGCTCGATCTGGTCGGCGGCGGCCCGCTCGAAGGCGATATCCGCAAACTAGTTCGGGACTTGAACCTTGGCGGCGTAAATTTCGCGGGCGTCGCCTCGCGCCAGGAAATCGGCAAGTATTACGACCGAGCCGACATCTTCATCAATGCCTCGTGGCTCGACAACATGCCGCTGTCGGTCATCGAAGCCTTTGCCGCGGGCACGCCGGTGGTCACCACCTCGCCCGAATGCATGCCTTATCTGGTCGAGCACGAGCGCACCGGATTGCTCTCGCCCGTGGGCGACGAAAAAGCTCTGGCCGCGAACGTCATCCGCCTGTTACGCGACCCCGCGCTCGCCGCTCGCCTGGCCGAGAACGCGCACCAGAAAGCGCAAAGCTACACCTGGGAAGCCGCCCGCGGACAATGGCTGAACGCCTATCGTGGAATCACGCCCTGACCGCATCCGTGCAGCGCACGATGCGGCTACACCGTTTTGTTCCCCAGCGGCCACACCGTCGTCACCAGCAGCGCGACCGCAATGCCGAGCGACACCTCGAGGAACCGGTGCCAGGCGACGGTCCAGGGCGGGCTCACGTGCGGAATCAGCCAAACGATGCTCAGGGTAATCCCGGCAAACCGGTAAGCGCCGCCCACGCGTAATAAGAACGCCACCACTCCGCACAAGAAAATTCCCAGAGCATAGCCGAGCGCATTCGGACTGAAGAACGTGGCCAGCGCCGCGCCCAGCACCGCTCCGACCGCGGTCCCGACAAAGCGCTGCCACCCGAGCGTTCGCGGAGGAATCGTCGATTGGACAACGACAATGGTCGAAATCGGAGCCCAATAAGACTCCGGCATCTTCAGCAGGCGAACCAGTAGCAAGGCAGCCACCGCCGCAACCGTCGTCCGCAACGAGTCCAGTAGAGCGTCCCGATTCAACCCCGAAAAAATCCCCGCACCCGCCATCGACCCTCCCGATCTTGCCAGAAGGCGTCATTGTATCGTTCGAGCACGGGATTTCCCGGTCGCCGGTGGTTGATCCGGAAGCAGGTCGAGGCAAGGAACAAAAAGCCCCGCTCTCGGGAGCGGGGCTTCTCGCTTGTCGTTTAGTTTTTCGCGGGCGCGAGAGCGCCCGCGCCACACAGTTTAGTACATGTCGCCCATGCCGCCACCACCGTGGCCGCCGGGGCTCGGAGCATTCTTCTTTTCTTCCGGAATCTCCGCCACCAGCGCTTCGGTTGTCAGCATCAGCGCTGCGATCGAACCGGCGTTGGTCAGTGCCGTGCGCACCACCTTGGTCGGATCGAGCACGCCCGCCTTGACCAGATCTTCGTACTCGCCGGTCAGGGCGTTGTAGCCGTAGTTGTTGTCCTTCGAGTCCTGGATCTTGCCGATTACGATTGCACCTTCTTCGCCGGCGTTCTCGGCGATCTGGCGCAAGGGCTCGGTGATGGCGCGCTTCACGATGTTGACACCGATCTGCTCGTCACCTTCCAGTTTCAGCTTCTCGAGCGCTCCCACGCAACGCGCTAGAGCCACGCCGCCGCCGGGGACAATCCCTTCCTCGACTGCTGCACGAGTCGCGTGCATGGCATCTTCGACACGCGCTTTCTTCTCTTTCATTTCGGTTTCGGTGGCAGCTCCAACCTTGATCACCGCCACGCCGCCGACTAGCTTCGCCAACCGCTCCTGCAACTTCTCGCGGTCGTAGTCGCTGGTGGTCTTCTCGATCTGGCTTCGAATTTCCTTCACGCGGCCCTGAACGTCACCCGGCTTGCCTTTGCCTTCGACGATGGTGGTGTTGTCCTTGTCGATGGTGACTTTCTTGGCTTGTCCGAGATCCGCGAGGGTCACGTTCTCGAGCTTAATGCCCAGATCTTCCGTGATCGCCTTGCCGCCGGTCAACGTCGCGATGTCCTGCAGCATTGCCTTGCGGCGATCGCCGAAGCCCGGAGCCTTGACGGCTGCGACCTGCAGCGTGCCCCGCAGCTTGTTGACGACCAGCGTGGCGAGCGCTTCGCCTTCCACGTCTTCTGCGATGATCAGGAGCGGCTTGCCGCCCTTGGCGATCTGCTCGAGCAACGGCAGCAGGTCCTTCATCGAGCTGATTTTCTTTTCGTGGATCAGGATGTAGGCGTTTTCCTGGACTGATTCCATCCGCTCCGGGTCGGTGACGAAGTACGGAGAGAGATAGCCGCGATCGAACTGCATGCCTTCGACCACGTCCAGTTGGGTTTCGAGGGTCTTCGACTCTTCGACGGTGATGACGCCGTCTTTTCCAACTTTCTTCATGGCTTCGGCGATGATCTTGCCGATGGTCTCGTCATTGTTGGCCGAGATCGTGCCCACCTGGGCAATCATCTCGCCCGAGACCGGCTTGCTCAGTTTGTCGAGTTCGCCTTTCTCGTGGTTGCCATCCTTGTCGAGCTTGCCAGTGATGAGAAGGACCGCCTTCTCGATGCCGCGCTTCATCGCCATCGGATTGGCGCCAGCAGCAACGGTCTTCACGCCTTCGCGATAGATTGCCTGGGCGAGAACCGTAGCGGTGGTGGTGCCGTCGCCGGCGACGTCGGAGGTCTTCGAAGCCACTTCGCGGACCATCTGGGCGCCCATGTTTTCAAGCCCATCCTGCAATTCAATTTCCTTGGCGACGGTGACGCCGTCCTTGGTGATGGTCGGCGAACCGAACTTCTTTTCGATAACGACGTTGCGGCCCTTGGGGCCGAGGGTGACCTTCACAGCGTCAGCCAGTAGATTGACGCCGCGGAGAATGGCCTGTCGCGACTCTTCTCCGTGAACAATGTGCTTTGCCATTTCGTTTGCTCCTATTCGATAGATTTGTGCAGGCGCGTGGCCTGCGGATTTGGTTGGCTGCAAATTACGAGCTTCGCGCTAGCAACCGCGGAACCCTTAGCGCCGCGCTCCGGCTGTTTCTTTCTTGGTCGCGCCGGTCAGCACGCCGAGGACTTCCTCTTCGCGCATGATGACAAAGTCCTCACCGTCGATCTTGATCTCGGTGCCGGAATACTTGCCGAACAGAATGCGGTCGCCTTCTTTTACATCGAGCGGCCGAACCTTGCCTTCTTCGTTAATCTTGCCTTTGCCGGTGGAGATGACTTCGCCCTCCTGCGGCTTGTCTTTCGCAGAGTCGGGAATAATGATCCCGCCGCGGGTGGTATCGGCTTCTTCGATCCGCCGGACCAGAATGCGGTCATGCAGAGGCGTGAATTTAGTTGCCATAGTTGCGTACTCCTTTCAAGAGTGGGGATTTAGGGTTGAATCGATTGAAAATTGCCCGAAAATCGGGGGTGTTAGCACTTAAGCCCTACGAGTGCTAATTATAGGAATGTGAGTGGGTGGTTGTCAAGCACACTGAAGAATTTATATGTAAGATGTTCATAATTAACAACTTATATATATAATGGCTGTTGTATTCTCCCTTCCAGGGGCTCGTTTTTCGGCTCCTGTCGAATGCGGCACAGGGCTCGCCCTGGCTGAAATTGTCATAACAGCCTGAAATCATCTCTTGTACACTTCGAGCCAAGCGAGGCGAACGATGACCGCGAACAGCTTCAAGAAGCGGCTTTCCACGGGTGCGATGATCCTCGGAGCTGGCGTTCTGGCACTCTGGGCGACACTTTCTCAAGCCCAGACGAGCAGCCTGGTAACTGCTCCCGTCGAACCGGCCAGCCGCGTGGTGTTAAAGGGCCAGCGCGCGAGGTGGGCACTGCCAGAAAACGATCAAGGACTGGTTCCGGGCGATACTGTGCTTGCGCACTTGACCCTGGTGCTCAAGCGCTCGCCGGAGCGGCAAAAGGACTTTGAGCAGTTTCTCGAATCGCAGCAGGATCCTGCATCTCCCAACTACCATCGGTGGCTCACTCCGACCGAGATCGGAAAAAGCTTTGGCGCTTCCGAGCACGATATCAACGCGATTTGCGAGTGGCTTCGCGCCCAGAGTTTACGAGTGGACTCGGTCTCGAACGGCCGCATGATGATCGACTTCAGCGGCAGTGCTTCGCTGGTCGGCGCGGCTTTTCGAACGGAGATGCGCTACTACCTTCGAAACGGCGAGCAGCGCATGGCGGCCGCCGGCGATCCCCAAATTCCGGCGGCGTTTGCGGGGATCATTCAGTCGATCAGCGGAATGTATACCATCAACAACCGTGCCTACCACGGCGCGGGACAGGCGCGCGTTACGGTGAAGGAGGCGAACTCGACTGCGCCTGCGGCTACATTTTGTAACGGCGGCAGCTGCAGTTACTACATCTTTCCGGGAGACTTCGCCGCCATCTACGATTTGAATCCGATCTACAGCCAGGGCATTGACGGCACGGGCGAGACGGTGGCGATCGTCGGCCGATCAAGAGTGTTTACCGCCGACATCGAAAACTTCGAGACTCTCTCTGCTCTTGCGGTGAAGGATCCAACCGTCATCGTGCCGCCCGGCGGAGTGGATCCGGGACCAGCCGATGGCACAAAGAACCCGGCGCCCGACGACCAACTGGAGGCGACGCTCGACGTGATGCGCTCGACCAGCATTGCGCCGGGCGCAACCATCGATCTGATCGTCAGCCTAAGCAACAACGGGCAGGACGGGATTGCCATCGCCGCCGAGTATGTCGTCGATACCGACCCGGTCCCGGCTCAAATCATGAGCATCAGCTTCGGAGAATGCGAAGCGGACGCGGGCGAGTCCGGCGTGCAGTTCTGGGATGGCTTGTTCAGCCAGGCTGCCGGTGAGGGCATCTCCGTGTTTGTGGCTTCGGGTGACGCGGGCGCTGCCGGTTGCGATGGTTACTTCCAAACTCCTCCGCAAAACCAGATCCTCAGCCCGAACTACATTTGCGCTTCCAGTTACTCCACCTGCACAGGTGGAACCGAGTTTGCCGATGCCGGCGATCCCGCTGCGTATTGGAACCAGTCGAATGGCAGCGGATACGAATCGGCCAAGGGCTACATTCTGGAAGGGGGATGGAATGAGCCGTTGAACGGGGACGGAAACCCGCAAGCGGCCTCGTCGGGAGGAGGGGTCAGCGCCTACATCGCGACACCTTCCTGGCAAACCGGCACTGGCGTTCCCGGAACCCAGGGCCGCTACACTCCCGACCTGGCGTTCAGTTCGTCAGCCCATGACGGATACTTCGGATGTCTGGCCGCGGATGAAGGCAGTTGCGTCGTCGAGAACGGCGGTTTCACCTTTGAGTATTTTTTTGGAACCTCAGCGGCCGCACCCGACATGGCCGGCATCACCGCCCTGCTCAATCAGAAGTTCAACTCGCCTCAGGGAGAACTCAATCAGCGCCTCTACCAACTTGCTGCGACGCCTGCGAACGCGGTCTTTCACGATGTCACCGTCGCTTCGAGCGGGGTCGCCAATTGTGGGCTGACCACGCCCAGCATGTGCAACAACAGCACACCCTCGCCAACCGGACTGACGGGCGGGCTGGCCGGATATCTGGTGACCGCAGGGTATGACGAGGTCACCGGACTCGGTTCCGTCGACGGTGCGAACTTACTTGAGAACTGGGTGGCCAGCGCCACGTTTACGATCAGCGCAGCTCCCACGACACAAACGATTTCGAGTGGTGGCTCTGCAACCATCGTAGTTACGGTTACGCCGCAAGGTAACTACACCAGCCCGATCACTTTCACTGCAACCGTAACTCCAGCCTTGGGCGCGCAAGCTAGCTTCAACCCGACCACCGTAACTCCCAACAGCAGCACGGTAATGACGACGCTGACCATTGGGGGTGCAGCAGCGGGGGCGATCGATGCTGCTCATGCCGGACTGCCATCGCACGCGGACAAGCTGAAGTTGACTGCGTTCGGCACATCCTTGCTGTGGATGCCAATCGGTCTCGTCGGTTTTGTCCTGCTTCGTTCTCGAACGAGCGGTGACCGGGGAGTCCTGCGTTACTGTTTGCTCTCCGCTGCACTCGCACTCATGGCACTGACCTGGTTCGGCTGCGGCGGTAGTAGCGGCTCAACGCCGCCTCCGCCCCAAACCTATCAGGTGCAGATCACGGCCACCGCAGTTGCCAACGGAACGAGCGCCCCGGCGACAACTTCGACAACGGTGATGTTTACTTCCGAGTGACCCCCGGAACGACGGGAAAGCCCGGCCGCAGTGGGAATGCTTCGACCCGCTGCCAGAGTCGCCCAATCATCGGCAGTCTTGCCAGCCATCCGGCTAGATTGGACGGTGAGCGCGGCATGAACGCTGCAAACATTGAGTTTCAGGCCCAAAATGGAAAGGCAACCGGCGTGCAATCACCGAGTCACCACCTTTGATTAGTACGCTCGGTCCGGCCAGCCACGAGATCGAATCTAGACGCTTGTCAATCGTTGCTCGCTAACCGGCGCACGCGTGTTTCAGTGGAAAGATTGAGGAGCGCTTATGACGTCTGGCTTGAGCTGTGTCGAAAGCTGCCTTAATTGCCATCTGCGTTCCAGCGGTTTTTTCTGCGATCTTTCTCGAGACTCGATCGAGGCTTTCAACCGAATCAAACACGCCGCGGTTTTTCCCGAACACGCGGTGGTTCTGGTCGAAGGGCAAAGCGCCTGGGGAATTTTCATCCTCTGCCAGGGACGCGCCAAGCTTTCGACCACCTCGCGCGATGGCAAAACCTTGATTATTCGAATCGCGGAGGCGGGGGAAGTTCTCGGTTTGCACGCAGTGATTACCGGCGGAGCCTATGAGTTGACCGCCGAAACCATGCAGCCCTGCCAGTTGGATTTTGTGGGGCGCGATGACATGCTTCTGTTTCTCAAAGAGCACGCGGATGCCTCTCAGCATGCCACCCAGCATCTCGCCCGGGACTGCTCTGATTCTTACGGGGTGGCGCGCACGATCGGATTGTCACACTCGGTTTCGGAGAGGTTCGCTCGATTCCTGCTGGAAACCGCTTCCGATGGAAAGGTCAGTAACGGATCGGTGCGCGTACGGTTAGCGATGACCCATGAAGAAATCTCGCAGCTGGTCGGAACCAGCCGCGAAACCATCACTCGCCTGCTGTCAGAGTTCAGGAGAAACGATCTGGCCGAATTGAAGGGCTCGATGTTGATTATCCACAACCACCCGGCATTGAAGAACCTGGTGGGAGCCTAGGCGCGGCGCCAAACTACGTGGCGGGTACCTTGATCGAGCGCGTTGATCAGACCGGAGCCGCGAATTGTTGGTCGAGGTGCGCGAGTACCTTCGGCCATGCATCCTGGTGGCGGTCTCTTGAGGGCTCGTCCGGAAAGCCTGCATGCCGAAGCCGGAGCTCGGTTCCTCCGGTATTCGGAATCAATTCAACGGTGACAACGGTCTCGGCTCCCTGGGTGGCAGCGGTGAGCCATGTCAGTTCCACAAGGCGATTCGGTTCGAGCCTGAGGAACCGCCCGTAATGGGGATGCCGATCTCCTTCGAAACTGGTTTCGAAATAGAAGACTGAGTGAACCTCGCCTTTCATCAGGACCGATCCAGGCACGGCGAACCAGAGATCGAACTGCTCGGTCCATGCTCGGTAGAGGGCGCTTGGCGACGCCAACATCACGCGCTCAGCGGTCAGCCGAAACGGCCTTGCGGAAAGATTCGGCGGAGCGACGGCCACGGTTGGCATAAGTCAGGCGGCTTTTCGAGGAGCCGCAGGCACTCCCTCTCGGAGGCTCAAGCCCCGATCGATTTTGCGATGCTTACGGCGCAGCGGACCAGGCGCCCTTCAAAGCGTTTCGATTGATGTCAGGTTTCCGCACGCCACACTAGAAACTTGCGATCACCACATTCGACGCCGATGGCAGCATGAATTTTGCGCCCCGCTGCCGGTTGGCTTCGAGGGTGGCCGCCGAATCGAGAGTGGCGAGCGGAATGTGCCTGGTCCAATCGCCGTTTTGCCAGTCGTTGGCACGGATGTAGATGACGCCGTCCGCGATCGCATAGCCGGCGATTTCCTCGCGATGGCCATCGCGATAGACCAGCACCGCGGGCGGGAGTTCTGCGGCTTGCGCTTCGGCATGATCCCTGTGCGCGGCCGATGACGGTGGTTCCGCACTTGCCGGCGCCTCATCATAGGGATGCGCGGAGGTCACACGGACTTCTGTTTCTTGAGCGCCTCCGAATCGCACATAACGATCGCCCTGCAGTTCGATCAGCAAGGGTCGAGGCTTGGTATTTCGCGGAGAATCGTCAGCCGACGCTCGCCGGACGACCACAAACTGTCCCGGAACGCCCTCCCCATAGCCCTGAACAGCGCTCTCAAACGAGTTATCAGATCCGTATGGGCCAATCGGATCGTAGTCCGAATAGAAATAAGGCACGCCCGGGAAAATTCCTTGATTGAATCGATGGGTTCCAGAATGCTGGCGGGTGCCGCGAGCGCCGCCGCGCGCAAAGCCGCCATGCCGCTGCGCGGTTGCGAGCGGCACTGATGCTGTAACTAGAAGCAGCGCGATGCTTAGCTGTCGAAGCATGTCACGTCGGAATCCCAATTTCTCGATTCCATACCACCCTCTATTGTACCCCCACTTCGCCTGCCGGCGGCGAGCTTTGGAGGCTAGCATTCTCGACGATTCGGCCTCGACGATTCGGCCCCGACCTTCGAACGTAGGTGTCGAGTGATCGACATGGAAAATCGATTCCAAGCGGATGCGGTTCACGAATTGATCGCGCGTATCGACCAGCTTCCGATCTCCGACCGGCGAGATTGCAGGCGGGAACAAAAACAACTCAAAACTCGGCGTCCGGCAATTTCACCGGGGTGGGGAGGTACAACGCAGAAGACATGCACAAACACCTTGACCATCGCAAGCGGCAATTTTGGAGGGTGAAAAAGCAGGGGACAGGTCGAAGTCTGGTTCCTTTCACCTAATACCTGCCACATACCTGCCACCGACGCTTATTCCACTCCGGCAATGGCGGCTTCGATGGCGTCAATGTCGGCGCCTAAGTCGCGGCCGTCCGAACCAGCATCGGCCCCGGGAGAGACTTTTGAACAGCCCGGCCCTTTGGCGTGACAGAGCCTTGGATCTTTGCTGATCGTGCCTTTGAGTTCGCGCATGCCGGCAGCTTCTGTCGATCCGACGACGATGTTTCCTTTGGGAAACGATCCGATCCCGCTGATGATCAAGTTTTTTTCGAACTTATAAGGGTCAAAGCATGCTTCTAGAACGGCTTCACCGCCCAGTCCCTGATTCTTGCCCGCGCAACTCTCGGGACCTCCGCCGGCGGATCCTATCGGCCGCCGATCTCCCACGGAAAACACGCTATTGGTAAGCGTGAAGCCCGGCAGCTTCGCTCCTGTATTCTGGACCGCGAGCAGCCTGCCGCTGACAAACGCGGTTACGTGATTGATCTCGACGTCATGCACCGGGGGCTGCCAGGAGACGAGAATCAGGAACGTGCCGCCGCCCTTGTAATCCTGGTCGTGCAGATCGTCGGCGAACAGATCGTGAATGCTGTAGCGTCCGCCGTCGGCAGGAAAGCCACCGGTATGGGACGCCGGAGCGTTGGCAATCTGCAAAACGCCGGCCACATTTCGAATCCGGTTGTAGCGGATGGTGACATCGTTGACGCGGCAGATGGGGCACTGGCCAGCCTGACTCTTGGGTGTAAGCAGGATGGAATATCCGGTCTGGCTGAAACCGCCCCAGGTGTTCTCGAGCAGATTGGCTTCGACCAATACACGAACTGCGCTCTTGAGCTCCAGATTGTTCTTCACCACGTAGGATGCTCCGGGAGCAGGCGCAACATAGCCGGGTTGGCCTTCCTTCCAGAGCATGGGGCGGAACAGATGATTGCGGCGGATCTCGATGTCGGTTGGAAACTGAGTGGCGGCGCTGCCGCCGAACAGGATGTTCTCTCCGGCGGACTCGATAAAGTTGTTGTAAATCTTCAGCGTGGAGATTGGTTCGTCGCCCTTGCCGCCGCCGATGCCGGTCGCATCGGTGCATTTTCCAACGCGCGCAATGCAATTCAGGCCGCTGATGTAGGAGTTGATTACGGCGATCACGTGGGCGCCGTCGAAAATTCCCACGGCGTGGCCGACTTCTTTGCCATCGGCGGCGTGGAACCAGTTGCGATCGAAGATGATGTGGTCTCCGTGTTCGGCGGTCACCACGCGGCCGATGTCGGAATCGGCAGCGGTGGTCCACTCGATGCCAAGGAAGCGGATGTGATCTCCGACCGACGCGCCCGCAGGACGGCGCACAACGATGGTCGCGAGTAACTTGGCCGGGCCGCCGGCGGGCTGCGCAAACGGCGGACGCCCGGGCAAGCTCGCCACTCCTGCCCAGGCGGGCGAGATACGTGTGCCTTCAGGGGGAAGTTCGGAGTCGGGCGTGTCGGTTCGCACCGTGATGTAGTGCTGGTCGTCGCATTTCTTCGAGGGCAGTTCGTGCACCTCGAAAGAAGCTCCTGCGGGGAGAAGCAAAGTGTCTCCGCATTTGGCGTCGGCGACGGCGGCGGTCAGATCCGCCTTGGCGGAAACGCGAATCTGTTTTCCGGGCGAGGGCGTTCCGTCGAGGGCAGTGTAGTAACAGGACCTGGGAAGTTCGGCGACGCCGTCCTTGGCGCCAAATCGCGCGACGTTGCCCTTGCCGCAATACGCATTTTCACCAATGGGAGGTGCTGCCGCCCGTGCGGACAGCATCGCCCCCCCGACCAAAGCTGAGAGCAGGCATAAAAGGGGAAGATTCGACCGCAAGCTTTTTAGGGCGAGAACAGGGCGACAGGACCGCAAAATAAGCGGAGGCATGTTTCGGTATCTCCTTTAATCGCACGCCCCGCGCATGCACCTGGTATCACCGCGGAGGGGCCTTTCCGTCCACAGTGCTTCGGGATCAGAGGATCATAGCACGGGGCGAATCGTTCGAATTCCCGTAGGAATGGGCGGTCGCGGAGAAAAAAAGCAAGGTCCGCGGTTCGCCGCGGAGCTCCCATTTAGGAAAGCTGGAATTCCATTTTGCTCAAGTTATTCGACGTTAGCCAGTGCCTGGTTCAAGCCAACGATGTCGGCCCCGAGATCCTTGCCGTCGGTCCCCATGTTCTTGTAAGGGCTGCTCGGCAGGAGTTCGTAGTTTCCGCCATTGCCGTTGTTGTAGTTGGTGAACTGTACATCGTCGACGGTTTGCGGGAACAGGTTGTTGGCTGGCCAAGTGGATGGAGGAAACGACTGTGATGCCGCAATCAGCCCGTTCGTGGCGAATGTGTAGGTGGTGAAGCAATTGTTGATGCTCGTGATGGGCACGTCTTTGAAGGCACAGTTGGCGCTGCCTCCTCCCGTGCTCCAGATCGGGTATTGGCCGGTGCCCAAAAGGTTGTTGGTAAAGACCAATCCGTACATGGGAGCCTTTGCGTACACGTCCCCTAGTTCCATCAAGTGGCTGGAAGGATCGGGAAACCCGGTGACGTGATTGATGGTGATGTTGTTGAGTGGGTTCTTGGGCCATGTGTTCATGATCATGAACACGTTCCCCCCGCCCACATATTTCGTGCTGAGGTCGTCGAGAACCACATCATGGATACTCCAGCGTTCGCCCGCCAGCGCCGGGGCTCCATCTTTGCCGTTCCCGGAGAGCGCGGCTGCCATCTGAATTCCGTCCCCGGCATGGGAGATGTGTACATAGCGGACGGTGATGTCGGTCACCTGACAGAGCGGACAGACGTCGGTGCCGTTCGGCATGTGCTGATTCTTGGGGGTAAGCAGAATGGCGGAGCCGTCCTGGCTGAAGCCTCCCCAGTTGTTTTCCATGAGATTAGAATCGACCAGGACGCGAACCGCGTTCTTGAATTCCAGGTGATTCTTGACGATGAAGGGATTGCCATCCGCACCGCCGACAAATCCCGGGTTGCCCGGCATCCACTGCCAGGGTTTCCAGAAGTGATTGCCCAGGATTTCAATATCGGTCGGCGTCAGATTCGCCGCTCCGCCGCCGAACAAGATCGCCTCGCCCGAAGCTTCCAGAAAGTTGTCCTGAATCAAGAAGGGGCCATCCTGGGTGTTGCTGACGCCTCCGGCGATGGCATGAGCATCGGTACACT